>Ga0182736_1000604_pt1 | contig 50416 bp, 41 predicted proteins | sample eDN5th30CKraftBY_FD_128882 | JGI IMG/M metagenome (GOLD analysis project Ga0182736, IMG submission 128882) | Enriched backyard soil microbial communities from Emeryville, California, USA - eDNA 5th pass 30_C Kraft BY (version 2) (version 2) | ecosystem: Environmental > Terrestrial > Soil >... | reverse complement strand
GATCGGCGGGATCGTGCGCGAGAAAGTCGAGATCGATGAAATCGCCGTCGGGCGTATTCCAGCGCTCGCGCCGGTAACGCACGTCGGGCTTGCGGCCGAAGAGCGCCGGGACGATGGTTTGCGCATGGCTCGTGGGCAGCCAGCGCGGCGCGCTGTAGAGCCATTCGGCGGCGCCCGGCGAAAGCAGGCGCGCGGTTTCCTTCAGTGCCACGGCGGGCGCTTTGTCCACGAACGACGAATCGTGCTTCAACAACGGATCGCGCTTCATGGCCCCTCCCGACAGACGTCTTCTTCGAATTTCTTAGTGCAGCGGTCCCTGACCGTGACGCAGCTTCGCGGCGAACTGGCCCGCGGTTTCGATCGGCATCTCGCTTGCGTGAATATGCGCGATGCGCCACTCGCCGCGTTCGTGAACCATCACATACGTCGTGTAGATCATGCGCGGCGCGCTGGCTGGCTCGGCCGGCTGATGCGCCTCGGCGATCGCATAGACGACCGTGCCCAGGCTGTCGTACACGCGAATATCGAGCGGCTCGACGGTCACGGGCTGCGTCTCGAACTGCTTCGCGAGACCCGCGCGGATGCTTTCCAGCCCGTGCAGATGCGTGCCGTCCGCGCACACGCAGGTGGCGAACTCCTCGTCGATCCACAACGACATCACCGTGTCGATGCTGTTGTCCGCGACTGCCTGATAGTAAGCGTTGAGGGTATCGGCGGCGGCTTCGAAGAGGCGGGCGAAACGTGGCATGGCTCGTGGGTCTCTGGCATTCGATGCTTCACGCCAACGAAACGGCGCGCTGCAACGGTCATTGGTCAAAGCATGCCCCCGTTCGGAGACATTCGCGTGTCCGCACCCGCACACACGGCCGGAAACCGCCGGTACGAACACGCGTTTCGACGCGTGAGCGCAACATCAACGATGCGCGAGCAGCATGCCGCGCACATCGGCGAAGACCTGTTCGGCCGAGAGTTCGCGAAGGCAGTTCAGATGGCCGAGCGGACACTCGCGGGCAAAGCACGGACTGCATTCAAGATGCAGCCATTGTACCTTTGCGAGATCGGACAAGGGCGGCGTGTGGCGCGGATCGGTCGAGCCGTAGACCGCGACGAGCGGCCGGCGCGAGGCGGCCGCGACGTGCATCAGCCCCGAATCGTTCGTGACGACGGCGCTCGCCCGCGAAATAAGCGCGCACGCCTCACCGAGCGAAGTCTGGCCGCACAGGTTGCGCACCATCGGCGCGCGCTCCGCGATGGCCTGCGCGATCGGCGCATCCTTCTTCGAACCGAGCGCGATCATGCGCGCATACGGAAACGACTGCGCGATGAACTGGGCGAGCGAAGCGAAATGCTCCGGCGGCCAGCGCTTGGCCGGACCGTATTCCGCGCCGGGGCAGAACACGACGAGCGGCGCGCGCGTGTCGAGGTTGAAGCGCGTCGAGACGCGCGCGGCTTCGTTCGGATCGGCTTCGAGGCGCGGCACGGGCAGCGTCTGCGCGTCGGGAAGCGCGGCGGCTTCCGGCTGCGCGAACCGGTCGACGAACGGCAGCTTCGCGCCCGGCGCATAGGCGAGCGCCGCGTAATGCGCGGTCATCGGCGGACGGTCGGTTTTCGGCGGATTCGCGTGGCGCACGTTCAAGAGCCCGTAGCGGCTCTCGCCCTTGTAGCCGATGCGCAGGTTGATGCCCGCCATCCACGGAATCAGCGCGGATTTGACGGAGTTGGGCAGCACATAGGCGGCGTCGTAACCGACATCGCGCAAATCGCTCGCGAGCTGCCAGCGGCGCAGCAGTTGCAGCTTGCCGTGGGCGAGGTCGGTCGCGTAGACATCGCGGATTTCCGGCATGCGCTCGAGCACGGGTGCGACCCAGGTGGGCGCGACGGCGTCGATCGCGATACGCGGATGAAGCTTGCGCAAGAGCGTGAAGAGCGGCTGCGCCATCAATGCGTCACCGATCCAGTTCGGTGCTATAACCAGCGCGCGGCGCATCTGTTGTTATCCGATCTCAAAATGAACGCGGCCCGCCGCCTTGGGGCGAGCCGTCGATTGTCGTGGGTATGTTTCGCGCCGCGTACGGCGCGCGTGAGCCGGGGCGCGGCCAGCGCCCCGCGGGCTTCAGTGACCGCCCTTGAGCACTTCGCCGTCTTTCAGCTTGTAGCGCGTGCCGCAATACGGGCAGCGCGCCTCGCCGTGCGTCACGTCGATGAACACGCGCGGATGCGTGCTCCAGCGCTGCATCTTCGGGTTCGGGCAGAAGGCGGGCAGATCCTTCGCCGACAATTCCACCAGCGGCATTTCCTTCAGGTCGCTCATTGCTATCTCTTTTCGTGATGTACGTCGCGCGGCGAGCGAACGGCCCGCCGCGTCGCATGAGATTGTTTAAACCTTCGCGAGCCAGCTCGCGTACTTCTCGTTCTTGCCGCCGACGACGTCGAAGAACGCGCTTTGCAGCTTTTCCGTGATCGGACCGCGCGCGCCCGAACCGATGGTGCGGTTGTCCAGCTCGCGGATCGGCGTGACTTCGGCGGCGGTGCCGGTGAAGAACGCTTCGTCGCAGGTGTAGACCTCGTCGCGGGTGATGCGCTTTTCGATCACCGGGATGCCGAAATCGCGCGCCAGCGTGATGACTGTGTCGCGCGTGATGCCGTCGAGGCACGAAGCCAGATCCGGCGTGTAGATCTTGCCGTTGTTCACGAGGAAGAAGTTTTCGCCGGAGCCTTCCGACACGTAGCCGTCGACGTCGAGCAGCAGCGCTTCGTCGTAGCCGTCGGCGACGGCTTCCTGGTTGGCGAGAATCGAGTTCACGTACCAGCCGGACGCCTTCGCGCGGACCATCGACACGTTCACATGATGGCGCGTGAACGACGACGTCTTCACGCGGATGCCCTTGGCGAGCCCGTCTTCACCGAGATATGCGCCCCACGGCCACGCGGCGATCGCAACATGGATGGTGTTGCCCTTCGCCGACACGCCGAGCTTTTCCGAGCCGACCCAGATGATCGGGCGGATGTAGCACGACTCGAGCGCGTTCGCCTTCACGACTTCGAGTTGCGCGGCTTCGAGCGTCGCGGCATCGAACGGGACGTCCATCTGGAAGATCTTCGCCGAGTTGAGCAGGCGCTTCGTGTGTTCCTTCAGGCGGAAAATGGCCGTGCCCTGCGCGGTCTTGTACGCGCGCACGCCTTCGAAGACACCCATGCCGTAGTGCAACGTGTGGGTCAGAACGTGGATCTTGGCATCACGCCAGTCGATCAGCTTGCCATCCATCCAGATCTTGCCGTCGCGGTCGGCCATTGACATACGGTTCTCCTAGCTGTCTCGTTCAAGTGAGTTCGGGCAGGCCGCCAAAGACTTCCGGGCGGCGGCGCTCGCGCATCTCGCGCCGCGTTCGTGCATCGGCGATTGCCGGCGAACGCGCGCATCGGAGGCGCAAAGGCTGTGAAAGACCGTCATTTTAGCGTCTTTTCGCGACGAAACCGATCTTGGAGCGCCTTTCACGACGCTATAATTTGCCTTTCGCCGTCCGCTGAAAACAGCGGGACGAAACGGCGAAGCCCGCCATTCCCGATTTTCCCGGTTTTTCCCGATCCATCGCGCAATCGCTCGAGGCCGCGCATTGGCATCACGGGTGGTCTTCATCGCCTCGCATTCGCTCATGCTTGACCGGCTGTCCGACACCAATCGCCGCGCGTTTTTCGAGGGCGTGCGTACCTTTTCTCCCGCCGTCCTGGCGACGTTTTCCTGGGGTCTCGTGACCGGCGTCGCGATGACGAAGTCCGTGCTCACCGTGCCGCAGGCGCTCGGCATGTCGTTCGCGGTGTACGCGGGCTCGTCGCAGCTCGCGGTGCTGCCGCTCTTCGCCGCGAAGCTGCCGCTCTGGACGATTCTCCTGACCGCCGCGATGGTCAATCTGCGCTTCGTGATCTTCAGCGCGGGGCTCGCGCCGCATTTCTCGTGGCTGCCGCTGAAGCGGCGTCTGCTGCTCGGCTATTTCAACGGCGACATCATCTATCTGATGTTCTCGAAGCGGAATTTTCCTGCCGGCTGGCAGCCCGGCAAGGAGGCGTTCTTCTGGGGACTGGCGATATCGAGCTGGTTGTCATGGCAAACATCGTCGGTGCTCGGCATCTTGCTCGCGAGCCTGATTCCCGATGACTGGGGCCTCGAACTCGCCGGCACGCTCGCGCTGATCCCGCTCATCGTTTCCGCTATCGCGACGCGTTCGACGCTCGCGGCGGTCGCGGTGGCGAGCGTCGTCGCGTTGCTGGCGTTCGATCTGCCGTATCGTTTCGGCTTGCCGCTCGCGGTGTTCGCGGCGCTTATCGCGGGCACGCTCGCGGATGTCGTCGCCGAGCGGGCCGCGCCCAAATCCGCATCCGATGCCACGAGGTCCAGCCGATGAGCGCGCTGCAAGTCTGGCTCGCGATCATCGGCATGGGCGTGGTCACGGCGGTGACGCGCGCGCTCTTTCTGATCGGCGGCGAGCGCATGGTGCTGCCGCCGCGCGTGCAGCGTGTGCTGCGGTATGCGCCGGCCGCCGCGCTCGCCGGCGTCGTCGTGCCGGATCTGCTCGAAACGCCCGCGGGCATTTCGCTGTGGCTGTCGAACCATGCGTTGTGGGCATCGGCGGCGGGACTCGCGTATTACCTGTGGCGGCGCGGCATGATGGGCACGATCGCCGTCGGCATGGTGGTGTTCACGCTGCTGCGGCTCGTGGCCTGACCGCGGCGTGGAGATGGCTACGCGCCGCGTCAAATACGCGTCATCAACGATTGCCCGCTAAAAGCGGCCGGGTTGATCGGTTAAAATGAGGGTCTTTCCCGAGTGAGCGAGGTCGAAAGTGTGTCCGGCAGTCACCGCGCTACGGTTTTGCAACTCATTTTGCAACACGCCGCTCCCGGCTCCATCGCCGCGCCCGGGCAGGGCTTGCGCGCCTCTCCGGATTCATCTGTCTCATCCCTTTCTCCCGCATCCCGCGCGCGCGTTCGGCTTAAGCGCGCGGCCTTCGCCCCCAGCTTGAACCGCGCGCGAGCCGTCCTGCCCGGCGGCCTGCGCGCGGCGACTCCACGAACCGGCCCGCCCCGACGGCCGTTCCCGCCCGAACCGCTTCTTTATCTACGTTGACTCCCATGACGAAAGTACTGCGTTTCACCGATCTGATCGCCGAAGGCAAAGTCTCCGGCAAGCGTGTGTTCATCCGCGCGGATCTCAACGTGCCGCAAGACGATAACGGCAACATCACCGAAGATACGCGCGTGCGCGCCTCGGTCCCGGCGATCAAGGCCGCTCTCGACGCGGGCGCGGCCGTGATGGTCACGTCGCACCTCGGCCGTCCGACCGAAGGCCAGTTCAAGCCGGAAGACTCGCTCGCGCCGGTCGCGAAGCGTCTGTCGGAGCTGCTCGGCCGCGACGTGCCGCTCGTCGCCGACTGGGTCGACGGCGTTCAGGTCCAGCCGGGCAACGTCGTGCTGTTGGAAAACTGCCGCTGCAACAAGGGCGAGAAGAAGAACGAGGACGGCCTCGCGCAGAAGATGGCGAAGCTCTGCGACGTCTACGTCAACGATGCGTTCGGCACCGCGCACCGCGCCGAAGCCACGACGCACGGCATCGCGAAGTACGCGCCTGTCGCGTGCGCGGGACCGCTCTTGGCCGCTGAACTCGATGCGCTCGGCAAGGCGCTCGGCAACCCGAAGCGTCCGCTCGTCGCGATCGTCGCGGGCTCGAAGGTGTCGACCAAGCTCACCATTCTCAAGTCGCTCGCCGAGAAGGTCGATCAGCTGATCGTCGGCGGCGGCATCGCCAACACGTTCATGCTCGCGTCGGGCCTGAAGATCGGCAAGTCGCTCGCCGAAGCCGATCTCGTCGGCGAGGCGAAGGAAATCATCGAACAGGCGCGCACGCGCGGCGCATCGGTGCCGATTCCGAGCGATGTCGTCACCGCGAAGGAATTCGCCGCGACCGCGAAGGCGGAAACGAAGCCCGTCGCCGACGTCGCCGACGACGACCTCATCCTCGATATCGGCCCGGACACCGCGAAGGCGCTCGCCGCGCAACTCGAAACGGCCGGCACGATCGTCTGGAACGGGCCCGTCGGCGTGTTCGAATTCGACCAGTTCGGCAACGGCACCAAGACGCTCGCGCAGGCCATCGCGAATTCGTCGGCGTTCTCCATCGCCGGCGGCGGCGACACGCTCGCGGCCATCGCGAAGTACGACATCGCCGACAAGGTGAGCTATATCTCGACCGGCGGCGGCGCGTTCCTGGAATTCCTCGAAGGCAAGAAGCTGCCCGCGGTCGAAGTGCTCGAATCCCGCGCCGGGGCTTGAGGCGTTGGCCGCCCGAAACAATCCGGCGAAAGCAGGAAAGAAGGGCGCGCCAGCCGGCGGCGCGCAAACCGAAGAAATGGAAAGCGGCGCCGCGCTCGACGCGGCCGCCGAAGCAGCGCGGGTGATCGCGGAAGCGGCTCAACCCGATCAGACGGCGCCCGAAGACGAATCGGTGATTCCGGAAACGCCTCCGGTCATCATCGGCGGCGTGCCCGCCCATGCCCTGAATGAAATCGACAAAGCGACGCCGGCACGAACCGGCGCGCGCGCGCAACCGGTGAGCAACACCTCACTGCAAGCGCAACGTGCTCGCGGCCTCAACACGGGCGTTCCTACAGAGACGAGGAAAGACATGCATCGCGCTACCAAGATTGTTGCCACCATCGGCCCGGCTTCAACGAGCCCGGACGTCCTGCTGCAAATGCTGCAGGCGGGCCTCGACGTCGTTCGCTTCAACTTCTCGCACGGCACCGCCGACGATCACCGCCAGCGCGCCGAAATCGTCCGCGAGGCGGCGCGTCAGGTGGGCCGGGAAGTCGCGATCATGGCGGACCTGCAGGGCCCGAAGATCCGCGTCGGCAAGTTCGAGAACAACAAGACGATGCTCGTCGCGGGCAATCCGTTCATCCTCGATGCGAACTGCACGCTCGGCAACAACGAGCGCGTCGGGCTCGACTACAAGGATCTGCCGCGCGACCTGCGCGCGGGCGACGTGCTCCTGCTCAACGACGGCCTCATCGTGCTCGACGTGGTGCGCGTCATCGGCGAAGAGATTCACACGACGGTGAAGGTCGGCGGCGAGCTCTCGAACAACAAGGGCATCAACCGTCAGGGCGGCGGTCTCACCGCGCCCGCGCTGACCGAGAAAGACATGGAGGACATCAAGACGGCGATGTCGCTCGGCGCGGATTTCGTCGCGGTGTCGTTCCCGAAGAACGCGACCGACATGGAAATGGCGCGTCAGCTCGCGAACATCGCGGGCGCGCCGTACGGCATCAAGCCGAAGATGATCGCGAAGATCGAGCGCGCCGAAGCCATTCCGGCGCTGCAAGGCATTCTCGACGCATCGGACGGCATCATGGTCGCGCGCGGCGATCTCGCGGTCGAAGTCGGCAACGCGGCGGTTCCGGCGCTGCAAAAGCGCATGATCCGCATGGCGCGCGAGTCGAACAAGCTCGTGATCACCGCCACGCAGATGATGGAATCGATGATCCACGCACCCGTGCCGACGCGCGCCGAAGTCTCCGACGTGGCGAACGCCGTGCTCGACGGCACCGACGCCGTGATGCTTTCCGCCGAAACCGCGGCCGGCAAGTATCCGGTGACGACGATCGAAACGATGGCCGCCATCTGTATCGAAGCGGAGAAGTCGGAAGAATCGCAGCTCGATCGCGATTTCCTCGACCGCACGTTCACGCGCATCGACCAGTCGATCGCGATGGGCGCGCTCTTCACGGCGTTCCATCTCGGCGCGAAGGCCGTCGTCGCGTTGACGGAATCCGGCTCGACCGCGCTGTGGATGTCGCGTCACTGGACGCACGTGCCGATCTTCGCGCTGACGCCGCGCGTGTCGAGCGAACGGACGATGTCCCTGTACCGCAACGTGACGCCGCTGCACGTCGACACCAACATGGACCGCGACACGGCGCTGAATCAGGCGCTGGAAGTGGTCGTGTCGAAGGGTTACGCGGCGCGCGGCGATATGGTCGTGCTGACGGTCGGCGAACCGATGGGCCAGGCAGGCGGCACGAACACGCTCAAGATCGTGCGCGTGGGCGATCACTTCTAAGCGTTTTTGAGAACGCTGCGCGGTCAAACGCCGCGCGATTTGTCGCAAGTCCGGAGCGAGCGCGGTCCCAGCAGCCGCGCTCGTTTCGTCAAGCGCGCAGGACGATGAAGCCGAAAACCGCCCGAGAGCGAGTTCGCGCGCTGAAGAATTCGTTTCACTTATGGAGTCTCACCACAATGCCTCTCGTATCAATGCGTCAACTGCTGGATCACGCTGCGGAAAACGGTTACGGTCTCCCGGCGTTCAACGTCAACAATCTGGAACAAGTGCAGGCGATCATGTCGGCGGCGAACGAAGTCAACGCGCCCGTCATCATGCAGGCGTCCGCTGGCGCGCGTAAGTACGCGGGCGAAGCGTTCCTTCGTCATCTGATCGAAGCGGCGGTCGAGTCGTATCCGCATATTCCGGTCGTGATGCATCAGGATCACGGTCAGTCGCCCGCGGTGTGCATGGCCGCGATCCGCTCGGGCTTCACCAGCGTCATGATGGACGGCTCGCTCGAAGCCGACGGCAAGACGGTCGCTTCCTACGAGTACAACGTCGCGGTGTCGAAGCAGGTCGTGGAGTTCTCGCATTCGATCGGCGTCACGGTCGAAGCCGAACTGGGCGTGCTCGGCTCGCTCGAAACGATGAAGGGTGACAAGGAAGACGGCCACGGCGCCGAAGGCACGATGACGCGCGAGCAGCTTCTGACCGACGTCGAGCAGGCCGCCGATTTCGTCAAGCAGACGCAATGCGATGCTTTGGCGATCGCGATCGGTACGTCGCACGGCGCGTACAAGTTCTCGAAGAAGCCGACGGGCGATATCCTCGCCATCGACCGCATCCGCGAAATTCACCAGCGCATTCCGAACACGCATCTCGTGATGCACGGTTCGTCGTCGGTACCGCAGGAATTGCTGGCCGAAATCCGCGAATTCGGCGGCGACATGAAGGAAACCTATGGCGTGCCGGTCGAGGAGATTCAGGAAGGCATCAAGCACGGCGTTCGCAAGGTGAACATCGACACCGATCTGCGCCTCGCGATCACCGGCGCGATCCGCCGCTATCTGTTCGAAAATCCGTCGAAGTTCGATCCGCGCGATTATCTGAAGCCCGCGCGCGAAGCGGCGAAGGAAATCTGCCGCCAGCGCTATATGCAGTTCGGCTGCGAGGGCATGGCCGGCAAGATCAAGCCGGTTTCGCTCGACAAGATCGCCGAAAAGTACAAGTCCGGCGCGCTGGCTCAGATCGTGAAATGAGACTGATCTGAATCAGCCGGGTTTTGTAAAGTAAAATCAACGGGTTCCGGGTTCGGAACCCGTTCGTCTTTCTCCTCGCCGCTTCCCACGTCGAAGCGGCGAATCACTTTTTTCCGGTACATGACGATGTCCACGCTATACGAATCCACGATCAAATCGCTGCCGCTGCTCGGCCGCGGCAAGGTCCGCGACAACTACGCCGTCGGCGACGACAAGCTCCTTATCGTGACGACCGACCGGCTTTCCGCATTCGACGTCGTCATGGGCGAGCCGATTCCGAACAAGGGCCGCGTGCTCAACACGATGGCCGATTTCTGGTTCGAGAAGCTCGGCCACATCGTGCCGAACCACAACACGGGCATCGATCCGGCGACGGTCGTCGCGGCGGACGAAGCCGAGCAGGTGAAGGGCCGCGCGGTCGTCGTGAAGCGCCTGGAGCCGATTCTCGTCGAAGCCGTGGTGCGCGGTTATCTCGCGGGCAGCGGCTGGAAGGACTATCAGGCGACGGGCGCGGTGTGCGGCGTCGAACTGCCGCCGGGCCTGCAGAACGCGCAGAAGCTGCCCGAGCCGATTTTCACGCCTGCGGCCAAGGCCGAAATGGGCCATCACGACGAAAACATCACCTACGATGAGATGGAACGCCGCATCGGCACGGAGCTTTCCGCGACGATCAAGCGCATTTCCATCCAGTTGTACAAGGAAGCGGCCGAGTACGCGGCGACGCGCGGCATCATCATCGCGGATACGAAGTTCGAGTTCGGCCTCGACAACAAGGGCGATCTCTATCTGATGGACGAAGTGCTGACCGCCGATTCGTCGCGCTTCTGGCCCGCCGATGGCTATCAGGTGGGCACGAATCCGCCGTCGTTCGACAAGCAGTTCGTGCGCGACTGGCTCGAAACACAGCCGTGGAAGAAGGAACCGCCCGCGCCCAAGCTGCCCGACGACGTGATCGCGAAGACGTCGGAGAAGTATCAGGAAGCGCTCCAGCGTTTGACCGGCAAGACGCTCGACTGAGTAAGAAAGATGACGAACGAAGTACACAAGAACGAAGCGCCGCTCGTCGGCGTGTTGATGGGCTCCAGTTCCGACTGGGACGTGATGAAGCATGCCGTCGCGATGCTGCAGGAATTCGGCGTGCCGTACGAGGCACAGGTCGTCTCGGCGCACCGGATGCCGGACGAGATGTTCGCCTATGCGGAAAGCGCGCGCGAGCGCGGCCTGCGCGCGATCATCGCGGGCGCGGGCGGCGCGGCGCATCTGCCGGGCATGCTGGCCGCGAAAACCACGGTGCCGGTGCTCGGCGTGCCGGTGGCGAGCAAGTATCTGAAGGGCGTCGATTCGCTGCATTCGATCGTGCAGATGCCGAAGGGCGTGCCGGTCGCGACGTTCGCCATCGGCGAGGCGGGCGCGGCGAACGCGGCGCTCTTCGCGGTATCGATATTGAGCGTCACCGATGCGAAATTCGCCGATGCGCTCGCCGCTTTTCGCGTGAAGCAGAATCAGGCGGCGCGGGACATGACGCTGCCGCCGCTGTGATCCCCCTTCGCAATCTGGCCCAACGATGAATCCACAAAACTCCCCGATCTCTCCCATCCTGCCGGGCGCATGGCTCGGCATGGTCGGCGGCGGCCAGCTCGGCCGCATGTTCTGCTTCGCCGCGCAATCGATGGGCTATCGCGTCGCCGTTCTCGATCCGGATGAGACGAGCCCCGCTGGCGCCGTCGCGGATCGCCATATCCGCGCCGCCTACGACGACCGCGCCGCGCTCACGGAACTCGGCCGACTGTGCGCGGCAGTATCGACGGAATTCGAGAACGTGCCGTCCGCCAGCCTCGAATTTCTCGCGTCGTGCACGTTCGTGAGCCCGGCGGCGAGTTGCGTGGCGATCGCGCAGGATCGCGTCGCGGAGAAACGCTTCATCGCGGAATCGGGCGTGCCGGTCGCGCCGCATGTCGTGATCGAATCGACGGAAGCGCTCGCCGCGCTGCCCGACGAGAAGATCGCGGCCGTGCTGCCGGGCATTCTCAAGACCGCGCGTCTCGGCTATGACGGCAAGGGGCAGGTCAGCGTGCGCAACGTCGCGGAACTGCGCAACGCGCATGCGTCGCTGTCGGGCGTGCCGTGCGTGCTGGAAAAGCGCATGCCGCTGAAGTACGAAGTGTCCGTGCTGATCGCGCGCGGCGGCGACGGCAAATCGGCCGTGTTTCCGCTCGCGCAGAACGTGCATGTGAACGGCATTCTCGCGAGGACGGTCGTGCCCGCCCCCGATGCGCCCGATGCGCTCGTCGCGCAGGCGCAGGACGCCGCGCTGACGATCGCCGCGAAGCTCGGTTACGTCGGCGTGCTGTGCGTCGAATTCTTCGTGCTGGAAGACGGCTCGCTCATCGCCAACGAAATGGCGCCGCGCCCGCACAATTCCGGCCACTACACCGTCGATGCCTGCGCCACGAGTCAATTCGAGCAGCAGGTGCGCGCGATGACCGGCATGCCGCTCGGCGACACGCGCCAGCATTCGCCGGCCGCGATGCTGAATCTGCTCGGCGATATCTGGTTCGATGGCGACAAGGCGCGTTCGCCCGCGTGGGCGGAAGTCGCCGCGATGCCGGCGGCGCGGCTGCATCTGTACGGCAAGGAAGAGGCGCGCCGGGGCCGCAAGATGGGCCACATCAACTTCACGGCGGCGACGCTCGAGGAAGCGCGCACGGCGGCGCGTGACTGCGCGCGCATGCTGCATATCCCGCTCGATTGAGTTTTTTCGTAGTAGAAGCAATGACCATCATCTATCCGAGCGCCGCGCAGATCGACGAAGCCGCGGCCCTGCTCGATGCCGGCGAACTCGTCGCGTTTCCGACCGAGACGGTCTACGGGCTTGGCGGCGACGCCGAGAATCCCGAGGCCATCGCGCGCATCTATGCGGCGAAAGGGCGGCCGGCGAATCATCCGGTGATCGTGCATCTCGCGCCCGAGGCTGATCCGGGCTATTGGGTGCGCGAGTTGCCCGCCGATGCGCAGAAGCTCATCGATGCGTTCTGGCCCGGTCCTTTGACGCTGATTCTCAAGCGCGCCGCGCATATTCCGGCGGCGGTCAGCGGCGGACAGGATTCGGTGGGCGTGCGGTGCCCGTCGCATCCGGTGGCGCAGCAATTGTTGTCGGCGTTTCATCGGCGGCGAATGGGGACGGGCAAGCAGGGCGGCGTCGCGGGGCCGTCGGCGAATCGTTTCGGGCATGTGAGCCCGACGACCGCGCAGCACGTTCGCGACGAGTTCGGCGATGCCGTGCATGTGCTCGATGGCGGCGCGGCGGATGTCGGCATCGAATCGACGATTCTGGATTTGTCGCGGGGCTTTCCGGCGCTGCTGCGGCCGGGGCATGTGAGTCCGCGGCAGATCGCGGATGTCATCGGGATCGCGCCGAAGCTGCCGGATGGATCGGATGCGACCGCGCCGCGTGCTTCCGGGACGCTGAAGGCGCATTACGCGCCGCGCACGCCGCTTTTGCTGCTGCCGTTCGCGTCGATCGAGCCGTTGCTTCGTAATCGTGACGGGAAGATTGCGCTGGTGGCGCGGGCGTCGAGCGCGGGGGAATGGGCGCGGGCTGCCGATGTTCACTTCGTGGCGGCGCCTGAGGATCCGCAGACTTACGCGCGCGATCTTTATGGCTTGCTGCGGGCGCTGGATCGGGCCAATGTCGAGCGGATTCTGATCGAGAAGCTGCCGGAGACGGTGGAGTGGATTGCTGTCAACGATCGGCTTGGCAGGGCGGCGGCGGCGTTCGAGGCGGAAGAGTGATTACTGGACTTTGCGCCTGTTTGTGAAAGATGGGTTTGGGGGATTTTGCTTTCCGGTCAGGAAGTTATGATGCAGGGGTTCCTCCGCGTGCGCGGAGATAGACCGTTGAAGAGAAGTCGGAGGAAGTAGAACCCGGGGGTTCCTCCGCGTGCGCGGAGATAGACTCGGTTGGCGACACTGCACGATCTGGCTGCCGCAGGTTCCTCCGCGTGCGCGGAGATAGACCGTACGTCTACACCCGACTGGGCCAATGCGGCCAGGTTCCTCCGCGTGCGCGGAGATAGACCCCTCTTCATGGCCGGCGAAAAGCTGGCATTCCCGGTTCCTCCGCGTGCGCGGAGATAGACCTTGCGAAGTGCGCACCGGCGTCTTGTATCTATCGGTTCCTCCGCGTGCGCGGAGATAGACCCAACGATCTCATGCCGCTCACGCTCACGCCAAAGGTTCCTCCGCGTGCGCGGAGATAGACCGTACTAGAACGTCAAACTGGACCGTATCGACGAATTCCTCCGCCCCGCGGAGCCTTTCTCACCGCAACAAAAAAAACCGCTCGGGCGATCCCTCGCCCGAGCGGTTTTTCATCCTAAAACCCCAACCCTTACTTCCCCAACCCCGTCGCCGCAATCGTCTGCTCCGCGGCCTGCGCGTACAGCGCGTGCAGATGCGTCGTCGGATGCACGGTATCGGCGTACATGTACGTCTGATCCGCGCCCGCGACCGTCAACGTTTCCGGCGAGCAGAACAGCGACGTCGCGAAATCCTGCGGATTCGGCTCGCCGTACTTCTGCGCGGCCGCGGCCATCGCCTTCAGGTTGCACGCGGTGCCCGTATTCGACACCGTGAAGCCTAACTGCTGATAGTTCGCGGTGATCTGCGCCAGCTTCGGCGGCGTATCGAGGTAGATGACTTTCGACTTGATGTTGAGCGCCTGCAACGTCTGATCGAGCGCAGTATTGAACCCGATCGAAGCGCTCGAAAGACCGGCGCGCGTGACCGCGTCGCTCATCGTGCCCTGCGGCGTCGTGCCGATATCCGGCACGTTCGATACCAGCACATGCGTCGCGCCGTGCTGCAGGATCGTCGCGACGATTCCGCCGAGTTGCTTGGCCGCCGTGATGATCGCAGTGGATGCATCGGCCTGCGAGATCGCGCCGGCCTTAACCAACTGCAAGTTGTAAAGGACGTCGTTCGCGCCGCCATTCACGATGACGAGCTGATTCGCGTTGAAACTGCCGTGCGCCGCAAGGTAGTTCTGCACTTGCGTCGCGACCGGCACGGTCAACGCGCCCGCGTAGCTGTTCGGATCCGTGGCGTGACCGATGCCCATGGGATTCGTCACGCGCGCGCCGCCTTGCGCATAGCCGAGTCCCGACTGATTCGTCGGCGCAACCCCAAACCCCCCCGTCATCGCCGGCGTCAGCGTATCGCCGTAATACTGCGCGACGTTCTGCACCCAGACCTGTCCCGGATTCGTCGTGAACCGTCCGCCGCCGAAGTTCGCGGCCGCGACCGGCGCATACGTGCCGACATCGGAAAGGCTGTCGCCGAACGACACCACCTGCAGCTTCACGCCGCCCGCGGGCGTCGAATTGTTGTCATCGCCGCCGCCGCCGCACGCGGCGATCAGGGCGAAGGCCGCGCTGGCCGTCGCGACTTGGGCAAAGCGCACCAGTGCGGCGCGCGTCGAGCGTTGCTTCTTCATGACCTCGTCTCCCTTCTTACCTGTTTTCTAGTTCGATTACGGCGTCAGACCGTGTCGCGGTCTTCATGCCGCTAGCTGCGAGTTTAAGCGATGCCGCGCGCCATCCTGGCGCGCGCGCAGCTTACGGCCGAGCGCCGTGCCCGACAGCGTACACGCGGCGCGCGTCTTTCCGAACGCGACTTCGTAGAAGAAATCTTCGGTGTTTGCAGACGCCCGTGCCCGCTCAATCCGCCACGCCCGGCCGACGCGCGCCTTCGTAGACCCATTCGAGCAGCGCATCGTGCGCGGCGCGCGCGGCCTCGGCGCGCGGATCGTTGATGAAACTCACGACCACATAGCTCTCGCCGTTCGCCGCGCCGACATAGCCCGCGATCGCGCGCACGTCGCGCAGCGTGCCGGTCTTGATGTGCGCGTTGCCGAGCGCGCCCGCGTTGGTGAGACGGTTGCGCATGGTGCCGTCGACGCCCGCGATCGGCAGCGATTCGACGAACACCTGCGCGACCGGACTCGCGTTCGCGGCCATCAGCAGATCGGCGAGCGAGATCGCGGAAATATGCTCGTCGCGCGAAAGGCCCGAGCCGTTGTCGAGCACGAGACCGTTCATCGGCAGGGCGCTGCGTTTCAGGAACGCCTGGATCGCCGTCGCCGATTTCGCCGTCGTCGCGGGCGGCTTCAGTTGCGCCGCGCCGATCGTCAGGAACAGGTTGCGCGCCATCACGTTGTTGCTGAACTTGTTGATGTCGCGCACGACATCCGACAGCACCGGACTGCGATGCGTGCCGACGAGGCGCGCATTCGACGGCGTCGGGCCTTCGCGCGTCGTGCCTGCGAACGTGCCGCCCGCCTGCTTCCAGAGCGCGAGGAAACCGCCCGCGAAGAAGGTCGAATGATCGAGCGCCGCGACGTTGATCGTGCGCGAGCCGCAACGCAGCGGATAGTCGCCGACGAACGACGCCTGCACGAAGCCGCCCTGCGTCTGCGCGACGCTCGGCGACGCCGCCGAAAGCGAGCCGACGCACGCGCCGCGCGTCACGCGCAGTTCGTTGTCGATCTGGAGCTGCGCGAGTTGCGGCAATACGTCGATGGATACTTGTCCGTCGGCGTTGGGCGTCAGCGTGAAGGACAGCGATTTGAACGCGTAAAGCAGCGGATCGGGGCCGACGTTGTAGGGCGCGCTGTCGTCGTTGTCGAACGCGGGCAGATCGCGCGTCGACGCGTCGAAGTAGCGCTTGTCGAGCACGAGCGCGCCGTCGATGCCCGTGATGCCGTTCTTGCGAATCTGATCGACGAGATCGATCAGCTCTTCCGGCACGAGCTTCGGATCGCCCGTACCCTGAATGTACAGATTGCCGTGCAGCACGCCTTGCGCATCGAGCTGGCCGTCGGCGTACGCGGTCGTCTTCCAGCGATAGTCCGGGCCGAGCATCGAAAGGCCCGAGAAGGTCGTGACGAGCTTCATCGTCGATGCGGGCAGCATCGGCTCGTTCGCGTTCACCGAGACGAGCGGCAGCGGCGCGCCGACACGCTGCACGACGACGCTCATCGACGACAGCGGCACATGCGCGTGCGCGAGCGCCGTCATCACCGATGCGGGCAGCGGGCCGGCCGGCACGACCGCTTTCGCCGCGCGCTCGGCTTTCGCGCGCTTCGACTTCGCCCCGCCGATGGCCGCGCGCTGCGGCGCGTGACCTTGCGCATCGGCCTTCGAGCCGCCGCCGCGCGCATCGGCATCGGGCATATGGCCGAGGGCCGCGCAGGCGAACGCTGCGGCGAGAGCGTACGAAGACAGTCGGCGAGAGAAGGAACGGAAAACGGGCGGCATGGACGAGCGTTGTTCTTGGCTGGATGACGAGCGGCGGCGCGTGGCCGGGCGGGGTCGCGCCGCGAGGAAGCGGCTATTGTAGACAAGCTGGCTTGCGGAAATCGTACGGGTAAAAAATCATCGCACGACGCGCTTCGGGTGCGGCATGCGGTTGTCCTCCGATGCTGGACGATCGGCGCCGTTAAGTCCCGTTTAAGCCCCGCGCGGATACAATGACTCGCGGCCCCCGGCTGCCCCACGTAACCATCAACAGACATGTGCCATGCGAATCCTGCTTGTCGAAGATGACCGGATGATCGCCGAAGGCGTGCGCCGTGCGCTGCGCGCGGACGGCTTCGCAGTCGACTGGGTCCAGGACGGCGAGGCCGCGCTCACGGCGGTCGCGGGCGAGTCGTACGATCTGATGCTGCTCGATCTCGGCCTGCCCAAGCGCGACGGCCTCGACGTATTGAAGACCCTGCGCGCGCGTTCGAACTCGCTGCCGGTGCTGATCGTGACGGCGCGCGACGCCATCGCGGATCGCGTCAAAGGACTCGACGCCGGCGCGGACGATTACCTCGTCAAACCTTTCGATCTCGACGAACTCGGCGCGCGCATGCGTGCGCTGATCCGCCGTCATGCGGGGCGCGGCGAATCGCTCGTTCGGCACGGTGAACTGACGCTCGATCCGGTCGGTCATCAGGTGACGCTCGCGGGCAATCCCGTGTCGCTGTCGGCACGCGAATTCGCGCTGCTCGAAGCGCTGATGGCGCGGCCCGGCGCAGTGCTGTCGAAGAGCCAGCTCGAAGAAAAGATCTACGGCTGGGGCGAGGAAATCGGCAGCAATACGGTCGAGGTCTACATCCATTCGCTGCGCAAGAAGCTCGGCGCCGATCTCATCCGCAACGTGCGCGGCCTCGGCTACATGGTCGCGAAGGACGCCTGATGCGGTCGATCCGCCGGCAATTGCTGATCTGGCTGCTTGCGCTCGTGATCGTCGGCGTGGGCTTCGCGGGCTGGCTCATTTACCGGCAGGCGCTCGCCGAAGCCAACGAACTCTTCGACTATCAGCTTCAGCAGATCGCGGCCGCGCTGCCGTCCGAGCCGTTTTCTTCGGTGCTCAGTTCGCGCAGCGAAAGCGACGAAGGCGTCGTCATCCAGATCTGGAATCGCAACGGCGCGCTGATGTACTTCTCGCATCCGCGCGTGCCGCTCGCGCCGCATGCCGAACTCGGCTTCTCCACGGAGATGACGCCGCGCGGCGAATGGCGCGTGTATAGCGCGATCGTCGGCGATAACGTCGTGCAGCTCGCGCAGCCGCTGTCGATCAGAAATCGCGTCGCGGCGGGCGTCGCGTGGCGCACGCTGTGGCCGCTCGTGCTGCTGCTGCCGCTGCTCGGGCTCGCGATCTGGGTGATCGTCGGGCTCGGGCTCGCGCCTTTGCAACGCGTCACGCGCGCGCTCGACACGCGTCATCCGGAAGCGCTCGATCCGCTGCCGGATCGGCCGCTGCCGCAGGAAGTGCGGCCGGTCGTGCGTGCGCTGAATGCGCTGCTGTCGCGCTTGTCGGCGGCGCTCGACACGCAAAAGGCCTTCGTCGCCGATGCCGCGCACGAGCTTCGGACGCCGCTCGCCGCAGTGCAGATTCAGGCGCAGCTCGTCGCGCGCGCGCAGGATGACGAAACGCGTCGCGAGGCGCTCAGGGATCTGCACGAAGGCATCGCGCGCGCGACGCGGCTTGCGGAGCAACTGCTGGCGCTCGCCCGCTCGGAACCGGATGGCAAGGCGGCGTTCGCATCGGTCGATCTCGCCGCGCTGCTCGAATCATGCGTGCGCGGCTCGGTGCTGGTGGCGCAGCAACGCGGCGTCGATCTCGGCATCGAGGAGAGCGAACCGGCGACCGTGAACGGCGATCCCGATTCGCTGCGCGTGATGTTCAACAATCTCATCGACAACGCGACGAAGTACACGCCTCGCGGCGGCCGCGTGGACGTGTGCCTTCGTCTCGCCGATGGCCGTCCCGTCGTCGAAATCTCCGATACCGGACCGGGCATTCCTCAAGAAGAACGAGAAAGGGTGTTCGACCGGTTTTATCGCGTGGGCGAAGGGGCGAATCGCGCGCGCACGGATGTGTCCGGCAGCGGCCTCGGGCTCGCGATCGTGAAGCGGATCGCGCAGCAGCATGGCGCGACGGTGACGTTGGCGGAGTCGAGCGCGAGCGGTCTCAAGGTGGCCGTAACGTTCTGATGCGCGTGGCCGCCGCGCCGAAGCAAGCCGCTCTTTCTCCTCTTTTAAGAGCGGTTTAAGCGACGCCCCGTAACCTTGCTCCATCGATAAAGCGCGCTCCGTGAGAGCGCATCCCTCGTCAGGAGCACACACGATGAAAGCGAAGATTCTTACCCGCAGCGCCGTCGCGGCTGCCGTTGCCGTCGCCTTGTCGGCGGGTTACGTGGCGGGTCATAACAACGTTCCTGCACCGCAAGTCATCGCGCCCGCGCAAGCCGCCGCGATGATGCCCGCCGAAGCCGCGGCCAAGACGGGCATCCCCGATTTCTCCGGTCTCGTGGAAACGTATGGCCCGGCCGTCGTCAACATCAGCGCGAAGCACGTCGTCAAGCAGACGTCCGCGCGCAGCGGCCAGAATCAGTTGCCGATGGACCCCGACGATCCCTTCTATCAGTTCTTCAAGCGCTTCGGCGGCATGCCCGGCTTCGGCGGCGGCGATGGCGGCCCGCGCGCGGATCGTCCGAGCGAAGGCCTCGGCTCCGGCTTCATCGTCAGCAGCGACGGCTACATCCTCACCAACGCGCACGTCGTCGATAACGCGAACGTCGTCACCGTGAAGCTCACGGACAAGCGCGAATACCGCGCGAAGGTCATCGGCGCGGACAAGCAGTCGGACGTCGCCGTGCTGAAGATCGACGCGAAGAGCCTGCCGACGGTGAAGATCGGCGATCCGAACGGCAGCAAGGTCGGCCAGTGGGTCGTCGCGATCGGCTCGCCGTACGGGTTCGACAACACGGTGACGTCGGGCATCATCAGCGCGAAGTCGCGCGCGCTGCCCAACGAGAACTACACGCCGTTCATCCAGACCGACGTGCCGGTGAATCCGGGCAACTCGGGCGGGCCGCTTTTCAATCTGCAAGGCGAAGTGATCGGCATCAATTCGATGATCTATTCGCAGACGGGCGGCTTCCAGGGCCTTTCGTTCGCGATCCCGATCAATGAGGCGATCAAAGTCAAGGACGCGCTCATCAAGACGGGTCACGTCGATCGCGGCCGTCTCGGCGTGACGGTGCAGGGCATGAATCAGACGCTCGCGAATTCCTTCGGCATGAAGTCGCCGCAAGGCGCGCTCGTGAGCTCGGTCGAGCCGGGCGGGCCGGCCGCGAAGGCGGGTCTGCAACCGGGCGACGTCATCACGGCGCTCAACGGCGAGCCGGTCACGGATTCGACCTCGCTGCCGTCGCAGGTCGCGGGTCTCGCGCCGGGCACGTCCGCGAAGGTCACGGTGTGGCGCGACAAGAGCGCGAAGGATCTCAGCGTGACCATCGGCGCGTTGAAGGACACGAAGACCGCGAGCGCGAAGACCGGCAGCGGTGACGAATCGTCGGCGCAGGATGCGCGCCTCGGCGTCGCGGTGCGTCCGCTTACGCCGGAAGAAAGGCAGAACGATTCGCTCTCGCGCGGCCTGCTCGTGCAGCAGGCGGGCGGCGCGGCAGCGAACGCGGGCATTCAGCCGGGCGACGTGATTCTCGCCGTCAACGGCCAGCCGGTGACGTCCGTGCAACAGTTGAAGTCGATGGTTCAGCACGCGGGCGACAGCATCGCGCTCCTGATCCAGCGCGACGACGCGCAGATCTTCGTGCCTGTCGATCTCGGCTGACGCAGCGCATCGGGCCGCGACGCGGGCACGAAGCATGCTCCCGGGTTCCCTGGTGCCCCATCGCGTGAAACCGACGCATCGGGCGTGACGCCGCCGGCGCTTTCGAGCGCGGCGGCATCGGAAAAAGGAGCTGAAAACATGACGAGCAGAACCACGGGCAGGCTGGCGGCCGCGCTTCTCGTTGCGGCGGCGAGCGCGAGCATGGCGGGCAGCGCCTGGGCGCAGCAGGCGAGCGGCGCCTCGGGCGGCACGGCGACCGATTTGTCGAGCGCCGGCAACACCAACGGCGGCGGCCTGCCGCAGATCGAGCAGCAAGGCGACGTTTCGTATACGTCGGGCGGCGTCGGCCTCGACGAGTCGCGCGCATTGTTGCGCGAACAGGCGCACTGGCCGCTATCGCTGCGCTTCACGGGTCCGACTTCCGATTACCTTTCGGGCGTGCATGTGCGCGTCGTCGGCGGCAAGGGCGGCGAGGTGCTGTCCACGGAATCGATGGGACCGTACATGCTCGTCAAGCTGCCGCCCGGCAACTATACGGTCTACGCGAAGTACAAGGATCAGGAGAAAAAGCAGGCCGTGACGGTCGCGGGGCCGGGCAAGGCCAAGGCGGCATTCCACTGGAACATTCAGTAAGCGCGGGCGTCGAAAGGGAAACGCCCGGGCCATCGAAAGCGCTCACGCAGGATCGGAAGTTTGTCTCATAATTAAGCCACGGGTGTCTCGATGACTCGTGGCTTTTTCTTTGGAAGCCGGTTCTTACGCGGAGGGGCAGCACGATGGGCACGGAACTGAACGTCGGGCACGAAACGGCGCATCACATCGAGATCACGCTGAACGGCCGGCGCTGCCGCGTGATCCATCAGGGCGTGACCTACGCCGATACGCACGCATCCCTCACGCTCGTCGAGCAGGGCGCGGAAAAAGTGCACTACTTTCCGCGCGCCGACGTGAACATGGCGCGCCTCGAACGCTCGATTCACACCACGCACTGCCCGACGAAGGGCCAGGCGACGCACTATCATCTGCTGACCGAAGACGGCCCGGTCGAGAATGCCGCGTGGAGCTACGAAGCGCCGCTCGACGCCGCCGCGAAAATCAAGGGCTATCTCGCGTTCTACGGTTCGCGCGTCGATCGCATCGACGAGACTTCCTAGGCGCGCATCCGAACAGACACCTTACATCCGCTCCGCCATAACGAACGCATGCGATCCTTGTCCCGGAGGCTCGAATGGAAGTCACCGATGCGCTGTGCGTTCCGCTCGATTGCGCGCACGTCCGCGAGGCGCTCTCCGATCTCGCGTTGCTGCGCGCGAGCCTCGACAATTGCGAATCGTTCACGCGCACGCCCAACGGCGAGTATGTCCTCACGCTGATCGTGCCGCTCGGCGCGCTGCGGGCGCGCTACGAAATTCGCGCGCACGCCGCCGGGCGCACGCGACAGGCGGCGCATGAAGAAGGGGAAAGCGACGCGTCGCACGACGGCGCGTACGCGCGCACGCTGAGCTTCAAGGCGCGCGGCGAAGGCGTCGGCTCATTGCGCGGGCAGATCGCGGTCGCGCTCAATCCCGATGACGACGGCGCCGCGACGTGGATCGAATACACCGTCTGGGCGACGGTCTCGGGACCGCTCGCCGGCTTGCCCGCGCGTCAGATCGAAAACGCGCTTCGTGAAGGCGCCGATGATTTCTTCGCCGAGTTCTGCGAAGTGGTGCGTGCGAAGCACGGCTTGCCGTCGATGCGCGCGGCAGGCGCAAGCGCCGAGCGCCGGCATGTGTTCTTGCGGCCGGGCGCGATGTCGGCGGCGTTCTCGCGTCGCTCGGGCGCGATGCGCGGGCATTCCGCCGACGCCCACGCGAGCGGCGTGCTGCGGCATCGGCTGCACGGACACGGATTCGTGCACAACGACCGCGATCATTCCCACGATCCGCATCCGCTCGGCCTGCCGATATGGGCGTGGGCGGCGATGCTCGTGTGCATCGCGCTGTTCGCGTATTTCGCGCAGCACATCGGTTCGCAATAGACGGCGCGAATCAGGCGCTCGCGGGCATCAGCAGCGACGGGCTGCAGCGCAATGCGTCGAAGCATGCGTCGATGAGCGCTTCGGCGTCGCGTTCCGGATGAACGATGTCGGGCAGCATCAGCGAATCGTGCAGGATGCCCGTGAAGAGACAGTGGAGCATGGTCATCGCGCGGCGCGTGTCGAGCGTCGCCGGAAGCTGCTTCTTTTCGACGGCGTTGCGCAGCGCGCGCTCGATGCGCTCCATGCCGTCGCGCATGTTGTTCTGATGCCGCTCGCGCACCGGCCCCATTTCCTCGACGAATTCGCATTTCATGAAGAGGATGTCGAAGACGCGGCGCCGCTGCTCGTCGGTCGTGATGTTGCGCATGCACCAGACGAAGAGTTCATGCAAACGCGCGAGCGGGTCTTCCTCCTTGCCGTCCAGCGTGGATTCCACGAGTTCGTCGAGCGGCAAAAGGCTGCGGTCGAACATCGCGTTGAAGAGATCGCCCTTGTTGGCGAAATGCCAGTAGATCGCGCCGCGCGTGACGCCCGCCGCCTGCGCGATGTCCGCGAGCGTCGTGCGCGATACCCCTTTTTCGTAGAAGACGCGCTCGGCCGCGTCGAGTACGCGGTTGCGCGTCAACTGCGCTTCTTCCTTGGTTCGTCTGACCATATCCTGCGGCCGGTGGCCGTCTGCTCCTGCTACTGCCGTTTGAAAGCCGCTCTGTGGACGGCTCTGTCGAAGGTTCGTCGAACGTAATCGATTCCCCGGAGCGGTTTCTTCTCATCGCCAATGGGGAGAAACACGTACGGTTTTTTACATTCATTCGTGAATGTATATACAATACCACCCGTTTACGAATATTCACAAATTCATCCGGCGGGCGGATTTCGCATAAGCTTGCGTTTCCATTGCCCGTTCTGGCCGTCCTGTGGCCACGGGCGACGCCTCCGAGCGTCGCGCACGGGTATGAGGCGTCACGCGCAGGCTGGCGTCGCCGCTCACTCGCCGGACAAGTTGGTGTATTCACAGCGTCCCGAAGGACGCTCGTGCGCGGCGTTGCCCGGGGAAGGCCGCCGCGTGCCCAAACTTCACTCTCAGTCTTAGACAGAGGTCGCTCCATGCGCGTCGAACGGGTTCCACTCCGCTTAATCACCGCCGCGACGGCTGCCGTGTTCCTGGCAGCGTGCGGGCAAAAACAATCAGCGCCTCCGCCGCAAACGCCCGAAGTGGGTATCGTCACCGTGCAGCCGACGAGCGTGCCGGTCATCGTCGATTTGCCGGGCCGCACCAACGCCTATCTGGTCGCGCAAGTGCGCGCACGGGTCGATGGCATCGTGCTGCGCCGCGAGTTCACTGAAGGCTCCGAGGTCAAGGCCGGTCAGCGTCTCTACAAGATCGATCCGGCGCCGTACATCGCCGCGCTGAACAACGCCAAGGCGACGCTCGCGAAGGCGCAGGCGAACGTCGCGTCGCAGAATGCGCTCGTCGCGCGCTACAAGATCCTCGTCGCGGCCAATGCCGTGTCGAAGCAGGATTACGACAACGCCGTCGCGGCGCAAGGGCAGGCCGTCGCGGATGTCGCCGCGGGCAAGGCATCGGTCGATACCGCGCAGATCAACTTGGGCTACACCGACGTCGTCTCGCCGATCACCGGCCGCACCGGTCTCTCGCAGGTCACGCCGGGCGCCTACGTTCAGGCGAGCGCCGCGACGCTGCTCACGACCGTGCAGCAGCTCGATCCGATCTACGTCGATCTGACGCAATCGAGCGTCGAAGGCTTGCGCCTGCGCCGTCAGATTCAGGAAGGCCGTCTGCAGACCGAAGGCATCCACGCCGCGAAGGTCACGCTCCAGCTCGAAGACGGCCGCACGTACACCGAGCAGGGCAAGCTGCAGTTCTCCGACGTGAGCGTCGACCAGAGCACCGGTTCGGTGACGGTGCGCGCGATCTTCCAGAACAAGGACCGCGTGCTTCTGCCGGGCATGTTCGTGCGCGCGCGGATTCAGGAAGGCACGAACGACCACGCGCTCGTCGTGCCGCAGATCGGCGTCACGCATGACCAGAAGGGCACGCCGACCGCGCTCGTCGTCAACAAGGACAACAAGGTGGAACTGCGCCAGCTCGTCACGGGCAGCACGTTCGGCAACAACTGGGTGGTCGACAGCGGCCTGAACCCGGGCGACCGCGTGATCGTGAACGGCGTGGAGAAGGCGAAGCCCGGCATGCAGGTGAAGCCGGTCGACGCGAAATTCCCGTATCCCGTAGCCGGCGCATCGGATGCGCAGGCGGCATCGGCGCCGGCCGGTGCCAGCGGCGCGAGCGCTGCCAGCGGTCCGCAAGCCGCATCGGCCGCCTCCGCTGCATCGGGCGCGCAATAAAAGGGAGCCTGTTACATGGCAAAGTTTTTTATCGATCGACCGATCTTCGCGTGGGTGATCGCGATCATCCTGATGCTGGCGGGGATGGCGTCGATCTTCACGCTGCCGGTCGCGCAGTATCCGACGATCGCGCCGCCCGCGATCCAGATCAGCGCGACGTATCCGGGCGCATCCGCGAGCACCGTCGAAAACACGGTGACGCAGGTGATCGAGCAGCAGATGACCGGCCTCGACCACTTGCTGTACCTGTCGTCGACGTCCGATGACTCGGGCACGGCCACCGTCACGCTGACGTTCGCGGCGGGCACGAACCCGGACATCGCGCAGGTGCAGGTGCAGAACAAGCTGCAGCTCGCGACGCCGCTGCTTCCGCAAGTCGTGCAGCAGTTGGGCACGAAGGTCACGAAGTCGAGTTCGAGCTTCCTGCTCGTGCTCGCGTTCGTGTCCGAAGACGGCAGCATGAGCAAGTACGACCTCGCGAACTACGTGGCGTCGAACGTGGCGGATCCGCTCTCGCGTATCGACGGCGTCGGTACGACGACGCTGTTCGGCTCGCAGTACGCGATGCGCGTCTGGCTCGATGCGACCAAGCTCACGAACTTCGCGCTCACGCCTGTCGACGTGAAGAACGCGATCACGAACCAGAACGTGCAGGTGGCGGCGGGTGCGCTCGGCGGCACGCCGGCGGTGCCGGGGCAGATGCTCCAGGCGACCATCACGGAAGCGACGCTGCTGCGCACGCCCGAGCAGTTCGGCAACATCCTGCTGAAAGTGAATCAGGACGGCTCGCGCGTGTTGCTGAAGGATGTCGCGCGGATCGAGCTCGGCGGCGAAAACTACAACTTCGATACGAAGTACAACGGACAGCCGACGGCCGGCTTCGGTATCCAGCTCGCGACGGGCGCGAACGCGCTCCAGACCGCGAAACTGGTCCGCCAGAAGATCGACGATCTGTCGAAATACTTCCCGCATGGACTGGTGGTGAAGTATCCGTATGACACGACGCCGTTCGTGCGACTGTCGATCGAGGAAGTGGTCAAGACGCTGATCGAAGGCATCGTGCTCGTGTTCCTCGTGATGTATCTGTTCCTGCAGAACCTGCGGGCGACGATCATCCCGACGATCGCGGTGCCGGTCGTTCTGCTCGGCACGTTCGCGATCATGTCGGCGGTGGGCTTCTCGATCAACGTGCTGTCGATGTTCGGCCTCGTGCTCGCGATCGGCCTGCTCGTCGACGATGCGATCGTGGTCGTGGAGAACGTCGAGCGGGTGATGTCGGAGGAGCATTTATCGCCGCGCGAAGCGACCCGCAAGGCGATGGGGCAGATCACCGGCGCGCTGGTCGGCGTGGCGCTCGTGCTGTCGGCGGTGTTCGTGCCGGTGGCCTTCTCCGGCGGCTCGGTCGGCGCGATCTACCGTCAGTTCTCGCTGACGATCGTCGCGGCCATGGTGCTGTCCGTCATGGTCGCGCTGATTCTCACGCCGGCGCTGTGCGCGACGATCCTGAAGCCGCATCCGGAAGGGCACGAGCCCGAGAAGAAGGGCTTCTTCGGCTGGTTCAACCGCACGTTCAACAAGAGTCAGGAGAAGTATCACAGCGGCGTGCAGCACGTCATTCGCCGCTCGGGACGCTGGCTCATCATCTATATCGTCGTGATCGTCGCGGTGGGCATGCTGTTCCTGCGTCTGCCGAAGTCGTTCCTGCCCGATGAAGACCAGGGCACGATGTTCGTGCTCGTGAACGCGCCGTCCGGCTCCACGCAGGAGTACACCGCGCACGTTCTGAAGGACGTGCAGGACTATCTGCTGAAGGACGAGAAATCGATCGTCGAATCGGTCTTCACGGTGAACGGCTTCTCGTTCGCGGGCCGCGGCCAGAACTCCGGCCTCGTGTTCGTGCGGATGAAGGACTACGCGGAACGCCAGCACAGCGACCAGAAGGTGCAGGCGCTCGTCGGACGCATGTTCATGCACTTCGCGCCTTACAAGGACGCGATGATCTTCCCGGTCAATCCGCCTTCGATTCCGGAACTCGGCACGGCGGCGGGCTTCGACTTCGAGCTGCAGGATCGCGGCGGCCTCGGCCACGCGAAGCTGATGGAAGCGCGCAACATGCTGCTCGGCATGGCCGCGAAGGATCCGACGCTCGCACAGGTGCGTCCGAACGGCCTGAACGACACGCCGCAGTTCAAGGTGAATGTCGATCGCGAGAAGGCGAGCGCGCTCGGCATCGCCGTATCGGACATCGATCAGACATTCTCGATCGCGTGGGCGTCGCAGTACGTGAACAACTTCCTCGACGTCGACAACCGGATCAAGAAAGTCTACGTGCAGGGCGATGGTCCGTTCCGCATGAACCCGGACGACCTGAACAAGTGGTACGTGCGCAATGGCGCCGGAACGATGGTGCCGTTCGGCGCCTTCGCGACGGGCAACTGGACCTACGGTTCGCCGAAGCTCGAACGCTACAACGGCATCTCGGCGGTGGAAATCCAGGGCGCGGCGGCCGCGGGCAAGTCGACCGGCCAGGCGATGACCGCGATGGAAGCGATCGCGGCGAAGCTGCCGGCGGGCATCGGCTACGAATGGACGGGCCTTTCCTATCAGGAACGCCAGTCGGGTTCGCAGGCGCCGATTCTCTACGGCATCTCGATCCTCGTCGTGTTCCTGTGTCTCGCGGCGCTGTATGAAAGCTGGTCGATTCCGTTCTCGGTCATCATGGTCGTGCCGCTCGGCGTGCTCGGCGCGCTGCTCGCGGCGACGCTGCGCGGTCTGGAAAACGACGTGTTCTTCCAGGTCGGCCTGTTGACGACGGTGGGTCTGTCGGCGAAGAACGCGATTCTGATCGTGGAATTCGCGCGCGAGTTGCGGATTCAGGGCATGTCGACGGTCGAAGCGGCGATGGAAGCGGCGCGCCTGCGGTTGCGCCCGATCCTGATGACCTCGCTCGCGTTCATTCTCGGCGTGATGCCGCTCGCGATCAGTAACGGCGCGGGCTCGGCGAGCCAGCACGCGATCGGCACCGGCGTGATCGGCGGCATGTTGACCGCGACCTTCCTCGCCATCTTCATGATTCCGATGTTCTTCGTCGTTATCAGCAAGTTCAGCAAGAGCAAGGACGTGCCGGCGCCGGGTTCGTCGGGCGACATCGAAGGCACGAACGGTAAGGAAGGACACTGAGATGCTTAAACATTCCTTGATCGCGGCCGCCGTGGCGGTATTCGCCGCGGGCTGCACGCTCCAGCCGAAGTACGAGCGTCCGCCCGAGCCCGTCACGCAGACGTTTCCGGAAGGCGGCGTGTACGCGCACCAGCCGGATGCGAGTTCGAGCGCGAGCAACGGCCGCACGGCGAACGGCCAGAGCGCGCCGGACATCGGCTGGCGCGATTTCTTCGCCGATGCGCGCCTGCAGAAGATCGTCGAGCTCGCGCTGAAGAACAATCGCGACCTGCGCGTCTCGGTGCTCAACGTCGATGCGGCGCGCGCGCAGTATCAGATCACGCGCGCGGGTCTGTTCCCGACGCTCGATGCGGCCGCGTCGCAGACGAAGCAGCGCACGCCGAAGAATCTGTCGTTCTTCGGTAACACGATCTCGAACGAGTATTCGGTCGGCCTGAATGCGTCGTGGGAAATCGACTTCTTCGGGCGCATCCGCAGCCTGAAGGATCAGGCGCTCGCGCAATATCTGTCGACGGCGGAATCGCGCAAGGCGGCGGAGATCTCGCTGGTGTCGTCGGTGGCGGACCAGTATCTGACGATGCTCGCCTACGACGATCAACTCGTCGTCACGCAGAACACGCTCAAGACGGCGCAGGAGTCGTTCCGCATCACCAAGCTGCAATACGAGAACGGCACCGGCACCGAACTCGATCTGCGTCAGTCCGAAGGCGTGGTCGAGGAAGCGCAGGCGAATCTGCAGACGCAGTCGCGTTTGCGCGCGCAGGCGGAAAACGCGCTCGTGCTGCTCGTCGGGGAGCCGTTGCCTGCGGATTTGCCGGCCGGCATGCCGCTCGATACGCAGAATCTGCTCTCCGACATTCCCGCGGGTCTGCCGTCCGATCTGCTGACGCGCCGTCCCGATATCGCGGCGGCGGAGCAGTCGCTGCTCGCGGCCAACGCGAATATCGGCGCGGCGCGCGCGGCGTTCTTTCCGCGCGTCTCGCTGACGGGCAGCTTCGGCACGCTGTCGCCGACGCTCGGCGGCCTGTTCAAGCCGGGGTCGGCTGCGTGGTCGTTCGCGCCGCAGATCACGGTGCCGATCTTCGAGGGCGGCCAGAACAAGGCCAATCTCGATCTGGCGAACGTGCAGAAGCGCATCGAGATCGCCAATTACGAGAAGGCGATCCAGACCGCGTTCCGCGAAGTCGCGGACGGCCTCGCCGCGCGCGGCACCTTCGACGAGCAGATCAAGGCGCTCGAGCGCTTCGTCAATTCGCAGAGCCGGCGTCTGGAGCTGTCGGACCTGCGCTATCGCAATGGCGTGGACAGCTATCTGTCGGTGCTGACCGCGCAGACGGCGCTTTACGAAGCGCAGCAGCTGCTCATCACGGCGCGGCTGAATCGACTGACGAACCTCGTCGATCTGTATCAGTTCATGGGCGGCGGATGGATCGAGCGTTCCGGCGACGCGCCGCGTCCCGCCGATGCGCCCGTCGACTACGGCTCGCAAGGCGCGCCGCAAGCAGCCTCGGCGCCCGCGGCGAGCTGATTCGCCTAAAACCGTCGCACTCGAAGCCCGGCCGCGCGCCGGGCTTTTTTTCGCGCTTTCGAACTTGTTCCACATCGTTTTGCATCGATGTCTGGGTGATGCAACAGACTTGGCACATTGTTTCAGTTGCCATCAAAGATCCACACATCTGCCTACTCTTTAGTCTTCCTCACTGCGCGCGATAACTATAATCGGCTGCTTGCCGCAGTCGTGACGGCGCGATCCGTTCCATCGATCGTTCGAAAAAGTCGTTGACGAAGCTCGCCGCGAGCGTCGCATACATTCAGTTATCCCAAAAATATGGCCGCATTTCTTCCGAAAGCGGCCAGCCCCATCCAAGGCGCGCGGGCCGCACGAATGCCCCGGTCGCCGCGGTCAGCGACTTTCGCATCGCACGACAGCACATTGCGCGCGGCTCGCGGTCAACGCGAAGACGCGCGCCTTTCATTGTCAGTAACCTCAGAGGTCTCGCGTTCCATGCGTCTCATACGGATTCCATACCGCCTCATCGGTGTCACGACGGCCGCCTTGCTGGCAGCCGGTTGCGGAGAGAAGCATCCCGCGATGGCGCCGCACACGCCGGAAGTCGGCGTTGTCATCGTCGAGCCGGCCGCTGTGCCGGTCACGACAGAACTCTCGGGCCGCACGAGCGCCTTTCTCGATGCCCAGGTGCGCGCGCGCGTCGATGGCATCGTGCTGCGCCGCGAATTCACGGAAGGCAGCCTCGTCAAGGCCGGGCAACGCCTCTACAAGATCGATCCGGCGCCGTATATCGCGCAACTGAACAACGCGAAGGCGTCGTTCGCGAAGGCCCATGCGAATCTCGTCTCGACCGCGGCGCAGGCCGAGCGCTACAAGGTGCTCGTCGCGTCGAACGCGGTCAGCAAGCAGGACTACGACAACGCCGTGGCGGCGCAAGGCCAGGCCGAAGCCGATGTCGCGTCGGCCAAAGCCGCGATCGACACCGCGCAGATCAAGCTTGGCTATACCGACGTCACGTCGCCGGTTTCGGGGCAGGCCGGCATTTCCCAGGTCACGCCCGGCGCATACGTGCAGGCGGCGCAGGCGACGCTGATGGTCACCGTCCAGCAGCTCGACCCGATGTACGTCGATCTCACGCAATCGAGTCTCGACGGTCTCAAGCTGCGCCGTCAGATTCAGGAAGGGCGTCTTTCGACCAACGGCCCGAACGCGGCGAAGGTCACGCTGATTCTCGAAGACGGCCGTGAGTATCCGGAGCAGGGCAAGCTGCAATTCAGCGATGTGAGCGTCGATCCGTCGACCGGATCGGTGACGCTGCGCGCGATCTTCATGAACAAGGACCGGGTGCTGCTGCCGGGCATGTTCGTGCGCGCGCGCATCGAGCAAGGCGTGAATCCGAAGGCGCTCGTCGTGCCGGTGCAGGGCATCACGCACGATCAGAAAGGCACCGCGCTCGCGATGGTCGTCGGCAAGGACAACAAGGTCGCGATGCGCCCGCTCGTCACCTCCGGCACGCTCGGCCAGAGCTGGATCGTCGACAGCGGTCTGAACGCGGGCGATCGCGTGATCGTCGAGGGCATCGATCACGTGCGTCCGGGCATGGAAGTGAAGGCCGTGCCCGCGCGTCAGCCCGAAGCGAAAGCCGACGCAACGGCCGCCTCCGGCGCGTAAGGACGGGAGACACGTCCATGGCCAAGTTCTTTATCGATCGCCCGATTTTCGCGTGGGTGATCGCCATCATTCTGATGCTCGCGGGTCTCGCGTCGGTGACGACGCTGCCCGTCGCGCAATATCCGACCATCGCGCCGCCCGCGATCCAGATATCCGCGAACTATCCGGGCGCATCCGCTCAGACCGTCGAAAACACCGTCACGCAGGTGATCGAGCAGCAGATGAGCGGTCTCGACCATCTGCTGTATCTGTCCTCGACCTCCGATGACAGCGGCACCGCCACCGTCACGCTGACGTTCGCGGCCGGCACCAATGCCGACATCGCGCAGGTTCAGGTGCAGAACAAGCTGCAACTGGCCACGCCCAATCTGCCGGCCGTCGTGCAGCAGCTCGGCATCAGCGTGACCAAGTCGAGCAGCAGCTTCCTGCTCGTGCTGGCGTTCGTGTCCGAAGACGGCAGCATGAGCCGCGAAGACCTCGCGAACTACGTGGCGTCGCACGTGCAGGATCCGATCAGCCGGCTGAACGGCGTCGGCACCGTCACGCTCTTCGGCTCGCAGTACGCGATGCGAATCTGGCTCGATCCGAACAAGCTGACCAAATTCAGCCTGACGCCGGTCGACGTGCAGAACGCGCTGACTTCGCAGAACGTGCAGGTCGCGGGCGGCCAGCTCGGCGGCGTGCCCGCGGTGCCGGGCCAGTCGATGCAGGCGACCATCACCGAAGCGACGCTGCTGCGCACACCGGAGCAGTTCGGCAACGTGCTGCTGAAGGTGAATCAGGACGGCTCGCAGGTGCGTATCCGCGACGTGGCGCGCGTCGGTCTCGGCGGCGAGAACTACAACTTCGAGACGCAGTACAACGGCCGTCCGGCTGCCGGATTCGGCATTCAGCTCGCGACCGGCGCGAACGCGCTCGCCACTGCGAATCTGGTGCGCGCGAAAGTCGACGAGCTCGCGAAGTTCTTCCCGCACGGTCTCGTCGTGAAGTATCCGTACGACACCACGCCGTTCGTGAAGCAGTCGATCGCCGACGTCGTCAAGACGCTCATCGAGGCCATCGTGCTGGTGTTCCTCGTGATGTACCTGTTCCTGCAGAACCTGCGCGCGACGCTCATTCCGACCATCGCCGTGCCGGTTGTGCTGCTCGGCACCTTCGCGATCATGGCGGCGGCGGGCTTCTCCATCAACACGCTGTCGATGTTCGGGCTCGTGCTCGCCATCGGCTTGCTGGTGGACGACGCGATCGTGGTCGTCGAAAACGTCGAGCGCGTGATGACCGAAGAGGGACTGTCGCCGAAGGAAGCCACGAAGAAGGCGATGAGTCAGATCACCGGCGCGCTCGTCGGCGTGGCGCTCGTGCTCGCGGCGGTGTTCGTGCCGGTGGCGTTCACGGGCGGCTCGGTCGGCGCGATCTATCGCCAGTTCTCGCTGACGATCGTCTCGGCGATGGGTCTCTCGGTGCTCACCGCGATGGTGCTCACCCCTGCGCTGTGCGCAACGATGCTCAAGCCGCACCCGGAAGGCCACACGGAAAAGACGACCGGCTTCTTCGGCTGGTTCAACCGCACGTTCGCGAAGAGCCAGGCGAAGTATCACGGCGGCGTGGCGCATGTCATCAGGCGTTCGGGGCGCTGGCTCGTCATCTATGTGGTGATCATCGTGGCGGTCGGCATGTTGTTCGCGCGTTTGCCGAAGGCGTTCCTGCCCGATGAAGACCAGGGCACGATGTTCGTGCTGGTGGCGACGCCCGCCGGCTCCACGCAGGAGATGACGCAGCGCGCGCTGGACGATGTCGCGGGCCATCTGCTGAACAAGGAAAGCGCGCTCGTCGAGTCGGTGTTCACCGTGAACGGTTACAGCTTTGCCGGTCATGGCCAGAACTCGGGTCTCATCTTCGTGCGGCTGAAGGACTTCGCCCAGCGCACGAGCGTCAACGAGAAGGTGCAAGCGCTGGTGGGCCGCACGTACGGCGCGTTCGCGGGCTACAAGAACGCGCTCGTGTTTCCGGTGAATCCGCCGTCGATTCCGGAACTGGGCACGGCGTCGGGCTTCGACTTCGAACTTCAGGATCGCGCCGGTCTCGGCCACGAAAAGCTGATGCAGGCGCGCGCGATGCTCCTCGGCATGGCCGCGAAGGACGAGACGCTCGCGCAGGTCCGGCCGAACGGCCTGAACGACGCGCCGCAGTTCAAGGTGAACATCGACCGTCAGAAGGCGCTGGCGCAGGGCGTCGATCCGTCGAGCATCGACCAGACGTTCTCGATCGCGTGGGCGTCGAAGTACGTGAACAACTTCCTCGATACGGACAGCCGCATCAAGAAGGTGTACATGCAGAGCGATGCGCCGTTCCGCATGTCGCCGGAGAACATCAACAGCTGGTACGTACGCAACGCGTGGGGCTCGATGGTGCCGTTCTCGTCGTTCGCGACGACCGAATGGAGCTACGGCTCGCCCAAGCTCGAACGCTACAACGGCCTGTCGTCGATCGAAATCCAGGGTGTCGCGAAGCCGGGCAAATCCACCGGCGAGGCGATGGCCGCGATGGAAGCGCTCGCGGCGAAGCTGCCCGCGGGCATCGGCTACGAATGGACGGGGCTGTCGTATCAGCAGATCCAGTCCGGCTCGCAGGCGCCGATTCTTTACGGCATCTCGATCCTCGTCGTGTTCCTGTGTCTCGCGGCGCTGTACGAGAGCTGGTCGATTCCTTTCTCCGTGATCATGGTCGTGCCGCTCGGCGTGGTCGGCGCACTGCTCGCCGTGTCGCTGCGCGGACTGGAGAACGACGTGTTCTTCCAGGTCGGCTTGCTCACGACAGTGGGCTTGTCGGCGAAGAACGCGATTCTGATCGTCGAGTTCGCCCGCGATCTCCAGCTCTCGCAAAAGATGGGGCCGATCGAAGCGGCGCTCGAAGCGGCGCGCCTGCGCCTGCGTCCGATTCTCATGACATCGCTCGCGTTCATTCTCGGCACGATGCCGCTCGCGATCAGCAACGGCGCGGGCTCGGGCAGCCAGCACGCGATCGGCACGGGCGTGATCGGCGGCATGGTGACCGCGACTTTCCTCGCCATTTTCATGGTGCCGATGTTCTTCGTCGTGGTGCGCTCCCGTTTCGGCGGCGACAAGGAGGACACGGATGCCGCGCTCGCGCGTTACGAAGCGCAGCGGCGCGCGCAACAGGGCAACGAAGGACACTGACATGCGTAGACTTTCCTTGATTGCAATGGCCGTCGCCGTACTGGCGACCGGCTGCACGATGGCGCCGAAGTACGAACGCCCCGCCGCGCCGGTGTCGGCGAATTTTCCGGCGCACGGCGTCTACGCGACGCAGCCGGTCGCGACGCCGGACGGCGCACGCAGCGCGAACGGCGTGGCCGCGGCCGATATCGGCTGGCGCGATTTCTTCGTCGATGCGCGTTTGCAGCGGCTCATCGACATCGCGTTGAAGAACAACCGTGACTTGCGCGTCGCGATGCTCAACGTGCAGGCCGCGCAGGCGCAGTATCAGGTCGTCACGACGCTTCTGCTTCCGTCCATCACCGCCGTGGGCGCGCAGTCGAAAACGCGCAAGCCCGACAATCTGTCGTTCTTGAATCAGACCATCTCGAATACCTACACGGTGGGCCTGAATGCGTCGTGGGAGATCGACCTGTTCGGCCGGGTGCAGAGCATGCGGAATCAGGCGCTCGCGAAATATTTCGCGACTGCCTATGCGCGCAAGGCTGCGGAGATTTCGCTCGTCTCGCAAGTGGCGGCGCAGTACCTTCAGGTCTTGCAGACGGACGACCTGCTGAAGGTGACGCATCAGACGCTGGCCAGCGCGAGCGAATCGTACCGGATCGTCAAGCTGCAATTCGACAACGGCGCCGCGTCGGAGCTGGACGTGAGCCAGGCGCAAACGGTGATGGGAGGCGCGGCGGCGAATCTGCAGGCGCAGGAGCGCGCGCGGGCGCAGGCCGTCAATGCGCTCGTGTTGCTGCTCGGCGAGCCGGTGCCCGACGATCTGCCGGGCGGCATGCCGCTCGACGGTCAAAACCTGCTCGCGGACATTCCTGCGGGTCTGCCGTCGGATTTGCTGCTGCGGCGGCCGGACATCATGGAGGCCGAACAGAATCTGCTCGCGGCGAATGCGAACATCGGCGCGGCGCGCGCAGCGTTCTTTCCGAACATTTCGCTGACCGGCATGCTCGGCACACTGAGCCCGACGCTCGGTGGTCTGTTCAAAGCGGGGTCGGCGGGATGGAGCTTTGCGCCGACCATCACCTTGCCGATCTACGGCGATCAGTTCGCGAATCTCGAGTACGCGAATATCCAGAAGAAGATCGAGATCGCCAATTACGAGAAGGCGATTCAATCCGCGTTCAAGGATGTCGCCGATGGTCTCGCCGCGCGCGGCACCTACGATCAGCAGATCGCCGCGCTGGTGCGCGATACGGCCGCGCAGCAACGCCGGCTGGAGTTGTCGACGCTGCGATACAAGCAGGGCGTCGACAGCTATCTCGGCGTGCTGACCGCGCAGCAGGATCTGTATTCGGCGCAGCAGACGCTGATTGCCGCGCGCACGCAGCGGTTGGCGAATCTCGTGACGTTGTATCAGGCGCTGGGAGGCGGGTGGATCGAGCGGACGGGCGATGCGCCGCGGGCGGCGGATGCGGGCTGACGCGCGGCCCTCGCTTCGATAAACAAAAAAACGCCGCGGCTCCCGCCGCGGCGCTCAACGCAAGCACAGCCCAAACTCCTCAGTGCGCGTCGCCCGCATGGGCCGCGCCTTCGAACTCATGCGCGGCTTCACGCGCATCGCGTTCGGCATCGCGTTCCTTGCGCACGCCGTTGAACACGATGTTCAACACCACCGCCGACACCGACGCCAGCAGAATCCCGCTGTGAAGGATCGGCTCCAGCGCGTGCGGCAGTTGCGTGAAGAACTTCGGCGCGACGACCGGCACCATGCCCATCCCGACGCTCACCGCGACGATGAACAGGTTGTGCTGATTCTTCGAGAAGTCCACGCGCGACAGCGTCTTGATGCCGTTCGCCGCGACCATGCCGAACATCACGATGCCCGCGCCGCCGAGCACGAACGGCGGCACCGACGCCACCACCTGCGCCATTTTCGGAAAGAGGCCGAGCACGACGAGAATCACGCCGCCTGTCGCGCAGACGAAGCGGCTCTTCACGCCCGTCACGCCGATCAAACCGACGTTCTGCGAAAACGACGTATGCGGGAACGAGTTGAAGATGCCGCCGATCAGCGTGCCGAGACCGTCGACACGCAAGCCGCGCACGAGCGCCTTCTGGTCGACCGGACGCTCGACGAGATCGCCGACCGCGAGGAACATGCCCGTCGATTCGATGAACGTCACGAACATGACGATGACCATCGTCGCGACGGAGAGCGCATCGAAATGCGGCATGCCGAAGTGGAACGGCAGCACGATGCCGACCCACGGCGCGTGCGCGACGCCGTCCATGTCGACGCGGCCGAGCATCGCGGCGATCACGAAGCCGACGACGATCCCGAGCAGCACCGAAATATTCGCGATGAAACCTCGCGCGAACTTGTTGATGAGCAGAATCAGCGACAACACGACGAGCGACAGCAGCAGGAAGACCGGATTGCCGTAGTCGGGATTGCCGATGCCGCCCGCCGCCCAGTTGATGCCCACGCCCATCAGCGAGAGGCCGATCACCGCGATCACCGTGCCGACCACGACCGGCGGGAAGAAGCGCAGGAGCTTGCCGATCATCGGCGCGAGGACGATGCCGATCACGCCCGCCGCGATGGTCGCGCCGAACACGTCGAGAATGCCGAGCGAAGGATTCGTGCCGATCGCGACCATCGGGCCGACGGCGGCGAAGGTGCAGCCCATGATGACGGGCAGGCGAATGCCGAAGATCCACAGGCCGAGCGTCTGGATCAGCGTGGCGACGCCGCACGAGAACAGATCCGCGCTGATGAGAAACGCGACCTGATCTTTCGGCAGGCCCATCGCGGCGCCGAGGATCAGCGGCACCGCCACCGCGCCCGCGTACATCACCAGAACGTGCTGGATGCCGAGCGTCAGCAGTTGACCGGCGGGGAGCCGTTCGTCGCACGGATGCACCGACGGGTTCACCGAACTTGAAGCCATGTCTCTCTCCTATGTCTACTTCCATTTGAATGGCCTCCAAGTTAAGTGCATCGGCAACCATGAACAAGACCACGCGGCGCTATACGTCGCGTTCGCGTGCCGATATGGGTCTCGCGCGCCGCGAGCGGCGCAAACGTGCGAACGGCCCTGTCACAAGGGGTTTGACGCAAATCAAGGGAAATTCGTCGCCTGACGGAAGGCCGCGATCTTCGGACGGTCGTTATGATGTGCATCGCGCCCCGCGTATAGTCCATTTTTCACGTTCATCGCGCGATGGCGGGGTTAACCCCCGTTTTACGCGTTTTCCCTAACGCCTTTTCAGACTCGGAATCCCATGCGTTTTTTAGGCATCGATCTCGGCACGGGCTCCCTCAAGCTCGCGATCGTCGATGAAGCCGGACGCGACATCGCGTCGTCGAGTGCGGCGTACGCGGTGACGAGCGCGCAGCCCGGCTGGGCCGAAACCAGCGTCGATGCGTGGTATGGCGCGCTCGTCGACGCAGCATCGCGTTTGCCCGCCAACGAGCGTCAAGCGGTGCGCGGCATCGGCTTTTCGGGGCAGATGCACGGCGTCGTTTTGACCGACGCGCATGGCCACGCGCTTCGCCCCGCGATGCTGTGGCCCGACACCCGTGCCCGCGATCTGCTCGACGCGTGGCGCGAGCCGCAGCCGAATCCGGTCGCGCCCGGCATGGCGGGGCCGTTGCTGCGCTGGCTCGCATCGAACGAACCGCGGATCGCGGCGCAAACGCGCTGGGCCTTGCAGCCGAAAGACTGGCTGCGCGCGAAGCTCGGCGGTGCGTTCGTCACCGATGCATCCGATGCGTGCGCGACCGCGCTCGCCGCGCCATCGGGCGAATGGGACGAGGCGCTGATCGACCGGCTCGGCTTGCCGCGCGCGTGGTTCGCGCCGCTCGCGGCATCGCATGAAGTCGCCGGCGCGTTGTCTGCGGCGTCGGCGTCCGCGCTCGGTCTCGAAGCGGGCATTCCGATGGCCGTCGGCGCCGGCGATACGCCGTGCGCTGCGCTCGGCAGCGGCCTTTGCGCCGATGGCGACGCGCTCCTCACCACCGGCACCGGCGGGCAGATCGTCGTCATGTGCGCCGACGCGCCCGCGCCCGTGCACGGCCTGCACACGTATCGCGCGGCCAACGGCGCGTGGTATCGCATGGCGGCGATGCAGAACGTCGGCGTCGCGCTGGAAGCGGTGCGCGGCTGGCTCGGTTACGCATCGTGGCCCGACGCCTACGACGACGCCTTCGCCGCGTCCGCGAGTGCATCGGCGAGCTTTCTGCCGTATCTGAGCGGCGAACGCTCACCATGGATGAACCCGAACGCGCGCGGCGGCTGGCTCGGACTCGGCCTCGAGGACACGCGCGGCACGATGATGCGCGCCGCGTTCGAGGGCGTGGCATTCGCATTGCGTGCGGGACTCGACGCGATTCGCGCCAACGGCACGCCGCTCGATGCGATGCTGCTCGCGGGGGGCGGCTCGGTCGATCTGCGCTGGCGGCAGTTGCTCGCCGATGCATTGCGCGTCGAGCTGCGCGCCGTCGATTGCCCGAACGCGGCGACGCGAGGCGCGGCGCTGCTCGGCGGCATCGCGGCGGGGCAGTGGCGCATCGGCGATATCGCTTCGCTCGCACCGAAGGCGACGCTCGCCGCGACGCCGCGTCCGAATCCGTCGCTCGATCAGCGGCTCGCCCGTTTCATCGATCTGTACCGGCGCACCGAAGACTGGTTCGCGATCGGGCGCGAGTCCGCTTAAACTTGCGTACCTTGGATCCCGACGCCATGCGCGCCGGGGAGTATGAAGCGACGCTTCATATGAGCGGTAACTGAAGCTCGCTTCGTCACGACAACATCGAACTCAGCCATGCCCGCACCGTCACCGTCACATCCCGATTTCCGCTCGCGCGCGTTCCTGCTCGATCACGCGCTGCGCACGATGACCTTCTATCATCCGCACTGCATGGACCCGGCGGGCGGCTTCTACCACTTCTACAAGAACGACGGCACGATCTACGACCGCACGTCGCGTCATCTCGTGTCGAGCACCCGCTTCGTCTTCAACTATGCGATGGCCTACAAGCACTTCGGCCTCGACGAATATCGCGGCGGCGTGGCGCATGGCATCGAATATCTGCGCGAGGTTCATCGCAATCCGCAGACGGGCGGCTATGCGTGGACGTTGAACGGCCGCGACGTCACGGATGCAACGAATCATTGCTATGGCCTCGCGTTCGTCGTGCTCGCGTATGCGAAGGCGGTCGAAGCCGGATTCGACGAAGCGCGCGCGTATCTCGACGAAACCTGGCATCTGATGGAGACGCACTTCTGGGACGCGCAGCACGGCCTTTACAAGGACGAGGCGAGCGCGGACTGGCAAGTGTCCGACTATCGCGGGCAGAACGCGAACATGCATACGTGCGAAGCGCTGCTCGCCGCGTTCGAAGCGACCGGAGAAGCGCGCTATCTCGATCGCGCGGCGCTGCTCGCGGACAACATGGTGAATCGGCAGGCCGCGCTCGCGGGCGGGCTCGTGTGGGAACACTACAAGCCGGACTGGTCGATCGACTGGGACTACAACAAGGGCGATCGCAGCAATATTTTCAGGCCGTGGGGCTTTCAGCCTGGGCATCAGACGGAATGGGCGAAGCTGCTGCTGATCCTCGATCGTCATCGGCCGGAGGCGTGGCACGTCACGCGTGCGCGCGAGCTGTTCGATCGCGCGCTGCAATTGTCGTGGGATCACGAGCACGGCGGCATGGTCTATGGCTTCGACACCGAAGGCAAGTTCTACGACGAAGACAAGTATTTCTGGGTTCAGGCGGAATCGTTCGCGGCGGCCGCGCTGCTCGCGGATCGCGCGCAACGCGATGGCGACGCGGCGCTTGCCGCGCGTTACTGGAACGATTACGACCGCCTGTGGACTTATAGCTGGGAGCATTTCGTCGATCACAAGTGGGGTGCGTGGTATCGCATTCTCACGCGCGACAATCGCCAGTACAGCGACGAGAAAAGCCCGGCGGGCAAGACGGACTATCACACGATGGGCGCATGCTACGAAGTCCTGAATATCGTGCGCTGAAAGAATCACAACCTTGGGAGTCAGACGATGAAAACGAAAGCAGCAATCGCATGGGAAGCCGGCAAGCCGTTGACGATCGAAGAGGTCGATCTCGAAGGTCCGCGCGCGGGCGAAGTGCTGATCGAGGTGAAGGCGACGGGCATCTGCCACACCGATTACTACACGCTCTCCGGCGCGGATCCGGAAGGCATTTTCCCCGCGATTCTCGGGCATGAAGGCGCGGGCGTCGTCGTCGATGTCGGGCCGGGCGTCGGCACGTTGCGAAAAGGCGATCACGTCATTCCGCTCTACACACCGGAATGCCGCGAGTGCAAGTTCTGTCTGTCGCGCAAGACCAATCTCTGCCAGAAGATTCGCGCGACGCAAGGCAAAGGCCTCATGCCCGATGCGACTTCGCGCTTCTCGCTCGATGGCAAACCGCTGTTCCATTACATGGGGACGTCGACGTTTTCGAATTACATCGTCGTGCCGGAGATCGCGGTGGCGAAAGTGCGCGAGGACGCGCCGTTCGACAAGATCTGCTATATCGGTTGCGGCGTGACGACGGGCGTCGGCGCGGTCGTGTATTCGGCGAAGGTGGAAGCGGGCGCGAATGTCGTCGTATTCGGGCTGGGCGGCATCGGCCTGAACGTGATTCAGGGCGCGAAGATGGTCGGCGCGGACAAGATCATCGGCGTCGATATCAATCCGGGCCGCGTCGAGCTCGCGAAGAAGTTCGGCATGACGCACTTCATCAACCCGAAGGAAGTGGAGAACGTCGTCGATCACATCGTGCAATTGACCGATGGCGGCGCGGATTATTCGTTCGAATGCGTCGGCAATACCACGCTCATGCGTCAGGCGCTCGAATGCACGCACAAGGGCTGGGGCCAGTCGTTCATCATCGGCGTGGCGGCGGCGGGGCAGGAAATCAGCACGCGTCCGTTCCAGCTCGTCACGGGCCGCGAATGGAAGGGCTCGGCGTTCGGCGGCGCGCGCGGCCGCACGGATGTGCCGAAGATCGTCGACTGGTACATGGAAGGCAAGATCAACATCGACGATCTGATCACGCATCATCTGAAGCTGGAGCAGATCAACGACGGCTTCGACCTGATGAAGAAGGGCGAGTCGATTCGTTCCGTCGTCATCTATTGAGCTACTGAGCGAGGAAAACGCGATGCTGGAACTCGTGGAAGAACATCGTTGTTTCGATGGCGTGCAGCGCATCTATCGGCATGAATCGCAGACTATCGGCCTGCCGATGCGCTTTTCCGTCTTTTTGCCTGCTGCCTCGTCTTCTTCGAAGGTGCCGGCGTTGTTTTATCTCGCCGGCCTGACTTGCACCGAAGAGACGTTCCCGATCAAGGCGGGCGCGCAACGTTACGCGGCGGAGCACGGCATCGCGCTGATTGCGCCGGATACTTCGCCGCGTGGCGCGGATATTCCGGGCGAGAAGGATTCGTGGGATTTCGGCGTCGGCGCGGGGTTTTATGTCGATGCGACGCGCGAGCCTTGGGCGCGGCGTTATCGCATGTACTCGTATGTGACGCAGGAGTTGCGCGAGACAGTTCTCGCGGAGTTGCCGGTGCGAGAGGATCGTATCGGCATCTTCGGGCATTCGATGGGCGGGCACGGGGCGCTCGTGCTCGCGTTGCGCAATCCGGATCTTTATCGGAGTGTGTCGGCGTTTGCGCCTATTGCGGCGCCGTCACAGTGTCCGTGGGGCGTGAAAGCGTTTTCTGGCTATCTCGGCGATGATCGTTCGGCGTGGGCGCAGTACGATGCGAGCGAGTTGATTCTCGGCGATGCGGCTGCTCGGTTCGAAGGCGGGATTCTTATCGATCAGGGACTGGCGGATCAGTTTCTCGCCGAGCAGTTGCACCCTGATGTCTTGGAGCGCAATGCGCGTGATGCCGGACACAGTTTGATCGTGCGGCGGCATGAAGGCTATGACCACGGGTATTTCTTTATTTCTACCTTCGTCGGGGAGCATGTCGCGCATCATGCGCGGGTTTTGTGTCGGTGAGGTTTGGTCTTCTTGTTGTTGCCGGATCCCGTGATCGTGTCGGTCTATTAGCGTTGCCCCTGTGCGGGGCGGCATTGCTGACAGACCGACGCGATCACGGGCTCCAGCGAAGAAATCAATTCCCCCGCTTTCCCAACAAGCTCGCCCCATAAACAACCGCAGCCAGCATAGTGATCCAGAAACTAGTAGGCCAATCGGTATAGAAGGCGAGCGTAAGCCCAACCCAAGCCTGTGCGAGTGCAAACAGCGCCGCAAGCACGAGCCCTGACGACAATCGCGTCGTGACGTTCTGCGCCGCCGCCGCGGGCCCGACCATCAACGCAAAAACGAGCAGCACCCCGACGATCTGCGTGCAAGCCGCGACTGCCAGCGCGGTGATCGCGAGAAACATCACGGAGACGAGCCGCAACGACACGCCCTTGGCCTCCGCGAGCTCCGGCTGCAAGGACGCAAACAACAAAGGCCGCATGATGACCGCAAGCGCACCGAGGCTGACGACAGCGAGCCCGGCAAGCACGACCAGCGTGTCATGACTCACGCCAAGCACGTTGCCGAACAGAAGCGCAGTAGCCTGAGTCGCATACGCGGTGAAGAAGTGCAGAAACAGCAACCCGAACCCGAGCGAGAGAGAAAGAATCACGCCGATGGCCACATCGCGGCCCGAGAGCCGCTCGCCGAGCGCACCCATCCCGACGCCCGCCGCGAGCGTGAATCCGACCATCCCCCAGAGCGGCGGCATGCCGAGCAGCACCGCGCCCGTCGCGCCGGTAAAGCCGACGTGCGATAGCGCGTGACCCGCGAAGGTCTGTCCGCGCAGCACGAGAAAATACCCGACGATCCCCGACAGCACCGCGACGATCCCCGACGCCGCGAATGCATTCACCATGAAGTCGTATTCGAACATTGCGCTTTCTATTTGACGTGACTGTGGCTGTGGCCGTGATCGTGCTCATGGCCGTGATCGTGTTCATGCTCGTGCTCTCCGCCTTCCTCGTGCGCGTGATCGAGCTTGTCGATTTCGACATCGCCCGACATCACGAAGATGCGGCCGTTCACGCGCATCACGTCGATGGGCGAGCCGTACAGACGCGAGAGCACCGGCTTCGAAATGACTTCATCGACAGTGCCGAGCGCCGCGCGCCCGCTGCCGAGATAAAGCACGCGGTCGAGCGAATTGAGCAGCGGATTGAGTTCGTGCGCCGAGAACAGCACGGTGATGTTCAACTCGCGCTGCACGCGCCGCACGAGTTCGACGACCCCCGTCTGATGCCGCGGATCGAGGCTGATCAGCGGCTCGTCGAGCAGCAACAGACGCGGATTGCCGAGCAGACACTGCGCGAGCAAAAGACGCTGGCGCTCGCCGCCCGACAACTCCGACAACGGACGCGAAGCAAGCTGATGCGCGCCGACGAGCTCCAGCACGCGCTCGACATCCGCACGGATGCGGGCATTGCGATGCGGCAGTCCCCAGTGATGACCATCCGCGGCCATCGCGACGAAATCGCGGCCGAGCACGCGCCGGTTCGCGAGACCCGTGCGTATCTGCGGCATATAGCCGATCGACGGATTGCCGCGCACGACCGCTTCGCCATTCACGCGAATCGTCCCGCTCTTCACAGGCACGAGTCCGAGCAGGGCGCGCATCAGCGTGGTCTTGCCCGCGCCGTTCGGCCCGAGCACGCCGATGAACTCGCCGTTCTTCACCGTGAAACTCGCGTCGTTGAGAATCTCGCGCCCGCCGAGTGCGAGCGTCACGCGATCGACTTCGAGCGCGGGCTGCATCGTCGCATTCATCGCTGCCATCCTTGCAAGGCGCCCGCTAGCGAGTCGAGCTGCGACTGCATCCATTGCTGATACGTCTTCTTCGCGGGCAAAGTCTCCGTCACGCTGATGCTCGGCACATGCGCGTCCTTCGCGATGTCCAGCAGACGCTTCGTCAGCGCGCCCGTCGCCTGGCTGTTGTAGATGAGCACATGCACGCGACGCTCGCGCAGATCCTTCTCGAACGCGGCGATGTCGGCGGGACTCGGCTCGGTCTCGTTCATCGACGCGAGCTGGAAGCGCTGGTTGCGCATCTCGAAGCCGATCGCATCGGCCATGTAGCCGAACACCGGCTCGGTCGCCGTCACGGGCACGCCCTTGTAATGCGACTTCATCTGCGCGACGGTCGCGTCGATCGGTTTCATCGAATCGAGGAACGCTGCGAGGCGCGCGTCGTAATCGCTCTTGTGCGACGGGTCCGCGCTCACGAGATACGCGCTCACCGCCTTCGCGACGACGGGCATCGTCGCCGGGTCGTACCAGAGGTGCGGATTGTCGCCGCCCTTCTTGCCGACGAGCTTCGCCGCGACGATCGCCGTGCGCTTGCCATTGCTCTTGGATGCCGCGAGCAGCTTGTCCATCCACGGATCGTAGTCCGCGCCGTTATAGACGACGAGCGCCGCGTGCTGCAACGCGCGCGCGGTCTTGGGACTGGCTTCGAAGAGATGCGGGTCTTCGTCCGGATTGTTGAGGATGCTCGTCACCTGCACGTGATCGCCGCCGAGCTGGCGAATGACGTCGCCGTAAAAGTTCTCCGCCGCGACGACCGGCACGCGCGCGGTCTGTGCCGATGCCGCGCTGCAAAAGCCGAGCGCGAGGGCGAAGCAGGTCAGGACGTGCGCGAGTTTCATCGATTTCCTTGCAAGTGAGATGTTCTTGAGACGCGGCGATTCAGACATCGCGATGCTTTCGCTGGCAATCGGCGCACAGCCCGCTCAACTCCACGACCTGGTGATGCACCTGAAAGCCGTGCGCGGGCGGGCTCGCCGACAGCGACGATGCGAGTTCGCGGCCCTGAATTTCGAGCGTCGCGCCGCATTCGTCGCAGATGAGGAACTGGCTCTCGTGAGGCTTGCCGGCATCGCAACACGCGATGAACGCGTTCTTCGACTCGATGCGATGCACGAAGCCGTTATCGACGAGAAACTCCAGCGCGCGATACACCGTGGTCGGCGGCACGCGCGCGCCGCGTTGCGGCTCCATCGCGTCGATGAGGTCATAGGCGCCGATCGGCTTGTGCGCCTTCAGCACGAGTTCGTAGACCTGACGGCGCAGCGGCGTCAGCGCGACGCCGCGCTCGATAGCGAGCGCCTCGGCGCGCGCCAGCATGTTTTCGACGGATGCGGTCATGTGAATATCGGCCACGCAGAGGTGGCTGCAAAAGGTTGAAGCGCGAGCGAGGGCCGCTCGTCGGACGTTTGGGCGATGATATAACGTATCACGTTCCGTTGCACATTCGCGCACGCTTTATTTTCGGCGGCCGCGGTACGCCTTTTGCTCTCGCGCGCATGCCGGACGGGGTTTTCCCGAGGTTTTGCGATGTTTGCGCGTCGCAGCATCGAAAGCTGTGTTGACACCTTGACACGATCACGCGCAGCGCCGATCATTCGATCAAACAGAGAGCAATTGTTCATTCGCGGAGCGTTCGCTCGCCGCGAGGGACAAAAAACTATCGGAGACATCGGTGAGATTGAGAGACAAGGTCGCGATCATCACGGGCGCCGCGAGCGGCATCGGCGAAGCAGTTGCGCGGCGCTATCTGGAAGAAGGCGCGAACGTCGTCGTCGTGGATGTGAAGAACGAAGACGCCATGGCCCAGCGCTTCGCGGACGTGGCCGACCGCGTGCTCGCGCTGAAGGCCGACGTCACGCAGCGCGACGACATCGCACGCATCGTGACGCGCACCGTCGAACGTTTCGGCGGCATCGACATTCTCTTCAACAACGCGGCGCTTTTCGACATGCGCCCGATCCTCGACGAATCCTGGGACGTCTATGACCGCCTCTTCGCGGTCAACGTCAAAGGGATGTTCTTTCTGATGCAGGCGGTCGCGCAGCGCATGGTTGAGCAGGGGCGCGGCGGCAAGATCATCAATATGTCATCGCAGGCCGGGCGGCGCGGCGAAGCGCTCGTGTCGCATTACTGCGCGACCAAGGCGGCGGTCATCAGCTATACGCAATCGGCGGCGCTCGCGCTCGCGAAAGAGCGCATCAACGTGAACGGCATCGCGCCGGGCGTCGTCGACACACCGATGTGGAAGGAAGTCGACGCGCTCTTCGCGCGTTACGAGAATCGTCCGCTCGGCGAGAAGAAACGGCTCGTCGGCGAAGAAGTGCCGCTTGGACGCATGGGCGTGCCCGACGATCTGACGGGCGCGGCGCTCTTTCTGGCGTCATCGGATTCGGATTACATCACCGCGCAGACGCTCAATGTCGACGGCGGCAACTGGATGAGCTGACGCGCCGCACGCGCGCCACGCAGCTTGAAGCGCGGGAAGCACCGTCTATAGTGAAACGGCGTCGAGTCGATGGCGCCAAGTCGGCGAAGGCAAGGGCGGCAACAAGGATAACCCCGGCAACCACGCGATCCACGATCGCGCACCCTCAAAAAGCAGGCAGCGGCATCCACGGCGCTTGCGTCATGCAGCGAGACCATCACGGCGCCCGTGCCAACAAAAAGGAGACGAACTCAATGAAACGCACTCAACGCATCGTTCGAGCACAACCGCGCGCGCGTCGCGCTCCGTTCGCGACCGCGGCGCTGTCCGCCGCGCTTGCAGCGGCCGCGCTCGTGCCGCTGTCGGGGCATGCCGCGACGACCATCACCATCGCGACGCTGAACAATCCGGACATGATCGAGCTGAAGAAGCTCGCGCCGGCGTTCGAAAAGGCCAATCCGGACATCCAGCTGAAATGGGTGATTCTCGAAGAGAACGTGCTGCGCCAGCGCGCCACGACCGACATCACGACCAACAGCGGCCAGTTCGACGTCATCACCATCGGCACGTACGAAGCACCGCAGTGGGGCAAGCGCGGCTGGCTCTCGCCGATGACCGGCCTGCCCGCCAACTACGATCTCGACGATGTCGTGAAGACCGCGCGTGACGGCCTCTCGTCGGGCGGCGTGCTGTATGCGCTGCCGTTCTACGTCGAAAGTTCGATGACGTACTACCGCAAGGATCTGTTCCAGGCCGCGGGACTGAAGATGCCCGATCAGCCGACCTACGACCAGATCAAGCAGTTCGCCGACAAGCTCACCGACAAGTCCAAAGGCCAGTACGGCATCTGCCTGCGCGGCAAGGCGGGCTGGGGCGAGAACATGGCGTACGTGTCGACGGTCGTGAACACGTTCGGCGGCGAGTGGTTCAACGAGAAGTGGCAGGCGCAGCTCGACACGCCCGAATGGAAGAAGGCAGTCGGCTTCTACGCCGATCTGCTGAAGAACGACGGCCCGCCGGGAGCGAGCTCGAACGGCTTCAACGAGAACCTCACGCTGATGTCGTCCGGCAAGTGCGCGATGTGGATCGATGCGACGGTCGCGGCAGGCATGCTCTACAACAAGTCGCAATCGCAGGTGTCGGACAAGATCGGCTTCGCGGCCGCGCCCGTCGCCGTCACGCCGAAGGGCTCGCACTGGCTGTGGTCGTGGTCGCTCGCGATCCCGAAGACGTCGAAGCAGCAGGAAGCCGCGAAGAAGTTCGCCGCGTGGGCGACGTCGAAGGAATACATCGAGATGGTCGGCAAGGACGAAGGCTGGGCATCGGTGCCGCCGGGCACGCGCAAGTCGACCTACGCGCGCCCCGAGTACAAGCAGGCCGCGCCCTTCGGCGACTTCGTGCTGAAGGCGATCGAAACCGCCGATCCGAACGATGCGACGCTGCACAAGGTGCCGTATAGCGGCATCCAGTTCGTCGGCATTCCGGAGTTCCAGTCGTTCGGCACGGTGGTCGGCCAGTCGATCGCGGGCGTCGTCGCCGGACAGACGAGCGTCGATCAGGCGTTGAAGGCCGCGAATGCCGCGGCGGATCGCGCCGTGAAGCAAGCGGGCTATCAGAAGTAATTCCTGTGGTAACGGGCCGCGTCGCCTGATGCGGCCCGGGAAGCATCATCGAGAGGTGACACGATGAGTCAACTGAATCCCCCCATCACCGATCATCATCTGGAGGAGTCCGCCGCCGAACGCGACAAGCGCCGCGCGAAGTCGGTGCGATGGCTGATCTCGCCGTCGACCGGACTGCTCTTCCTGTGGATGGCCATTCCGCTCGCGATGACGATCTGGTTCTCGTTTTCGCGCTACAACCTGCTGAATCCCGATGTCAAAGGTTTCGCGGGCTTCGATAACTTCGAGTTTCTCGTCACCGATCCCGCGTTCGGGCCGTCCATCGGACATACGCTGACGCTGATCGTGTCGGTGCTCGTCATCACGGTCGTAGGCGGCGTGCTGCTCGCCGTGCTGTTCGATCGCAAGTTCTTCGGACAGGGCATCGCGCGTCTGCTCGTGATCGCGCCGTTCTTCGTGATGCCGACGGTCTCCGCGCTCATCTGGAAGAACATGATCCTGCATCCGGTGTACGGCCTGATCGCGAGCCTGATGCGCTCGATGGGCATGCAACCGATCGACTGGTTCGCCGACTATCCGCTTTTCGCGGTCATCGTGATCGTCGCGTGGCAGTGGCTGCCGTTCGCCTTCCTGATTCTCTTCACGGCGATCCAGTCGCTCGATCAGGAGCAGAAGGAAGCGGCGCGCATCGACGGCGCGGGTCCGTTCGCGATGTTCTTCTTCATCACGCTGCCGCATTTGAAGCGCGCGGTGGCCGTGGTCGTGATGATGGAAACCATCTTCCTGCTGTCGATTTTCGCGGAAATCTATACGACGACGGGCGGCGGTCCCGGCACCGCGACGACGAATCTGTCGTACCTGATCTACGCGCTCGGCCTGCAGCAGTTCGACGTCGGCCTTGCATCGGCGGGCGGCATTCTCGCGGTGATTCTCGCCAATATCGTCGCGTTCTTCCTCGTGAGAATGCTCGCGAAGAACCTCAAAGGGGAGTACGAGTCATGAGCACGCAATCGGTCAATGTTCCGCCGCGGACTTCCGCGCTCGGCCATGCGAAGAACATCGTGCCTGGCATCGTCGCGTGGATCGTGTCGATCCTGCTGTTCTTCCCGATCTTCTGGATGACGATCACCGCGTTCAAGACCGAGCAGCAGGCGTATTCGTCGTCGCTGTTCTTCACGCCGACGCTGGAGAGCTTCCGCGAAGTGTTCGCGCGCAGCAATTACTTCGGTTTCGCGTGGAATTCGGTGCTGATTTCGGTCGGCGTCACGGTGCTCTGCCTGATCCTCGCCGTGCCGTGCGCCTACGCGATGGCCTTCTTTCCGACCAAGAAGACGCAGTCGGTGCTGCTGTGGATGCTGTCGACGAAGATGATGCCGTCGGTCGGCGTGCTCGTGCCGATCTATCTGCTGTGGAAGAACACGGGCCTGCTCGATACCGTGTCCGGCCTCGTGATCGTGTACACGCTCATCAATCTGCCGATCGCCGTATGGATGGCCTACACGTACTTCAACGAAGTGCCGAAGGACATTCTGGAAGCGGGCCGCATCGACGGCGCGACGACGTGGCAGGAAATCGTCTATCTGCTGATGCCGATGGCGTTGCCCGGTCTCGCATCGACGGGGCTCTTGCTCATCATCCTGTCGTGGAACGAGGCGTTCTGGAGCATCAACCTGTCGAGCTCGAACGCGGCGCCGCTGACGGTGTTCATCGCGTCGTATTCGAGTCCGGAAGGCTTGTTCTGGGCCAAGCTCTCGGCGGCTTCGTTGCTCGCGGTCGCGCCGATTCTGATCGTCGGCTGGGTCTCGCAGAAGCAACTGGTGCGCGGCCTTACGTTTGGCGCGGTGAAGTGAGGACGCACTCGTGAATCTCACTCCATCCCGAGACGCCAATCTCGAAGATCGCCTGCTGATCTGCGATTGCGACGGCGTGCTGATCGACAGCGAAACGGTGGCGGCGCGCGTGCTCGTCGCCGAGTTGCAGGCGCTGTGGCCGGGCGTCGATGTCGAGCCGGTCGTGATGCCGCTGCTCGG
>Ga0182736_1000603_pt1 | contig 50527 bp, 45 predicted proteins | sample eDN5th30CKraftBY_FD_128882 | JGI IMG/M metagenome (GOLD analysis project Ga0182736, IMG submission 128882) | Enriched backyard soil microbial communities from Emeryville, California, USA - eDNA 5th pass 30_C Kraft BY (version 2) (version 2) | ecosystem: Environmental > Terrestrial > Soil >... | reverse complement strand
TGCGTAACCGTCCGGGCCGCCACGTACGCTGGGCGAGCGGGTTGTCGTGGCCCGCTGAGGTCGCTCATCCGGCGGGCGACCGGGGTGGAGTTCCCGACAGGCCCTCGCCCCGGTCGCCCCACCGGAGGTGTCCCGTTAACGGGAAGACCGCGAACGACAAAGGCCCGCGCCAGGCGGGCCTTCAGGTGGGTCCTGCAAGTCGTACTACTTGGCGGCGCTGACGGCCTTCACGATCCGCTTCAACGTCGAGGACCCGAGCCACCTGTCCGCCCACGTCGTCCCGTACGACTTCACCCTGCCCTCGGTGAAGTAGGGGTTCCCGAAGCTGAGCGCGGCGTCCTTGACCGCGGCCTCGTCGGCGGGGTCGATCCCGGCCTTGACCAGCTGCTCGACCACCAGCTGCTCGACCACCTTCAAGGTGATCTTCGGCTGGCTGTCGGCCGCGGCCTTGCGGAGCGCGTCCAACTCGGCCTTCAGGCGCTTGACCGTGGTCCCGAGCAGCCGCTTCGCCTGGCCCTGCGAGGTCGAGCGGGCAAGCTCGGCCGCTTCGAGTTCCGCCTGCACGACCTCGATCGTGCGGCCCTCCGTGGTGGTGCTCTGCGGGTTGGTCATGGCTTCTTCGTAACGCACCCACCACCCAGTTCAAGCGTTGGTTTTGGCTCTACGACGCCGTTTTCTCGGCCCTCGACCACCAGCGGCGGTCCGATCAGGTCGTCGAACGATTCCGCCAGCATTCGCGAGTAGCGGGGTCCGCGCGGCCAATGCCACGACTCCGAATCGACCCGGAACTCGGGGCTGTCCCGCGTCGCCGGATTGCCGCGCCGGACCCCCTCGACCAGGCCCCTCCACGCCGACTCGAAGTACTCGCCGACGACCCGCCAGTAGCTCAGATCCTTGTGGCCGTCCTTCGGATAGCTCGCGAGGTCGCGATCCGTCGCAACCTGAAGCCAGGTCGGAACCCGCACCGGCTCGTTCACGTAAGCGATGCCGTCCTCTCGGGTCTCGGACACCGGCTGCCAGCGGTGGCAGGCCATGCACATCGGCGCGAGGTTCGACGGGTCCTCGCTGCCGCCCTCCGCGTGGTCTTGAAGGTGGCAGCGATCGAGCCAGCCCGCGGCGCTGTTCCAAGCCTGCGGGACGCGCTCAGCGGTGGTCGCGGGCTTCACGGGGGCGAGCCACCCGCAGCGGAAGCAGAACGGCTCGCCCCACCCGATCGACCGGGCGCGGATCTCGGGGAACGTCGCTAGTAGCTCGTCCCAGTGGTCATCCCAGTACGACTGGATCGCGCCGAGCGACGGCATCGGGTCGCGCGGGGCGGTCACTCGACCACCGCCCAGGACGTGCCAGGGTGGCGCTCGCGCAGGATCGAGAGCCAGGCGTCGGCGACCGCCTCGCGGGCCTCGGCCGGTGCCGGGTCCGGGTCCTCGTCGCCGCCGTCGTCGTCCTGCGTTGCAGCCGCCGACCGGCGAGCGGCCGGCCTCGCGTGCCCCCGCTGTCGCGGCGTGCTCGTCCGCGCCCTCGGGCGCTGCGGCTCGGCGTCGGAGAGGCCCCACCAAGCGACGGCCCGGTAGGTCTGCGGGTCGACCTTGCGGAGTAGCCGCAGGGCGGCTCGGTTGTTGTGCATCAGCCTCGTCCCTTCATGCGCTCGGGCGGGCACTCGCCCCGCCAGTACACGGTTGCCCTCTCGGCGATCGGCACCCGGCCGCGCCCGATCATCACGGCGTCCAGCCCGGCCCGGAGCAGCTTGTTGCGCTGCTGCGTGGTCAGGTTCGGCCAGTCGGCTTCGAGGTCGGCGGCCAGCGGGAGGTCCGCGAGTCCGGCCCGTTCGCGCGCCTCGTTCAGCGCGGTCTGCGCCCGCTCGACGGCTTCGCGACGCTGCCGTGCCCCGTTCGCGAACGCGACCGCCCCCACGTCGGCGGCGCTGACGGCCGCGATGTACGTGTCGAGTTCGCGCCGCGCGGTGGTCAGCGCGGCCTCGGTCGCCTTCAGGTCTTCGGCCACGGCGACGCCCTCGGCGCGCATCCCGCGCAGGCCCCGCATGAAGTGGTCGAGCACGAACGGCTCGACCACGGTGCCGAGGACGCTCGCGGGCGATGGGCAGCGTCCGCTGCTGCGTTCGGTGCGGCAGCGGTAGAGCCTCCGGTTCACGCCGCGTTGCTTCATCGTGTCCGGCTTCAACACGTAGCCGCAGCCCTCGCACCGGAGCAGGCCCGCGAGCAGCGACCCGCCGAGTCCGTTGACCGGCCGCTTGCCCTTCGCCTCCTGCGCGGCCTGCCACAGCGCCTCGTCGGGCGTCCCGTCGTCGCGCTTCAGGATCGGCTCGTGCGCGTCGGGGTTGCGGTACTCGCCGGACCGCGCTTCGCCCAGGTACGCCCGGTTCGAGATCATGTGCCCGATGGCGCGCGGCATCCAGTTCGTCGTGCCGTACGGCGACTCGACGTTGTGCTTGCGCAGGTGGTTGCAGAGGTCGCGCCACGACGCGCCGTTGGCCTTCATGCGGAAGACCTCCGCGATGTGCGGCGCGGCCTGCGGGTTCACCACCAGGCGGCCGTCGTCGCCGCGCTCGTAGCCGGTCGGTGCGCGCGACGCCACGTGGACTCCGCGCTCGACCGCGCGGCTTCGGGCGTCCCGCCAGTTGTCGCCGATCTGGCGGCGCTGCATCCGGCTGAGCGCGAGCAGCACCGTCATGGCGAACTCGCCGAACGGCGTCGTCGGGTCGATGCCTTCCTCGACTGACGCGACTTCGCCGCCCGCGTCGTGGATCGACTCGATCAGGTTCAGCGCGTCGGCGACGCCCGCCCGACTGAAGCGGTCGAGCTTGGCGACCACAATGCCGCCGGTGTCGCTCGACGCGACGCGGGCCAACGCCTTGTCGAAGCCAGGGCGCGAGAGCTTGCCGCCCGTCTGGTCAAGGTCGGTGTGCCACTTGGCGATCTCGACGCCACGGAGCGCCGCCCATTGCTCGATCTTCTCGCGCTGCTGGTCGGGGCTGATGAAGCTGTCGCCCTCCCGGCCGCGCGTGGCGCTGACGCGGATGTAGCCGTCGAGCTTCATGCGTCGAGCCTCATCTGCTGCGGCCCGACCTCGGGCACCGGCTCGCCCGTCTGGCGGGTCCACCACGCGGCGAACACTTGGCGGTGGCACCACGTCACCGCCAAGTCCTCGAAGCAGAGCAGGACGAGCGGGCCGCCGTGCTCGCGGGCGATCCGCTCGAACTGCTGCCGCAGCTGGGGGACGCCGGTGCGGTCGAGCCGACGTTCGTAGCGCTCCGTGAACTCGTCGCGGTCGGTGACGGCGAACAGCGAGCCAGAGGGCGCGAGGTCGGGGACGGCGGCGGCGATCTCGTACCCGAGCGGGAAGCGGGGCCGACCGACCGTGATTGCGACGGGCGTTCCCTCGGTCGGGTCGAACGTCGCGAAGCGCCCCGTTCTGAGGGCGACTGGCTGCACTTGGCTACCTCCGTGGCCGATGTGTGTTATGGCCAAATTGTAGTCAAGTAAGGATATGCGCGAGCCCGGAGCGCTGGAAGTCCTCCCGGACGGTCTCCTCAAGGCGCTCGTCCTCCCCGAGCACCATGCCGCGCAGCAGCGCCGCCTCGGACGGGTCGAGCGCCGCGTCGAGCCCCGCTTCCGCCCGGCGCCGGATGCCGTCGAGCGTGCCAGCGATGCCGCCGCGACGCGTGCCCGTGGCGGTCACGCGCGTCGCCGTGATCGCGGCGTGCGCGTTGCGGCGTGCCTGATAGGCGTCCGCGAGCCCGAGCGGGTGGACCCGGCCCCGCACGCTGAGGATGTCGCCGACCTCCGGCCAAGCGTCGCCCCGGGTCGTGTACGCCCAGCGGCGTACGCGGAGCACCGCCTGCTCACCCCGCCCGAACCCGTCGAGCAGGCGGACGCGCGCGACCGCCGGACCCGCCTCGCGTTCCCGGACGGGCTCGAGGAGGGTTACACGCGCCACGATCGTGCGCCCCGACGCGCCGTGCAGCACGCCCGCGTCCAGCGCGTGCAGCCGCACGCCGGCCACGAGGACTCCCGCGATCAGCGCCGCCGCAGCGACCAGCGCGAGCGGCGTCCGGCCACCGCCGAACGCCGCGCCGGCAGCCGCGGACGCCACGGCGGCCAGGCCGAGCGGCGCCACGAGCAGGCCGGCGACGAACGCGCCGAGCAGCAGGTGACGCGGATGCTCCCGGATGCGGTCCAGCGCGACGCGCACGTCAGACCCGCACGCGCTCCCGCAGCGCGGCGAGGCGCTTCTCGCCGATTCCCGGCACCTGGTCGAGCTCGTCCACCGAGCCGAAGCCGTTGTGCTCGGTCCGGTAGTCGAAGATCTTCTGCGCGGTCGCCGGACCGACGCCGTCGAGCGTCTGCAGCTGCTCGAGCGTCGCGGTGTTGAGGTTGACGGGTCCGCTGTCGGCCGCCTGGCCGGCGCCGCCGGAGGCGCCAGACGTGGCGGCCGCGACCTTCGGCGCGCGCTCCGGGACCAGGATCTGGCGGCCGTCCTCGAGCTTCGCCGCGCGGTTGACCTGGCTCAAGTCAGCCCGGCGGCTGCCGCCTCCCGCGCGTTCGAGCGCGTCCTCCACGCGCGCGCTCGCGGGGAGCCGGTAGACGCCGGGGCGCTCCACCGCGCCGGCGACGTCGACCGTCACCTGCCCGGTCTTGGTCTCGCCCTGGACCGCGATCGCCGCCGGTGCGGGCGGCGGTGCGGCGTCGGCCGCCGGTCGAGAACGCGCCAGATACCACGCGGAAAGCAGAACCAGGATGAGCGCGCCGGCCGCCCAGACGGCCAGTCGGCGAGGGTCGCGATCGAACATGCTCCGACCGTAGGCCGGAAGGCGTTACATGACTGTGTCGGTCTGTGCCAATTCAGTCACGAAAGTGCAACAAATCTGCGCACCCCTGCCCGACCGCGGTCCCGCCGCGAGAAGCTGCCGATCGTGGCCGCCCCCGAATCAGCGCACGACGAAGTTCACGAGCTTCGCCGGCACCACGATCACCTTCATGACCTGCTTGCCGTCGATGTGCGCGATCACGTTCGGTCGCTCCCGCGCCAGCGCTTCGAGCTCCTCGCGCGTACTGGTGGCGGACGCCTGGATGCGGTCGCGCAGCTTGCCGTTGACCTGCACCACGACCTCGACGACGTCACGCTCGAGCAGGCCCAGGTCGGCGTCCGGCCACGGTGTCTCCCAGACACGCTCGCCGGTCAGCGCCTCGTACACCTCGGACGCGGTGTGCGGCCCGAACGGGAAGATCAGCGAGGCCGCGGTCGCCGTCGCGAAGTGCAGCGTTGCGGGCTTGACGTTCTCACGTCGACGGTAGGCCTCGTTCACCAGCTCCATCACCGCGGCGATCGCCGTGTTGAACGCGAAGCGCCCCGCCATGTCGTTGGTGACCTTGTCGATCGCCCAGTGCGCCTTGCGCATCAGCTCCAGGTCGTCGCCCGCCGGTGCCTCGAGCGGGCCCAGCAGCGGCTGCTGGCCGGTCTGCGCGGCGACCTCCGTGCCCAGGCGCCACAGGCGAGCGAGGAAGCGATGCACGCCCTCGACGCCCTCGTCGCTCCAATCGGCGTCCTGGTCGGGCGGACCGATGAAGAGCACGTACGCGCGGGCGGTGTCCGCGCCGTAGCGTTCGACGTAGGAGACCGGGCTGATCATGTTGCCCTTCGACTTGGACATCTTCGCCCCGTCGCGGGTGATCATGCCCTGGGTGAAGAGCGCCTTGAACGGCTCCTGGATGTCGAGCAACTCGAGGTCCGCCAGCGCCTTCACGAAGAAGCGGGCGTACATCAGGTGCAGGATCGCGTGCTCGACGCCGCCGATGTACTGGTCCGCGGGCGCCCACAGCGCCAGCGTCTTCGGGTCCCACGCCGCCTCGTCGTTGTTGGCGTCGCAGTAGCGCAGGAAGTACCAGGAGGAGTCGACGAACGTGTCCATCGTGTCCGTCTCGCGCCGCGCCGGGCCGCCGCAGACCGGACACGTGGTGTTGACCCAGTCCTCGGCCGCCGCCAGCGGCGAGCGGCCCTGGGGCGCGTAGTCCTCGATGTCCGGCAGCTGGACGGGCAGATCCGCCTCGGGCACCGGGACGATGCCGTGCGTGTCGCAGTAGACGATCGGGATCGGCGCGCCCCAGTAGCGCTGGCGGGAGAGCAGCCAGTCGCGCAGACGGTAGTTGACCGACCGGTGGCCCTTGCCCTCGCGGTCGAGCCAGTCGACGATCTTCTCGAGCGCGTCGCGGTTGTTGAGACCGTCGAACTCGGGCGAGGAGTTGACCAGCGGCCCGTCGCCCGCGTACGGCAGGTCCTCGCCGCCGCCGATGACGCGGCGGATCGGCAGGCCGAAGACGGTCGCGAAGTCGAAGTCGCGCTCGTCGTGGCCGGGGACCGCCATGATCGCGCCGGTGCCGTACTCCATCAGTACGTAGTCGGCGACGTACATCGGGATCCGCTCGCCGTTGACCGGGTTGATCACGCTGCGCCCGAGCGGCACGCCGGTCTTCTTGCGCTCCGTATCCGCCCGGTCCTCGCGGCTCTCGCTGAGCACCTGGTTGACGTACTCGCGCACGGCCAGCTCGTGCTCGGTGCCCGCGGCCAGGCGCAGGACGTCCGGGTGCTCCGGCGCCATCACGAAGAACGTCGCGCCGAACAGCGTGTCCGGGCGGGTCGTGAAGACGGAGTAGTCGACGCCCATCTCGGGGCACGAGAACGTGACCTCGGCGCCTTCGGAGCGGCCGATCCAGTTGCGCTGCATGGTGACCACGTGGTGCGGCCAGTCGATCGTCTCGAGATCGTCGAGCAGGCGGTCCGCGTAGTCGGTGATGCGGAAGAACCACTGCTCGAGCTGGCGCAGCTCGACCTGCGTGCCACAGCGCTCGCAGTGGCCGTCGATGACCTGCTCGTTGGCCAGCACCGTGGCGTCCTTGGGACACCAGTTGACGGCGGCTTCCTTGCGGTAGGCCAGGCCGCGCTCGAAGAGCTTCAGGAAGATCCACTGGGTCCAGCGGTAGTAGCGCGGCTCGTGGGTGCCGAACTCGCGCGACCAGTCGATCGAGATGCCCCAGGAGCGGAACTGGCGCTGGAACGACGCGATCGAGGCCTCGGTGGCCTGCCGCGGGTGCACGCCGGTCTTGATCGCGTTGTTCTCAGCCGGCAGGCCGAACGCGTCGTAACCCATCGGGTGCAGGACCCGCATGCCGTTGCGGCGGCGGAAGTGCGCGACGGCGTCGCCGACGGAGTAGTTCTTCAGATGCCCCATGTGGGGCTCGCCGGACGGGTACGGCAGCATCTCGAGCACGTACGACCGCGGCGTCCCGTCATCGATGTTCGGGACTTCCCAGGTGCGCTCGCGCTCCCAGATCGCCTGCCACTTGCGCTCGATGTCGTGCGGCTCGTAACGGTGCTCGGCCATTGGGCGCGGAGGTTAGCGTTCGGCGCGCGCCAACCGCGGTGGGACGCGGCGTGGGCCTGCCTGGCGGGGACGGGGTCTCGCGTGGCGCTGAGCACGAATCAGAAGGGCGCGATCGCGGAGGGCGCGCGCGAAGGAGTGCGCCATCGCATCTACACGGACGCCGAGATCGATGCCATCGCGGCGTACTGCCCTGACACTGACGCGTGCTATTACGTCCCTGTCGCACGGGTTCTTGGGCGGCGAGTGATCCACCTCCGGACGGCGCCGACGAGAAATCGGCAGGTCGAACGGATAAACTACGCTGTCGAATACGAGCTTGGGGCCATAGCTCAGCTGGGAGAGCGCGTGGCTGGCAGCCACGAGGTCGGGGGTTCGAGCCCCCCTGGCTCCACTGAACGAGAGGGCCGCACGCAAGTGCGGCCCTCTCGCGTTCTACGACCGGCGACGCGGCGAGCGGCGTCGTGCGCGCGACGACGCGCGGATCGCGGCGATGCGCGCGGGCAGTCGCGGCCACGCGCGGACGGCGACGACGACACATGGACGGTCGCGGCGACGCGCAGACGGCGGCGGCCACGCGCAGACGGCGGCGACGCGCGGGCAGTGGTGACGACGGCGGCGGCGCTACTCGACGACGCGCTTGGGCGCCTCGCCCCAGAGCTGCTCGAGCCGGTAGAACTCGCGCGCCTCGGGCGTGAAGATGTGGACGATGACGTCCAGGTAGTCCATGAGGATCCAGCGGGCTTCGGTGAGGCCTTCGACGCGCCGGGGGAGCAGGTTGTGCTCCTTCTTCATGTGCTCGTGGATGCGGTCGTGGATCGCCTTGGTCTGGCGCTCGGTGCCGCCGGTGGCGATCACGAAGTAGTCGGTGTAGCCGAGGACGCCGCGGAGGTCGAGCTCGACGATCTCCTGCGCTTTGACGTCGGAGGCGTAGCCCGCGATCAGCTCGGCGAGCTTGGCCGGCTCGAGGCCGGGGACTTCGGGCGTGGTCCGCGGAGCGCTCATCGGTACAGCCCTTCTGCGGCGATGTAGTCCGCCACGGCGTCGGGAACGAGATAGCGGATCGGAAGATCGGCGGCGACGCGGCGGCGGATCAGAGACGAGGAGATGTCGATGCGGGGCATGTCGAAGAAGCGGATTTTCTCGGCGCCGGCGAGCCCGGCGAGGCGTTCGGTGATGTCGGTGCGGCCGACGCCCTCGCGCTCGGCGACGGCCATCGTCGCCAGCGAGAGGACGGCCTCGGGCTCATGCCAGGTCGGCAGGCTGTAGGCCATGTCACCGCCCACGATGAACGTCAGCTCGTCCTCCGGAGTGGACTCATGCAGCCTGGAGAGGGTATCGAGCGTGTAGGACCGACCCGGCGTGTCCGCCTCCAGGCGCGAGACGGAGAAGCGCGCGTCACCCGCCACGGCGCGCTGGCACAGCGCCACGCGGTGCTCGACCCCGGGGTCGCGCTCGGCCTCCTTGTGGGGCGGAGCGAAGACCGGCATGAAGACCACGCGATCCAGCCCCAGCTGCGCGTGCGCCTCCTGTGCGCACACGAGGTGACCGAGGTGAGGCGGGTTGAACGTGCCTCCGAGGAGGCCGACCTTCATCCGCGGACTTGGCCGTCGCCGTCGACCAGGTAGCGCGTCGAGCAGAGCTCGCGCAGCCCGATCGGCCCGCGCGCGTGCAGCTTCTGCGTCGAGTTGCCGATCTCCGCCCCCATGCCGAACTCGCCGCCGTCGGTGAACCGCGTCGACGCGTTGACGTAGATGCAGGCGGAGTCGATGCCCAGCTGGAAGGCGCGCGCGGCGTCCCGCTCGCGCGTGACGATCGCCTCGGAGTGCCCGGACCCGTAGCGGTTGACGTGCTCGATCGCCTCCTCGACGGAGTCGACCACGCGCACGGCGAGCACGAGCGCGAGGAACTCCTCGGCCCAGTCACTCTCGGACGCCTCGAGGACCGACGGGTCGATCTCGCGCACGCGCGTGTCCCCGCGCAGCTCGACGCCCTGCGCACGCAGCGCCTCCAGCGCCCCCGGCAGGAACGCGCCGGCGACGGACGAGTGCACCAGCAGCGTCTCCGCCGCGTTGCAGACGCCCGGCCGCTGGGCCTTCGCGTTGACGATGATCCGCTCCGCCATGTCGAGATCCGCGGACGCGTCCACGTAGACGTGGCAGTTGCCGGCCGCGGCGTAGATCACCGGCACGCGCGCGACCGCGCTGATCGCCTTCTTCAGGCCCTCGCCCCCGCGAGGGATCATCAGGTCGACGATGCCCTCCAACGAGGCGAGCTCGGCGAGCTCCTCGCGCCCGCCGCCCGCGACGAGCGACAGCGCGCCCGCGGGCAGGCCGGCTTCGAGCGCCGCGTCGGACGCGACGCGGGCGAGCACGGCGTTCGAATGTGCCGCGGACGACGAGCCGCGCAGCAGCACGGCGTTCCCCGACTTCAAGCACAGCGCGGCGGCGTCGATCGTCACGTTCGGGCGCGCCTCATAGACCACCGCGATCACGCCCAGCGGGACTCGAACCTTGCGGTATTCGAGCCCGTTGGCCAGGCGCCGGCCGTCGACGACCTCCCCCACCGGGTCCGGCAGCGCGGCGATCGCGCGCGTGCCGTCGGCGATCGAACGCACGCGCGCCTCGTCCAGCGCGAGCCGGTCCATCAGCGCCGCGGACAGGCCCGACTCGCGGCCGGCGGCGAGATCGCGCGCGTTGGCCTCCAGGATCTCCGGCAGCCGCGCGTCGAGCGCGTCGGCGATCGCCAGCAGCGCGGCGTCCTTGGTCGCCGAGTCGACGATCGCGAGCCGCCGCGCGGCGGCCTTGGCGGCGAGCGCCAGATCGGTGACGGACGGGGCGACGGTGGCGGCCATCTTCCAGAGTCTAGGCTGTTCTCACGGCATGACCACGATCCTGCGCGCCCGCGTCGCGCACACGCCGCGTGACCCGTTCGCCCGCGCCGACGCGCTGGAGACGTACGACGACGGGGCGGTCGCGTTCGACGGCGCCGGGACGATCGTCGCGCTCGGAGACTTCACCCGCGTGCGGCGCGAGCACGCGGACGCCGGCGTTGTCGACCGCCGCGACTGCGTCGCGGTGCCGGGGCTGATCGACACCCACGTGCACTTCCCCCAGATCGCGGTGATCGGGGCGATGGGGCTGGAGTTGCTCGACTGGCTCGCGCAGCGCACGCTGCCCGAGGAGGCGCGCATGGCCGACCCGGAGCACGCGCGGCGCACCGCGCGCCGGTTCGTGCGGGCGCTGGCGGCCAACGGCACGACCACCGCGCTCGTGTTCGGCGCCCACGTCCCGGCCGCCCAGCAGGCGCTGTTCGAGGCCGCCGAGGCCGCGGGGCTGCGGATCACGAGCGGGCTGGTGGTCTCCGACCGCAACCTGCGGCCAGACCTCGAGGTGACGCCCGCCGTCGCGTACGCCGAGAGCACCGCGCTGCGCGAGCGCTGGCACGGGCGAGGTCGCCTGCGCTACGCGGTCACGCCACGGTTCTCGGTCTCCTGCAGCGAAGCGATGCTGGACGTCTGCGCGCGCCTGCTCGACGAGGCGCCGGGCGCGCTGTTCACCAGCCATCTGAACGAGAGCCAGGGCGAGATCGACGCCGTGCGCGTGCTCTTCCCCGCCGCGCGCGACTACCTCGACACCTACGAGCGCGCCGGACTGGTGAGCCAGCGCTGCGTCCTCGCGCACAACGTGCATCCGACGGAGGACGAGCTCGTGCGGCTCGCGGCGGCGCGGGCCGCGGTCGCCCACTGCCCCTCCTCGAACGCGTTCCTGGCCAGCGGGATCTTCCCGATGACCCGCCACGTCGAGCACGGCGTCCGCTTCGGGATGGGCACCGACGTCGGCGCCGGGACCGGCCTGAGCCTGCTCAAGGAGGGCCTGGTCTCCTACCACGTGCAGATGATCCGCGAGGCCGGCCACCGCCTGCTGCCCGCGCACCTGCTCCACCTGGTGACGGCCGCGGGCGCGGACGCGCTCGGGTTGCAGGACGTCTGCGGCGACCTGACGCCCGGCAAGCAGGCCGATCTGACGCTGCTGCGGGCCCCGGAGGGATCGACGCTGGAGGCCGTGCTGGACGAGGCGCCGGGCTGGAACGCGACGCTCGGCGCGCTGTTCACGCTGGCGCGCGAGGAGTGCGTGGTGGAGACGCGGGTGGCCGGCGAGGTCGTGTTCGCGCGGGGCGAGTAGCGCGGGCGGGAGCCGCGCGGGGCGAGTGGCGCGGGCGGGGTCAGACCAGGACGAAGTAGTCCCGGTGGACCGCTTCCTCGACCGCGCGCGGCAGCACGCCGCGGACGTCGCCCGACTGCATCCCCATGACCCGGCGCAGCTCCGAGGCGGAGTAGTTGGAGATGCCCTTGCCCACGACCACGTCGTCGCCGTCGACCCGCACCTCGACCGCGTCCCCGGCCTCGAACGCGCCGTCCACGCCGACGATCCCGACCGGGAGCAGCGACGTGCCGCCGTCGCGCAGCGCCCGCGCCGCGCCGGCGTCCACCCGCACGACGCCCAGCGACGGCTTCGCGTAGCGCAGCCACAGCTTGAAGGACGGCTGACGCACCGGATGCGGGGCGAAACGCGTCCCCACCTCCTCACCCGCCCACGCTCGCGCCAGCAACCCCGGTTCGAACCCCGAGCCGATCACGGTCGGGATGCCCGCCGCCGTCGCCATCTCCGCCGCCGCGACCTTCGAGCGCATCCCGCCCGACCCGAGCGCCGACGTCGCCGAGCCGATCGACAGCGCGGCCAGCTCGGACGGATCGGCGACCGTCGACACCAGCCGGGCCGAGGGATCGACCCGCGGATCGGCGGTCATCAGCCCCGGCGTGGACGTCAGCAGCAACAGCAGCGACGCGTCCACCAGGACCGCCACCTGCGCCGCCAGGAAGTCGTTGTCGCCGAAGGAGATCTCGTCGGTCGTCGTCGTGTCGTTCTCGTTGATGACCGGGACGATCCGCCAGTCCACCAGCGTCCGCAGCGTCCGGCGCGCGTTCAGGTAGTGCGTGCGCGCGCTCATGTCGAAGAACGTCAGCAGCACCTGCGCGGACTGGATCCCGCGCTCGCGCAGGTACTCGTCGTACGTGTGGTAGAGCCGCCCCTGCCCGACCGCGGACGCCGCCTGCAGCTCCTCGACCGCCCGCGGGCGCCCTCCGAGGCCGAGCAGGTGGATGCCGCGCGCGATCGCGCCCGAGGTGACGACGACGACGTCGATCCCGTCCCCGTGCAGCGCCGCGACCTCCTCGCAGATCCGCGCCACGACCGACAGCCGCAGCGCGCCGCGGTCGTCGGCGACGATCGAGGACCCGAGCTTGACGACCGCGACCGGCACGCCTAGGAGGGGTCCAGCTCGAACACGATGCCGCCGATCTCGACGTCGTCGCCGGGCGCGAACCCCGCCCGCTCGAGCGCGCCGATCACGCCCATTCGCCGCAGCCGGTGCTCGACCAGCGCCTGCGCCTCCTCGTTCTCCATGTCCCAGCGGGCGATCAGGCGATCGACCGCGTCGCCGGACACGATCCAGGTGCCGTCCGGCCCGCGCGTGACGTCGAACGCCGTCGACCGCGCCGGGCGGAAGACCGCGTACTCGGCGACGTCGTCCTCCCCCGCGCCCTCGGGCTCCGGCGCCTCCACGGGCACGGACGAGAGCAGCACGCCGCGCAGCTCGTCGAGCCCGAGGTGCGTGGCGGAGGACGTCACCAACACCGGGAAGTCGACGCGCGCACGCCACTCGCCGGCCGCGGCGGCCGCGACGTCCGGCGGCACCAGATCCGCCTTCGAGAGCGCCAGGACCCGCGGGAGCGCCGCCAGCCGCGCGTCGTGCGACGCCAGCTCGCGCTCGATGACCGCGAAGTTCTCCTCAGGGTCGGACCCGTCCAGCGGCGCCAGGTCGAGCACGTGCACGAGCAGCCGCGTGCGCTCCACGTGCGCGAGGAAGTCGTGACCCAGGCCGGCGCCGTCCGACGCGCCCTCGATCAACCCGGGGATGTCGGCCAGGACGAGCTGCCGGTCGCCGGCGTCGATCGTCCCCAGCACGGGCTCCAGCGTCGTGAACGGGTACGCCGCGACCTTCGGCGCCGCGCGCGTCAACACCGACAGCAGCGAGGACTTCCCGGCGTTCGGCAGCCCCACCAGGCCGACGTCGGCCAGCAGGCGCAGGTGCAGCTCGACCGTGCCCTCCTCGCCCGCCAGCCCGCGCTCGGCCAGCCGGGGCGCCTGCCGGGTCGCGGTCGCGAACGTCTTGTTGCCGCGCCCGCCCGAGCCGCCGAGCGCGATCGTGATCTCCTGCCCGGGCCGCACGAGGTCGTAGCGGCGGCCGTCCCAGCGCTCGACGGTCGTCCCCGGCGGCACCGCGATCACCAGCCGCTCGCCGTCCGCCCCGTGACGCAGCGCGCCTTCGCCGTGCCCGCCCCGGCCCGCGCGGAAGCGGCCGCGGCGCCGGAAGGACTGCAGGTCGCGCAGCGAGTCGTCGCAGCGCAGGACGACGTCCCCGCCGCGGCCGCCGTCACCGCCGTCCGGCCCACCCTTGGGCACGCGGGACTCGCGGCGGAACGACAGCGACCCGTCGCCGCCGCGCCCCGCCTGCACTTCGATCTTGGCTCGATCCGCCAGCACGCCGGGTAACGATAGGAGCCGTGGTCGCCGCGGCGCGGCGACCACGGCGATCAGCGCCTCGCGCGCTTGGGCATCACGTCGGTGATCGTGCCCTCGGCCTGCTCGGCCGCGAAGCCCACGGTCTCCGACAGCGTCGGGTGGGGATGGACGGTCAGCGCGATGTCCTCGGCGTCGAGCCCGGCTTCGATCGCCAGCACCGCCTCGGCCAGCAGCTCGCCCGCGTTGACGCCGACGATGCCGGCCCCCAGCACGCGGTTGGTCTCGGGCTCCACGACGAGCTTGGTGAGGCCGTCGGAGCGGCCCATGCTCAGCGAGCGGCCGGACGCCGCCCACGGGAAGGTCGCGGTCCGCACCTCGCGGCCCTCGGCCTTCGCGGCCGCCTCGGTCAGCCCGGTCCACGCGACCTCGGGATCCGTGTACGCGACGCTCGGAATCGACCGCACGTCCCAGGTCACGTTCTCGCCCGCGATCACCTCGGCCGCCAGCGCGCCCTCGTGCGTGGCCTTGTGCGCCAGCATCGGCTCGCCGCGCACGTCGCCGATCGAATAGATGTGCGGGACGTTCGTGCGCATCTGGCCGTCGGAGGCGATGAAGCCGCGCTCGTCCACGTTGAGCCCGGCCGCCTCGGCGCCGATCGCGCGCCCGTTCGGGCGCCGCCCGACCGCGACCAGGATGCGGTCGAAGACCTCGGTGTGCTCGCCGAACTTGACCGTCAGACCGTCGGGACCCGCCTCGACGCTCTCGACGCCCGTCTTGAGGTGGATCGCCTCGTAGCGCGCCTCGACGCGCTTGGAGAGCACCCGGATCAGGTCCTTGTCGGCGCCCGGGATCAGCTGGTCGAGCAGCTCGACCACGGTGACCTTGGAGCCGAGCGCGTCGTAGACGGTCGCCATCTCCAGGCCGATGATCCCGCCGCCGATCACCAGCAGCCGCTCGGGGACGCCCTCGACCTCGAGCGCGCCCGTGGAGTCGATGATCCGCGGGTCCTCGGGCAGGAACGGGAGCGTCGCCGCCTCGGACCCGGCGGCGACGATGCAGTGCTCGAAGCCGACGACCGTGTCCCCGACCTGGATCGTGTTCGGGCCGGTGAACTCGCCGGTCCCGCGCACGACCTCGACCTTGCGCTGCTTGGCCAGCGACTCGAGGCCGCCCGTGAGCTTGCCGACGACGCCGTCCTTCCAGGCGCGGACCTTGTCGATGTCCACCGCCGGCTTCTCGAACGCGATCCCGGCCTCGCCGAGCTCGCTCGCCTCCGTCAGCACCTTGGCGACGTGCAGCAGCGCCTTCGACGGGATGCAGCCGACGTTCAGGCACACGCCGCCGAGCCGCTCGCCGCGGTCGATCAGCGCGACCGAGAGCCCCAGGTCCGCGGCCCGGAACGCGGCCGTGTAGCCGCCCGGGCCGCCGCCGAGGACGGCGACCTGGACCTGCACGTCGGCGTCGGGAGCCGACGCGGGCGCGGCGGGTGTCTCGGCCGCGGGCGCCTCGGGCGCCGCGGGGGTCTCGGGGGCCTCGCCCTCCGCGGCTTCGAGCGTCAGCAACACCGTCCCCTCGGAGACCCGGTCGCCGACCTTCACCGCCAGCTCGCCGATCGTCCCCGCGGCCGGCGACGGCACTTCCATCGTCGCCTTGTCGGACTCGAGCACGACCAGCGGATCCTCGATGCCGACCTCGTCGCCGGGGCCCACCAGCAGCTCGATGACGGGGACGTCGTTGAAGTCGCCGATGTCCGGGACCTTGACTTCCATCAGAGGAGCACCCTTCGCAGGTCGGAGAGCTGGTTGGCCAGGTGCACGACGAACCGCGCCGCCAGCGCGCCGTCGATCACGCGGTGGTCATAGGAGAACGACAGCGGCACGACGAGCCGCGGCTCGAACTCGCTCCCGCTCCAGACCGGCTTCATGTACGAGCGCGAGACGCCGAGGATCGCCACCTCGGGCGCGTTGATGATCGGCGTGAACGCCGTGCCGCCGATCCCGCCCAGCGACGAGATCGTGAACGTCGCGCCCTGGATGTCGCCCCCGGACAGCTTGCCCGCGCGCGCCTTGCCCGACAGCTCGGTCAGGTCCTTCGCGATCTCCAGCACGCCCTTGCTGTCCGCGTCCTTGATCACGGGGACGACGAGCCCGTTCGGCGTGTCGGCCGCGAAGCCGATGTTGTAGTAGCGCTTGAGGACCAGCTCCTCGCCGTCCAGCGACGAGTTGACGACCGGGAACGCCTTCAGCGACGCGACGACCGCCTTGGCCAGCAGCGCGACCATCGTCACCTTGGCCTCGGACTGCTCGGCGTTCGTGCGCTTGCGGAACGCCTCCAGCTCGGTGATGTCCGCTTCCTCGTGCTGGGTGACGTGCGGGATCATCACCCAGTTGCGCGCCAGGTTCGGCCCGGACAGCTTCTGGATCCGGGTCAGCTCGACGCGCTCGACCTCGCCGAAGCGCTCGAAGTTGACCTTCGGCCACGGCGCGAGGCCGAGGCCGGAGACGTCGCCCTGAGCGGGCGCGGCGGCGGGCGCGGCCGCCTGCGGCGCGCGCACGTCCTCCTTGGTGATGCGCCCCTTGCGGCCCGTGCCGCGCAGGTTCGTGAGGTCGACTCCCAGCTCGCGCGCCAGCCGGCGTACGCCGGGTGACGCGTACGGCGGCGCCTCGCCGGTGCCCGCCTGAGGCGAGGCGGGCTGCGGCCGGCCACCGTCGGAGCGCGGCACGGGGTCGGGCTCGGACACGACCTCGGCGAACGCGCCACCCGGCGCGGGCGCCGGGGCGGGCTCCGCCTCGGCGGGCGCGGACTCCGCCCCGCCGCCGTCGCCGCTCACCTCGAGCTGCACGATCGGCGAGCCCTCCTTGACCTTGTCCCCGACGGACACCTCGATCGCCGCGACCTTCCCGGCCGCGGGCGACGGGACCTCCATCGTCGCCTTGTCGGACTCCAGCACGACCAACGGGTCCTCCTCGGCGACGGTGTCCCCCACCGCCACCAGGACCTCGATCACGGGTACGTCGTCGAAGTCGCCGATGTCCGGGACCACGACCTGCTCGGTTGCCGCCACCGTCGCCTCCCTCACACCCGCCACGGCGCGGGCCGCTCCGGGTCGATGCCGTAGGACTCGATCGCCTTCCGCGGCGCGGAGGCGTCCACCTCGCCGGTCTTCGCCAGCTCGGTCAGGGCGGCCAGCACCACGTGGTGGCGGTCCACCTCGAAGAACGAGCGCAGCGTCTTGCGGTAGTCGCTGCGGCCGAAGCCGTCGGTGCCGAGCACGCGGTAGGGCGCGCTCACCCACGGCCGGATCTGATCCGCGAACGTGCGCATGTAGTCGGTCGCGGCCACCACCGGGCCGGGACGCCCACCGAGCTGCTGCTCGACCCACGTCACCCGCGCCTGCTCCTCCGGGTGCAGGAGGTTCCAGCGCTCGACGTCCATGCCCTCGCGGCGCAGCTCGGTGAAGCTCGGGACGCTCCAGACGTCCGCGGCCACGCCGAAGTCCTCCTGCAGCAGGTCGGCCGCGGCCAGCACCTCGCGCAGGATCGTGCCCGAGCCCAGGAGCTGGACCTTCGCCTGCTTGGCGCCGCGCAGCAGGTACAGCCCGCGCAGGATGCCCTCCTCGGCGCCCTCCGGCATCGCGGGATGCTGGTAGTTCTCGTTCATCAGCGTGACGTAGTAGAAGACGTCCTCCTGCTCGCCGATCATGCGCCGCAGGCCCTCGCGGATGATCACGGCCAGCTCGTAGGAGTACGTCGGGTCATACGACACGCAGTTCGGGATCACCGAGCTGAGGATGTGCGAATGCCCGTCCTCGTGCTGCAGGCCCTCGCCGTTGAGGGTCGTGCGGCCCGCGGTCCCGCCCAGCATGAACCCGCGCGTGCGGCTGTCCCCGGCCGCCCAGGCCAGGTCCCCGACGCGCTGGAAGCCGAACATCGAGTAGTAGATGAAGAACGGGATCGTCTGGACGTCGTGGTTGGTGTACGACGTGCCCGCGGCGATCCACGAGGACATCGCGCCGGCCTCATTGATGCCCTCCTGCAGCACCTGGCCGTGCTTGTCCTCGCGGTAGAACATCAGCTGCTCGCGGTCCTCGGGCGTGTAGAGCTGCCCGAGCTGGCTGTAGATGCCGAGCTGGCGGAACAGGCCCTCCATGCCGAACGTGCGCGACTCGTCGGGCACGATCGGGACGACGTGCTTGCCAACCTGCTTGTCGCGCAGCAGCGTCGAGAGGATGCGCACGAAGCTCATCGTCGTCGACACCTCGCGCTCGCCGGTGCCGTCGAGCTGCGCCTGGAACGCGCTCAGCTCCGGGATCGGCAGCGGTGCCGCCTTGCGCCGGCGCGCGGGCAGGCTGCCGCCGAGCGCGGCCCGCCGCTCGCGGATGAACTCGGCCTCCGGGGAGTGCTCCGGCGGCTTGTAGAAGGAGATGTCGCGGACCTGCCGGTCGGTCAGCGGGAGCTCGAAGCGGTCACGGAACGCCAGCAGCGCCGCCTCGTTCATCTTCTTCTGCTGGTGGGTGATGTTCTGGCCCTCGCCGGCCTCGCCCATCCCGTAGCCCTTGATGGTCTTGGCGAGGATCACGGTCGGCTGGCCGTGGTGCTCGGACGCGGCCTTGTAGGCGGCGTAGACCTTGCGCTGATCGAGGCCGCCGCGGTTGAGCGCCCAGATCTCGTCGTCGCTCATGTCGGCGACCATCGCGCGCAGCTCCGGCTTGACGCCGAAGAAGTGCTCGCGCACGTACGCGCCGTTGCGCGACTTGTAGGTCTGGTAGTCGCCGTCGAGCGCCTCGTTCATGCGCGAGAGCAGATGGCCCTCGTGGTCGCGCGCCAGCAGCGCGTCCCAGCGCGAGCCCCAGATCACCTTGATCACGTTCCAGCCGGCGCCGCGGAAGTTCGTCTCCAGCTCCTGGATGATCTTCCCGTTGCCGCGGACCGGGCCGTCGAGCCGCTGCAGGTTGCAGTTGATGACGAAGATCAGGTTGTCCAGGCGCTCGCGGCCGGCCATCGAGATCGCGCCCAGGGACTCCGGCTCGTCCATCTCGCCGTCGCCCATGAACGCCCACACCTTGCGCCCGGCGGTCTCGGCCAGGCCGCGGCCCTGCAGGTACTTCATGAAGCGCGCCTGGTAGATCGACATCAGCGGGCCGAGGCCCATGCTGACCGTCGGGAACTGCCAGAAGTCCGGCATCAGCCACGGATGCGGGTAGGACGACAGGCCGTCCTTGAACGCCTCCGTGCGGAAGTTGCGCATCCGCTCCTCGGGGATGCGGCCCTCGAGGAACGCGCGCGCGTAGAAGCCGGGGCTCGAATGCCCCTGCATGTAGATGAGGTCGCCGCCGTGGCGCTCGGTCGGGGCGTGCCAGAAGTGGTTGAAGCCCGTCTCGTAGAGGACGGCCGCGGACTGGTAGCTGGCGATGTGGCCGCCCAGCTCCGAGGACGTCTTGTTCGCGTTGAGGATCGTCGCGATCGCGTTCCAGCGCACGATCGACCGTACTCGCCGCTCCAGGGCCTCGTCCACGGGGTGTGGAGGCTCGTCCTGGGGCGGGATCGTGTTCAAGTACGGCGTCGTGCCCGCGGGCGCCGGCGCCGCGCCGGTCAGCTGTGCATGACCGACCACGCGTTCGAGCAGGAACTGCGCCCGCTGCGGGCCGTCACTCGCGACCACCGCGTCGAGCGCTTCCAGCCATTCGCGTGTCTCCTGGGGATCTACCTCGACCTGCGATGCCATGTGCTGCTCCTGATCTCCTCGATACGGCCATTGTGGCTCAGGACGTTCTGGAAAGCTCATTCCATGATACGGGATGAGCTACGCCACGCCGGCTGCGATCAGCAGCTCCCAGATCCGCGCCGCGTCCACGACCTCCACACCGAGCTTCTCCGCCTTGGCCAGTTTGGACGCGCCGACGTCGGCGCCGGCGATCAGGTAGTCGGTGCTGGCCGAGACCGATGAGGCCGTGGCCGCCCCCGCGCGCTCGCACAGGCGCTGGAACGCGGGGCGCGGGACCTTCTCGCCCGAGCGCGGGTCGCTGATCGCGCCCGTGATCACGACGGTCTTGCCGGCCAGCGGCGCGTCGGACGCGATCACCGGCGGCAGGTCCTCCTCGCGCACGTCCAGCGAGACGCGGCGCTCGCGCAGCCGCTCCAGCTCGGGCCGCAGCCGTGCCAGGTGCTCGGTGATCGAGGCGGCGACCTTCGGGCCGATGTCCTCGACCGCGACCAGCCGCTCCTCCCCCGCCTCGGCGACCTCCTCCAGCGACCCGAAGCCGGCGCGGCACAGGCGGGCGGCGGTGCCCTCGCTGGCCATCGGGATCGCCAGCCCGATCAGCGCGCGCCGCAGCCCGACGTCGCGGGACGCGTCGATCGACTCGATCATGCGGTCGGCGGACACCTCGCCGATGCGCTCGAACTCGAGCAGGCGCTCGCGCGTGAGCGCGTAGAAGTCCGACGGGCGCTCGAGGTCGCCGGCCTCGGCCAGCCGCTCGATCCAGACCGGGCCGACCGCCTCGATGTCCGCCGCCGCGCGCGACGCCCAGTGGATCAGCCGCCGCACCGTCTGCGCCGGGCAGGCGACGTTGGTGCAGAACAGCTCGCGGCTGTTGCCCTGCTCGGTCAGCGGCTGCTCGCACGACGGGCAGTCCGACGGCGGCACGATCTCGACCTCGGCGCCGGTGCGCGCGGACGCGTCCAGGACGCCGGCCACGAACGGGATCACGTCCCCCGCGCGGCGCACCAGCACGGTGTCCCCGATCTTGATGTCGCGCGCGCGGATCACCTCCTGGTTGGCGAGCGTCGCGCGCGTGACGGTCGTGCCGCCGACGAACACCGGCTCCAGCTGGGCGACCGGCGCGATCTTGCCGGTCTTGCCGACGTCCCACAGCACGCCGGCCAGCACGGTCGTCTTCTCCTCGGCGGCGAACTTGAACGCCAGCGCGCCGCGCGGCGAGTTGGCGCGCGTGCCGGCGGCGGCGTACGCGGCGCGATCGGCGAGCCGCAGGACGGCGCCGTCGAGGTCGTAGTCGAGGTCGTTGCGCTCGGCCTCGATCGTGCCGATCACGTTCTGCGCGGCGGCCGCGTCGTCGACGTGGCGCATGTCGGCGGCGTCGAAGCCGAGGCCGCGCAGGCCCTCCTCGAGGTCGGTGTGCGCGGCGCCGTCGAGGTCGAACGCGAAGAAGCGCAGCCGGCGCTCGGCGACCGCCGCCGGGTCCTTGGCGCGAACGGTGCCGGCGGCCGCGTTGCGCGGGTTGATCAGCGGCTTGTCCGGGTGCGCGGCGTTGTAGGCGGCGAACGTCGAGCGCAGCATCACCGCCTCGCCGCGGACCTCGACGCGGCCGGGCGCGTCGATGCGGTCCGGCACGCCGTCGGCCAGCGCGCGCACGAGCACGGTCACGTCGTCGCCGGTCGTCCCGTCCCCGCGGGTGACCGCGCGGGCGAGCCGCCGGTCCTCGTAGACGAGCGCCAGCGACAGGCCGTCGAGCTTGGGCATCACGATCACCGGCTGGCCCGGGAAGCGGTCGAAGAACGCCACCACCTGCTCGGGCGTGGTCGCCTTGTCGAGCGAGAGCATCGGGCGTGAGTGGCGGACCGGGGCGTGCAGGACGGCGGGCGCGCCGACGCGCTCGAGCGGGTTCGGGTCCGGCGTCAGCTCCGGGTGCGCGCCGAGCAGCGCGCGCAGCTCGTCCTCGAGCGCGTCGTAGTCGGCGTCGGACGTCTTCGTGTCGCCCTCGTAGTAGGCCTCGCGCAGCGCGGTGATCTGCTCGGCCAGCTGCGCGATCCGCTCGCGGGTGCTCATGGCCCAGCACGATAGGGACGCGCTCGGCAACGTCGGCGAGCACGTGCTGTGGAACGGGACGGTCGAGATCGCGCATAGTGGAAAGGGTGTTCTAGGCTGCGGGACGTGCCGCAGCCCAGGGTCCAGTCGCTCGACCGCGCGCTCGACCTGCTCGAGGCCCTCGCGGACGCCGGCGAGCTCGGCGTGTCCGAGATCGCGGCCCGCACCGGGCTCGTCCCCAGCACCGCGCACCGCCTGCTCGGCACGCTGGTCGCGCGCGGCTACGCGTCGCAGAACCCCGCGACCGGCCGCTACCGGCTCGGCTACAAGCTGCTCGAGCTGACCGGCGGCGTGCAGGACCGGCTCGCCCGCCTGACCGCCGCGGCCAAGCCGCACCTGGAAGCGATCCAGGCGAGGACCGGCGAGACCACGAACCTGGTCGTGCTGGAAGGCCGCGACGTGGTCTACATCGAGTCCGTCTCCGGCACGCGCAGCGTGCGGCTGCACACCGAGGTCGGGCGCTCGATCCCGGCGCACACGTCGGGCGCCGGCAAGGCGCTGCTGGCGTGGCGCGACCCGGTGGACGTCGCCGCGCTGCTCGACGGCGCGCCGCTGGCGCCCTCGACGCCGCACACGCTCACGACGCTCGACGCGCTCCAGGGCGACCTGGCGAAGATCCGCAAGCGCGGGTACGCGACCGACGACGAGGAGCACGAGCTGGGCGTCACGTGCGTGGCGACGCCGATCCTGGACGACGCGGGCGTGCCGCTGGCCGCGATCAGCGTGTCCGGGCCGGCGCCGCGGATGACCGACGCCGGCGGGTTGGCCGCCCTGCTCCGCGAGCACGCGGAGCAGGTGGCGAAAGAGCTACTCGGCCGGTAGGACCGAGATGACGCGGCCCCGGCGGCCTTCCTTGAACTCCACGGTGCCCGCCGCGCGAGCGTAGATCGTGTCGTCCTTGCCGATGCCGGCGCCCGCGCCGGGCTTGAACTTGGTGCCGCGCTGACGGACGATGATCTCGCCGCCGGTCACGGCCTGGCCGGCGAAGACCTTCACGCCGAGGCGCTTGGCGTTGGAGTCGCGGCCGTTGCGGGAGGAGCCGAGGCCCTTCTTATGTGCCATGAGGTCGCTTACCCCTTGCCGATCGACGTGATCTTGATCCGCGTCAGTTCCTGACGGTGCCCGGTGCGCCGCTTATAGCCGCGCTTGGGCTTGAACTTGAACACGCGCAGCTTCGGCCCGCGCTCGTGGCCGAGGATCTCGGCCGACACCGTCGCGGAAGTCAGCGCGTCGCCCTCGAACACGGGCTCGGCGCCGTCGGCGGCGAGCAGCAGCGGCTGCAGGGCGACCGTGGCACCGACCTCGTCGGGCAGGCGCTCGATCAGGAGGGTCTGGCCCTCGATGACGCGGTACTGCTTACCGCCGGTCTTGATGACTGCGTAGGACATGGTCTGGAGTCAGTTCAATATGAGGTCGGATGATCGGGGCGGGGCTGCCGGCCTCAATCTTCAGCCTGAGCTTTCGCGCGCGAACGGCGCCGCCCGCCTCTGCGGCCACGGCGCCGGGGGCGAGAGGATAGCGCGTCGTCGCCGTCCTGGCCGTCGGCTCCGGTCTCCTCGACCGCGTCCTCCTCGGGCTCGGGCTCCGGCTCCGGCGTGCGCTTGCGGGCGCGGCCCTTGGGCTTGGGCGCCTCCTCCTCCACCGTGGCCGGCCGCTTGCGCGTGCGGCCCTTGGGCTTCGGCGCGACGTCGGCCTCCTCGACCGCGGCCGGCGCCGTGCCCGCCTCGACCGGCGTCTCGTCGGCCAGCGTCTTGGCCGCCTCCGCGCGCTCGCGCCGCTTGGCCGCGCCCTTGCGCGCCGCGGCCGAGCGCCGCGCCGCCACGAGCGCCTTCTCGCGCGCCGCCGCGCGCTCGCGCGCCGCCGCCTCGGCGACCTCGGCGTCCGGCCCGACGAGCACGGCGGTGGCGATCGTGCGCCCCGCCTCCTCGATCCGGACCAGCTTCTTCTCCCCCACGAACGTGACGCCGTTGCGCACGTCGATCAGGTAGCCGTCGACCTTGGCGACCGCGTCGTCCTCGTTGTACATGTGCGGCTCGACGAGGTCGACGTGGACCTCCTCGCCCGCCCGGAACGGCACGGACTGCTCCTCGATCTCCGCGCGCGTGCCCTCCATGGTCACCGCGAAGTGGTCGAGCGGCAGGCCCTCGGAGCCCTCGAAGTGGAAGTAGACGCCGGTCTCCTGCTCGAGCGCGTGCAGCTCGCGCGCGTTGTCGGCGATGAACCAGGCCGTCACGCGCGGGTTGATCCGCAGCAGGTACGCCTCCGGCGCGTCCGGCCCCGCGTCGGCGACCATGTGGCGCAGGTGGCGCGCGAACTCGATCGCGATCGTCTCCTCGGACTTCACGACGCCCTCGCCGTGGCAGACCGCGCACGGCTTGGTCATGATCTCGCGCACGCCGTCGGTGACGTTCTGGCGCGTCATCTCGACCAGGCCGAGGGGCGAGATCTCGACCACGAACGTCTTCGTGCGGTCCTCGTCGAGCGCCTTGCGCAGGACCTTCAGCACGGCGTCGCGGTTGCGCGAGCGCGCCATGTCGATGAAGTCGATGACGATGATGCCGCCGATGTCGCGCAGCCGCAGCTGGCGCACGACCTCCTCGGCGGCCTCGAGGTTCGTCTTGGTGATCGTGTCCTCGAGCCGCGCGCTCTTGCCCTTGCCGGTGAACGAGCCCGTGTTGACGTCGATCACGGTCAGCGCTTCGGCGTAGTCGATCACCAGGTAGCCGCCGGACGGCAGGTCCACACGGCGCTCGAGCATGCCCTCGATCACGGGGTCGACCCCGTAGGCCTCGAAGAGCGGCGCCTCGGTGCCCTCGTAGAGCTCGACGCGGTCGACCAGCTCCGGCGCGGTGCGCGTGAAGAACGACACCAGGCGGTGGTGCTGCTTGGGGTCGTCGACGATCGCGCGCTCGAAGTGCTCGGAGAAGATGTCGCGGACGACGCGGACCGAGAGGTCGGCCTCCTGGAAGACGAGCGCCGGCGCGATCGTCTCGCGCACGCGCTTCTCCAGCACCTCGTTGAGCTTGAACAGGTACTGCAGCTCGCGCTCGAAATCCGCGCGGGTGGCGCCGTGCGCCGCCGTGCGGATGATCGCGCCGCCGCCGCCCAGGTTCAGCTGCTTGGCCTCCTTGCGCAGGCGGTCGCGCTCGGCGTCCTCCAGCCGGCGCGAGACGCCGACGCCCTCGCCGGTCGGCGCGTACACCATGTAGCGCCCGGCGATCGTGACCTCCATCGAGAGCCGCGCGCCCTTGGTCTTCAGCGGGTCCTTGACCACCTGGACGACGATCTCCTGCCCGGGCTTGAGCAGGTCCGTAATGCGCGGGCCGCTGCTCCCGCGTCCGCGCTTGGCCTGCTCGACGCCGGGCAGCACGATCTCGTCGACGTGCAGGAACCCGTTCTTGTCGAGCCCGATGTCGACGAACGCGGCCTCCAGGCCGGGCAGCACGTTGTCGACGCGGCCCTTGTAGATGTTGCCGACGATCGAGCGGCCGCCACGGCGCTCGAAGTAGATCTCCGCTACGCGGTAGCCGGTCGGGACCTGATGGGTCTTGCGGCGCCGCGAGCGGGATTTGGACGGGGCGGCCGGCTCACCGGACGCCTCCAACATGGCGACGCGCGTCTCGCCGCGGTCGACCGTCACCAGCACTTGCTTTCTCAAAGGACAACCTCATTGGAATACGGTGGCCCTGCCCTTGCGGTCCGCCGTCTCGCGCGCCTGCGCGTTGATGGAGTGCAAGAGCCCGAGGGCCAGGAAGGTGGCGAGCATCGACGAGCCGCCGAAGCTCAGAAGTGGAGCGGTCACGCCGGTGATCGGCATGATGCCCACGTTCATCCCGATGCTCACGAAGAGCTGGTACAGCAGCATCACGGCGATACCGCCGGCGATCAGCGCACCGAAGAGGTTCTTCGAGATCGTCAGGATGCGAAGCGCGCGCCAGATCAAGAGCGCGTACAGCGATAGGACCAACGCGCAACCGGCGAACCCGTAGGTCTCCCCGATCACGGCGTAGATGAAGTCGGTCTGGTGCTCGGGCAGGTAGTCGAGCTTGGTCTGCGTGGCGTTCTCGACGCCACGACCGGTCTTCTCGCCCGAGCCGATCGCGATCCGGGCCTGCGCCTGCTGGTACCCGGTCTCCCCGGGGTCCGCGGACGGATGCAGGAACGCGGTCAGGCGATCCACCTGGTACGGCTTGAGCAGTTCGACGCCGACCTTCGGCGCCACCACCAGGACGAACGTGAGGCTGAGCGCGAACATCGCGATCAGCGCCGCGAAATGCCGCCACGGCGCGCCGGCCACGAACAGGATCGCCATCGTCCCGAAGATGTAGACGGTCGCCGAGCCGAGGTCCGGCTCGGCCATCACGAGCATCGTCGGGAACAGCCCGAGCAACATCACCCGGGCGGTGGTCTGGCGCCCCATCTCACGCAGGCGCTCGACCACGAAGCCCGCCAGCGCGACGACCAGCAGCACTTTGCCGATCTCCGACGGCTGCACCTGGAAGCCCGGCAGCGGGATCCAGGACTTGGCGCCGCGCGTCGCCGCCGCGAGGCCGAGCACCGCGATCAACGACACGACCAGCACGCCGTAGATCGGGTAGCGCAGCTCACGCAGCCGCGAGTAGTCCAGGCGCGACACGCCGTACATCAGGACGAGCCCGACGAGGGCGTAGATCGCCTGGCGCTTGACGAAGTACGTCGGGTCGCCCTGGATGTCGTCGCGGGTCGCGCCCCTGAGCACGATCAGCGAGCAGGCGACCAGTCCGAGCGACGCCAGCAGCAGCAGCGGGTCCAGGCGCGGACGCCAGACGCGCGGCATCAGCGGAGGCGGCGGCTCGGAAGCGGGTTGGATCGACTGGGTGCTCAATTGCTCTGGTCCGAGCCGGCTCGGAACTCGCGGTTCTTCACATCGAACCACTGAGAGAGGATGAGACGCGCCGCGGGTGCCGCAGTTTCCGCGCCGAACCCGCCGCGCTCGACGGTCACGACGACGACGATCGGCCGGTTCGTGTCGTCCTTGACGAAGCACGCGTACCAGGACTGGTCGGGGTTCGGGGGGCGTTCGACCGTGCCGGTCTTGCCGTAGACCCGGTACGGGAAGCCCTTGAAGACGTCGGCGGACGTGCCGCCCTCCTCGCCGGCGGCGCGCCGCAGGCCGCCGAGCACGACGTCGAGGTCGCCCTTGTCGATCTTGAGCTTGCGCAGCGGCTTGGGGTGGAACTCCTGGATCGGGACGCCGTTGCCGTCCTCGATCGCCTGCGCGACGTGCGGGCGGACGATCGTGCCGCCGTTGGCCAGCGCGGCGTAGGCGACCGCGACCTGCAGCGGCGTCGCCTCCAGGTCGCCCTGGCCGACCGCGAGGTTGACGTTGTCACCGGTGGTCCAGCCCTTGTCGATGCCGCCGCACTCGTACAGCGCCGCCTGGCTCTGGTACGCGAGGCCGGCCTTCTTGCGGCACTTCTCGTACTTCTCGTAGCCCTTCTGGCGCCAGTCGCGGTCCGGCACGCGGCCGGGCTGATCGGACACGTCGGCCTTGGTCGAGCGCCCGAAGCCGAACCGCTTCGCCCAGCGCTGGATCAGGTTGTCGTGGCCTTCGGCCTTCGCACCGAGCTGGTAGAAGTAGACGTCCGACGACTTCTTGAGCGCATCGGACATGTTGATCGGACCCATCGCCTCGGCCTTGGCGTTCTGGTACTTCTGCGGGCCGAGCTCCCAGTGACCGGTGTCGTTGACGATGTCGTTGGCCTTGATCAGCCGGCCGTCGAGCGCGGCCAGCGCCACGAACGGCTTGAACGTCGAGCCGACCGGATACACGGACTCGGTCGCGCGGTTGATCAGCGGCTCGCCGGTCGCCTCCGACGTCAGCGACTTCCACGTGCTCTGGCTGAACGGGCGCGCGAACACGCTCGCGTCGAAGCTCGGCCGCGAGCCCATCGCCAGGATCGACCCGTCGGTCGGGTCCATCGCGACGTACGCACCGGCCTTCGCGCCGTACGACGACGCCGCGATCGCCTTGGCCAGCGCCGCGTCGCCCGCCTTCTGCAGGTTGGAGTCGAGCGTCAGCTTGAGCCGCTCGCCCTGCTTGGGCTCCTTGACCGACGCCGTGCGCGCGTCGTCGCGGCGGCCGTTGGCGTCGACCACCACCTTCTGGTAGCCGTCGGTCCCGCGCAGGTACTGGTCGTACGTGCGCTCGAGCCCGCTCTGGCCGACCCGCGTGCCGGGCGCGACGCCCTTGAACTTGGTCTCCTCGAGCTGATCGGGCCCGATCTCGAACACGCGGCCGAACAGCTGCGCCGCCATCTCGCCCTGCGGGTAGCGGCGGATGTAGCGCTCCTCGACCACGACGCCCGGGAACAGGTCCGCGTTCTCGCGCATGTAGTTGAACTCGTAGCGCTTGACGTCGGTGCGGATCGTGACGTTGGAGTACGGCGCGTCGGCGATGCCGCGGATCACCCGCTCGTGGATCGTCGTCGGCCGGATCTCCAGGACGCGCCCGATGCGCTCGTAGAGCTTGATCAGGTCGGTCTCGTTCGGGCGGACCTTCGGGACCGCGACCGGCGGAGCGGTGGCCGCCAGCTTGCGCAGGCGCGCGCGCTCGCGCTTCTCCTTCGCGGTCGCCTTGTGGTCGTCGTCGGCCAGCTGGCGCCGGTACGCGTCGTATTGCTCCTGGTAGCGCAGCCGCACGCGCTCGGCGGCCGCGAGGTCCTTCTGGTACTTGCCCGCGTCCTCGCGCACGCTCGCCGGCAGCTTGCTCGGCACGAGCTGGATCACGGCCGCGGCCTTGGTCGAGACGAGCTTGGCCTCGCCGCTGCGGTCGACGATGTCCCCGCGCGCGGCCTCGATGCGGACCTTGCGCACGCGGTTGTCGCGCGCCTGGGTGACGGCCTCCTGGCCGGTCAGCACCTGCAGGTACCAGAGGCGGAAGAACACGATCCCGAACAGCACGAACGCGATCCCGCCGAGCACGGCCACGCGCATCGCCAGCTGCGGGGTGATCGGACGGAGGCGGTCTTCGATGCGCTGGGGCACTAGGCGCGCGAGATCGGGCTGAGCCCGCCGGTCGTGTAGGCCCGGCGCCGGCGGCGGCGCGGGTCCTCGGGCAGGAACGGGGCGAGCACGCGGCGGACGAGCGCGTAGACCGGCAGCGCGAGCAGCGTGTTCAGCACGATGGTCAAGAGGATCTCACGGAGCAGCAGCAGCGAGACGGGCGCCTGCACGCCGAGCAGGAACTGCAGCAGCGTGAAGCCGACCAGCGCGATCGCGGTCGCCGCGGCGCCGACCGCCACCGGCGCCAGGCCGTGCGCGGGGTCGCGCAGCTCGCGGATGCGGCCGGCGCCGAAGCCGACCGCGGTCAGCACCAGCGAGCTGACCCCGAGCGTCTGGTAGAGCGAGACGTCGATGAACAGCCCCAGGCTGAAGCCGAAGACGGCGCCGGTGGTCGAGCCGGCGAGGAAGCCGACCGACGCGACCAGCAGCGGCGTGAGGTCGGCGGGGACGCCGAAGATCGTGACCTGCGAGACCACGCTCAGCTCGACGAGGCCGCCGAAGAGGCCGAGCAGCACGAGCCGCACGACGGACGCGCCGGTGATCGTCACTTGCCCTCCACGTCGGCGTGCGGCTCGGTCAGCACCTGAACCACGTCGAGGCGGCGGATGTCGACCGCGGGCTTGATGTGCACGCGCGTGTCCAGCTCGCCGTCGCCGAAGTCGATCCGGTCGATCTTGCCGATCGGGATCCCCTTTGGGTACAGCGACTCCAGGCGCGAGGAGATCGTCCCCGCCGTGTAGACCAGCTCGCCCTTGCGCACGCGCGAGGCGTTCTCGATGAACTTGAACGTCAGCCCGCCGGGCGCGCCGACCGCCGGGACCACGGTCCCCGGCTCCTGCGAGGTGGCGGTGATGCCGCCGGTCGCGAACTCGGGGTCGGTCAGCAGCGTCACGACCGCGCTCCCGCCCATCGCGGTCTCCACCTTGCCGACGAGGCCGCCGCCGTTGATCACCGGGTCGCCGCGGCGGATGCCGTCGCTGGAGCCCTTGTTGATCTCGACCCGCTGGTACCAGGCGTTGGGCGAGTGGATGTACACGCGCGCGTCGACCGGGCCGTAGCGGCCCATCCCGCCGGTGGTGTCGATCGTCTTGATGCCCTGCTGCTGGGAGAGCTCCTGGATGCGGGCCGAGAGCTGGGCGACCTGCGTGCGGTAGCTGTCGGCCTCCGCGCGCGCCTTGTCGCGCTCGCCCTTGGCGTCGATCGTGTCCCCGAACCAGCCGAACAGGTCGCGGAACGGCTTCAGCACGCGGCTCGCGCCCTCCTGGATCGGCGACAGCGCGCCGAGCGCACCGCGCTGGGCGGAGTGCAGGCGTCCGCTGTCGGATTCGCCGAAGTAGGCCGTGAGGAGGATCAGCGAGGCCGCGACGAGGGCGACCAGCACTGCACGCCGGCGTCTGACCGCTCTGTCGTGCATGGGTTCAAGCTAGCGCCGCGGCCTGCGGTTGCGGTGGTTGGAGCGGTTGGACTTGTGGATCGCCTCGAACTCCTCGAGGCTCCTTCCGCTACCGACCGCCACGCACGTGAGCGGCGACTCGGCCCGGTGGGCCGGCATCTGTGTCTCTTCTCTCAGACGCTCGTCGAGACCCTGGAGCAGGCTGCCGCCGCCGGCCAGCATGATCCCGCGGTCCATGATGTCGGACGCGAGCTCCGGCGGCGTGCGGTCCAGGGTCTCCTTGATCGAGTCGATGATCTGCACCAGCGGCTCCTCGAGCGCGGCGCGGACCTCCTCGGAGGTCAGCACCACGGTCTTGGGGAGGCCGGAGACGAGGTCGCGGCCGCGGATCTCGGCCTGCACCTCCTCGTCGAGCGGATACGCGGACCCGATCTCGAGCTTGACTTCCTCGGCCGTCTGCTGGCCGATCAGGAGCTTGTACTCCTTCTTGACGTAGTTGATGATCGAGTCGTCGAGCTCGTCGCCGCCCACCCGGATGGACTGGGAGACGACGATGCCGCCGAGGCTGATCACCGCGACCTCGGACGTGCCGCCGCCGATGTCGACGACCATGTTGCCGGTGGGCTCGCCGACCGGGAGCCCGGCGCCGATCGCGGCCGCCATCGGCTCCTCGATCAGGTACGCCTGGCGGGCGCCGGCGGACAGGCAGGCCTCCTCGACCGCGCGCTTCTCGACGCCGGTGACGCCGGACGGGACGCAGACCACGACGCGCGGGTGCGCCCAGCGGTTCTGGTGCACCTTCTGGATGAAGTGGCGCAGCATCTCCTCGGTCACGTCGAAGTCGGCGATCACGCCGTCCTTCAGCGGCCGGATGGCGCTGATCGTGCCCGGAGTGCGGCCGAGCATGCGCTTGGCCTCGATGCCGACGGCGTGCACTTCGCCGCTGCGGCTGTCGATCGCGACGACGCTCGGCTCGGAGAGCACGATGCCGCGGCCGCGGACGTAGACGAGCGTGTTCGCGGTGCCGAGATCGACCGCCATGTCACGGCCACCGAAGCCGGTGAGATAGGAGAAGAAGCCCATGCGGTAGCGGACCGGGTCCCACGTACGGACGGGGCTCCGAGCCGCCGGTGAGTCTACCGAAGGTCCAGTGCTCGGAAATCGCTGCAAAGGGACCTTCACGGCGAGGGGTGGCAACCGCCGCCGCGCGCCGAGCCCCGGGTCGGCGGCGCCACGCGAGCGTCGAGTTATCCACCGTGGAGGTAGGTAACTCGACGCTCGCGTGGCAACCGTCCGCACGCGGAGGTTCAGCCCGCGGGCAGGAGGTCCGGCGCGAGGTCGAGCAGGCGGGCCAGCGGAAGGCCGACGACGTTCAGGTAGTCGCCGGCGATACCGGCCACGAGGACCGCGCCGACGCCCTGGATCGCGTAGCCGCCCGCGCGGCCGCGCCACTCGCCCGTGGCGACGTAGAAGTCGACCAGCGCGGGGCTCGCGGGGCGGAAGCGGACGTCGGTGATCTCGGCGGCGAGCCGCGGCGGCTCGCCGGCGGTGACGAGCGCGATCGCGCCCACCACCTGGTGCGTGCGGCCGGCCAGGCGGGAGACGTACGCGTGTGCCTGCTCGGCGTCCGCGGGCTTGCCGAGGATGTCGCCGTCGACGGCGACGAGCGTGTCGGCGCCGAGGACGAGCGCCTCGTCCTCGAGCGTCGCCGCGACGGCGAGCGCCTTGCGGCGCGCGTTCTCCTCGGCCACGGCGACGGGGTCGCCGTGCGTCTCCTCCTCGACGCCCGACACGCGGACGTCGAAGAGGATGCCGACCTGATCGAGAATCGCGCGCCGCTGCGGCGACGCCGACGCCAGGATCAAACCGCCGTGCCTCACAGGTCGGATGATCGGGGCGGGGCGGTGGGGATGTCCCCTGTGTCTAAAGCTCGGGGAAGAACAGCCCGGCCTCGCGGGCGCCGGACTCGGGGGAGTCGGAGCCGTGGACCATGTTCTGGCCGACCTCGATCGCGAAGTCGCCGCGGATCGAGCCGGGGGCGGCCTCCAGCGGGTTCGTCGCGCCGATCACCTGGCGCGCGGCGCGGATCGCGTCCTGGCCCTCGAGCACGAGCGCGACGATCGGCCCGGACGTGATGAACGCGACCAGCTCGCCGAAGAACGGCTTGCCGTCGTGCTCGGCGTAGTGCTGCTTGGCCAGGTCCTCGGTCACGGTCATGTGCTTGGCCGCGACGATCTTGAGGCCCTTGCGCTCGAAGCGCGCGATGATCTCCCCCGTCAGCCCGCGCGCGAACGCGTCCGGCTTGACCAGGATCAGTGTTCTTTCCATGGCGCGCAGTGTGTCAGTCGCGCCGACGCCGCGACTTACCGCTCGCGGTGGCCTCTTCGGGCTCCGGCGTCGCGACTTCGGCCGCGACCGTCGCCTGGTCGGTCGTCTGGCGCCGGCGGCGGCGCGTCGTGGCCGACGCGGTCGGCGCCGACGTCTCCGCCTCACAGAACGGGCAGATGCGCCAGGCCGGGTCGATCGGCTTCGAGCACGAGTAGCAGCGTTCCTTGAGCTTGCGCATGCAGCTCGGACAACGCAGGTAGTCCGCCTGGATCTCGTAGTCGCAGTGCGGGCAGAGCTGGTAGTCCAGGCTCGCGAGGCGCGCCTCGGCGGCGCTCATCTCGAGCTCGCGCAGGCGCACGTCGTCGAGGAACTCAGGCGGGCGAACGATCAAGTACACGATCGTCCCGACGAACGGGAAGAACGAGCACAGCGTCGCGCAGACGACGAGCAGCGGGTCGTCGATCCGGCGTCGCGCGTCCGCGAACGTCCAAAAGATCAACGCCAACCACAGCACGCCGAGGATGAGAAGGGCGACGCTGACTCCAGTGTTCAGCGCGCTGTTCTTGATCTCGAAGATCGCGAGCGTGTCCATGTGTGATCCGAAAGCGTAGTAGGGACTGCGGCGGTGCTTTACAGAAAAGCTCGCCCGAACGCGTATCCGATTCCAAAGAAGACAAGGATGACGAGCGCCACGACGATCGCGACCAGCGCGATCATCGCGAAGACGCTGGGGCCGCCCTCGTTCACAACGCGCTCGCTCTTCGTTCGCCGGGCTGGGAGATCAATTCGGCGACCAGGTAGATGGATCCTGTCGCCAGCACGGTTCCTTGCGGCCCCGCGAGCTCGCGGGCGCGCTCGAGCGCGCGCCGCGGGTCGGGCTCGATCTCCGAGCGGACGCCGCCGACCTTGTCCGCCAGGTCCGCCAGCGTCGCCGGCGGCAGCGCGCGCGGGTTCGGCGCGCGCGTGAAGACCGCGGCGCCCAGGCGCGGCAGCAGCGCGCGCAGCATCGCGGCCGCGTCCTTGTCGTCGAGGATTGACAGCACCGCGACCGTGCCGTCGGGGACGGAGTCCGCGAGCGCGGCGATGCCGGGCGCGTTGTGCGCGCCGTCGAAGATCGTGAGCGGGTCGTGCGCGACCACCTGCAGGCGCCCGGGGACGCGCGCGACCGCGGCGGCGCGGGCGACCGCGGCGGGATCGAGCGGGCGGCCCAGCGAGGCGGCAGCGGCGGCCTCGGCGAGCGCGAAGTTGCCGCGCTGGTAGCCCGGCAGGGCCCCGGCGAGGTCGCCGGCGGCGCGCGACGGGCCGGCGGGGCGGTCGCCGGTGGCGGCCGCCGAGTCGCCGGCGGCGCGCGGCGAGGCGGCGGGGCGGTCGCCGGTGGCGGCCGCCGAGTCGCCGGCGGCGCGCGGCGGGGCGGCCGCCGAGGCGCCGGCGGCCGGGGCGGGCGCCGGGCGGACGATCGTCGCGCCGGTCGCGCGGGCGAGCGCCTCGACCTCCGGCGCCGTGTCGCCGAGCACGAGGGTCGCGCCGGACCGCACGACCGCGAGCTTCTCGCCCGCGATGTCCGCGATCGTCGGCCCGAGCCAGCGCGTGTGCTCGAGGCCCACGTTGGTCAGCACCACCACGTCGGCGCCGAGCACGTTGGTCGCGTCGTAGCGCCCGCCGAGCCCGGCCTCGACCACCGCGACCTCGATCTCGCGGCGCGCGAACTCCGAGAACGCCGCCGCGGTCAGCAGCTCGAACTGGGTGACGCGCTCGCCGTCGGTCAACGTCCGGTCGACCTTGGCCGCCGCGGCCGCGGCCCGCTGCACGGCGGCGGCGAAGTCCGCGCCGGACACGTCGGCGTCCCCCACCCGGATCCGCTCCGCGTAGGAGGTCAGGTGCGGCGACAGGTACGCGCCGGTGCGCACGCCGTGCGCCTCCAGCAGCGCCGCCGTGAAGCGCACGGTCGAGGACTTGCCGTTCGTCCCGACCACGTGCACCGCGCGGAAGCGCTCCTGCGGAGACCCGAGCGCTGTGAGCAGCCGCCGCATGCGCTCCAGGCCGAAGCGCATGCCGAACAGCTCCAGGGACAGCAGGTGCGCCTCGGCCCGCGAGAGGTCCCAGGCGCTCATGACAGCTCGTCCAGCTCCCGGCGCAGCTTGTCGAGCTTGTCGCGCTCGGCCTGGACGACCGCGGCCGGCGCCTTGGCGACGAACCCGGCGTTGTCCAGCTTGCTCTCCGCGCGCGTGATCTCCTTGCGCAGCAGCTCGGCCCGCTCGGCCGCGCGGCGCTTCTCGGCCTCGAGGTCGACCGCGTCGGACGCGAGCACGAGCACCGCCCCGCCGGGCACGCCCACCGTGGCGACCGGATCGTCGCCGTTGAGCGAGAACTCGAAGCGCGCGAGCCGCGCGACGTGCTCGGCGACGCGCTCGTAGCCGGGTGCGTCCAGCCGCGCCGGCACGCGCGAGCCCGGCGCCGCGCCGACCCCGTCGCGCCACGTCCGCAGCGCCTGCGTGGCTTCGATCGCGCGTGCGACCTCCGCCTCGACGTCGGCGTCGCGCAGCGCCGGATCGGCCTCCGGCCAGCGGTGCGCCATCAGCAGGTCGCCGGCGCCCGGCATCAGCGACCAGATCTCCTCGGTCACGAACGGGATCACGGGATGCGCGAGCGCGAGCGTCTCCGCCAGGACGTAGAGGGCGAACGCCGCCGGCTCCGCGTTGTCCTCCGCGTACAGGCGCGGCTTGAGCATCTCCAGATACCAGTCGCACAGCTCGCCGTAGACGAAGCGGTACAGCGTGCGCGTCGCGCGGTGGAACTCGAACGCGCCGATCGCCTCCGCGATCTCCGCCTCGGCGGCCTGCAGGCGCGACAGGATCCACGTGTCCTCGACCGTCGAGGGCGCCGGCGCGGTCTCGGGCACCGTCAGCCCCTCGGGCACGCGCAGCAGCACCAGCCGCGACGCGTTGAACAGCTTGTTGGCGAGCTGGCGGCCCTCGGCGATCGTGCCCTCGTTGAAGCGCACGTCCTGCGTCGAGGACATCGCCAGCAGCCCGTAGCGGACGGCGTCCGCCCCGTAGGCCGGGAAGTCCCCGCCCTCGGAGAAGACCGGGGGCCGCGGGCCGCCGTCGATCAGCGCCAGCGGGTCGATCCCCGTCCCGAGCGACTTCGACATCCGGCGCCCGTCCGGCGCCTGCACGACCGAGTGCACGTAGACGTCGTCGAACGGGATGTCGCCCACGAACTCGAGCCCCATGAAGACCATGCGGGCGACCCACAGGAACAGGATGTCGCGCGCCGTGAGCAGCACGTCGGTCGGGTAGAACGCGCGCAGCTCGTCGGTCTCGTCCGGCCAGCCGAGCGTCGCGAACGGCCACAGCGCGCTCGAGAACCACGTGTCCAGGACGTCGGGATCGCGCTCCCAGCCCGGCCCGGACGGCGGGTCCATCCCTACGTAGGTCTCCTCGCCGCGATACCAAACGGGGATCTGGTGGCCCCACCACAGCTGGCGGGAGATGCACCACGGGCGGATGTTCTCGAGCCAGTCGAGATAGCGGCGGCGCTGGCCCTCCGGGTGGATGCGGATCCGCCCCTCGCGCACGGCGGCGATCGCCGGCGCGGCCAGCTCCTCCATCTTCATGAACCACTGCAGTGAGATCAGCGGCTCGATCCGCTCGCCCGAGCGCTGCGAGTACGGGACCTCGTGCGTGTAGGGCTCGGTGCGGCTGATCCGGCCCTCCTCGCGCAGCGCGGCGACAACCGCCTCGCGCGCCTCGAGCGCGGTCAGGCCCGCGAAGCGCTCGCCGGCCTCCGCGGTCATCCGCCCGTCCTCGCCGATCACGGTCAGCTCGTCGAGCCCGTGGTTGCGGCCGATCTCGAAGTCGTTGGGGTCGTGCCCGGGCGTGATCTTCAGCGCGCCCGTGCCGAACTCCGGCTTGACGTACTCGTCGGCGATGATCCGCAGGCGCCGCCCGACGAGCGGGAGGATCGCGGTCTCCCCCACCAGCCGCGTGTAGCGGTCGTCGTCCGGGTGGACCGCGATCGCCGTGTCGCCGAGCATCGTCTCCGGGCGCACCGTGGCGACCGTGACCGACCCGTGGCCGGAGGCCAGCGGGTAGTCGACGTAGTACAGCGTGTCGGTGACCTCGCGGTCCTCGACCTCGAGGTCCGAGATCGCCGAGCGGCTGCCCGGGTCCCAGTTGACCATGTAGTTGTCGCGGTAGATCAGGCCCTTGTCGTAGAGCGTGACGAAGACCTTCAGGACCGCGCGCGCGTACGCCTCGTCGAGCGTGAAGCGCTCCTCGGCGTAGTCGCAGGACGCGCCGAGCCGCTTGTACTGGTCGATGATCGTCGAGCCGTACTGCTCGCGCCAGCGCCAGACGCGCTCGACGAACGCGTCGCGGCCGATCTCCTCGCGCGACGTGCCTTCGGACGCCAGCAGGCGCTCGACCTGCGTCTGGGTGGCGATCCCTGCGTGGTCGGTGCCCAGGATCCACTTCGTGCGCTTGCCGCGCATGCGCGCGTAGCGGATCAGCGTGTCCTGGATCGAGCCGTTGAGCGCGTGCCCCATGTGCAGCGCGCCGGTGACGTTCGGCGGCGGGATCGCGATCGAGTAGTTCTCGGCCGCGGCGCCCGCCGGCTCCGGGTGGAAGAGCCCGGAGTCGAACCAGCGCGCGAAGACGCGCGCCTCGCTCTCAGCCGGGTCGTAGCGTGTGCGGTCCTCGAGGCCCATGCGCCGGCCAGTCTAGAGGCGTGCGGTCAGCACGACGGGACGCGTGAAGGCGACGCCGCGGTCCTCAAGCGGACTTGGCGGCCGGCGGCTCTTCCGGCGCCTCGGTGACGAGCGTCGGCTTGACGCCGCGCTCGACGGTCTCCTTGGTCACGACGCACTTCTTGACGTCGCGCCGGGAGGGGAGCTCGAACTGCACTTCGAGCAGGATCTCCTCGATGATCGAGCGCAGACCGCGGGCGCCGGTCTCGCGCTCCAGCGCGCGGTCGGCGACCGCCTTCAGCGCATCGACCGAGAACACCAGCTCGATCCCGTCGAACGAGAAGAACCGCTGGAACTGCTTGACGATCGCGTTGCGCGGCTCGGTCAGGATCGTGATCAGATCCGCGCGCGAGAGCTGGTGCACCGCGGAGGACACCGGCAGGCGGCCGATGAACTCCGGGATCAGCCCGTACTGCATCAGGTCCTCGGGCAGGCAGCGCTCGAACAGCTCGCCGAGGTCGCGCTCGGCCTTGGACTCGATGTTGGCTCCGAAGCCGACGCCCTTGTGGCCGATCCGCCGCTCGATCACCTTGTCGAGGTTCGCGAACGCCCCGCCGCAGATGAACAGGATGTTCGTCGTGTCGATCGTCAGGAACTCCTGGTGCGGGTGCTTGCGCCCGCCCTGCGGCGGCACCGACGCCGTCGTCCCCTCGAGGATCTTCAGCAGCGCCTGCTGGACGCCCTCGCCCGACACGTCGCGCGTGATCGACGGGTTGTCCGCCTTGCGGGCGATCTTGTCGACCTCGTCGATGTAGATGATCCCGGTCTCGGCCTTCTTGACGTCGTAGTCGGCGGCCTGGATCAGCTTGAGCAGGATGTTCTCGACGTCCTCGCCGACGTAGCCGGCCTCGGTCAGCGCGGTCGCGTCCGCGATCGCGAACGGGACGTTCAGGATCCGCGCCAGCGTCTGCGCGAGCAGCGTCTTGCCGCAGCCGGTCGGCCCGAGCAGCAGGATGTTGGACTTCTGCAGCTCGATGTCCGAGTCGTCGGACTGCATCATCTGCACGCGCTTGTAGTGGTTGTAGACCGCTACCGAGAGCGTGCGCTTGGCCTGCTCCTGCCCGACGACGTACTCGTTGAGCACGCCGTAGATCTCTTTCGGCTTGGGCAGGTTGTCGATGTCGAACGTCGGCGGAGCCGTCAGCTCCTCATCGATGATCTCGTTGCAGAGGTCGATGCACTCGTCGCAGATGTAGACGCCCGGGCCCGCGATCAGCTTCTTGACCTGCCGCTGCGACTTGCCGCAGAAGGAGCAGAGGAGCTGCTCGTTGGAGTCCGTGGGGCGCGCCATATGGCTAGTGCTCGGAGATCACCCTGTCGATGATGCCGTACTCCTTGGCCTCCTCGGAGGACATGAAGTAATCGCGTTCCGTGTCCGAGCGTACCTTCTCGATGTCCTGACCGGAGTGGTGCGCGATGATCTCGTCCAGCCGGCGGCGCAGCTCGATCACCTCGCGCGCGTGGATCTCGATGTCCGTCGCCTGGCCCTGGAAGCCGGAGCTGACCTGGTGGATCAGGATCTTCGCGTTGGGCAGCGCCATGCGCTTGCCCTTCGCCCCGCCCGCCAGCAGCAGCGCGCCCATCGACATCGCGATGCCGACGCAGATCGTCTGCACGTCGGGCTTGATGAAGTTCATCGTGTCGTAGATCGCCAGCCCCGCGTACACCGAGCCGCCCGGCGAGTTGATGTAGAGCGAGATGTCCTTGTCGGGATCCTCGGACTCCAGATGCAGGAGCTGGGCCACGATCAGGTTCGCGATCTGATCGTCCACGGGGGTCCCGAGGAAGATGATCCGCTCATTGAGCAGGCGGCTGTAGATGTCGAACGCGCGCTCCCCGCGGGAGGTCTGCTCGACAACCATGGGTACGAGTGGGCTCACGGTCCTCGCTTCGTTTCGCTTCGAACGCTCGAATCCTTCAGATGGCTGACGGCCCGAGCCGCACCACTCGGGCGAAGACTAGCAACGGGCCGAGCCGGTCAGACGCGGTGGCGGTCAGGACGCCGGCTTCGCCGACGAGACGATCAGGTCCAGCGCCTTGCGCTGCGACAGGTCGTCCTTGAGGCTGTCCAGGCGCCCGCTGGAACGCAGGCGGTCCAGCAGCTTCTTCGGTGAAGTCTTATCGCCGGGTGGCGCCGCCTCGCGGACCGCTTCCAGCATGTCCTCCTCGGACGGGTCGAGCGCCTCGGCCTCGGCCACGGCGGCCAGCACCGCCTCGCGGCGCAGGGCCTGCTCGGCGTCCGGCTTGGCCTGCTCGATCGTCTCCTCCTCGGAGCGCCCCGAGATGCGCAGGTACGTGTCGCGGTCGATGCCCTGGTGCGAGAGCTGGTGCAGCATCGACTCCCACAGCTCGCGGGCGCGCGCCTCGATCAGCGAGTCCGGCACCTCGACCGTCGCCGCGGCGACCGCGGCGTCCAGCGCCGCCTCGCGGAACTCGTTCTCCGCGGCCGAGGCCTCGGCCTCGGCCAGGCGCGAACGGATGTCCTCGCGCAGCTCGTCGAGCGTGTCGAAGCCCGCCTCCTCGGCGAACTCGTCGTCGAGCTCGGGCAGCTGCTTGGCCTTGACCTCGCGGATCGTGACCGCGAACGCGGCGTCGCGGCCGGCCAGCTCAGGCGCGCCGTAGTCGTCGGGGAACGTCACCGTGACGGTGCGCTCCTCACCGCCGACGCCGCCTTCGAGCTGCTCCTCGAAGCCCGGCACCAGCCGGCCCGAGCCGAGCTCGATCATCTGGTCGCGGCCCTCGCCGCCCGGGAACGGGACGCCGTCCAGCGTGCCCGCGAAGTCCATCACCACGTAGTCGCCGCGCTGGGCCTGGCGCTCGACGGTCTCGAGCTTGGCCGCGCGCTCGCGCAGGCGCTCGAGCTCCTCGGCGATCGTCTCGTCGGAGACCTCCGGCTCGCGCTTGGCGACCTCGAGGTCCTTGTAGTCCCCGAGCGTCGCCTTCGGGCGCACGCCGATCTCGATCGCGAACTTCAGCGGCTGCCCCTCGGCCGGCAGCTCGGGAATGTCGATCTCGGGCTCGCCGACCGGGATCACGTGCGCGTCGTCGATCGCCGCCCGGTACCAGTTGCCGAGCGACTCCTGCACCGCCTCGTTGAGGACGGCTTCGCGGCCGACGCGCTTGATCACCACCGGCGGCGGGGCCTTGCCCGCGCGGAAGCCGGGAACGCGGATGTTGCGCGCGAGCATGCGCGCGGCCTGGGCCATCCGGCGCTCGAGCTCGCCGGGGCCGACTTCGGCCTCGACGCGCACGCGCGATTCGGGAAGCTCGGTGAGGGTGGTGCTGATGTCGGTAGCCATGAGAGCGGCGGACAACGATACAAAGGCGCGCATGCGCGAGCGCTTCGCCGCCTGGCTGGTCACGGGACCGCTGGGCCACCTGGCCTCCGGGATCGCCGACTGGGCGGTCCTGCTGTGGCGTGCGCTGCGGCGCAGATGAGCGGCTCGATCAAGGCCGCGTCCGCGCCGGTGCTGCTCAGCGCGGCGTGAGCCGCCACGGCGGCGCCGGCAGCGGGCTCGCCGCCTGCGGCGTGACCGCGTCCAGCAGCAGGCCGAGGTAGCGCGGCCAGTGGTCGTCCATCGGGGTGCCGTCGGACGCCGGGCGGGTGGTCGCGCCGAGCATCCGCAGGAGCATCTGGACGTCCTCGGGGACGAGGTCGTCGCGGACGACGCCGGCGCGTTGCGCCCGCTCGAGCGGGCGCGCGGCGGCGGCCAGGAAGCGCTCGCGCTGCTCGTTGGTGAGCGCGGCGATGCCGAGGCGGTGCGAGACGACGTCGTAGAAGCCCTGGTTGGAGGCCTGCATGCGGGCGGCGGTCTGGACGTAGTGGGCGAACGCGGCCACCGGGTCCTCGATCTCCGTGGTCGCCTCCGAGAGACGCTCGATCTCGCCGAGGATGTCCTCGAAGATCGCGCGTACCAGCGCCTCCTTGGTCGGGAAGCGGCGGTAGAGCGTGCCCTTGCCCACCCCGGCCCGGCGGGCGATCTCCTCGACGCCGACGTCGAGGCCGTGCTCGGCGAAGGCCGTGCGCGCGGCGTCGAGGACGCGCGCTCGGTTGCGGGCGGCGTCGGCCCTCAGGGGGCGGACGTTGGCCTCCATCGTGGGTGATCCTATACCGGCGCGGATGCCGTCCGGGGCGCCTCGTAGCGTGCGGCGGCCGATGGCGGTGGCGACGGAGACCTGGCTGGACGAGCTCAACGAGGAGCAGCGCGCGGCGGCCACGCACTCCGGCGGGCCGCTGCTCGTGCTCGCCGGGGCCGGGACGGGCAAGACCACGACGCTGTGCTCGCGGGTCGCCTGGCTGGTGGACTCCGGGGTGCCGCCGGACCGGATCCTGCTGCTGACGTTCACGCGGCGGGCGGCGCGGGAGATGCTCACGCGAGCGCGCGGGCTGGTGCCCGCGGCGTCGCGGAAGCGGATGCCCGCCCACCTCCCCCACGGCGGGACGTTCCATTCGGTCGCGCACCGGCTGGTGCGGCGGTACGCGGCGGCGCTGGGGCTGCCGGGCGGGTTCGGGGTGCTCGACGCGGGCGACGCGGCGGACGTGCTGGACCTGCTGCGGTCCGAGCACGGGCACGCCGAGGCGCGGACGCGGTTCCCGCGCAAGTCCACGCTGCTGGACATCTACTCGCGCACGGTCAACGCGCAGCAGCCGCTGTCGAGCGTGCTGGACGGCGCGTTCCCCTGGTGCGCGGAGCATCGCGAGGCGATCTCGGCGCTGTTCCGGGACTACACGGCGCGCAAGCGGACGCTGGGGGTGGTCGACCTCGACGACCTGCTGCTGTTCTGGCGCGCGCTGGCGGCCGACGAGGTGATCGGGCCGCGGCTGGCGGGCGCGTTCGACCACGTGCTGATCGACGAGTACCAGGACGTCAACGGGCTGCAGGTGGACATCGCGCGGTCGCTGGCGCGGTTCGGTGCGACCGTGACCGCGGTCGGGGACGACTTCCAGGCGATCTACGGGTTCCGCTCGGCGTCGGCGGAGCACATCCTGGCGTTCCCGGACGCGTTCGCGGGCACGCGCGTGGTGACCCTGGAGCGCAACTACCGGTCGACGCAGCCCGTGCTGGACGCGGCGAACGCGCTGTCGGCGCAGGCGGCGCGGGGGTTCCCGAAGCGGCTGCGGGCCGAGCGCCTGGGCGGGCTGCGGCCGCGGGTCGTGTTCGTGCGCGACGAGGCGGCGCAGGCGGTGGAGGTCTGCGACCGGGTGCTGGAGGCGCGCGAGCGGGGCATCGACCTGCGGGCGCAGGCGGTGCTGGCGCGGACGTCGCACGACTCCGACCTGCTGGAGCTCGAGCTGACGCGGCGGCGGGTCCCGTTTCACAAGTACGGCGGGCTGCGGTACCTGGAGGCGGCGCACGTCAAGGACTTCGTCGCGGCGCTGCGGCTGGTGGACAACGGCGCGGACGACGTGGCGTGGTTCCGGGTGCTGCAGCTGGTCGAGGGCCTCGGCCCCGTGAGCGCCCGGCGCGCGATCGCGGCGATGGCGGGCGGGGCGGGCGCGGGTGACGGCGCGGCGGCGGGCGCGGACGCGCGGCTCGCCGCGGCGCCGCGCGACGGCGCTCCGGGGCGGCTCGCGGACTCCGTCCGTGACGAGGTCGGTGAGGGGCGGCTCGCGGCCGTGCCGGACCGGCTCGCGGCCTGGCCCGCCGCGCGCGGCGTGGTGCCGAGCGGGGCGCGGGCCGGCGCGGACGCCCTGGTCGCGGCGCTCGCGGCCGCGCGCGAGGAGTCGCAGCCCGGGCCAAGGGCCGAGCGGCTGCGCGACGTGCTCGCGCCGCTCATCCGCCTGCGCTATCCGGACGGCGCGCTGCGCGTGCAGGACCTCGATCAGCTGGTCGACGCCGCGCACCAGGCGACCGACGCGCGCCACTTCGTTGCCGAGCTGGTGCTGGACCCGCCCAGCTCGAGCGCCGACCTCGCCCAGCCGCCGCACCTCGACGAGGACTACCTGACGCTCTCGACGATCCACTCCGCCAAGGGGCTCGAGTGGGACAGCGTGCACGTGCTCGCGGTCTACGACGGCAACTTCCCGGCGTGCATGTCGGCGGGGACGAGCGAGGAGATCGACGAGGAGCGGCGGCTGCTCTACGTCGGCATGACACGCGCGCGGCGCGACCTCGCGCTCTACGTCCCGGTCCGCTACCACCACCGGCCGCACGGCCGCGACGACGCGCACGGGTACGGCAAGCCGTCCCGCTTCCTGACGCCCGAGGTGCTCGCGACGTGCGACGTCACGCGCCTGCCGGACGACCCGCTGAACCCACGCGGCGCCCCGATCGTCACCGCGCGCCGCCTGTCCGTGACCCCGGACGCGCTGTTCGATTGACGCGAGTGGTCACGTTCCGGCGCCCTGCGCCGGAACGTGACCACTCGCGGCGTCGGGGTGAGGGCGGCGAGAGCCGCGTGCGGCGACCCGCGCCGGCGACGGCCCGACGCGCGGCGTGTCCGGGTGCCGGATCACGGTGTGCGCGCGGCCGATCGGGCGATCTCGTAGTGCAGCGTCAGAAACCGCGCGCCCAGCAGCGAGAAGCTGTGCTCGGTCCGCAAGCGGCCGCCCGCGACGAAGACCTCGATCCACTCGTGGAACGCCAGCAGCTTGAGCACCGTGAAGCGCCCGTCCTCGACCGCGCTCAGGTAGTGGCCCGGGAACGGCAGCGCGCTGCGCGACGTCAGCTGCAGCCCGTCCCCGCGCAGGTTGCGGGGCTCGAGCGTCGCGGTGAAGTTCGAGCCCGGGATCGGGAACCCGACGCTGACGTAGCCGCGGTCCTCGTGCCGGAAGCTCGTGTAGATGCCGACGTAGATCGGCTCGCCGGAGTCCGCGAACGTGCGGATCCAGCCGCGGATGCTGATCTCGCCGTCGACCGCGATCGTGTCGATCGTGGACACCATCCCGCGCTGCGCCTGCTCGATGTTGGACGGGATCGCGGCCTGTCCGAGCGGCTCGGCCACCGTCGCCTTGAAGAGCGCGTAGAGCGGTTTCATCCACGTGCGCCACTCGGGGACGATCGAGAGCGTGAAGCGGCTCGTGTGCTCGTAGAACTCACGCACCAGCGGATGCACCGAGCGCGGGTCGAACGCCGGCCCGGCGAGGCTGTCGAGCGACGCGAGGATGCCGACGTCGGGCGGGTTGCGCTCGAAGCGCCCGCCGCGGACATGCGCGAGCTGCTCGACGTAGTCCGCGCCGACCGAGCCCGAGAGCGCCTCGAACGGCACGACGTACGGCAGCTCCTCCGGCGGGACCCGCTCGGCCATGATCCGCACCATCGGCCGCTTGCGGTAGATCCACGCGGAGCACAGCCGGTAGACGACGGTCACGAGCGCCGCGGTCAGCGCGCCCGCCAGGCCGAGCGCCCCGACGGCGCCGCCGATCGCCACGCCCAGCACCAGCTTCAGCGGCCGCAGCCCGAGCGCGCCCACGAGCGCGCCGCTCACCAGCCCGGCGACGAGCCCGCCGGGCAGCAGCGCGCCGAGCAGCGCCATCAGCTCCGCGCTCGCGAGCACCCGGCCCCACAGCGGCCCGGGCGCCGCGGGCCGCTGCGTGCGCGCGGCGACCCCGTGCGCGACGGCCGACAGAACCGCCCCGGCGACCGCGCCCAGCGCCGCGTCCGGCACCAGCACGGCACCGGCCGCCGCACCCAGCGCGGCGCCCCAGATCGCGGCGTCGCGTGTGCGGTGCTCACCGGCCACGGGGAGCAAATCTAGGGCGTCGTTCATGATGGAAGCGAGCGGTCCCCCTCCCCGCTCTCTCTCCAATGACCAAACTTGACGTCCCTAGCCCGACGCGGGCCACCGATGGCCTGGCCCGCGATACCGAAGTCCTGTCGGCGACCTTGATCGAAGTGCTCGAAGAGCAGGCCGGTCGCGTGTTCGCATCGCGCCTGCAGTGGCTGTTCCGGACCGCCGCCGCCGTGCGCGCCGGCGACGACGCCGCCGCCGAGCGGCTCGTCGCCTATCTCGGCGGCGTACCCGACGAGTCCGTCGAGCCGATCATCCGCGCCTGCTCGCTCGAGCTGCAGCTGGCGAACATCGCCGAGGAGCGCGAGCGCGTACGCCGCCGGCGTCAGTACGACGCGACCGGCGAGGTCCAGCGCGAGTCGCTGGCCGAGACGGCGCGCATCCTCAACGACAACGGGATCGACGTCGGCCCGCTGGCGGCCCAGCTCGAGATCGAGCACGTGCTGACCGCGCACCCGACCGAGGCGACGCGCCGGTCGGTGCTGGACCACCAGTGGGACGTCGCGGCGCTGCTGGATCGGCTCGACGACCCGCGCATCGGCGCGGTGCGCCGCCGCGCGCTGCTCGACGAGCTGCGCGAGGTCCTGACGCTGTGGTGGCAGACCGACGAGCTGCGCCGGGTCCGCCCGCGCGTCGAGGACGAGGTGCGCCGCAACCTGTTCTTCTTCGAAGCGGTGCTGTTCGACGCCGTCCCGTCCGTGCTGGGCGAGATCGAGCACGCGCTCGACGTGCACCTGGTGCAGCCGGTGCTGTCCTACGGCTCCTGGACCGGCGGCGACATGGACGGGCATCCGGAGGTCGGCGCCGACACGCTGGCCACCGCGCTGGCGCTGCACCGCACGACCGCGCTGCAGCTGTTCCGCACGCGCGTGGACCGGCTGGCGCGGATGTTCTCGCACTCGTCGCTGCGGATCCCGGTGTCGGAGGAGCTGAGCGCGTCGCTGGAGCAGGACGCGGCGGAGCTGCCGTCGGCCGCGGTCCTGCGCCGTCCGCACCGCGAGTGGGAGCCGCTGCGGGCCAAGCTCGGCTTCGCCCACCACCGGCTCGGGAACACGCTGGCGCCGCGCGGGCGCGAGCCCGGCTACGCGGACGCGCAGGCGTTCCGGCGCGACATCGAGCTGGTGCTCGCGCACGTGAACTCGCGCCACGTCGCCAGCGCGTCGATCCGCAAGCTGCTGTGGCAGATCGACGTGTTCGGCTTCCACCTGGCCGGGATCGACATCCGCCAGGGCGCGGGCGTCGTGCGCGAAGCGGCGGCGGCGATCCTCCCCGGCTTCGCCAACGCCGACGAGGCCGGGCGGCAGGAGCTGCTGACCGAAGCGCTCGCGTCCGGACGGCGCGGCATCGGCCACGACCCGGGCGGCGAGGCGGGCGAGCTGATGCGCGTGCTGGCCACGGTCGCCCTGAGCGCCGACGCCTACGGTCCGCAGGCGGTCCCGGCGTTCGTGATCTCGATGACCGAGCGGCCGTCGGACGTGCTCGCCGCGACGTGGCTGGCGCAGCGCGCCGGGGCCACGTCCCTGCGCATGGTGCCGCTGTTCGAGACGCGGGCGGCGCTCGAGCAGGCGCCGGCGACGATGGCCGAGCTGTACGCGTGTGAGCCGTACATCGCGCACCTGCGTACGCAGGCCAACCGGCAGACCGTGATGGTCGGCTACAGCGACTCCGGCAAGGACACCGGGTACGTCGGGTCCACCTGGGCGCTCCACAACGCGCAGGAGCGGCTGGCGGCGCAGGCGCGCGCGGCCGACATCGTGCTCGAGCTCTTCCACGGCCGCGGCGGCTCGCCGTCGCGCGGCGGCGGGCGCACCTACCGGGCGATCCTGGCCCAGCCCGAAGGGACCGTGAACGGGCGCATCCGGATCACCGAGCAGGGCGAGACCGTGTCGGCGCGCTACGCGGACGCCGAGCTGGCCGAGCGCTCCCTGGAGCAGACCGTGTCCGCGGTCCTGCTGGCCAGCGCGCTGCCGAACCCGCCGGTCCGCGACGCGTGGCGCGACGAGATGGAGCGCCTCTCGGAGGTCTCGCGGGCGCGCTACCGGACGCTCGTCTACGACGATCCGGAGTTCCTGCGGTTCTTCGGGGAGATCGCGCCGATCGCGGAGCTCTCGCAGCTGAACATCGGGTCGCGGCCGCCGTCGCGCAAGGGCGTCGCGGGCGTCGAGTCGCTGCGCGCGATCCCGTGGGTGTTCGCCTGGACGCAGAACCGCCTGCTGCTGCCGTCCTGGTACGGCGCGGGCGCGGCGCTCGAGGCGGGCTCGCTGGAGCTGCAGCGGGAGATGTGGCGCGACTGGCCGTTCTTCCGCGGCCTGATCGGGACGCTCGAGATGGCGCTCTTCAAGTCCGACCTCGGCGTGGCCGAGCGATACCTGTCGCTGGTCGACGCCGACATCGCCGACCGCTTCTGGACCGACCTGGTGGGCGAGTACGACAGCGTCGTCGAGCGGGTGCTGCTGGTCACCGGCCAGGAGCGGCTGCTGGACGAGACGCCGGCGCTGCAACGGCGCCTGGAGCACCGCAACCCGTGGATCGACCCGCTGTCGCACCTGCAGGTCGAGCTGCTGCGGCGCGTGCGGGCCGGGCGCGAGGACGCGCGGGCGCCGCTGCTGGCCACGATCACGGGGATCGCGGCGGGGATGCGCAACACGGGCTGAACGGGCTGGGCGGTTGCGCTCCGCCGGGGGTCATGTCTACTATCCCGGCGCGCGCGACCGCGGACGCCGTGGTCCCGCCCGTCCGGATTCATGCCGGACGGCGGGGCGGACGTGGGTCGCCGCTGCCCCATGTCAATCGCAGCACCAAGAGGACGGACCCCATGGCCGAGAAGAAGAAGAACGCCAAGATGGCCAACCGCAACGTCGGCGTCGAGAGCATCAAGGACGACGGCGACAAGTACGTGGTCGTGCGTGATGGTCTGCGCGTCTACGGCGGCAACGGGGTCGTGCTGGCCGAGGCGGTTCGCCTCGCGACCAGCCTCGTCGCCGGTGCCGGTATCTCGCGCGTCGACGCCGACGGCTCCCTGACCCAGGGCACCGTCAACGGCACGGGCGAGTTCATCGCGTACGAGCCGGTGGCCGCCTGATCGAGGTTCCTGCGCGAGGCGCCGGTGGGCGCCTCGCGCCGTTCACCCGCGAGCCTTCAGCAGCGACGGGTCCAGCCAGTGCGGGCGGACGCCGGGGCTGAGCGGGCTGCCGGAGTCCAGCGGCGAGGCCGTGGGTCGCGTGTCGCCCCAGGCGCCCGGCCACAGGACCCAGTCGGGGGTCGCGTCGCCGAGGACGTCGACCGTGGGCGTGACCTGCCGCCCTTTCCCGTTGGTCTCGTCGAACCAGATGCCGGTCCAGTGCGGGCCGGCGGTGAAGTAGTTCGCGTGCGAGCCGCGCGCGACGTGCACGACCGGGTGCGTGCCCTGCTTGGGGACGTTGGGCCACGCCTTGGCCTGTGCGGTCTTGTGTTGTGAGCAGACGACCTGCTCGGGCTGCTCGGCCGCGTTCAGGCGGATCTGGACGAGCTCCCAGTCGCCCTCGTGGTCGCCGCCGCTGAGCCCGTCGACGATCTGGAAGTCGTTGTAGTAGTAGAAGAGCCAGTACTGCAGCCAGAGCCGGCCCTGCGCGTCGGCGCGGGCGTGGCCGTGGACGCGGTCGCGGTAGCGCGGCTGGGCGTGCAGCGCGGCGGCGTGCGCCGCGTAGTCGCGCGTCGTGTCCCCGATCGTGTCGGACGCGAGGACCTTCGTGCCGTCGGCGTAGACGTGCGGGCCGAGGAAGGCGAGCGACAGCGTGGGCGGCGTGGCGATGACGGCGCCGGTCAGGCGCTTGAGGACGTTGGTGGGCGAGTCCGTCCAGATGGCGGCGGCGTCCGCGAAGTAGCGCTCGCGCGAGTCGTAGACGAGGTGTGGCGCGTGGCGGGCGAGCAGGGTCGCGGCGGCGGTCATGGCGGTCGCGCCGACGCTACCTGACCGCAACGCACGTCGGGCCCGCATGCGGGAAAGTGCCGGTATGGCTCAGCTTCCCTCTCCGTCCCAGTTCGGGGACTACGGCGATTGGCCCGGGCGCGACGTCCTCGACTCCGGCGGCTCGCGGCTGGGCAGCGTGCGCGAGATCTACCTGGACCGCGAAACCGGGCGCCCCGAGTGGGTGCTGGTCGAGGTCGCGGGCGGCGAGGCGCGCTTCGTGCCGCTGGCCGGCGCGAGCGTCGAGGCGGAGACGATCCGCGTGGCGTTTGACGCCGAGACGGTGACGGGTGCGCCGGGCCTCGGCGCCGATCCGCGGATCGGGCAGGCCGAGGAGCTGGCGCTGCACGAGCACTACGGCCTCGGCGCGCCGCCCGAGCCGCCGACGCGCGAGCACGAGCGCCCGCCGACCGGGCCGACGCCGACCGCCTGGGGCGCGCCTGAGGGCGGCTGGAGCGCGGCCGCCGATCCGAGCATGGCCCCGCCCCCGGCCGCCCCGCCCTCGCCGGAGGAGCTGGAGGCGGCCGCGATCCGCGAGCCGCCGGCGTCGACGGAGCGGGCGGAAGCGGCCGAAGAGGTCGCGGCCGCGGAGGAAGAGGCCGCGGTGGCGGAAGAGATCGCGGAGGAAGAAGCGGCGGCCGAGGAGGAAGAAGCCGCCGCGGCGGACGAGGCCGCGGAGGAGGAACCGCCGGTGGCGCCCGAGCCGCCCGAGCCGCCGCGGCAGGCGGCGTGGACGCCGCCGCCCCCGCCCGCCGAGGAGGCCGGCGGCGGCGCGCTCGCGGTCATCACCGCGCGCAAGCGCGGCATCATCGCCGGCGTCACCGTCGTCGCGGTACTGGTCTTCATCCTCCGCCGTCGCCGCTGACGAACGGCGCGAGCGCGTCGCGGACCCAGTCCGGGATCGGGGTCTTGCGCCAGGTCTTCGCGTCGACGAACACCTGGCGCACCCAGCCCTCGACCAGCAGCTCGTCGCCGCGGCGGACGTCGATCGCGATCGTCGCGCTGGTCGTCCCCAGCCGGGACACGCGCGCGTGCAGCGCGAGCAGGTCGTCGAAGCGCGCGGACGCCCGGAACCGCACGTTCGCCTCGCCCACGACGACGTCCAGCCCGCGCTCGACCATCGTGTCCCACGAGCCGATCGCGCTGGCGCGCCACAGCTCGGTCACCGTGTGGTCGAAGTACGCGAGGTAGTTCGGGTTGAAGACGATCCCCTGCGGATCGCACTCGCCGTAGCGGACGCGCAGCTCGTGGACGAAGTCGGGCATCGCCCGCACGCTAGTGGACGCTCCGCCGCCGCGGTTCGCGTAGAGTCAGCGCCCGTGTGGGGCCGGAGCGCCACGGAACTCGCCGCGGCCATCCGCACCCGCGAGGTCTCGGCGCGCGACGTGATGGCGGCGTACCTGGAGCGGATCGACGCGGTCAACCCGCGGATCAACGCGATCGTCACGCGGCTCGACCCGGAGCAGGCGCTCGCGCTCGCCGACGCGGCCGACCGGACCGCCCCGCGCGGCCCGCTGCACGGCCTGCCGGTCGCGGT
>Ga0182736_1000602_pt1 | contig 50638 bp, 43 predicted proteins | sample eDN5th30CKraftBY_FD_128882 | JGI IMG/M metagenome (GOLD analysis project Ga0182736, IMG submission 128882) | Enriched backyard soil microbial communities from Emeryville, California, USA - eDNA 5th pass 30_C Kraft BY (version 2) (version 2) | ecosystem: Environmental > Terrestrial > Soil >... | reverse complement strand
GATCAGGCCCTGTTCGGGCCGAAGATGCCGGCCTCCCCCTTCCACCACATCGCCCTCAACACCGACATCGCCACCCAGAAGGAGATCGAGGGCCGACTGAAGGCGGCGGGCTACGAAGCGCCCAAGACCTATGTGCTGGAGCACGGCTACTGCCGCTCGGTCTATGTCACCGACCCCAACGGCATGATCGTGGAGTTCACCCACGACGCCCCCCAGGTCGAGGAGATCAACAAGGCCCGCCGCGCCGACGCCCATGCCGAACTCGCCCGCTGGCTCAAGGGCGACCACACCACAAACAACACCTATCGGGCCGAGGAACACGCCTGATGGCGCTGATCCCAAAGGCGCTGCAGCCGCACATCAACGGGGCCTTCCCCGCCCACGTATGCCTGGTCGGCAGTTCCCTGCCCGACGGCTACGCCCAGATCACCCCGCGCGGCAGCGTGCTGGTGTTCGACGACGAGCATCTGATGATCTGGGAGCGCGGGCGGGGGTCGACCAACGCGCATCTGCAGAACGGGACCAAGCTGACGGTCTATTTCCAGGACTTCGGCCTGCGCGAGAGCATCCTGCCCATCGGCGGCATCGCCCGCCTGTACGGGACCGCCGAGATCCACACCTCTGGCCCGATCTTCGAGCAGGTCTGGGAAAAGCTCATCCCGCCCGAGAAGGAATGGGACAGGGAGCGCAAGGGTTTTGCGGTGCTGGTCAAGGTCGAGCGGGTCGAAGACCTTCTCGGCAGGCCCCTCGTCCTCGACTGATCCCCTCTGCGGTTCGGCCTCAGACCTCGTCGGATCCGTCGTCGCCCTGCTCGAGGACGTGGAACTCGTGCCACATGCCGTTGAGGATGCCGAAGGCGACGGCGAGGCCGAGGCCCAGAACCCAGGTGAAATACCACATGACGCCGGCTCCTCAGTAGAGATCTGGATTGGTGGCGAGCGCCTTCACTGTCGAACGCCCCCACATCACCTTGAACGCCCAGGCGGTGTAGAGCAGCACGATCGGCAGCAGGACCACCGTCAGCAGCAGCATGATGAACAAGGTCAGGTGGCTCGACGACGCGTTCCACACCGTCAGGCTCGACCTGGGGTCGATGCTGCTCGGAAGGATGAAGGGGAACATGGCGAGCCCCGCCGTCGAGACGATGCCCAGCGTCCCCGCCGAGGAGCCGAGGAAGGCCGGCGCCTCCCGCCCCGCCCGGATGCCCAAGAGCGCCACGGCGGTTCCTGCGAACCCCAGCACCGGGCCTGCCCACATCCACGGATAGGCGCTGAAGTTCCCGAGCCAGGCGCCGGGCGCGGCCACAGCCCCCGTCCGCAGGGGGTTGGACGGGCCGGCCGTGTCGACCACGCCCTCGATGCGGAAGCCGAGGCCGCCGATGGCCACGAAAACCCAGCCGATGGCGAACAGGGCGATGGCGGCGGCGGCGGCGACCGTGCCGATGGTCCGCGCCCGGTCCCGCACGGGCCCCTTCTCCGCCTTCATGGTCAGCCACGCCGCCCCGTGGGTCACCAGCATGGCCACCGACAACAGGCCGCATAGCAGGGTGAAAGGGGTGAAGAGGCCGAAGAAGCCGCCCTCGTAGAAGGCCCGCAGATCCCCATCGAGGCGGAACGGCACGCCCTGCAGTACATTGCCCACCGCCACCCCGAACACCAGCGCCGGCACGAAGCCGCCGACAAACAACGCCCAGTCCCAGAAGGCCCGCCACGTCTTGGACGGCCGCTTGGACCGGTACTTGAAGCCCACGGGGCGCAGGATGAGCGCCCCCAGCACCACAAACATGGCGAAGTAGAAGCCCGAGAAGCTGACGGCGTAGACGAAGGGCCAGGCCGCGAAGATCGCCCCGCCGCCGAGAATGAACCACACCTGGTTGCCCTCCCAGGTCGCGCTGATGGTGTTGATCACCATCCGCCGCTCTTCGTCCCGGCGCGCCACGAAAGGCAGAAGCGACGCGACCCCCAGATCGAAACCGTCGCTGAGGGCGAAGCCGATCAAGAGGACCCCCATCAGGCCCCACCAGATGACCCTGAGGGTCGCATAGTCGAGGGGAAGCTCCATGGCGGGCTCCTATTCAGCGGCCAAGGAGACCACGGCGCCGGCCGCGGGCTCGGGATCGTCGTGGTGGGCGTAGGGCCCCTTGCGGATAGTGCGCACGATCAGCCCCACCTCGACGACCGCCAGGGCTCCATAGAGCAGGGTGAAGCCGATGATGGTGGTCCAGAGCTGGCCCACCGTGAGGCTCGAGGCGCCGAGGAAGGTCGGCAGCACCCCTTCCACCGCCCAGGGCTGGCGGCCGATCTCCGCCAGCAGCCAGCCGGCTTCGATGGCGATCCACGGCAGGGGCAGCATGATCACCGCCGTCCATAGAAGCCACCTGGTCTCGTACCGGCGCAGGCTGACCATCAGGAAGGCCGCCCCGAACAGGGCGATCTGCAGGAAGCCGATCCCCGCCATGATGCGGAAGACCCAGAACATCACCGGCACATTGGGCACCGTGTCCCAGGCCGTCTTCTGGATCGTGGCCCGGTCCGCTGTGCGCGGATCGGCGACATGGCGCTTCAGCAGCAGGCCATAGCCGAGGTCGCGCCTGGTCAGTTCGAAATCGGCCCGGGCGGCAGGATCGCTGGGCGACGCCTTCAGCCGCTCCAGGGCGTCGTAGGCCTTCACCCCGTTCTCGATGCGCCCCTCGGCCACCGCCACCAGTTCGAAGATGCCCGCGACAGGCTTGTCGATGCTGCGCGTGGCGATCAAGCCCAGCACATAGGGGATCTTGATCTCAGCGTGGGTCTTGCGGTCGGCGAGGCTCGGGATGCCGAAGGCGGCGAGGCCCGCGGGCGCCGGCTCGGTCTCCCACATGGCTTCCAGGGCCGCGAGCTTCATCTTCTGGTTGTCGGTGAGGGCGTAGCCGCTCTCGTCGCCCAGCACGACCACCGACAGGGCCGAGGCGAGGCCGAAGGCGGCGGCCACCGCGAAGGAACGCCGGAACACCCCCGGCCACTTGCCCTTCAGCAGCATCAGCGCCGAAACGCCCAGCACGAACACCGAAGCGCAGACGTAGCCCGCGCTGACCGTGTGCACGAACTTCGCCTGGGCGACGGGGTTGAAGATCACCGCGGCGAAGTTGGTCACCTCCATCCGCATGGTGTCGGGATTGAAGGCGGCGCCCACCGGGTTCTGCATCCACCCGTTGGCGACCAGGATCCACAACGCGGACAGGTTCGAACCCAGGGCGACCATGAAGGTGACGCCGAGGTGACCCACCTTGGATAGCTTGTCCCAGCCGAAGAACATCAGGCCGACGAAGGTGGCCTCCAGGAAGAAGGCCATCAGCCCCTCGATGGCGAGGGGCGCGCCGAATATGTCGCCGACGTAGTGCGAGTAATAGGACCAGTTGGTGCCGAACTCGAACTCCATGGTAAGACCGGTAGCCACGCCGAGCACGAAGTTGATGCCGAAGATGGTGGACCAGAACCGGGTGACGGTTCGCCAGATCGGCCGGCCCGTCATCACATAGATGCTCTCCATGATGACGAGCAGGAAGGAGAGCCCGAGCGTGAGCGGCACGAACAGGAAGTGGTACATCGCCGTCAGCGCGAACTGCAGCCTAGAGAGCTCGACGACATTCATATCCATGAGCCGATCCCCTGCCTTGACGCCCGTGATCTGCGGGCCAGCACGCCATCTTTGCCTCTAAAGATGCGCACTTGCGAAGCTTTCGTCCTTTGACCCCGGTCGAGGGGAAGAATTTGCGCCATGTCTTGAAGGCATGGGGCCGGGCGGGTGATGCCCCTGTTCGGCCGCTCGCCGCCTTGATGCTGGTCAACTGCGCGGGGGCGGCGGTGTTCGGATGGGCGCTGGCCGGGCTGCTGACCGGCGCGTTGGGTCCCGTGGGCATTGTCGCCCTGGGCGGCGCCCTCGCGATCAGGGCGGCGGCGAACTGGACCGCGGCGCAACTGGCGGCGCGGCATGCCCGGCGGGTCGTGGCGCTTGTTCGCCGGGAGTTGGTCTCCGCAACCCTGCGCCGCGGTCGGGGCGACCCCACCACCCTCGGCGAGCGGCTGGCCGCCGCGGTGGACGAGGTGGAGGCGCTGGACGGCTACTTCGGCCGCTTCGCCCCGGCGGCGCTGGAGTCACGGATCGCGCCGCTGGCGATCGCAGCCCTGGTCGCGCTGGCGAGCCCGGTCGCGGCCGGGATCATGCTTCTCACCCTGGTCCCCTTCGCGGTGGCCATGGCGTTGGCGGGGGGCGCTGCGGCGACCGAGTCGCGACGACAGCTCGAGACCCTGGCCCGACTGTCCGGCCAGTTCGTGGACCGTGTGCGCGCCCTGCCGATCATCCTGGCCTTCCAGGCGGAGGCGGCGGAAACCCGGCGCGTCGCGGACGCGGCGGACGCGGTGGCGCGGCGGACCCTGGGCGTGCTGCGGATCGCCTTCATCTCATCGGCGGTGCTGGAGTTCTTCGCCGCCCTGTCGGTGGCGCTGGTGGCGGTCTATTGCGGCTTCTCGCTGCTGGGCATCCTGCCTTTCCCGGTCCCTGAGACCCTCGACTTCCGGCGCGCCTTCTTCGCCCTGACCCTGGCGCCTGAATTCTATGGGGCCTTGCGCCGGCTTGCGGCCGCCTATCACGAAAAGCAGCTCGGGGAGGCCGCCGCCGCCCGGTTGACGCCCATCGCGGGGGCCGGCCCGCCGCCCCCTTCGACACCGCCTGCGACCTTGGACGCCCCCCCGGAAATCCGGCTGCAGGACCTGCGCCTGCAGTTCGGCGATCTCGCTATCGGCCCGATCGACGCGACCCTGCCCGCCGGCGGCGTCACCGCCCTGGTCGGCCCGACCGGTTCTGGGAAATCCAGCTTGCTCGCCGCAATGCTGGGGCTGGAACAGACGGCGTCGGGATCGGCGCAGATCGACGGGCTGCCGTCCGGCGCGGAGGCGGCCCGCGTGGCGGCCTGGTCCGGTCAGGCGCCAGTGTTCATTCCGGGAACCGTCCTCGACAACCTGCGGGCCGCCGGTCCAGCCGTCTCGCGCGAGGCGGCGTTGGCGATGGTGCAGACGGTCGGCCTCGGCCCCGCCCTCGCCGCTCGCCCGGCCGGCGCAGACACCCTGCTCGACGAGCGGGGCTCAGGCCTGTCCGGCGGGGAACGACGCCGCCTCGCCCTCGCCCGCGCCCTCCTGAAGCCCGCCCATCTGCTGGTGCTGGACGAGCCGACCGCCGACCTCGACACCGTGGCCGAAGCCGAGATCATCAGCGTGATCCGCAAGGCGGCGGGCTCCCGCACCGTCGTCCTCGCCACACACTCCGAGACCCTGGCGGCCATCGCCGACAAGGTCGTTAGGCTCGGATGACCACCTCCTCCCCCACCCGCGCCTTCATCGACCGGCAGGCAAAGCGTCGACGCGGCGACCTGCTGATAGCTATCGTCTCGGCGGTGGTGGCCGCGGCCGCCTCGGCCCTGCTGCTGGCCCTTTCGGGCTGGTTCCTCGCTGGCGCCGCGCTGGCGGGGGCCGCGGGGCCGGCGGCGGTCCTGGCCTTCAACTACCTGCTCCCGAGCGCGGGCATCCGGGCGCTGGCCATCCTGCGCACCACCGGCCGCTATGCCGAACGGCTGTACGCCCACCGGACGGCCATGCACGTCCTGGCGGCCCTCCGCCCGGCCCTGTTCGCTGGGCTGGCCGCCGCGCCGCCTGCCCGGTCCCTCGCCCTCTCCGCCGGAGAAGCCTCCGCCCGCCTCGTGCAGGACGTGGACGCGGTGGAGACCGCGGTCGTGCGCTGCCCCGCGCCCTGGGCGGCGGCTGCGGCGGCAGGTGTTGCGACCGTGGCGATCGCCGCCGCCTCACCCTGGGCCGCGATCGTGTTCCTGGCGGCTCTCGCCGGCCAGCTCTGGATCGCGGGCCGCCTCGCCGGCCCCCTGACCGCCCCGCCGGCGCAGGCGCGGCTGGAGGCGGCGGGTCGCCTGAAGGACGTCCTCGGCGCCTATGCCCCCGCCGCCGTAGAGCTTCGCTGCTTCGATCTCGCCGAGCGGGCCATCGAGGCGGTGATGGTCCACGACGCAGCGCTATCGGACGCCAGCGTCGCCCGGCGCCGGGCCGAAGCCTCACTGGAACTGGCTGAGACCCTCGCCGCCGCGGCCGGCTTTATCGGCGTCGTCGCGCTCGCCAGCAGCGCGCCCCTGCCCCTCGCAGCGCTGGCGGCCCTCGCCGCGCTCGGCGGCCAGGAGGGGGTGAACGGGCTCCTGCGGGCCGCGGAGGAACGGGCGGCCCTCAAGGTCGCGGTGGAACGGCTCGACGCGGCTGTGGACGAACAGTCCCCAACAGCGTCGCCGCCGGATGCGCATGGGACGCTCTGGCTCGATGGCGAAGCGCTGAAACCAGGGGAACGGGCGGCGCTGATCGGGCCGTCCGGTTCCGGCAAGACCACGCTCCTGCAGATGCTGCTCGGTCTGCGCGCGGCGGCCCCCGGGCGCATCCGCCTGGACGGCCAGCCGTTCGAGGAGCACGCGACCGGCTGGGCTCGGGGATTGTTCGCATATGCGCCTCAGGACGCCCGGCTGATCAGCGGGACCGTCGCCGACAACCTGCGCCTCGCCGCGTCGGACGCCGCCGACGACGCCCTGTGGGCCGCGCTGACGGACGCCCAGCTCGACGCCCGTGTGCGTCGGCTGCCCCAAGGGCTCGACAGTTGGATCGGCGACGCCGGCGAGACCCTCTCCGGTGGGGAGCGGCGGCGGCTATCCCTCGCCCGAGCCTATCTGCGCCCGGCGCCCTGGCTGCTGCTGGACGAACCCACCGAAGGGCTGGACCGGGAGACCGAACGCGCCCTGATCGCCGCCCTCGAAGCCCGCCTCACCCGCACCGGCCAGGGCCTGATCGTCGTCAGCCACCGTCCCGAGCCGCTCCGCCTCGCAGCGCACAGGCTCACGGTCTGATCGGCGATGGCCGGGCGGGTCCCGGCCGCCTCCCCTGCCCTACCTCTTCTTCGGCTTCTCCGGCGCCAGATCATAGGCCTCAGGCCCCGGGGGATTGGCCGGAAGGGCGACGCCCACCGGATAGCCGCGGGTGCCATCGGCGCGGATCTCGCCCGGGCCAGGCCCGAGATGTTCCCTGTCTATGTTGTTCTCGTTACAGGCATATTCGTTCAGGCCCTCCCCCGGCTTGCCGAGCACCCAGGTGCGGCCGAAGGTGAAGGGCTTGGTGTAGAACTTCGGGTCCTCCACCGTCATCTCCAGGCGCAGATGGTCGGCGTCTGGGCGGGTCCAGCGCTCCACCACATGCATGGCGTCGCTCTGCGGGTTGGCGTTCTCGTCCAGCCAGATCTGGGTGTCCTTGAACCCGACGGAATCGATCACCAGGGTGTCGCCGTCCCAGCGCGAGATGGCGTTGCCGAAGAACTTCGGCTCGGGATCCTCGTCGTGCTTGAGCGCCGGATCGACGGGGATCAGCCGGTAGGTGGTGTACCAGTAAAGGAAGGCCACCCGGTTCGGATGGGCGAGGATTTCGAACGGCAGTCCGCTGCCGTTGTGGCGCGGAATGCCGCCCAGGATGCACAGGGCCTCCGGGTCCACCGTCTTGGTGTAGTTGTGCTGCAACGCCGCCTGCCCCGCCGGGGTGAAGGGCAGCTTGAAGCCGGGCTGATCCTTGCCGAGGTTGCCCCCCGGCTTGCCGGGTTCGCGGATCCCCTTCCAGTAGCCGGTCAGATCGGGTTTGCCGTCGGCGAAACGGGGGGTAGGCCGCGCCGGCCCGGTAGGTTCGGTGGCGATCATGCTGACCACGTCGTCTCCACCGCTGGCGGATCGCGCGGCAGGCGCGGCGGCCTGCACCGGGAGGGTCGCAAGCGCGGCGCCGAGGGACAGGGCGACGGTGGCGGCGCGCTGCAGGAAGGTTGGCTTCACTGGATAAGACCTTGAAAGATTGAATGAAGAGGGGGTCATGCGCGGCGCCTAGTAGCTGTAGGCCACCTTGACCGACCAGAACCCGCCCTGCGCGCCCACCGGGCCGAAGTTCTGGTAGCTGGCGCTCTGGTTGGCGGCGAGCAGAGGGGTCGGCGTCTTGTTCGGCCGGGCGTCGAAGATGTTGGTTCCGGCGGCGGTGATGCGGACACGCTCCGTCGCCTGGAAGGTGACGTCGATGTCGGTGGTCCACATGGCGTTGATCCCCGTGGCGATCTGGGTCTGGCCGGCCCACGGGCCGCTGGTCGCCACGATCTGCGGGTTCTGGATCCGCTTGATGTCCCCGAAGTGGGTGCCGCGGATGTTGGTGGTGAACCGCCCGATCTGCCAGTTCAGCGAGATGATCTGCTTGTTACGCGGGCCGAGGTAGGTGATCGCCGTCTGGTTGGCCGCCGCGAACAGGGGGATCTTGTAAGCTGCCAGAACCGCCGGGGTCGGGGCGAAGTCGGTGATCTTGGTCAGGTTCCAGCTCAGGGCCGCCGAGCCGCGCAGGCGGCCGAAGGCGCCGAAGTCGAAGGTCGAGGTCTCGGCGGTGACGTCGACCCCGCGCGTCCGCGTATCGGTGGCGTTGGCGAAGAAGGTGATGGCGTCGGTGGGACCGAAGCCGGCCGCCTGCACCAGGGCGCCGGAGCCCGGATAGAGGGCCTCGCGGAAGGTGGTGGACTGGCTGATCCGGTCCTTGATCGAGATCTGGTAGGCGTCGACCGCCAGACGTACCTGCGGGATCGGCTGCGACACCAGGCCGATGCTGTAGCTGACCGACTTCTCCGGCTTCAGCGGCTCTGCGCCGAGCAGCTTCGCCGCGGGCGAAGACACCTGCAAAGTGTTGACGATGAAGGTGTTCTGGTTCGCGGTGTTGCGATAGTACTGCGCCGCCAGCGCCGGAGCATGGAAGCCGTTGCTGACCGTGCCGCGCACCCCCAGGATCTTGCCGAAGTCGTAGCGGGTGGAGACCCGGCCGGTGAAGGTGTCGCCGAAATCGGAATAGTGCTCGTAACGGCCGGCGGCGTCGACCAGCCAGGCCTTGGTCACCTGCGCCGACAGGCCGAGATAGGCGGAGAGCGCGTTGCGGCTGGCGTCCACTGCGTCGCTGGGGCGGAACCCCGGCAGGGCCTGGGACCCGCCAAGGCCCACGAGGCGCGTGCCCCGGTTCGGCCCGTCAAGCACGGCCACACCCCCGTCCGTGTAGGAATAGATGTCGCCCGGCTTCAGCTTGAAGTTCTCATGCCGGTGCTCGGCACCCAGGGACACATCCACCGGGAAGGGCAGCGCGCCAGCCTCGAACGTCCGGCGCAGGTCGAAGTTGGTGGTGATCGAGCTGTAGTCGTCCCGGCCGATGTAGAACTCGGTCGGGCTGGCCACGCCGTAGGTGGGGTTGACCGAGTTGCGTACGTCGATGTCGACGATGTTGCGGCCATAGCTCGAACTGAGGTCCCACGCGAAGCCCAGCAGGTTCTCGCCCTTGAAGCCGCCGGTCAGCCCGTAGTCGTGCTCGCGGATCGCCTCGATCGGCGAGAAGCCGTCGGGGTAGATGGCCCGCACCGTCTCGTTGCGGCTGGGCGTGCGGAAGTTCTGCACCGCCGAGGCCGTGCGGTGGCCGAAGGTGCCGAACCCGTAGAACTCGATGTCGCCGGTGATGGGCGCGCCAAAGGTGGCGGTGACCGTCTGCTGCTTGAAGGCGGCCGAGCCGGTGTTCTTCCAGGCGTAAGGGTCGCGGTTGGCCTCCTTCGGATTGCGGGTCGCCCCCGCCGGCAGGCCGTTGGTGCTGCCAAGGCCCGTGGGCGCGATCTCCACCCCGGCTGCGTTGAGAGGGAAGTAGTAGAGGAAGCTGTCCGGGACGCGGAAGTTGCGCACCGTGGCGTCCTGCTCGGTGATCTCGCCGGCAAGGTTGAGGTAGCCCTTGCCGAGCTTCAGCCCGATGTCGCCCTGGACGACATTGGTGGTCCCGTCGCCTTCGAAGAACTGGCCGTAGCGGTAGGAGATCTCACCGCCCGAATCCTTCTTCTTGGTGATGATGTTGATCACCCCGGCGATGGCGTCCGAGCCGTAGATGGCCGAGGCGCCGTCGCGCAGCACCTCGATCCGGTCGATCGCTGCGTTGGAGATCATGGAGAGGTCCACCGGCGCCGAGGCGCCGAACCCGCCCGCCCCGAGGAAGGCGGTGGAGTGGCGGCGCTTGCCGTTCACCAGCACCAGGGTCTGGTCGGGGTTCAGGCCGCGTAGCTGACCCGCACGGATCATGCTGGCCACGTTGGGGTTGTTGACGTTCGGCAGGTTGAACGACGGGAGAAGGGTATTGAGGGTCTCAAGCAGGGTCGGCTTGTTGCTGAGCGCGACCTCCTGGTTGGAGAGAACGTCGATCGGCGCGGCGCTGCTCTGCACCGTGCGCCCCGTGGCGCGGGCGCCGGTGACGACCACCTGATCGACGTCGCTGATCAACTGCGCGGCGGCGGCGAGGCTCGCCTGAGAGACGGCGTCCTGCGCGGCGGCGCTTCCCGCCCCAGTCGCGGCCAGGGCCAGAACACTGGCCGCCGCAAAGATGTTCGCCCGGTTCAGAATAGGCATATCCAAATCATCCCACTCGATTGCGCTGTTGCGCTTCATGTAAAGATTCAGATACGCGGCCGAAGAACAGATAACTAGACTTGAGCAATATAGTCTTTTATCAGGTGCTCATGCGATTTAGCTATATGAGTATACCCGAAGATACATAAGCAAAGGGCGGCCGCACCCGAAGGTGCGGCCAGTCGTTGGGGAGGAGAAACGCCGGAAGTCAGAGCAGGCCGATGAAACGGCCCGCGAGACCGACTCCCAACCACAGGGCCAGCAACAGGGCCCCGCCCGCCCGTATCGCCGGCGGGAGGCGGCTTTCGCCCGACCGCAGAAGCTGTCGGTGCAGGACGAAATAGAGGGCGATCCCCGCGGCGAGCAGGCCGAGCTTCAGGCGGAAGGGATCGCTGAGGTAGTAGCGCAGCGGCTTGGAGGCCACCATCAGCACACCGGTCGCCCCCATCACCCCCAGCGACCAGAGGAAGACCGGCAAGAGCCCCAGGGCCGTCTCGGCCGGCGGCTGCCGGCGCATGCCGATCCCGAGGGCAGAAAGCCCCAGCAGGATCACCGCCCCGAACAGCACCGCGAGACCGATCAGGTGGATGGTCTGCACGCTCGCGAACGCCCAGGTGGAGTCGCGCATGAACAGGCCGAGAGGCGTCTTGCCGAAATCTACGAAAGCGGCGCGCAGCGTCATCGCGTCACTCCACGTAGGCCACAGCCCGACCAAGCACGATGATGGCCGACCACAACACGAGCGAAGTCACCGCCGCGATCCGAGCCTGCAATGGAACCTCCGCCTCCAGGTCCCAGCCCTCCACGTGCCGATAGACGGTGGTGTGGAAGATGAGCGGATTGAGCCCCGCCAGCGCCAGCAGCGCCACCTTGGCGCCGAACACCCAGTGCAGCAGCTTCTCCGCGGAGGCGACGAACAGCAGCCCTCCGCTCACCGCCATCACGACGAAGCCGATCCAGGTCGCCGGCAGCACCTGGGCCAGCACCCGTGACACCGGCTGACGCCGGAACACCAGGCCCAGCAGGCGGAAGTCGACGATGGCGATGGTGCCCGCCATCAGCCCGAGACCGAGCACGTGCACCGTTTCGATCATCGAGAAAGCCCAGTCGGACTCTCGGATGCCGACGGCGAACGGCGTCTCGTACAGCCAGTGGCTGATCGCCCAGAGGATCGACATGCCCCGCACTCACGCCGGATCAGCCGCCCGCCGCGGTGTCGCCGGGGCCGCCATCGCCGGCCGAGCCGCCGAAGATGGTCCGCCCCCCTGTCAGAGTGATGCGTCGCGCGTCGATCAGGCGGGCGCCGCTCTTGGCGAGGTAGCCGTCGACGGTGAGCACGTCCCCGAGCTTGAGGTCGCCCTTCTTGAAGCCGCGGCGCGACAGAGCACCGGGGTTGGCCCCCTCGCAGCCCCAGGTGGTCACCTTGCCGTCCTTGCCGGTGACTTCCAGGTAGAAGTACGAGTGGGGATTGGTCCATTCGAGCTTGGACAGCTTGCCCACCAGCCGCACCGGCTTGTTGGCGTCGTACTGGGCGGCGAAGGAGTGGTGAGCCAGCGCCGGCGCCGCGCCGGTCAGGGCGATAGCCAGAGTCAGGGCGATCGAGGTCATCTTCACGGAAGATTCTCCAGTTAAGTCAGCTATTTATTGGTGCAGTCGGCGCTCAGGCGGCGGCCGAGGAACGGCCATTGGCGGTGACAAATCCGGCCGCCACGACCGGCGGCGGTCGATCCGCGGAACCCTGCCCGCCGGCCCCGCGCCACTCGGGCGGCAGGGGCCAGGCCGGGGGTTCGGCGCCGCCATCGCAGGCCCGGCGCAGATCGGCGCGATCGAGGTGAGGCGCGAGCGCGCGCAGGAACTCCAGCACGTGATCACGCACGATCCGGTCGCGCCTCAGCACAGCCCAGGCGGTCCGCTGCGGAAAGAGGCCTCCGAGGTCGAAAGCTTCCAGGGCGTCGTCCCCCTCCCCCAGCGCCATCTGGGCGAGAAGGCCGACTCCCATGCCGGACGCGACAAAGGTCTTGATCAGGTCGGAGTCGCGGGAGGTGAAGGCGAGCCGCGCCTGCAGCCCCGCCGCCGCGAAGGCACGGGCGAAGGAGGAGTCCGGCCGAAGCGCGGATTCATAGGTCACGAGGGGATGCCGGGCGAGGTCCGCCAGGCTCGGCGCTTCTCCGCTCGCCAAGGGATGGCCAGCGGGGGCGAGGCCTACGAGACGCCATCGGTAGAGGGGGATCACGAGGTCGTTGGTGGCCGGGCGCTCCACCGCACTGACGATGGCGATGTCCGCCCCGTCCTGCTCAATACGATCTACCGCTTCCCGCTCGCCGGTGGGCGCGAGGTGCAGGCCCACCTGGGGGAAGCGCGCCTTCACCGCCGCGAGCGCGGACGGCAACACGAAACGCGCCTGGGTATGGGTGGTGGCGATACGCAGTTCGCCCTGGGCTTCGCGCCGATGGTTGGCCGCCAGGGTACGGATGTTGGCGGCCTCGGCGATGATCACCCGCGCCCGCTCCAGCACCTGCTCGCCGGCGGGCGTGAGGCCCTCCAGGCTCTTGCCGCGGCGCACGAAGAGCTGGAAGCCCAGCTCGTCCTCCATCTGCTTCAGTTGCTTGGAGATGCCCGGCTGGGTGGCGTGCACCTGCCGTGCGGCAAGGCTGATGTTGAGGCCCGCGTCGACGATCGCCCCCAGGTATCGAAGTTGAATCAGCGTCATGGCCGCGGCCCCTTTCAGAGCCGCAACAATCCGCTTCACCGGCACACGAGGCAAACCAGAAGGCTTGCCGTTTGGGTTTAGCTTTTCTGCGGGTTATTCGGGCAGATGGACCTCGGAGCGGCGCACATTCAACCTTATTCCATTAAGGAATATGATTGCGCCGAGTGAGCCAAACTCGTAGCTTTTCTAAGCGTACATGCGCGAATTCTTGCTTGTGCGGGCCTGCGCGGCGGGGCTCTTTGGCGAAGCTCACTCACCCATGGAGCCGCCATGTCCCACAGATCGAGTTCAAGGTTGGGGTCGCTAAGGTTCGCCGCGGCGCTGGCCGCCCTGTCCCTCGCCGGCCCGGCTCTCGCGCAGTCCGCAGATCCCCTGACAGCCTCGGCCGCCGCCATTCATAAGCGTATCCTCGTGGTGGACAGCCATGCCGATATCCCGAACGACTTCGGCAGCGGCACGAACGATCCCGGTCGCGACGGCGCCGGCCAGGTCGACCTGCCCAAGCTGGAGCGCGGCGGCGTCGGCGCGGTGGTGCTGGCGGTGTTCGTGCAGCAAGGCCCGCGCACCCCGGACAAGGTGACCGAGGCTCGCGCCATCGCCGACGCCAAGCTGAAAGCGATCCGCGATGTCGCGGCGAAGTATCCGGATAGAGTGGAGATCGCCCTCAGCGCGGCCGACGTTCAACGCATCCACGCCCGCGGGAAAGTCGCCTTCATCGTCGGCTTCCTGAACGCCTATCCCTTTGGCGACGATCTCAGCCCCCTCGACACCTATTATAAGGCCGGGCTGCGCACCTTCGGCTTCGTCCATGCGGGCAACAACGCCTTTGCCGACTCTTCACGGCCCTCGGGCCAGCCGGCGGTGGAATGGGGCGGGCTTTCCCCCCTCGGCAAGCAGGCGGTTGGACGGCTGAACCGCCTCGGAGTGGTGATCGACGTGTCGCAACTCACCACCGCCGGGTTGAAGCAGGTGCTGGAGACCAGCCGCGCGCCCGTGATCGCCAGCCACTCGGGCCTGCGCGGGGTGGTCGACGCGCCGCGGAACCTCAGCGACGAGGAGCTCGACCTGATCAAGGCCAATGGCGGGGTGGTTCAGATTGCCGTGTTCAGCAGCTATCTGGCCCGGCCGCCGGCAGACTATGCAGTCAAGGTGCGGGCCATCCGCAAGGCCCACGGCCTGCCAGAGGACTATCGCCGCCCGGCGGACGGCGCAGACGCGCTGAAGGCCGACGAGCGGGCGGCCTTCAACAAGGAGGTCGCCGCCCTGACCCCCCGCGCCACGGTGAAGGATCTGGTCGACTCCATCGACTATGCGGTGAAGCGGATCGGGGTCGACCACGTGGGCGTCGGCACCGACTTCAATCACGGCGGCGGCGTGGTCGGCTTCGACAACGAAGGCGAGGCCGGCGCGGTCACCCTGGAGCTGGCCCGCCGCGGATATTCAGAGTCCGACATCGCCAAACTGTGGGGGGGCAACTTCCTGCGCGTCTTCGCCGAGGCCGAAGCCACCGCCCGCCGCATCTCCCTGGGAGCCGCCATCGCGGCCTTCACCCCATGAACGCCCTTCCCGCCATCGAAGGCGTCCGCGCCGGCAAGGCCGCCCGCCCTGCCACGGACCTGATCGCCCGGCCGCTGCTCTACGATATTCCTGAACTGCAGGGGGCCCACGACGCCCTTTGGGCGGAGGTGCGCAAGCGGGTCCCGGCGCTCAAGCGCGCAGCCTCTCGCCTCTCCAGGGCCACGGACGACTGGGAAGATGTCGTGCTGGGTCAGGTCAGCGGCTATCGCTACGCCACCGAGTTGACCGAGAGGGCATCCTTGATCGCCACGCCCCGCTACATCGCCAAGGGTGCGGACGGGCCCTTCGTGCGCAGCGCGGTCCTGGTCCGGGCGAAGGATGCGGCAAGCGGCCTGACGGACCTGCGCGGGCGAAGCCTGGCGCTCTCGGCGACCGATCTGGACAGCATGAATCTGTTGCGTGCGGAGGCGGCCCCGCTCGCGCTGCAGGGCCGGTTCTTCGGGGCTCTGCATCCCCAGGAGTCCTTCGCGGCGGCCGTCGAAGCCGTGGCCGAAGGCGCCGCCGACGCCACGCTGCTGGACGGCGTGGCCCTCGCCCTGCTGGAGCGCTTCAGGCCCGAGAGCGTCAAAGGCCTGAGGGTGCTGCTGTGGACCACCCGTAGCCCGGGTCCGCCCCTGGTGGCGGGACGCGCCGTTGAGATCGCCGACATCGCACGCGCCCTCAGCGCCATCGCCGCCGACCCGACCTTCGGATGGGTGCGCAAGGACCTGCTGATCGCCGGCTTCAACCCCTTGCCCAAGGCCCAGTATCGCGCGGTGGCCCACCTCGACCAGATCGCCCAGAGCCAGGGCTATCCGCGGCTGGCGTAGGCCCGGTCAGCGGAAGGTGGCTTCGGCTTCCTCGCGCACGGCGCGCGCGATGTAATGATCGAGCACAACCTTGAAGTCGGGATTCGCCGAGGGGCGATCCGCTCGCCCGGTGATGCCTGCGGCGACGGCCAGGCGCTCCAGCGCCGCCAGATAGACCTCGTCGATCACGCCCTGCTCAGCGTGCGCCCCTTCCCGGGCGGGAAGGGCGACAATGGAGCGGAGGGTGCTGCGATCCTCTGGGGAGAGCCGCTCCCAGGCCACGTCCAGGCTCTGCGGCGGCAGGCCGTATTTGCGGGTCAGGAACTCGCCGGTCGCGAACTCCCGCCGGGTGGCCGAGAAGGCGATGCCGACACGGAAGCCCGCATCGCTCCATTCTTTGTCCGTCGATGGGCTGCCGATGCAGGGCGCCACCTGCTCCAACGTGAGTTCGGCAGCGTTGGCCACGGCGCGGATGCCGCCTGCGACGTAGGCAGTGCGGACAGCCTCCTTCTGGCCTTCCGTCATCTGCATCAGGAGACAGTTTGCTTCAGTCGCAAAGGCCGGCCCGCCCACCAGCGCCAGAACCGCAGCCGCCACAGTTGCTCGCCACATCGCAACCTCCAGAACACAAGGCCGGCGAAATCCACCCTGGATATATGGCCTCACCCTGAGGCTGCGCCCGACCGGTTAACAATTTGGACGATTTTGGGCCGGGATATAGGCGCGAAATGTGCGGCCAAAGCGCGCCGCCACGCTTGGTGTACGGCCAAGCTTCATGAAATGTTTGAATGGGTTGAGCCGGCCGATCGCCCATATTCTTAACGGGCCGAGCCGTCGGTTCAGCGACTGAACAGCACGTACTTCGACGAGGCGGTCATCAACTCCTCCGTCACCCCGCCGAACGCCCACTCGCGCAGACGCGAGCGCCCGTAGGCCCCGACGACGATCAGGTCGGCGTCGAGCCGTTCGGCGGTGCGCTCCAGAACTTCCGCAACGGTGTCGTGGCCACGGGCGGCCTCCAGCGTCTCTGCGACGACCCCATGGTAGGTCAGGCGTTCGGCGACCTGCGCCAACCCCGCCTTCGCCACCCCGGCCTCTCCGGCGCCGGAAACGCCGACCACGACCACCTTCTTGGCTTCGATCAGGAACGGCAGGGCGTCGCTGAGCGCGCGCCGAGACTCCCGCGTATCTTTCCAGCCGATCACCACCGTCCGGGCCTGGAGCGGCGCGGCGCCCTCCGGCGCGAGCAGCACCGGCAGGCCGGCCTGCAGCACGAGATCGGCAGGACGCATCGCCGTCAGGCTGCTCTGCAAAGGCCCTGGCCGCAGGGCCACCACCAGATCGGCGCAGCGCCCGAACACCGGCAGCACATTTCCGGGAAAGTCGAACTCGGACATCCAGGCCACCTTGGCCCCCAGCGGCGCCGCGAGGGTTCTGAAGCGGGTTCCGGCCGCGGTAAGGTCGGTCTCCACCTGATCGCGCAGCGCCTGCACCAATCCCCCGTCCGCATAGGGCGAGGAGGCCAGCAGACCCACGTCATAGGTCTCGGCGCCGACGCCGATGAGCCGGGCGTCGAACCGTTGCGCCAGGGCGAGCGCGACTTCCACCGCCTGGGCTGAGGAAGGCTCGGCAGGCACGTGCACGAGGATGTTCTTGAAGGTCATGGGAGGGCGCTCAATCTGGCGATGAACCGGATCATCCGCCCCCGCACCGGCGCGCGATATGACCTTGATCAAGTCGCGCCAGCGTCCCGATTCCGAAGTTCGCTCCGGCGCACGCCGAAGACACCGGCGAACGCCAGATCCCCCTCACTAGGCGGCCGCTCCCTTGCCGAGCTCCGCCAGCAGTTTCTCGTCCCAACGGTAGAGGTCCTTGCGGAACTGCACCTGCCCGTCGGCGTCGACGAAGGCCGTTCGGTAGACGAGATAGACCGGCAGCGGCCGGATGAGATGAACCCGCTGGGTACGGCCGGCGGCGATCGCCGCCTCCATCTCGTCCGTAGTAAACCCATCCCCCATGGCGAACAGGACGAGGTCCTTCGGCGCCTGCAGCCGAATGCACCCGTGGCTTAGAGCGCGCACGTCGCTATCGAACAGCCCCCGCGCCGGGGTGTCGTGCAGATAGACGTCGTAGCCATTGGGCAGATCGAACTTGATAAGGCCAAGGGCGTTCCGCGGGCCGGGCCGCTGCTGCACCCGGGCGCCGACGTGGACATAGCCCATGCGCGCCATATAGCCGGGGTCCTTCCGCGCCTTGGGCAGGATCTCCCTGGCGGCGATGCTGGCCGGGACGTTCCAGGGCGGGTTGAACACCACGGCCTCGATCACGTCCGCGAACATCGGCGACGGGGTCGCCGGCTTGCCGACGATGACGCGCATGCTGAGCCGCACCTCGCCGCCATCGTAGGCTTCCAGCATCGCCGCAGCGGTGTTCACCTCGACCCGCCGGGCCGGCAGCGGCCGGGGCATCCAGCGCCACCGCTCAAGGTTCGCCTCCAGGGTGGCGATACGCGCCGTCACGGCGACGTTCAGTTCGGCGACCGTGGCCTTCCCGACCGCGCTGTCGTCCGGCAGGCCGTGCAAGCGCTGGAAGATCGCGACCGCCTGAGCCAGGCGCGGATCGAACAGATCGGCCTCAGCGGTCTCGCCAACAAGATAGCCCTCCGCGAGCAGGCGGCGGCGCAGATCGGCGACGACCGGGCTCCGGTCGCCCGGCTTCAGGCGCAAATCCGCCGGCAACGCAGCCCATCCGCCCTGAGCCTGGAAGCCCCGATACTGAGCGAGCGCGACCTGCAGCCGGCGATAACCCTCATAGGGCGGCGGGGCCTGTTGCAGCCAGTCCGCCAGCCTATTCCCCGCGAGGGCCGCCTGGGCCTCCTGCCGAGCGTCCACGGCGCCAGGGCGCAGCCCCCAATCCTTGGGAAACTGCTGCAGCGGGATCCGCCCCCCCTTCTGGGCCCCGACATAGCTCGCGGCCGCCTCCAGCCAACCGCTGGCGGCGGCGGATGCCGGCGGCGCTTGCGGCGGCAGGCCCTGCTCAGGCGCAGCGGCCAAGGCGGCGCGGATCGATGCGATCTGGTCGGCCCGCAGCGGCGCCTCGACCTGGGTCCGCCCGGGGGACGGGGTCAAGCCGCCCGCGATGGCCAGGGCCAGGCCGATCGCCATCGCTGTACGTTTATGGGGTCTCAAAAAAGCTGCGCCCTCGAGGCTGACGAAGGGCCGCACGGTTGCACTCCTCGTAATGGACTGGAGTCTACCCCTGCGCCGACGGCCCCGAAACTCCAGTAAAATACCTAAGGAAATCTGCTTGGCGCCGAGCGATCCACGTTGCGCTCGCTGCGCCGTCGGCGGATCGTGCCGGCAAGCCGCGCAAGTCGGCGCATTCATAGGCAGAGGAGCGAACGGATGAAGGACGTAGAGGGCAAGGTCGCCTTCATCACCGGCGGAGCCAGCGGGATCGGCTTCGGCATGGCGCGCAGCTTCCTCAGCGCGGGCATGAAGGTGATCGTCGCCGACGTGGCGCAGGCGCATATCGATGACGCCGCCTCTCAGTTGCGGGGCAACAACGCCGTCCATTTCATGCGGCTCGACGTCGCCGACCGCGCCCAGGTGCTGGCCGCCGCCGACGAGGCCGAGCGGGTGTTCGGCAAGATCCACCTCGTCTGCAACAACGCCGGGGTCAGCGGCGGCGGGCCGGTCGACGGAGAGGACTTCGACGACTGGGACTGGCTGATGAACATCAACCTCGGCGGGGTGGTGAACGGGGTGAAGGCCTTTACTCCCAAGCTAAAGGCGCACGGCGAAGGCGGCCATATCGTCAACACCTCGTCGATGGCCGGCATCATCCCCCTGCCCAACGAGGGCGGGGCCTACACCACCGCCAAGTTCGCAGTGCGCGGCCTTTCGGAGTCCCTGCGCCTCACCCTTGCGCCCCACAATATCGGCGTCTCGGTGTTGTGCCCCGGCCTGACCAAGACGCGGATACTGGAAGCCTCCCCGGCGTCACGCCCCGCGAGCGCGCCATCGGCGGCTCGGCTGGGCGACCCCACCGCCATGTTCAACACCCTCGACGGGGCGATGGACCCGCTGGAGGTAGGCCAGGCCGTGCTGGACGGGGTGCGCAGCAACGCCCCCTTCATCTTGCCGCACGGTGAGTTCAAGGCGGAAGTACAGGGTCTGTTCGACGAGTTGCTGGAAGCCTTCCCCAAGGATCAGGTGGTCGATCCCCGGCGCGTCGCCTTCGAGGACGGGCGGCGGCGGATGACTGAAGAGCTCAAGGCGCAACAGAAGCGGGATTGACGCGCGATCAGGCCGCCATGCCGTCGCGGCGGATACGCCCGAGCAGCAGAGAATCCCGCCAGATGTCGACCGTCAGCGCCGAGAGGCTGACGAACAGCGCCTCCTTGGCGCGTCGGCGCGCGGCGACATCGTCATTGACCTGGCCCAGGTCGTAGCAATCGACCGAGCCATCCTTGTGCGCGAACTCAAATCTGTAAGCGCCGTCGTGGGTGCCCATAGCCGTCGCCCCGCATCGATCCGAACTTCCCCATGCGCCCAACATCCAACAAATCCCTGAATATACGATGAAATATATGCGACAAAACCCGCTCTATATTTAAGCAAGGAGAGCGAATGACGTACATATCGATACGGATATTGCGCAACACAGAAACATTGGCGGAATTGTTAACTACATACGGCGGAAACAACGGAGACATCGATCCGCGCCATCCGACAACACGTTGATATAAAACACCTTTATAGTCGCAGCGACGCCCCACTCCGCCGGCGACCGCGAAAGGCGCCGCTCTATCGCGAAGGGGATAGGCGAAGATCTGCACAGTTTTCAGTCACGAACTCGCCGACTCAAGTGAACTGAAACGCTCGTCGCGGGTTGCCCCTCCGATCAGAGGCCGATGTCCGGCCCAATCGCGGAGCCACGTCCTATGCGCAAACTCTTCCTTCTCACCGCCGCCGCCCTCGTCTCGGTGTCGATCGCCGCCTGCGGAAACAAGGCGGAGAAACAGCAGGAGGCGGCCAACGCCGCCGCCGACGCCTCTGTCGCCGCGAACGAGGTGGCCACCACCGCCGCCGAAGCCGCCAACGCCGCCGCCAATGCGGTCGCCGCCGCACCGGGCTCGGTAGCGGCCGAGACCGCCGCCTCTACGGCCGAAGCGGCTGGCGACGCGGCCAAGAAGGCCGGCGAAGCGGCTGAAAAGGCCGGCGACAAGGCTGAGAAGGCCGCTCGCTAACAGGCGGTGGCGGCCGGGCCTAGCCCGGTCGCCCCCTACCCTCGCGCTCAAGTCTTGGTCAGCGCCAACATCAGTTCGTCGAGATCCAGCCGGGCGAAGGCGACCGAACTGTCGGCCACGCCATAAGGCATGAACAGACGCCGCCCGTGGGCCAAAGCCCCACAGGTATAGACGACATTGGGGACATAGCCCTCGCGGTCCTCGTCGGACGGCGACAGGATCGGATGGGCGGTCCGGCCCAGCACCTTGCGCGGGTCGTCACGATCCAACAGCACAGCCCCTATCGAATACTTGCGCATGGCGCCGACCCCGTGGGTCAGCAGCAACCAGCCTTCGTCGATCTCGATCGGCGCGCCACAATTGCCGATCTGCACCAGTTCCCAAGGGTAGATGGGAGCGAGCAGCGGCTCCCCTTCGTCCCAGCGCAGCAGGTCGTCGGAGGTGATATAGAAAAGGTTCTCCCCGTCCTGCCGCCCGATCATGGCGTAGCGTCCGTCGATCTTGCGGGGAAACAGGGCCATCCCCTTGTTGCGCGCCGCCCGTCCCGACATCGGCTTGAGCTGGAAGGTGCGGAAGTCCCGCGTCACCAACATCTCGGAGGCGATGTTGAAGCCGGAATAGGCGGTGTAGGTGCCGCAGTAGAGCGGCCCATCCTCGCCCAGCATCTGCACCAGCCTCAGATCCTCCAGGCCGTTCCGCTGTTGTTGCGTGAAGGGGAAGATCACCGTTCCGGAAAGGGAGGCGTCGGCGAACCGCTCGGCGGTCGTCACCATGCCGTTCGCCTCCGTGGGCTGATCCACCGCCCGCGCCGCCACGGAGAAGGGCGGGTGGGGCATCAGGTCGAAGCTGTGATCGTCGAGAATGCCCTCGCGGAAGGCGATTGAGGAGATGTGCCCCTCCCCCACCGCCCGCAAGGACAGGACGATACGCACCGCGTTCCCTTGCAATCCCGACTGATCCGGATGGAGCACGATCGACGGGTTCATCAGCGCGGCCGACGTGTAGGAGTATTCGTGGCAGAAATAGGCGCCGATCAGCTCCTTGCGCTCCTCGCGGATTCTCGTGTTGAGGTCGAGTTCGGCCCGAACCTGCTCGAAGCGCTCGAGGAACACCTTCCTGGTCTGCCAGTGGCGCTGCTCGAAATCCTTGTTCACGAGGGCGAGTTCGGCCTGACAGGTGCGCATGTCCATGGCGAGCACCGCCGAGACGATGCGTTCAACCCGCAAGGATTCGGTCGGATGCAGCGAACGCGGCTCCGGCGCGATCTGGAACGGGCGGATCACCACGCGGCCCGGCTCGGGCTGCAGGCGAAGCGGAAGAATCTCGATCAAGGCGCACGCCTCTTGGCTTGAAGACTCCATCTATTCGGCAGCCGCCTTCAGACCTTCGCCGAGATAGGTGGTCAATCGGAGTTGGGCGCAGCCGGCAAGCTGGAACGACAGAATGGACTCCGCCCCCCGGTTCTCGTTCACACTGTTCCAGGTGAGGCCATCGAAACACTCGCCATCGGTCGTCGCCAGAGGGAGGCGCAGGGTGTTGCCTCCCTCGTACCAGGCGTAGGCCCGCTCCGCCTCCGCGATCCACCGTGGGTCGGCGGTGGCCAGAAAGGCCGCCTCGCAGGCCTCGATGGTCGCGCACGCCTCCAGCGGCTGCTGATCGAACATGCTGCGTCCACCGATGGGCTGTCCGAAGTTGGCGGTGGCGACCGGCAGGAATTCCCCGGCAGGGCCGGTCTGGTAACGGCAGAGCCAATCCAGAGCCTCGAGCCCCGCGGCCACGGCCGCTTCATCCCCCAGCGCCATCCCCGCCCTCAAGCAGGCCTCCGGAAGCCGCGCGTTATCGTAAGACAACACCCCCTCGAACCAGGGTTCACCGGCCGTGCGCCGACGCTCTGCGAAGCCGACCAACCGATCGAGCTTGGCCCGCGCCATCGCCCTTTCCAGGACCCGCGGATCCTCGCTTGAGAGCTCGGCCGAGATCAGCGCCGCAAGACCCATCAGGATGAAGGCGTCGGCCCGCGGCGACGTGATCAAGGCCATATGCGGCAACACCTGCCCCATCAGCGACTGCGCCCAGCGGCGGTGCGCGGGGTCCCGCGCATCGGCGGCGCTGACGGCGACCGAGAGCGCGGCCCGGCCGGTGCTGTCCTCGGAACCCTGCGCCTCCAGCCAGGCTCGCTCGTAGCTCATGAAGTTGCGGAAGCGGCCGGTGTCGGGGTTCCAGGCGTGCTGCACGAAGGCTGCATAGGTGGCGATCAAGCTTCGGCGGTCGCCGCTCAAAGGACCCGGCAGTCGATGCATGAGCAGCAACGCCCGGGCGTTGTCGTCGACGCAATAGCCATGTCGCCGATCGGGGATGTCGAACAGGCTGTGCTGGAAGATGCCGCAACTGTCGGTCATGCGGCGCACCGACGCGATGGAAGGAGCGCCCCGCGGCTGCGCCCGCACCGCATCGCCCCCCAGTGGACGAGTCGCCTGAACGGCGGCCTCGAACACGGCGATGGAGCTTTCCCCGAACACGCTCCAGATCGTGTGGCGGCTGGCGGCGTAGATGCGGCGGCGCAACGCCTCACGAGCGGAAGCGTCGCAGAGAAGCCCCGTGATCTCCCGCCCGAAGGCAGCGCTGTCTCCGAACGGCGCCAGACGGCCCAGGTCGTCGGCCAGCAGCTCCGCGGCGTGCCAGTAGGGCGTCGAAACAATGGGTTTGCCCAGCGCCGCCGCGTAGGACAGCGTGCCGGACGTGATCTGCGCCGGGTTGAGATAGGGCGTCACATAGACGTCCGCCGCCTGGAGGTAGTTCACCAGCTTGGGCGTGTCCGTATAGGCGTCCACGAGGCGCAAATGATCGCTGACGCCGAGGTCCGCGGCCAGAGCCTGCAAGGATTGGCGATAGCGCTCCCCTTCGGTGGCGATCAGGTGCGGATGGGTGGCGCCCAACACGACATACAGGGTGGAAGGCCGCACCTTCACGATCTCCGGAAGCGCCCGGATCACCGTCTCGATTCCTTTGTTGGGCGACAGCAGGCCGAAGGTGAAAAGCATATCGTGGCCCGCGAATCCGAGGGCCTGTTTGAAGGGTTCGGAGTCCTCCAGCGGGCGGTCCGGCGCGCCGTGCGGGATAATGGCGATCTTGTCGTCAGCCACCTTCCAGACGTCGCGCAGGATGCGCCGGCCGCGCTCGGCCATGACGACGACCTTCGCGGAGCGGGCCAGCAGCCGTTCGAACACCCGGCGCTGATCCTCCGACGGCTTTTCGAGCACGGTGTGAAGGGTGGAGATGACCGGGCGGTCCACGGCCTCGAGGATCAGCAGCAGATGCTCGCCGGCCCGGCCGCCGAAAATGCCAAACTCGTGTTCGACGCAGATGACGTCCGGGCGCGTCTCGCACAGGCGGGCTGCGGCGGCGCGGTAATCAGCGGGCTTATCCGCACGGATCTCAAAGCCCACCTCGGGGGGATATGCATAGGCGTTGCCCGCGTCCGTCATCGCGTAGACGTCGCAGACAATGTTGGGACGCGCCTGCAACAGGGCGGCGCGGACATCGGATGTGAATGTGGCTATGCCGCAACGGCGCGGGGGATAGTTGCCGATCAGGGCGACGGACGTGATCCCGGCCGTCAACGCAGCACGTTTGCGAAGGTCGACCAGCCGCAAGGTTGGAGGTGGCGCCATGTACGGTCCCGAAACAAGGTTACCGTCCCCGAACGCGCGGGAGCGCCAGTCGATCCCTTTCAGGGCAAATGTAGGCCGCGAAAGGGTAATTTCGCCGATGACCGGCAAACAGGCGCACTTTGTGCGCAAAATTGTAGCGGCGCCGGACTCCCCCGTCCAACCGCGAAAATGGGCGATTGGGGAGGGGCGCGACGCCCCTCCCCGGTTCGCCCTAGAACTGCGCCGTAACCCGGCCGTACCAGAAGGCCCCGTTGGTCGAGATGGTGGTCTCGCCAGGATAAAAGCCCCCGAAGGTGGTCGAGCCGGTCGACGGGAACATGTTGAGCTTCTGCCGCGCCGGGTAGCGGTTGAGGATGTTCTCCGCCCCGACCGAGACCTGCACCTGCTTGGTCAGCTGATAGCTGACGTCGAGGTCCAAGGTGTACTCCGACGGATAGGTGAGGATCGGGTTGTAGGGATTGGCCGAAGGGTTGTCCGGCACCACCGTCGAGTTGTTGATGGGCGTGGAGCCGCTGCCCGGGACGGACTTGAACTTGCCGTACCAGGAGAGCCTGGCCGTGGTGGAGAAGCGGCCGATCTGCCAGTTCTCCATGATGTTGAACTTGAACTTCGGGTTGGTCAGTTCGATGGCGAGGCCCCGGGCGCCGTTGACGTCGCTGGGGTCGGCCTTGATCACCTTGGTCTTGTTCCAATTGCCCGCGACCGTGGTGTTGAACCGCCCCATGCCGGTGATGAGAGTGTTCTGGAACACCACGTCGACACCCTGAGTACGGGTGGCGAATGAGTTGCTGAAGTAGTTGATACCGAACAGGAAGTCCGCGTTCGGATCGCCCAGGCAGGCCAGCGCCTGCTTGTCGTTGGCCGCCACGCAGTTCGACGGCAGCACCGCCCGCACCCCGGTGATGCCGGTGGAGCTGACGTTGTAGGTCGGCGACAGGCTGACCCGGTCGCGCACCCGGATGCGATAGTAGTCCACCGTCAGGGTGGTGCGGGCAAACGGCTGCAGCACGAAGCCGCCGCTGAAGTTCAGGGCCTTCTCGGGCTTCAGCTCCTTGGCTCCAAAGTAGCGGGCCGCCGCGGAGTTCACCGCGTAGGTCCCGGTCTGCACCGGCACCAGCGGATTGCGCGGGTCGGAGAAGTTGGTGCCCACCGAATAGGTGTTCTGCTGGCCCGGCGTCGGGGCGCGGAAGCCCGTGGACGCCGTGCCCCGCAGGGCCAGGGCGTCGCTCAACTCATAGCGGGCCGAGACCTTGCCCGTCGTGGTGTTGCCGAAGTCGGCGTAGTGCTCGAACCGCCCCATCAGGCCGAGTTCCAGACGGTCGGTGACGTCGGCTTCCGCTCCCGCGTAGACCGCCTGACTGGCCCGCGACGTGTCGGAAACCACCGAGGGTCCGAAGCCGGTAAAGCCCTGGGCGCCCGGCTGGCGGGTGACGGTGGTTCCGTTGCTCAGCACCTGCGCGCCATATTGGCCGACCGCGTAGCTGGCGTAGTCCCCGAGGCCGATGATGTACTGCTCGCGGCGATATTCGGCCCCCGCGGACAGCAGCACCGGACCCTTCAGGCCGCCAACGGTCCAGGAATAGGTGAAGTCGGCGTTGAAGTTGAGTTCGCGCTGCTCGAGCGAGCCCAGGGTGAACTGGGTTGGCGACTCGGGCCCCATCGAGGCGTTCACCGAGTTGCTAAGACCATAGACGATCCGGTTGGTCCCGTAGCTGCCCGAGAAATCGTAGGTGACCCCGCGGAACTCGCCCTTATAGCCGCCGACGATGGAAGCGTCGGTGATGTCGCCACGGAAGCGCGGAGTGAAACCGCCCGGGAAGGTCGACAGGAAGGAATAGGTCCGCCCGGCGGCGTTCCAGATCGGCCGACCCTGCGCGTCGAAGGTCCCGGTCTTGTCGAGATAGACCGGCGCATTGAACAGCCCCGCCGCGCCGAAGCTGGCCGACCGAAGCGCCGAGTTGACGTAGGCGGCTTGTGAGCAGGTCGCCGGCCCGTTGCTGGTGACGTTGCAGTTGGTGCCGGGGATGAATTCCGGATTGGGGGCGCCGATCGGCACACGATAGTTGAAGACAGAGGTCTTCTTGGTCTTCACATAATCGCCGAATAGATAAATCTCGGCGCCGTTGTCCAACTTGACGCCGGAATTGACGAACACCTTATAGCTGCGCTCGGTCGGGTTGCCGCTGATGCGATCCGGGTTTGGGATCACTGAGCGCAGGTCCGGGCGGATGCGGAACAGGGCGTTCACCGGGGGCGACTGCACCCCGCGGTTGGTCTCCCCAGACTTCACGAACTCGCCCGACACGTTGAAGAAGCCGTTGGAGCCGAGGGGCAGGCCGATGTTGGCGGTGGCCTGATAGTCCTTGCCGTCGCCCTCCTGGAACTGGCCGTAACGGGCGGTCATGCGAATGCCGCTGGAGTTGCGGTTCAGAGTGAAGTTCATCACGCCCGCGATCGCATCGGAGCCGTACTGGGCCGAGGCCCCGTCGCGCAGCACTTCCAGGCGGTTGATCGCCGAGGTGGGGATCAGCGCAAGGTCGGCGCCCTGGGAGCCCGCAGCCAGCGGCCCGCCCACGAGTTGCACCACCGCGGCGCGGTGGAACCGCTTGCCGTTGATCAGCACCAGGATTTCGTCAGGCGGCAGGCCACGCATGGTTGGCGGGCGCACATAGGTCGAGCCGTCGGAGATGCCGTAGCGCTGGATGTTGAAGGACGGCACCAGATTCTTGAGGATGTTGTTGGTGTCGGTGGTGCCGATGGTGCGCAGAGTCTCCTGCGAGATGATGTCGATGGGCGCCGCGGACTGGACCACCGTGCGGTCAGTCCGCCGGGTCCCCGTAACCACCACTTCGTCGACCTGCTCGGTCGCCGCCTGAGCCTGGACCTCGCCAGCCATTGCAGCGGCCAGCACCGCAAGCGCCGCGCCCGAAAGCCATTTAGTCATGAGATACCCCCCGATTTTTAGATCTTCGCACCGCCGTCTACGCGGCGCGGATCGCAAGATGTGTTCTGCATTGCGATACCGTTTTTTCTTATACGAGATTCATTACCCGTCTACGGGGCGAGACGACTTTGGCGGAGAATGACGCCTGAATCAGGATTTGAAGGACGTGCGTGTATTCGCGGCGCACCCTGCACAGACCTGAAAATACTTATGAAGGGTGAGCTTTGCTCAAGGGCGCGGCACGCAGGTCAACACTGCGGCTGGCGGGAATTGAGCGGCGTCCGCGAGTTCTGGGCGCCGCTCAATTCAAAGCAAAGGTCACAATTGACGTCAGCGATGCTGACGTATCACAGCAAAAGCGGGGCGGGTCGGGCCAGCTTAGCGCTTGGCGGCGACCGCTTCGATCTCCACCAGGGCCGTGGCCGCGGCGAGGCCGGCGACCTGCACCGTGGCGCGCACCGGCCGGTTTGGCTGGCCAGCGACGCCGAAGGCCTTGGCGTAGGCGGCGTTCATGCCGTTGAAGTCCATCACGCCCGTGGCCGGATCGGCGATCAGATAAACTCGCATCGACACGATGTCGCCGAGGCCCATCCCATGCGCCTTCAGCTGGGCCTCGAAGGTCTTGAAGATACCTTCCGTTTGCGCCCCGGTGGATCCGGCCAGCGGCTTCGGCTTATCCTTCGGCGCCGCCGGGTCGCCGATCGGCGACAGGGCGCCGCTGAGATAGACCACCGTGGCGTCGGGGGGCACCGCGACGCTGCTGGCGAAGCGCGCCTCTGGCGTGGCGTAGACGCGGGAGACCTCAGCAGCTTGGGCAGGCGCGGCGATCGCGGCAGCGAGAGCGAACAGGCAAAGAGCGGATTTCATCGGTCGGCCTCCTATGGATGGACCTTAGAGCGTGACAACTTCAAGTGGACGCCGGTTGAAACGCCCGCGACGCCCTAAGATTTTGAAAATAGACCTTTTTTACCCGGTCCAGATGAAGCCATCCGCACCGGAAAGGGTCTAGTGAGCATTGAGCGATTCACGTTCTTCGGGACGATTATGGGCGCGGGCGGCGGCCACGGCGTCCTTACCGACCGCCGGCGCCGCGTTGCCCCAGGCCGAACGGATGTAGGTCAGCACCTCCGAGATCTGGTCGTCCGAAAGGTCGCCGGCAAAGCCCGGCATGCCCCCCCGGCCGACCATCAGCACCCCGGCCAGAGCGTCTTGCGGCCCCACCACCAGCGCGCTGCCCTTCAGCTTGGGAAAGGCCCCCTCGATCCCCTCCCCATTCGGCATGTGGCAGGCGGCGCAGGCGTCCGCATAGACCTTGGCGCCGTCCGCCAATGCGGGGCCGGCGAGGGAGACGCCGCCAACCAACGCCAGAACGAGCGCCAGAGACTTTGAGCAAGCCGAAGGGGTACGAAGCATGATGACCAACACAGGTTGATGGAAAGGACGGCGTCAGGCCTGGGCTCTACTGTGGATCTTACCGATCTGCTGCCAGGCGGACTCGATGGCGCCCGCCTGCCAGGCCCCAAGATAGCTCAGGTGCTCGCCGGCGAGATAGATCCGCCCATCCGGCTCGCAAAGAACCGGATAGTCGTTCTTGCGACCGTCGGCGCTCCAGGCCGCCCAGCCGCCGAGATTGTACTTCACCCGGTGCCAGGCCACCGAGAAGGCGCTCTCGAAGGCGTCCCGGTATTCCGGGAAGACCCGGCTGCCCATCTCCACGGCGAAAGCCGCCCGTTCCGCCGGGGTCTTGGCGCTGATCTTCGCGGCCGAGGCGTTGAACTGGTAGTAGCCGAGCAAAACACCCTTGGCGCTCTGGTACCCGGTGGAGGGCACGGCGATGGAACCGAGGTCCGGAATGTCGGTCTCGACGATGCCGCCATAGATGGAGTGATTGGTCTCCCAGAAGCGGTTCTTCATCTGCAGGCCAACCTTGCCAACCGGCATATAGGCCACCCCGGTCATCGCCTGCTTGAATCGCGGCGAGACCGCCAGATCGATGGTGCGAAGCACCGACAGCGGGATGGTGCAAAGGCAGTAGTCCGCCCGCGCACTCGCCTTCTTTCCGGCGGCGTCGGTATAGAACACCTCCACACCCGTCTCGTTCTGGGCGATCTTGTCGACCACGGCGCCGTAGCGGACGTAGCGGCCGACCTGGCGCTCGAAGCCCTTGGCGATCTGGTCCATGCCCCCGACCGCCTGGAACATGGTTCCCTGGTGGCTGTAGGTGGCCACCGACGACAGGCTGCGCCACATCTTGGAATGCAGCACGTCCTTGAAGGCGAAGGGCGGCGAGACCTTGCCGGACTCGGAGCCAGCGCCTGGCGGAACCATATAGCCCCTGTCCGACGTGCCGACATAACGAAGGTCGGACGCCGAGAGATACCCCTCGCCCCTCAGGTAGGTGATGAAAGCGTCGCGGTCTTCCTTGGTGAACTCCGCGTCGAGAGCCCCCTGGTTGACCACCTTGGCCAGCATCTCCGACGCATAGCCGCGGATGTCGGCGGCGATCTCGGCGCGGCGGATGCGCTTGCCGGCGAGCGGTCCCTTGCCAGTCTCGGCGTAGACGTAGGCCGCCTCGTTGTCGTTGACGAACACCTCCAGCGGCACCCCGAACAGTTTGGTGTAATGGAGCACCGAATGGTGGTGGTGGGGGATGCGCCACGGGCCGTGGTTGAAGTACTGACCCTTGTCGTAGCGGCAGTCCTGTCGCGCGCCGCCCAGTTCGGTCAGGGAGAAGCCCGCCCGTGCGGTCTGGCAACGGCCGCCGGCAAAGTCCCGCGCCTCCAGCACCTGCACCTGATAGCCGGCCTTCTGCAGCTCATAGGCCGCCGTCATCCCGGCAAGCCCCGCCCCCAGGATCAACACCTTGCGGCCCGACCCCGACCCCGTGAGGGCCGGTGGCGTGGCCTGGGCCGAGGCGATGCCGACGCCAAAGGCGTCCATCCCGGCCATGACCAGCCCCATGCCGCCCACGCGGCTGAGACCTTCGATGAACCGGCGGCGCGTAAAGCCGCCCACTGCCTCGGAACCGAGGCCTTCGCCTTCGTCATTCATAGAATAAACTCACTCAGCCGCGGCCGCCAAAGGTCAGGTTCAATACTTCAGGTCCAGTTGCACGCCGATGGTGCGGGGTTGGTTTATCAACACCGAATAGGGGGTCACGCTGTCGGCGTTGACGTTCTGCACCGCCTTGGCGTCGAACAGGTTGCGCGCGAACAGCTTGAGCGCCCAGCGATCGCCTTGCGACAGCGTCGCCGAGGTGTTGACCAGGGTGTAGGCCTTCGGCGGATACAGGTTGTAGGCTGGCCGATAGTCGCTGAAAGCCACCCGGCCCGAATGCTGGACGTCGGCCCGCACCGCCATCTCGTAGCCCTGGGACAGGGCCCAGGTGTAGCCCGCCGAGGTGCTGAAGGTGAAGGTCGGGGTGTCGGTGAACTGCGAGCCGGCCTTGGGGCTGCCGTTCATGTCCGGCTGATCCTTCAGCCACTTGGCCTTGAACACCGTGCCCGACAGGGTCAGGTCCAGCCCCGGCATCGGCCGGGCGACGATATCCGCCTCCACGCCCTGCGAGCGCGCGCACAGGCCCTTGCAGTTCAGCACACCTTCGAAGGCGCCGTTGAAGAATTCGCCTGCGATCTGGGTGTTGTACCAATTCACCCGATAGGCGGCGACGTTGACCTGCAGCCTGCGGTCCAACCACTGAGTCTTGGCCCCCACTTCGTAGTTCCAGGTGTAGTCGGGGCCATAGGCGGGAGGAAGCTCGGGAACGACCCGCACCACGGTTCCGCCGGCGCGGTAGCCTTGCGAGGCAGATGCGTACAGAAGTGTCGTTTCATTAGGCTTGTAGTCTGCCTCGACCTTGTAGATCGCCTTGCTTTCCTTGCTGCGGACATCGTCAGGCGCGCCGGGGGTCCCCAGGCGCATGAAGGGCACGATGCTGCGCGCGATATCGTGACGCTTGTTCTGGAACACCCGCACGCCGCCCAGCACGGAGATCTGGTCCGTGACCTGGAAGGTCAGCTCGCCGTAGGCGGCGATCTGGCTCAGGTGCATGTCCGCCGTACGCCGGTACCACCGCTGCGAGCCGTAGTTGACGAGGCCGGTAGCCGGGTCGGCGTCGATGAACTGATTGTCGATGGTGACGGTGCGGGTCTGGCGCAGCAGGCCGACCACCCCGTTGATCCGCCCCGGCAGCTTGGTGGCCAACCGCGCCTCGGTGGACTCCATCTTGGTCTTCTCGCCGCCGCTGAACACGGCGGTCTGGAGCAGCGGAACGTTCGGAAAGGCGCCGATGCTGCCCAGGAAGCCGAAGAAGTCGCGCAACGAGCTGGTGTCGTCGATGCTGGTGTTCTTCCGGCGCTGGAAGGACTGGGTGATGGTCAGGTTGGCGAAGTCGAAGCTGTGATCCAGGGTGACGCCGCCCAGCACGGTGTTGTCGTCGAAGGACGAGCGGGTCTTGGCGTCGTTCTGGTACCAGCCCGCCGCCGGATAGTTGGTGACGCCGACCACCCCGTTATAGGGCCGCACGAACGCGCCGCCGCCCGATTCCAGCTTCTGGACGAACAATTGGCCGGTCAGGGTGGTGTTCTCGCCGAGAAGCACCTTGCCGTTGAGGCGCAGGCCGGTCTGTTCGACCGAATTGTAGTCGTCGAGCTTCAGCCGGGGATTGTCGACGAAGCCGCCGTCGCGGACGTGGTAGGCCACCACGCGCAGCGCCGCCTTCTCGTTGAACGGCAGATTGACCATGCCCTTGACCGAATAGCTGCCCGACCCGTGGGCGACCGAGGCGCCTTCGAGCTGGAGGCGGCCCTTGAACCCGGTCGGGTCGGCCTGATTGGTCAGGATGCGCACCACGCCAGCCAGGGCCGAGGACCCGTAGAGGGTGCTCTGCGGCCCGCGCAGGACTTCGATCCGGTCGGCGTCGAACACCACGAGGTCGGTCTGCCGCCCCGCCGAGGCTGCGGCGCTCTCGCCCGACCCGGTGGTCGGCAGGTTGTCGTAATAGAGCCCGACGGTGGACTCACCCGCGCCGACCAGGCCGCGGATCATAATGGTGTTCTGGCCCGGTCCCTGGTTGATGATGTTGAGGCCGGCGATGTTGCGGGTGACGTCGACGAATTGAACCACATCGCGTTTGGCCAGGGCTTCACCGGTCAGCACGCCGATGCTGGTCGCGACGCGTTGCAGGGACTGTTCCCCCCGCTTGTTGGCCGTGACGACGACTTCCTGGATCTGCTCGTCGGAGCTGGCCGCGGATTGCGCAGCCGCCTGGCCCGCAATAGCGCTTATGCCAATCGCCGCGACCGCTGCGATGCGCGCAGCCCTTCGTTCTCGAGTCGTCATTGTCAACCATCCCCATGGTTTTGATACTTCGTATCGGATAACAATACGAGTTCGCGAGAAGGCGCAAGCGCGCGAATTGGCGGGAACATCAGATCGCGCCAAGGCGACCGCCGCAGCCGGGCGGTTGGCGGCGACGCCGGTTCGGCTATGGTCAAGCTGCGCAGAGGCGCAACGAAAAGGGTGGACGTGACCGACGACAAGGATCCTGTGGGCACGGCCGCCGTGAAGTCGCTGACCGTCACCCTGCGTCTGTTGGATGCGCTGGCCGCCGCCGGCGGCTCTTTGCGGATCACCGAGCTCGCCAATCACATCGGCGAGCCCAAGGCCAAGATCCATCGTCACCTGACCACCTTGAAGGCCTTCGGGGTGGTGGAGCAGACCAAGGCGTCGGAACGCTACCGTTTGGGCTGGAAGCTCTACCAGTTGGGCCAGGCGGCCCTCGAGCAGTTCGACTTCAAGCGCATCGCCGAACCGCACGCCATCATGCTGCGCGATCGGGTGCACCTGTCCGTGGTGCTGTCCGCCCCGGTGGGCGGCGAGGCCTTGGTGATCGGCTCGGTCGATTACGGCAGCGGCATTCAGATCACATCCGTGCCGGGTTCCATCGCCCCCGCCACCGCCTCGGCGCAGGGCCGGATCATGCTCGCCTACGCCAGTCCGGCGCAACGCCAGCGCATCCTCAGCCAGCCCTACCCCCGCTATACCGCCCACACCCTGTGCGACCGGCCGGGGATCGAGGCGAGGGTCGCCGATATCCTTGAACGATTTTACGACTACGCGGCCGAAGAGGTGATGATGGGCGTCAACGCCCTCGCCGCCCCGGTGTTCGACGCCGACGACAAGCTTATCGGCACGGTGGGCGTGCTCGGGTCGATCCAGTACATCGCCGACCCGCCGCATCCCGAACTGATCGAGGCGGTGCAGGAGTGCGCGGCGGCCATCTCCCTCGACCTCGGCTCCCACGTCTACCGTCGGCGGCGCGGAGCGTAAGCGGCGCCCGGATCGAACGCCGGCCTTCAAAGTCCCCGCATCTCGTGAGAGGCTGGCGTCTAGCGCCTGTAGGCTCGCCGTGGCGCAAACAGAAAAAAGAACAGGGACGGGGTGCGCTATGGGTTTCGGGTCGAATGACCGCCGTTGGCCGGCGAAGGGTTCCTATGTCGGCTGGACCGCGGCGGGCCGGCTTTCTCTGATCGCCCTGGGAGTGGCCGCGCCCGCCCTGACCGCCAGCGGCGTGCTGGCCCAGGGGCTGTTCACCGGCGGGGCCGGCTTCACCGCGGCGGAGGTCGAGCAAGGCAAGGCGGCCTACGCCCGGTCCTGTGTTTCCTGTCACGGCGCTGACCTTGTCGGCGGCCAGTTCGGCCCGCCCCTGAAGGGCGAGGCGTTCCAGGCCCATTGGCGCGGCCAGACCCGGGCGGCCCTGTCCAACCTGATCCTCACCACCATGCCCCCCGGCGCGACAGGAACCCTTTCCAGCGGAACCTACGCCGCCATCGAGGCCTACATCCTCCAGGCCAACGGCGTCGCGGCCTCCAGCCAGGCCATCGCCGCCCAGCAGAAAGCCCCGGAGCCGGTGTCGCCCGGCGCCATGGCGGCCAATCCCGAGCAGCAGGCCCCGCCCCGCGGCGCCCAGGACGCCGCCTACAAGGCCGAGATCGCCCGTCGCATGGCCAAACTCGCCGCCGTCACCTCCGTCACCGACGCCATGCTGAAAAAGCCTTCCGAAGCGGATTGGCTGATCTGGCGGCGCACCTACGAAGGGCTGGGCCACAGCCCCCTGAAGCAGATCAACAAGGCCAACGTCGGCCAACTTCAGATGGCCTGGAGCTGGTCCCTCCCCATCAGCCAGAACGAGATCACCCCCCTGGTCCACGACGGGGTGATGTTCCTGGCCAGCGGCCCGGCGGTACAAGCGCTGGACGCCGTCACCGGGGAGCTGCTGTGGCAGTACCTCCGCCGCCTGCCCGACGAGTTCGACAACGGCCGCACCTTCCGGGTGAAGACCCTGGCCATCTACGGCGACAAGGTGTTCGCGCCCACCGTCGACGGCCACCTCGTCGCCCTCGACGTGAAGACCGGCAAGGTGGTCTGGGATAGGGAGGTCATCACCGACGCGGAGGCCAAGACCAATGGCCAGCCCGAAGGCGTGGCCCTGCACCTGCACGGCGGCCCCGTCGTCGCCAAGGGCCAGGTGATCATCGGGGCCAGCCTTGGCCTGAACAACGCCAAGGGCGGAGCCTTCATCGTCGGCGTCGACGCCCAGACGGGCAAGGAGACCTGGCGTTTCCACACTATCGCGCGGCCGGGCCAGCCCGGCGGCGATAGCTGGAACGGCGCACCGGTGGAGGAACGCTTCGGCGGCGGCGTGTGGACCGCCGGCAGCTACGATCCCGACCTCGACCTGATCTATTTCGGCATCGGCAACACCTATAACAGCGCCACCCTGCTGGAGCCGCGGCCAGGGGCGAGCGGGGTGACCAACAACGACGGGCTCTACACCGACACCACCGTGGCGTTGCGCCCGGCCACCGGCGAGCTCGCCTGGCACTTCCAGCATCAGAAGCGCGACGTGTGGGACCTCGACTGGGTGTTCGAGCAGTCGCTGATCACCCTCCCCGTCGATGGCCGGCCGCGGAAGCTGGTGGTGACCGGCGGCAAGACGGCGATCTTCGACGCCGTGGACGCGGCCACCGGACGCTTCGTCTTCTCCACCGATCTAGGCCTGCAGAATCAGGTGATCGCCGTCGATCCCAAGACCGGGGAGAAGACTGTCAACCCGGCGGTGCAGCCACAAGCAGGCGTCGCCAAATTCCTCTGCCCTACCGCCTTCGGCGCGCGCAACTGGCCGGCGACGGCCATCAATCCCTCCACCGGGATCATGTACATCCCCCTGATCGAGGCCTGCACCGACTACACCTACGCGCCGCGCACCGCCGCCGAGACTGCGGCCGGCGGCTCGGACATGAAGTTCTCCAATCGGACGCGGCCGGACAGCGACGGCAAGTTCGGACGCCTCGCAGCCCTCGACCTGAAGACGCGAAAGGTGGTCTGGACCCATCGCCAGCGGATGCCGCTGGCGAGTTCGGCCCTGACCACCGATGGGGGCCTGCTGTTCAACGGCGACCTCGACCGCCACTTCAGCGCCTACGATCAGGCCACCGGCAAGGTGTTGTGGCGCACGCGGCTGAGCGCCTCCCCCGATTCCTCGCCCGTGACCTATTCGGTGGGGGGCCGCCAGTATGTCGCCGTGGTGGCGGGGGGCGGCAGCGCCTTCAGCGCTGGGGGCCGCGGCCTCGTGCCTGAGGTGGGCAGCCCCGCCGCCGGAACCACGGTCGTGGTGTTCGAGTTGCCCAAAGCGGCCCGCTGACGTGCGCGGCGAAAACGCCTCGACGTCGGCCGGCCAAGGGGCTAGGCGACCGGCATGACCGACGATGCGGATGATCTAGAGGGCGGCGGCTTCGACGTCGACGATTGGGCCCGGCTGAAGCCCTTCACCGGCGCTCTCGCCGTGTTGGAGGACGTGCAGCGCAAGGCTGCGATCTTCGCGCTCGGCGACACCCACAACGGCCGCCCGATGGATATGCCCCTGCCCCAGCCGGTCATCTGGTGGAGCGATGACGGTGAGGAAGCGGCTGTCGCCGTCCAGGCCGAAGCCCATGAGACCGACGACGGCGAGACCATGGAGGTGCTCGGCCTCATCCTGCCCGACGGCAGCGCGGCCATCGCCCTGCTGGAGGATGTCGATCTGGTGGACGACACCGATCCGACCTGGCGTGATCTCGTGGCGTCGGCCGTGGGCGACGAGACCGCCGACGACGACCGCGACTGATGCCCTGAGACGCGACCGGCCATGATCCGCTGGGTTCACCTCGACACGGCGACCATGCCGGGCGGCGGCGGGGACCTGCGCCTGATGCAGCGCGGGACCGAGTTCTCGATCATGGCCGAGGGCGGGATCGAGCTGATGAATAGCCGGCTGAGCGGTTCCGAAGAGGCCCTGGCCACCCAGACCTTCTCGCGTCTTCGCGACCGGCGGGCGCCGCGGGTGCTGATCGGCGGCCTCGGCATGGGGTTCACCCTGCGGGCCGCCCTCGCCGACCTCGGCCCCGAGGCCAGGGTGGTGGTGGCCGAGCTCGTGCCTGCGGTGGTGGCCTGGGCCAAAGGGCCAATGACGGCGGTGTTCGGCGACTGCCTGACCGATCCGCGGGTCTCCATCGAGGTGGAGGACGTGGGGGTGGTGATCGGCGCCGCGGCGGCGGCCTACGACGCCATCCTGCTCGACGTCGACAACGGGCCGGAGGGCCTGACCCGCCCGGCCAACGACCGCATCTACGACCTCGCCGGCCTTGCGGCGGCGCGGCGAGCGCTGCGCCCCGGCGGCGTGCTGGCGGTCTGGTCTTCGGCCCCCGACCGACGTTTCACCGCGCGGCTGAAACAGGCGGGGTTCGCGGTGGAGGAGGCCTCCGCGCGTGCCCGTTCGTCCGGCCGCGGCGCCCGGCACGTGATCTGGTTCGCGACCGATCCCGCCCGACGCTGAGACCTGCGACAGCGGTGTCGACAGCGCCCCCCCGGTCTGTAAGCATCGCTCCGATCCGCATGGGCCATAAGGGCTGCAGACCCCCTCCCCCGGATCCCAGAAACGAACCAGGACAGGACCTATCCATGCTCCCTCGCCGCTCCCTGCTCGCGCTGCTGGCGCTGACCCTCGCCGTCAGCCACGCCCCCTCGGTCGCCAGCGCCGCCGCGCCCCCCAAAGTGTCCGCGGCCATCCAAAAGGCGGTGGACAATCCAGCTCGGCCCAAGGAGCAGCGTGACCGCGACGCCCTGCGCAAACCCGCCGAGACCCTGGCGCTCACCGGCCTGAAGGCCGGCGACAAGGTGATCGAGCTGGCCTCCTTCGGCCAGTATTACACCCAGATCATGTCCGACGTGGTCGGCCCCAAGGGCCACATCTACATGTACGACCTCGCCTATCTGGAGAAGCCGTTCGGGGAGAAGTCGCGCGCCTTCGCCAAGGCGCATCCGAATACCGAATTCGCCACCGTCAAATACGACGAGGCCGACTATCCCAAGAACGTCGATCTGGTGGCGATCGTGCTCTACTATCACGACCTAGTGCCCAACAAGATCGACACCGCCAAGCTGAACGCCAAGCTGTTCGCGGCGCTGAAGCCCGGCGGCCGCCTGCTGATCGTCGATCACAAGGCCGAGGATGGCTCCGGCTGGCGCGACGCAGGCACTATCCATCGCATGGGCGTGGACACCATCGTCAAGGAAGTGACCGCCGCCGGCTTCAAACTGAAGGTGAACAGCGACCTGCTCGCCAACCCGCAGGACGACCGCTCGAAGATGGTGTTCGCCGCGGGCGAGCGCGGCCACACCGACCAGGCGGTGTTCGTATTCGAAAAGCCGCGCTGAGCAGCGCTCTGGTCGGAACACGGCAGCCGGCCTAATGTTGGGTCAGGCAGAAAGACCTGACCCAACAAGGAAGAAACGCCCATGAGAACCTACATCGCCCTCGCCGCCGCCGCGGCTTTCCTCGGCGCGGCCCCGGCCGCCTTCGCCCAAGCGCCGCCGCCGGCCAATGAAGTCGGCGTGCATCTGCTCGCCACGACCGTCATCCCGGCCAAGGGCGGCGCCAAGCTGACCGTCAGCTCCCCGGCTTTCAAGTCCGGCGCCGACATTCCCTTCGAGAACACGCAGTATCGCGGCAACGTCTTCCCGGGCCTGACCTGGAGCGCCGGCCCAGCCGGGACCAAGTCCTACGCCGTCATCATGCAGGACACCGACATCCTGGTACGTGATGCGCCCATCCTGCACTGGACCATGGTCAACATCCCCGCCAGCAACAGGAGCCTCGCCGCCGGGATGAGCGCGCCGCCCGCCGGCGCCGCCTATGGCCCCAACATCCGCGGCGCCGCCCAGGCCTATATGGGCCCGCGCACGCCGGCAGGGCCCAAGCATCGCTACCACTTCCAGGTGTTCGCCCTCGACACCACCCTGCCCGCGGACGGCCTGACCTATGACGCCATGACCGCGGCGATGAAGGGCCATGTGCTGGCGAGCGGCGAGACCATCGGCCTTGGCCAGGTCGATCCCACCGCCCCGCCCCCGGCCCCCCCGGCCGGCGGCCCGCCCCCCGCCCGCTAAGGACGACGGACTGGCAATGCGGACGGCCGGGCCCAGCGCCCGGCCGCTTTCGTTTGGACTATTCGGCGGCCACCGCCGCGACGGTGGTGGCGCGGGCCGCGGCCCGCTTCTCCCGACGCTCCAATACCCCGATCGCCAGGATGCAGCAGGCGTAGATGGTGGGGCACACCGCCAGCAGGGCGTAGATGTTGCGCACCGGCAGAGTGCTCGACAGGACGAAACCCCCGATCAGCGGCCCCAGCACCGAGCCGATCTTGGCGATGGACGAAGCCCATCCGGCCCCGTTGGCCCGAACCTGGCTTGGATAGAAGATGCTGACGATACTGGTGATGCCGTAGTGGCTGCCGCCGAGGAAGATGGCGATGCTGACGCTGAACACCAGGAAGACCGACAGGCTGATCGGCGCGAGGCCCGCGGTCAGCAGCAGCGGAATAGCCACCAGCGGCAACACGGCGATGGCGATCGGGCCGTACCGGTCGGTGAACCGCATCAACAGCAGCCCTCCGGTCGCCGAACACAGGGAGTTCACCGACGACAGATAGGCTGCATGGTCCGGGTTGAAGCCTAGCCCCTCCAGTACGAACGGCCCCCAGGAGCTGATGAAGAAGGTCGACATCGAACTGGAGAAATAGGCCGCCCACAGGAGCGGGGTGAGCCACGCCAACCGCCCTTCGAACAGTTGGGCCATGTGGAACCGCGGCTTCGGGCCGCTGACCTCGTCTGACAGATAATAGCGCACCCCGCGAGCGGGCGGCGGGCCAACCTTCATCTTCGCCAGCACCTTGCCGATGACATCCTGGCGGCCCTCCTTGCCAACGAGGTAGCGCAGGGATTCCGGCAAGGAGACATACAGCAAGAGGGTGGCGATCACCGAGGCGCAGCCGCCGAAGATGAAGACGCTGCTCCAGCCGAAGTGGGGCAGCAGCGCCCGCGCCGTCGGCCCCGCGCTGGCGACGCCGATGCCGTAGCCCAGCATGATCAGGGTGATCACCGTCGCGCGGGACTTCTTCGGGGTGAACTCCACGTTCAGCGCCCAGATCAGCGGCAGCACGCCCCCCAGCGCCAGCCCGTTGAGGAAGCGCAGGATCATCAGTTGATGGTAGTTCTGGGCCGTGGCGATCAGCAGGGTCAGGATGCTGAAGGCGCCTGTGGCCAGGAGGATGGCGGGCCTGCGCCCGATCCGGTCCCCCAAGAAGCCGAACATGAAACCGCCGAGCAGGGTGCCGAAGATGCCGGCGCTGAACACATTGCCCAGCATCTTGGCGTCGAGGGTGAAGGCCGACTGCAGATACTTCGACGTGAAGGCGATCACGTTCATGTCGAAGCCGTCGAAGAAGGTGACGAGCCAAGAGACCACGATGAGGCGGATGGCGAACCAGCCGAGCTTGCGGTTCTCGATCGCCTCCGTGACGTCGACCATGGCTGCGCTGGTCACGCGAGCGTCTCCTTCACCTGTCCCTTGGCCCCGACGTCTACGCGCCGGCTACTTTGGCTAGCATGCTAGCATTATCGCCTGCCGTCCAGACCGCCCAGGCCCGGGCGAGGACGGGAAAGGGAGCTTATCGCCTGCAGCCGCGGCCTCAACATCGGTCTGCATCAGGCCGCCACCGATCAAGCGAAGGTGAAGGAAGGGCGCCGCTCAATAGGTCATGCGCAGGCCCACCTTGAAGGCCCGCCCCACCGGATCGAACAGGATGAAGTTCCCGTTGCCGCTGCCGCTGGGGGCGGTCGGCGGATCAGCGTCGAACAGGTTGTTGACGGCGCCGAACAGTTCGACCCGTTTGCCGGGAAGGTCCACGATCCGGTACTGGGCCGACAGGTCGAAATAGGCCCGGCCGTCCACAGTATTGAGGTTGGAGCTGGCGGGGTTGGTGATCGAATATCCGGGCTCGTCCGGGCCGATGAACAGGTTGTTGTACTTGCCCTTGGGGATGTACTTGCCGTGCGCGGTCAAGGACGCGCGGCCGATGTTCCAGGTGACCAGGCCGTCGAGGATGTAGTCGGGCATGCCCGGCTGCGATCCGGCGCGCCAGCCGGTGTAACCAGCTCGATTGGTCGAACCGGCGGAGTCCACCGTGATCAGGTCCTTCACGATCGTGGCCAGGGCGCGGAAGTTCAGCTCGCCGTAGCGGTTCAGGGGCAGCCGATAACTGGCCTCAATGTCGAAACCCTTGGTGATCAGGCCGTTGACGTTGAGCAGCACGTCCCGGATCAGCGTCACCTCCTGGCTGATGGGGTCGCGGCTGACCAGGGGGCAGAACTCCGAAGCGCCCTGGAAGCAGCGGGTGACGATGGTGACGGCGCCCACCGTGCCGATCGCCTGGTCCACCTTGATGTCATAGTAGTCGACCGACATCTGGAAATTGCGCAGGAACGAGACATCGGGGCGGAACACCACCCCGGCCGTCCAGGTGTCGGCGATTTCCGGGACCAAGGCTGCGTTCGAGCCGGACTGCACCCGCGGGGCCGCCTGGCGCCCCCCAAGGGCCGGATCGCTGAGGGCCGTACCGCCCAGGGTCTGCGGCCCGAACAGTTCGGCGATATTGGGCGCTCGGATGTCGCGCGAGCGGGTGATGCGGAAGCGAAGGGCGTCGACCGGCGCCCACACAGCGCCAAGTTTCCAGGTGGTGGCGTTCACCGAGGAGTCGGCGGTTCCCGGGCTGCTTCGGCTGTAGTGGGTGCGCCGAGCCGCGCCGTTCAGCTCTAGAGTTTTGGCGAAGGGCAGGTCCTTGGCCAACGGAACGACGGTTTCGACATAGCCTTCGGTCACGCTCACCTTGCCGGCGAAGGCCTGGCCGTTGAGGACGAAGAAGCCGTTCTGCTTGGAGATGGCGTCGGCGTCGCCGCTCAGGGTGTCGGTGCGATACTCGCCGCCTCCGGCGACTGACACCGGCCCGGCCCAGGTGTTGAACAACTCACCCTGCAGGTTGGCGGCGACGATGTGCTCCGTGCGGTTGGTGGTCTGGAAGCCGTCGGCCGTCACATAGGCTTTCGAGGCGGCGGAAAAGCGGTTGCGGCCGAAGGGGTTGAACGGCGCGCAGGCCGGATCGTCATTAGTGGTGACGGCGTCGGCGTTGATGGCGCAGACGATGCTTCCGGCGCTGTTCCTGACCGCATCGATGGCGTTGCGCATCTTCAGCGGCACGACGTTGTTGCTGGAGTCCTGCCGGAACTTGTTGCCGCCATACTGGTAGTAGGCATCCCAGGTCCAGGTGTCGAATAGCTTGCCCTTCAGCGAGGCCACCACCCGGAAAGTCTCGTTCTCAGCCGTGGCGCGGGCGTTGCCGATGTCGCCGAAGGAGCGGCCGAGGGTGAAGTTGGTGATGTTGTTGGCGGTCATCAGCGCCTGGACGTTGGCGGGGATGAAAGGGTTGCCGCTGCGGATCGGGCCGAAGCTCTGGGCGTTGGCCAGGCTTCCCGCGCTGTCGCGATATTGGGACGAGAGCACCGTCCCCTTCACCTTGCCGTAGGAGACGTCGAGCGCCCCGGTGATCGAGGGGGTGATGTCGTAGGTCGCGCGGCCATAGGTAGTGTAGCGCTCCACCGGCACCTTCAGCAGGAAGCCCTGGATGAAGGTGTTCTCGCCAGTACCTTCGCCGCCCAGCATGAAGATCGGCGCCAGGTTGGTGCCGAACAGGGTCCCGTATTGGAACGGGCGGGTGCTGCCGTCCCCGTTGAAGGTGATCCCACGCAACGGGTTCGCCAGGGTCGTCCCGTTGATCACCCCGTCCTGGGAAAAGGTCGCATTGTTGACGCCCGCCAGGATGTTGTTGGCGGGCAGCCCGCCGGAGCCGGCCGGAGTGTTGGCGAGATTGAGCACCTGCGATCCGCACCAGTCGCGGACATAGCAGTCGCCCATGCCCTTTTCCTTCTGGTACTCGCCGCCGGCGATGAAGTGGCCCCTGCCGCCGGCGAAGTCCGTGCCGCCCGCCAGGGCGAAGCGGCCGTTGCGGTCGTCACCCCGCTGGGAGGAGCCGTATTCGATGCTCGCCTTCAACCCCTTGAGCCGGTCGTTGAGGATGAAGTTGACCACCCCGGCGACGGCGTCGGAGCCGTAGGCGGCGGAGGCGCCGCCGGTGACCACCTCGGTCCGCTCGACCAGGATGGTGGGGATCAGGTTGATGTCTAGGGTGCCCTGGGGCGTCGAAGGTACGAACCGCTTGCCGTCCACGAGAACGAGGGTGCGCGCCGCGCCAAGGCCGCGCAGGTCCAGGATCCGCGCCCCGATATTGCCCCCGGCCAACTGCTGCGTGGCCGGCGTGGTCGAGGCCCGGAAGGACGGCAGCTCGTTCAGGAGTTCCCCGACGTTGCTGATGGCCCGCTGCTCCATCCGCTCGGCGCCGACCACGGTCACGGGGGTCGGCGCAGCGAACCCATCGCGGACGATGCGCGAGCCGGTCACCACCACTTCGGACACGCCTGCGCCCTCGGGCTCCTGCGCCAGAGCGGAGCCGGCGGCGAGAACGAGCGCGAGCGTGCTGACGCCGCGCACGACCGCGACTTTGGCCAAGCGGCAGCGCTTCGCCGAACGATGACGATCCATGGAACCCTCCCCGGTTTTATGGGGCCAGCCTCCCCGACCGACCCATCCCTAGCAGGCTAGGATTATTATGTAGCCTGCTAGCAAAATTTGCCAACGTCAAGCGGGCGCCCTAGCGTCACGGGGCGGCGGCTCCACCGCCATCAGGCCGAAATCTATCCTAGCCTGCTAGGATTCAAGGGCGGCATATGCTAATCGCCGAGGCTAGCCGGCGAGAGTCCGGCGGCTTCAATATGCAGGCGCAACCATGGTTTCCGACTACAAGCTGATCTCCTGCGACGACCATCTCGACATGAACATGCTGCCGGCCGACCTGTGGACCAGCCGCATGCCGGCGCACCTGTTGGATCGCGCCCCGCACGTGGAAGAGCGCGACGGCCGCGCCGTCTGGGTTTGCGACGGACAGGTCTGGGGCAACTGGTCGGGGAAGGCCGTGCAAGCCAAGGGTCCCAAGCCGCTCTACACCGCCCTCGACCGCGGCGGCATCGTCGACCAGAGCGAGCGGCGCCCCGCGGTGCCGGAACTGCGCCTCGCCGATATGGATCGCGACGGGGTCTACACCCACGTCATCTTCGGCCCGGTCACCTCGATCAAGCTACAGGACGAGGAGCTGCGCGACCTCTGCCACAGCATCTACAACGACTGGCTGCGGGAATTCTGCAAGGTGGCGCCCGACCGGCTGCTGGGCGTGCCGATGCTGGCGCCCCACCCCGAATCGGCGATCCGGGAGCTGACACGCCTAGCGGGCCAGGGCTGGGTCAAGCAGGCCAACATGCAGGTGGCGACGGCTGATCCGCCGATCTCCGACCCGCGCTGGGAGCCGCTGTTCCAGCTCCTGGAAGAGACCGGGATCATCCTGTCCTTCCACGTCACCGTCTTCCCCTCAGCCTCCAACGCCTTCGACCCGCTGAAGGGCAGCCCCGGCGCCACCTTCCATCACGCCAAGTCCTTCGTGACCCAGTTCCTCGACCCGTTTGTGGACCTGTTCGCCTACGGCATCCTGGAACGGCACCCGAAGCTGAAGATCGTCATCGCCGAGTCCGGCGTCGGCTGGGTGCCGTGGGTGGTGGAGGAACTTGACTATCGCCACTGGCGGCTGTGGGAAGCGGCCGATTATTGGGACGACAAGGGCGGCATCCCGCACCACAAGGAAAAGCCCTCCGACCTGTTCAAGCGGCAGGTCTACGGCACCTTCCAACAGAGCCCGACGGCCATGCGCCTTCTCGAATTCTGGGGTCCCGACAACCTCTTGTGGGCCACTGACTACCCGCATCCGGACAGCATCTGGCCCAACTCCCGCCGTATCGCGCAGGAGACCATGGGCCACCTGCCCGCCGACGTGATCAAGAAGCTGACCCACGACAACGCCGCCAAGCTCTACGGAATCGATACCGAGGGCGCGGCGGCCAAGATGGCCGCGGAGTGACGCCATGCCCCTGACGACCAAGCCGATCCTGCCGAAGTTCGGCGCTGAGATTTCCGGCGTCGACATCACCAAACCCCTCGACGAGGCGACCCAACGGGAGATCGTCGAAGCGCAGAACAGGTGGGGCGTCACCGTGTGGCGCAACACCGGCCTGACCGACGCCACCCACGTCGCCTTCAGCCGCATCTTCGGCCACCTGGAGCTGGCCCCCCGCCCTGCCGGCCGCAAGGCCCGCTTCGAGCACCAGGAGCTGTTCGACGCAAGCAACCTCGACGCGGACGGCAACATCATCTCCAACGAGATGGTGAAGCTGCACAAGAAGGGCGACCGGCTCTGGCACACCGACTCCTCCTTCATGCCGGTGCGCTCGGCCTATTCGCTGCTGCTCTGCCACGAGGCGCCGCCGGAGGGCGGACCCACCTGGTTCGCCGACACCCGCACCGCCTATGACGACCTGCCCCAAGCGATGAAGGACCGGCTGGAGGGCCTCGTCGCCCAGCACTCGATATGGTGGTCCCGAAAGGTGGCGGGCTATCCCTTCACCGAAGAGGAGGTCGACGCCAAGCCGTCCGCCTTCCATCCCCTGGTCCACATCCATGAAGGGTCTGGCCGCAAGGCGCTGTTCATCGCCGCCCATGCGCGCGACATCGTCGGCCTGCCGCGCGAGGAGGGCCGCGCCCTGCTGCGGGAACTGACAGAATTCGCCACCCAGCCGCAGTATGTCTTCTCCGTGCAGTACCGGCCCGGCGACATGGTGATCTGGGACAACCTCTGCTCCATGCACCGGGGCGGGGAGTTCGACGACGTCAACCACCGGCGCGACATGCGGCGCACCACCGTCCGGGAAGGCGCGCCGCCGGAACAGCCCGACGATCCCTTCGGCGACATGTTCCGCGCGGCGGGTGCGACGGCGTTCAACACACCCCCGAAGGCGACCCAGGACGCCTGAAGCCGAACCGAATGGCGACGATCAGGCGCCTTCCGCGCCGAGCCGCCGCACCTTGCCCAGCCATACCTTCCGGGTGGCGAGAGAAGCGGTCTCCACGCCGCCCAGAACGGTCCGCCGGATGGGCGAGACGCCGCATAGCCAGAGGACGCCCCGCTCGAACGCCCGGGCGCCCCAGGCGCCGAACGCCAGACGGAATACGATCGCCGGCATGCCCATGGTGACGATTATCCTCGCCGACCGCCCCTTCAGAAGGCCGCTTGCCGAAGCCGAGCCGGAGGCGGAGCCGGGATCGGCCAGAGCGAAGCCGTAGCGGAACACCTGTTCAAGGAAGGCTCGGAACATCGCCGGTTGGCCGCCCAGCCATAGGGGATGGATGAAGACGATGTGGGTGGCCCACCGGATCGCCTCCTGGGCTGCGGCCATCTCCGCGCCCGGCGCCTCGTTACGGAACTGATCCATGGTGTGAAGCAATGGCACGTTCAGCGCGCCGACGTCGATCCGCCGGATCTGGCGCCCCGCCGCCTGCGCGCCCGCCGCGTAGGCGTCGGCGATGGCGGTGCAAAGCCGCTCCGGTCGCGGATCCGGATGGCCGTTGATGATGAGGATGCGGGAAGTCATCGCGTGTCGTCCGACGGCGGCGGATTCGGCCAGCCTCTTGTTAGGCGGCGCCGCACACCCTGGAAATTCGGGAGCATCCCTTACGCAGAATCCCTGAGTGGAGCCCCGCGCCGGCGCGCCCCAGTCTTCGGGCTGCTTGATACGCCGCCCCGCGGATCGTAACACCTTGACCGTGACGCCCCCCGTGGACAGCGAGGCAGACGCGGCGCGCCCCCTGGCTCGGGCGGCGCCCTGGATCATCGCTGTCCTGCTTATCGGGGCCGGCCTCGCCGTGCGTCTGCTACTCGATCCGCTACTGGACGACCGGGTTGTCTACCTGCTGTTCATTCCGGGGGTTATCGCCGGATCAGCCCTGGGCGGCGGCGCACCTGGTCTTACCGCCACGGCCCTCGCCCTCATCATCGGGCTCCAGCTGGTCGCGGGCTCGGACAGCGCCATGGCCAATCGCATCGACGCGGCCCTGTTCGCGGGCCTGGGCGTGGCCATCGCTTTCGGCGGCGCGCAGTTCCGTCGCGTGCGCCGCCGCGCCACCGCCATGACCCGCGGCCTGCAGGAGCGGGAGGCGCACCTGCGCTCCATCCTGGAGACCGTGCCTGACGCCATGGTGGTGATCGACGATAGCGGCGCCGTGCAGTCGTTCAGCGCCGCGGCCGAGCGCCTGTTCGGCTGGAGCGCGGCCGAGATGATCGGCCGCAACGTGAAGCTGCTGATGCCGAGCCCCTATCAGGAGGCGCACGACGGCTACCTCGCCCGCTATCACGCCACCGCCGAGAAGCACATCATCGGCGTCGGCCGGGTGGTGGTGGCCCAGCGAAGGGACGGCTCGACCTTTCCGATGGAGCTGTCCGTCGGGGAGATGAGTTCCGGCGCACACAAGTTCTTCACCGGCTTCATCCGTGATCTCAGCGAACGTCAGGAGGCCGAGACGCGCCTTCAGGAATTGCAATCGGAACTGGTGCACATCTCCCGCCTGTCGGCCATGGGCGAGATGGCCGCCACCCTCGCACACGAGCTGAACCAGCCCCTGTCGGCCATCGCCAACTATCTGAAGGGGGGCCAGAAACTGTTGATGGCGGACGCCCCTGAGAGCCGCGCCGTCGAGGCCATGGACAAGGCGTCGGAGCAGGCCCTACGCGCCGGCCAGATCATCCGGCGCCTGCGCGACTTCGTGGCCCGCGGAGAAAGCGAGCCCAAGATCGAGCCGCTCGCCAAGCTTGTGGAGGAGGCGAGCGCCCTCGCCCTGGTCGGCGCCAAGGAACACGGGATACGCGTTGGGTTCGCCCTGGACCGCGCGGTCGACCTTGTCATGGCCGACAAGGTGCAGGTGCAACAGGTGATCCTGAACCTGATCCGCAACGCCATCGACGCCATGACCGAGAGCACACGGCGGGAGCTGCTCATATCGGTTCAGCCCGAGGGCGCGGATATGGCCCGTGTCGTGGTGGCCGACACCGGCCCAGGTATAAGCGATGAAGTGGCGAGCCGGCTGTTCCAGCCTTTCGTCACCACCAAAATCCAGGGCATGGGGGTGGGCCTGTCCATCTCACGGACTATCATCGAGGCCCACGGCGGGCGTATCTGGGCGGAGCCGAACCCGGGGGGCGGCGCCATTTTCAGTTTCACCCTGCGACGGGTCGATCGTGAGGAGTTGAACCAACGTGGTGACTGATCGTCTGGTCCATGTCATCGACGACGATGACGCCATGCGCGACTCCATGGCCTTTCTGCTGGAAACGGCGGGCTTCAGGGTCACGACCTATGAGTCGGCGACAGCCTTCCTCGAGGCGCTGCCGCCCGCGGATAGAGGCTGCGTCATCACCGATGTCCGTATGCCGGGCATGAGCGGCATCGAGCTGCTGGGCGAACTGAAGGGGCGCCGGTTCGGTATGCCGGTGATCGTAATGACCGGGCATGCCGATGTGCCGCTGGCCGTGCAGGCGATGAAGGCCGGCGTGGTCGACTTCATCGAGAAGCCGTTCGAGGAGGCGACCATCGTCGCGGCCATCGAGAGCGCACTCTCCCGGCAAGGGTCGATACATGTCGAGGACCCGCAACGCGCGCATATCATTGAGCGGATGAAGACCCTGTCCGCCCGCGAGGCTCAGGTGCTCGAAGGTCTGGTCGCCGGCAAGGCCAACAAGGTGGTGGCCTACGACCTCGGCATCAGCCCGCGCACCGTCGAGGTCTACCGCGCAAACGTCATGACCAAGATGCAGGCGGGCAGCCTGTCCGAACTGGTCCGCATGGCGCTGGTGGCGGAACGGGAGGGCTGACCGCGCGCTTGCGTTGGCTCAAGGTGAGCCCGCGTCTCGCCGGCTAGGATATCTGACAATCGGTCGGATCCTTCCCCATGGACCAGGCAAGCGGGCGTATGCGCCCTTCGCAGGTGATCGTCGTCGACGACGACCCCGCGGTCTGCAACGCTCTTGAGTTTGCGCTTCAACTCGATGGCTACGACGTGAAGACGTTCGCCAGCGCGGAACTGCTGCTTGCGGAACCGGACCCCTCACCGAGCAGCTGCCTCGTCCTCGATCTGCGCCTTCCCGGGGCGGATGGACTTGAGTTGTTGGCGCAGCTACGCGCCAGGGGCGTGCATGCGCCGGCCGTGCTGATGACCATGTCGACGTCCACCGTACGCCGGCGTGCGGCCGCGGCCAATGTAGCGATCGTGGAAAAGCCCCTGATGGGGTCGGCCCTTGCGGAGAGCATCCGCGGGCTGATCGGCGATCCGCCCTGAAGACGGATCGCCAGCGCCAAGATGGGTCAGGCGGCGACCAAGGCGCTCTGCGGGGTCTCGAGAACCATCAGCCCAGCCGCCGTGTTGGAGATCGGGATATGGTAGTGGCTGTGCACCGGCCGCGCCGACGAACCGAGGGCGCCGCGCATCGCCAACCACATCAGCACTTCGACGCCCTGTGATCCGGCCTTCTCGATCAGTTCGGCGTTGGAAAAGCGGGTCAGCGCTTCGGGGTCGCTCACCAGCTTGTCCATGCAGTATTGATCGAACGGCTTGTTGATGAAGCCCGCCCGCGTGCCTTCGAGCTGGTGCGACAGACCGCCCGTGCCCAGCACCACCACCCGCACATCCTTGTCGTAGGCGGCGATGGCGCGGCCGATCGCCTGGCCGAGTTTGTAGCACCGCGCCGGTTTGGGCAGCGGATGCTGCACCGTGTTGATGGCGACAGGGATGGTGCGGATCGGCCGCCGGTCCTTGCCCGGCCACAGCAATTGGTTCGGCACAACGAAGGCGTGGTCGACCAGCATCTCCTGGCAGATGGTGATGTCGAACTCCTCGTCGACCAGATGCTCGATCAGGCTCCAAGAGAAATCCGCATCGCCCGGATAGGGCTTGCTGACCGGCAGGCCCCACCCCTCGTCGGCGTTGAAATACTGATCCGCCGCGCCCACGGCGAAGGTGGGCATTTTGTCGAGAAAGAAGTTCAGCCCGTGGTCGTTGTAGATCACCACAGCCACGTCCGGGCGCATCCGCTCCAGCCATTCCTGGGCCTGCAGGTAGCCGTCGAAAAAGGGCTTCCAATAGGGCTCCTGCTGGCGCCCCTCGGCGATGGCCTTGCCGATCGCGGGGACGTGGGAGGTGCCGATGCCGCCGATGAGAGTCGCCATGGTCAGGCCCCCGCCTGCACGAGCTTGGCCTTGAAGGCGTCCAGGCTGACGCCGGTCTGCTGAGCGCCGATATCCTGCACGTTCCAGCCAAAGGCGCCGGCGAGCTTGGACAGGTAGTAGATGTTGCCGCCCGCCTCGAGCATCTCCAGCACATTGCGGCTGCGCACAGCCTTGCGCTGATCGGAGGTCAGGCCGAAGCGGTCCCAGTACGCCTCTTCATTGCGAAGGTAGTCGGCCCGGTTCTGCGCCTCGTTCAGCGAGTAGCACATCTTGTTGAGGGCATAGCCTTTGCGGGCCTCGCCACTGTCGTAGATGATGGTGCCTGGAATGTGGTGGTCCATCGCGTCCTCGTTGGTCTTTCGTCACACCTGCGGTTCTTCGAGCGCCGCCCGGTCGCGGATCACCACCTTGCGGCAGGTCGGCAGGCCGATGGCGCCGTCACGCTCGAGTTGGGTGAGGCTGCGCGACACCGTCTCGATGGTCAGTCCGAGGTAGTCGGCCATATCGAGCCGTGACATGGGCAGATCGAACACATCGCCACG
>Ga0182736_1000601_pt1 | contig 50639 bp, 53 predicted proteins | sample eDN5th30CKraftBY_FD_128882 | JGI IMG/M metagenome (GOLD analysis project Ga0182736, IMG submission 128882) | Enriched backyard soil microbial communities from Emeryville, California, USA - eDNA 5th pass 30_C Kraft BY (version 2) (version 2) | ecosystem: Environmental > Terrestrial > Soil >... | reverse complement strand
AGCTCGAGGCACTACACGCACCACGCTTCCTCAGCGAAGCACACTCACCAATAGAATATTCTTGAACAACGATCACGGTGTCCGCGAAACCCAGCCCGCCTCAGACCGCATCGTCCGCTACCGGCCCATCGCGTGAGCCTTCGCTGGCCGGCCGATCGCGAGGCGTTCGCCCGGCCCCAGCGAAAACGCCTTTGAGATGGCGAGCTGCGGCCGATGTCGGGTTCCAGCGCACCATCCGGCACCCACAGTACGGTCGTACCGTGGCAGGTTCATTGCTTGGGGACGGTGTCCAAGGCCCCTTCCCCGACGGCCACTCGGCGCTGGGTGACTGCATCAGAGTCCTCCGCCACGAGCGCTCGGTGACACTCGTCCAGCTCAGCCGACGGAGCAACGTGCACGAAACGGAGCTCTCACTCATCGAGCGCGGGCTGCGCAACCCGCGTATCAGCACCGTGGCCCAGATCGCCAGCGCCCTCGACGTGCCGCCCGGACTGCTCGTAGACGCCGCCTATCCGCCAAAGCGGTCGAACGCCGAGGAGACCGTTCTTCGCACACCTGCGATCGTGGACGACGCTCGCCTCGCCGCAGGCCCGACGCTGCCACGTCCGATCGAGGTTGCTTGTCACGGAATCTCGGCCGAGGTCATACGCCAACTCGCCGCCGCGCCGGAGCGCATGCGTGAGCTCCACTGGCGCGATTTCGAAGCGCTGGTCGCGGAGCTATTCCGGCGTGACGGGTTTGCGGTACATCAGACACCGGCGGTCGGCGACGAGGGTGTCGACCTATTCGCCGCCCGCAAGACGGGGCTCGGGACAACCTTGTACGTCGTGGAATGCAAGCAGCACAGCCAGCCGATCCCTCCGCGATTCGTCCGGGAACTCGCGTGGGTCATCGACCGCCACCGCGCCACCGGCGGAATGCTGGCGACGACGTCGACGTTCGCCCCCGGAGCCCAACGGGAGCAGCGCAAGCTGCGGTTTCGCATGGCACTGACCGATTTCGCCGACCTGCGCCGCTGGTTGCTGGGCGATCGCATCCTCTAACTACATCGTGTGCGTACGCACCAACCGGCCGGCTAGAAGGCAACGCTAGAATCATGGATGGTGCGTCCGTGACTCGAAAGCCACCTTCGGTAGCAATGAGGTGTTGGCAGGCAGAAAGCGGAGCGCTCCCGGTTGGATTCGAACCAACGACCTGCGGATTAGAAGAGCGCTGAAGGGCCGTCCTGTTAGGTCCCGATGCGGGCTGTTGGGCTCGCTGGGCGGGCACAAGCCCGTTGCATCCGACGAATCGGGAGTAGCTGGAGAGTAGGTCGCGTCGTCGTCGATCTCGCCGGAGCGCCTGCTTTGCTTCCGGCCGTGGCGAAGAAGTTTCGCGAGGTCAGGAAGGCGCTCCGCCAGGCCGGATGGTCGCTCGTCCGGACCAAGGGCGACCACGAACAGTGGCGTAGCCCCGAAGGCGACCGCGTCGTGACGGTCGCTGGCCAAGACAGCAAGGACGTCCCGGTCGGTACCCTGAAGTCGATCCGGCAGAGCACGGGACTCGAGGACCTCCGATGACCGAATATCTCGTCATCTACGAACAGGGAGACACAAGCTGGGGCGCCTACTCCCCCGACCTCCCCGGCGTGGCAGTCGTCGGCGATAGCCGCGAAGAGGTCGAGCAACTCGTCCGCGAAGCGATCCCGTTTCACCTCGATGGCCTCCGCGAAGCTGGCCTCCCGGTTCCAGAGCCCCGCAACGCCGCTGGCGTCGTGGCCGCGTAGCGCGGACCCGCCGCGTCGGCGACGGCCGGCTATCGACCGGGGCCAGGTTGTCGCGATTCACAGAAGCACTAGCTTCGATCAAATCGAAACAACCATCGGTGTATGAGAGGGGGCATCGTCGGTCGCGCCAGCTCCCGACCGCGGGATCACGTCGACCCGTCCAGCTCAGTGGCGTCGGTAACAGCCTCATTTGGGTGCCGTAGTCGGCATCGGCGTCAACGTCGACGCCCATCACACCCGTCTTGATCGCATTGTGGCCGGCACCGATGACTCGCCTCAAGCGCAGCCGCGCCTGGCTGCATAAGACAGCCGTGCTCGAAGCCTTGAGCCTGAGCGGCCGGGGCCGTCTACGCCAGCATCTCGGCGTGTTCGAGGGCCGCCGCGTCTCCGGCCAGGCTCACGACGTGAGTGGCGTTGACGAGTGTGGCGGAGGGGTTGTCGAAGAGTTCCCTGGCGGCGAACAGCGCGTCGATTGGAAAGTCCGCGATTACAACTTGCCAACTCGTCGATGCGTCGACGAGCACACCGGTCCGCACATCGGAGCCGTCGCGTGGCAGCTCGATGACGCCGTCTGAACGCCGGCGGACGTAGAAGGTGCGGTCCAGGAATGCGACCTCGTCAACAGGAGCCGCGTCGGAGAACTCCCCGATCGCCGCGCCAAGATCCGCCATGCAACCGGGCCCCCACATCGGCTGCATCGGGAATTCGCCGGTCTGAAACCCGGGCACGAACGCAAAACGCTGATGTCCGGGCGACTCGTTGTCGTAGACGATCAGATCTTCCTGGGCGGCGGCCACGTAAAGAGCGAACATCCAGTCGAGGCGATCCGTCTTCTCGAGTGCCCCAGCGAGTGACCCGAACGTCACGGCCCTGGTGCGATCTGGCGACAGTGCCGCTGCACGAGCCCACCGCGGGATAGGTTTCGGAAACAGCCTGCCTCCGGGAGTGTCATGGCCCCAGAGCCGGTTGATGATCTCTGCAACGTCGCGCAAGAAGCGGAACACGCTCGGCGGCATATTGACCGTGTGCCGCTCAGGGTGCGCGATGTAGTTGCGAGAGTCCTTGATCGAGTCGAGAACGACGACGTTGCGTTGCCCGATCAGCAGACCTCGGCGACGAGCCCACCCGAACAGCGCCGGGTATCCCATAGGTGCCGGCTCGTCGGAGGTTTCGCGGAGGCAGATTCGGTCGCCACGAGGAGCTGCCTGCACGGCCTCGCGGTAATCCGCGAATGACGAGACGGCGAGGAAGTCGTCAACCCCGCGTCGTTTGATCGGGATTCTTCCCTCGTAGAAGGAAATGAACCGGTGACGTAGCGCACCTTCCAACGCGACGTGCGCGAGCGAGTAGGCGGCGGTGAAGAGGTCGTAGTTGAGAAGGCCGTGCATGAAGACGCTTCGCACTCGGTCGAACTCCAACCGGATGTCTTCCGGCACGGCTTCGACCAAAGCAGCATGATCCAGAAGCCCGGCGAGGTAGGCCGCGGAGTCTTCCGGCCGAAGCCGTCCACCGAGCCCCCAAGCACTGAAGTGCAGTGTCGCTTCGTCCACCTCCTGCAGTTCGCGCAGGATCTGCCCGCCCTCGACGTTCATGAGTGCCGACGATACCTGCGGTGCGCGAGCGCTCGGACTCTATGCGGGTTCGAGCCCGGGCCTTTCACCAGCGGACATACAGCGCTCGTACATCAGCTTGGTCATCGGGACCGGGGCCGTCGACTCGGCAGTCGACGTGGAGATCCCCGAGTCACCCAGGAACCGATTGACAAGGGGCACGCGGCGCAGCCTGAGCGACAAACTTCTCCTCGGCGGCGGTCCGGGGAGGGGCGCGGTTCGAGCGAGGCCAGACGTGCGATGGGGACCGGGGCCGGATGCGCCAGGGAGAGACTCGCGAGTGGACGATCCGGGTTCGACTCCAGTTCGAGCGTGTCGGCACAATAGATGCGTGAGCAAGCGGGGCGACAAGCGACGGAAGCGCGCGCGTCAGCGGCCGATACGGATCGACGTCGAGGGATTCCAATACGGACCGCTCACCGTCGAGCGACACGGGCGACACCTGTTCTCGCATCTCGACGCCGAGCACCCCGATTACCCGGCATTCAAGGACTTGGTCGAAGCGGAGCGTGCAGCGGTCCCGGGGCGAATCCAGCAATTGCGCGAAGAGGTCAGGGCACTGTGTGCACCGTACGACGCGTTCGATGTGCTCGCGGGCTTGTGGATGGTGAATATCGCCAGGGATCCCGAGACTTTCCGGGAATCTACCGACAAGGGTCTCATCGCCGCGGTTGAACTCGCTGCCGCCATCTTGATTGAACGCGACGGCCGGGTCCCAACGCGTGCCGCTGAGGCTCCGGATCTGGCGGTTGCGACCGAAGTGAACGAGCGCCTAGTCCAGTTGCTCCAGTTGCAGGGCGCGCAGTTCATGATCGAGGCGATGGACGACACGGACGACGACCTCGCAGAGATCCGCGCCGAGGCGAGAGCCCATCGGCTGATGGTCCGCGGCCCGTCGTACCCGTGGCAGGAACGCAACACTCTGATCGACCTGTTCTCGGGTGACGGCGGGGCAGACATCGTCGAACGCGCGGTTGGATTCTCCATCGAGAACGCCCTCGCCTTGGCGGATGCTGCGGAGACTCTCGGGTTGACCCACTACGCAGAGCGGGCAGCACAAGCGCGAGGGTTCGCGGACGAGTTCAAGGCCCAATACGAGCAGGCGCGCGAGGGCAACCCCGTCGCCGATAGGTGGGTCGAGTCGGTGTCGAGACTCGACGTCGCCGGCCACCGGCAGAGCATCAGGGCGATCGACGGCGTTAGCCTGAAATGGCTGCATGCCTCTATGGGCGACACGATGCAATTCACGGTGTCGGAACTCGCGCAGGCGAGCGAGGTCTCGCTGGAGGTGGCCGGAGCGTTCCTCGATCGGCTCTCGTTGGATTTCGGGCAGTTCGCTGATCGCGACTGGCCTCCGGATATCGAGGATGTCCGCGAGCGACCGTTCGTGCACGACGGACGAGGGCACTATTTCTGCGTCTCGCCGGCGAGCCTGCTGTGGACCCTGCGTCCGACGCTCGAGCGCGCTATCAAGGAACTCCCCGGAGACGCGTTCAAGCGCTGGGATCGTCACCGTGCGCGGGTCGTCGAGGACCGCGCCGTGAAGGCCCTGAGCACGGCGCTGGGGGCGGACTGGTGCCACACGGGCTTGTATTACGAAACGGTCGAGGTCGGAAAGCGCAAACGGCCCGAGCTTGATGGGATCTTGCGGGTGGATACGTGCGCCGTCTTGGTCGAGGCGAAGGCGTCGAGTATGCGGCCATCCGCTCGTAGAGGCGCGCCGGCTGCCTTGCGCTCCTGGATCAAGAATGAACTCAGCAAGGCCTCCGACCAGGCTCGTCGCACACGTAACACGATCCTCGGCGACGTGCCAGCAAACGTTACCGACGGGCACAACAAGCCCGTGGCTCTTGACGTGAATGGGGTCAGCCGAACCTACGAGATCCTCGTCGTCCTCGAAGACCTGCCGGGCATTGCGCCGTTGACCTGGCAGATGGGGGATCTAGGCCTGCTGCCGGCAGAACCGACACCGCTGGTGCTTCACCTGCATGACCTCGAGCTGATCTGCGAGATGGCCGAACGGCCCGCTCAGCTCATCCACTACTTCGAGCGCCGCCGACGCCTGGACCGGCAGCGCCGTGCATGGGCTCATGACGAACTCGACTACTTCATGAACTACCTCGGGCAGGACGGCTTGTTCTGGCCAGACATTCCGACCGACGAAGCCAAGATCTCTCCCATCCGCTTGTTGTCGTTTACGGACGAGCTCGACACGTACTTCGCGCACAAGGAAGGCCAGCGACGGCGCCGCGCAAAGCGTCCGCGGCAACGTCTACACCGAGATGTCCGAGCGCTGCTCGACCACTTCGACGATGTTGACGAGCCGGGCTGGCTCGAAGCCCAGATTGTGCTGCTCGAGCTCGACGAGCCATCCGCCGCGAGGATCGCCAGCAGCCTCCGACGTCTCAAGACGCTGGCGGAACGCGATGGCGTCGTCCGCGATGCGAGCTTCATGTTCCCCGACGGCGACTTCGGCGTCACCGTGATGGCCGTGCCCACTTCGCTCAGCGGCGAGTTGTCTCGGCGACTCGTCGCATACTGCACGTTGAAGAAGCACCAGATGCGTTACGCGCGGTGGTACGGCTACGGGTGCCATGCGGTCGCAAAGGGCTTGGTCCAGACTACGGCGATCCTGGATCGCCCATGGACGCCAGACGAGAACCTAGACGGTCTCGTCGAGTCGCTTCCGAGCGCAAGAGCAGAAGGCGGCAACTTCGATGGAACACACCAACGCGCCGAAATCATGCGCCGACGACGCCGCGACGCGGCGCGCTAGTCCATCGATGGCGGAGGCGGCCGTGTTGACTCAATGGTTCTGCCAGCGGTCACGTCCCTGCGATGGCGGCTCCGCAGCCCTTGTCCCGGTCCAGGCAATCGTCGCGCCTGGTCTGCATACGTCGTGATTGTTCCTCAGGAGGCCGGACAATTGGATCGCACACCCGGTTCGTAGCTACGCCAAAATTCAGGGATGTCCAACGATCAGACCGAGCGCATCGGGCGTCGAAGCCATCCGCGCCAAATTCGCGCGGCTCGGATGGTTCGTCCGTGAGCCCGTTCGGCCAGGCTATGGCGTCGATCTCTTCGTCGAAACGGCTACAGACGCACCGACCGGGCGGTTGCTCGCGCTCCAGGTGAAGTCGGGCGCTAGCTATATCGGCGAAGGCGAAGGAGACATCACATTCCGCACCGACCAGAAGCACATCGACTACTGGAAGAGGCATTCGCTCCCCGTAATCGTCCTGCTCTACGACCCCACGTCGGCGTCTTCGGCCTTGGTCTGGTGGTGGACGTAGCGCATGGTCGTCTTCAGGTCGACGTGGCCGGCGTACTCCTTGACCTTGGTCACGTTCCAGGCGTTGACGGCCCAAGTGCAGAACGAGTGCCGGAGGTCGTGGACGCGGATCGGTTCCTGGTCGTTCCCGTGCTGGTCAATGGTCTCGCGCTTGTGGCTGAGGGCGGCTCGGTCGAGTGCCGCGTAGAAGACGGCTCGCGCCCGCTTGTCGATCATGCGGCCGCCGAGCGGCGTGGCGAACACGTAGTCGTTCTCGCCCGTAAAGCTCTCGCGCGTGCTCAGGGCTGCGAGGCGCTGCGCGAGCGGTGCGACCATCGGGACGGAGCGGGCTCGCTTGCCCTTGGGCGTCGAACGGGCGCCGTCGGTGTAGCCGGACTCGACGCGGATCATGGAGCGGGCGAAGTCGACATTGCGCCAGGGCAGGTCGCGCAGCTCGCCCATGCGAAGGCCCGCGTAGAAGGCGGTCGAGAGCATGGCCGCGAAGGTCTGCCGCTCGACGTTCGAGAGCTCGCGGAGCTGGTCTGACTCGTCGTCGACGAGGACGACTCGGTAGATGCTCTCGAACTCGACGGGCTCGAGGATGTTGAAGGTGCCGGCGTCGTCGAGCGTGACGCGCTCGGCGTCCTCGCTGGGGTTCGTCTGGATCAGCTTGCGTCGCTTCGCGAGCTTGAAGACGCCATGCAGGAGCACGAGGATCTTCTGCACGGTTCTTGGTGACAAATGCGTGTCGAGAAGCTCGCGCCGGAGGTCGTCGACATCGTCAGTGCCGAAGGTGTCACGGCGCTCTTCGCGCAGCTCGACGTACTGGCGGCCTTCTCGCATCACGACGACCTCGTGTCGTTCGGTCGCCTGGAGTGGCGTCTCAGCTCCGAAATGCGGGAGCAGGTACGCGCGGGCGGCGTTGCGCGCGTCGCGGATCGTCGAGTGCTTGCGTCGCTTCTCGACCCGCAGGTACGTCAGCCACGCCTCGATCGCGTCGCCGAACGTCGGCGTCGCCGGCCGTTCAGTCGGGACGGTCTCGAGTCGCGGCTTCAGCGGCGCCTCCCGCGCGGCGGAGAGCAACTTCTCGAGCGCATCCGCGGCGAGCTTCGGCGTGAACGCTCCCGCCGGGCACGGACCGTCCGCCGCCCGCCAGACGATCGCTCCGCGCGGGGTCGTCGGCCGCTGTCCTTCACGTGCGCCAGTCCAAGCGTCCGAGTGCGCTTGACGCCGTCCCGATCGGTCCAGTGGGCGAAGTACTTCCGCCGTCCCGGCTCGCCGCGGACCTGGAGATGGCCCGTGACTCTGCTCTCCCCTGCCGCCGGCATCTCGCTGCTCACCGTGCCTCCCGCCGCTCAAGGTGATCTAACGACCGCCAGAGAGTAAGGCGCGAGAGTAGGCCGAGCCAGCGAATCTCAGCCGACCGGACGGAATTGGCTCCACGCCCCCGCCTACGATGAGCGCCCCCGGTTGGATTCGAACCAACGACCTGCGGATTAGAAGTCCGCTGCTCTATCCAGCTGAGCTACAGGGGCCGACGCGGCGCAGCTTAGTTCAGCACGCGACCGGCTTCTTGGCGCCAGGCGGCAGGCAGCGCGTCGAGATCAGCGGCTTCCTGCCCGCCCGCACCGCCAGCACCTTGACTGCGTTGATCGCATCCGGTCGCGAGACGACGACCGTGATCCGCGCGCCCGCCCGCAGCGGCTTGCGGATGAACCGCGCCAGCGAGACCGTCCCGAACGCGTTCCGCCGCACGTACCCCTTCCCGCGCAGCCCCGCCGGGCACCCCCCGCCCGCGCACACGACCGAGACCGTCGCCCCGAACGGCACGTTCTTGATCTGCAGCGAGCTGAACCGGGTCGACGCGCCCCGCACCGACGAGAAGAACGCCAAGGTCACCAGTACCTGCTCCGGCGCACGCGAAGCCGCCGAGACAGCAGCCGGCGCCACCGCGTCCGCCCCGTCGCAGTTCTCGTCCACCCCGTTGCCGGGCACGTCGTTGGCGCCCGGGTGAATCGAGGCCACGCTGTCGTCGCAGTCCACGTTCGCGTTGAAGCCGTCGCCGTCGGCGTCGGGGACCGCGATCGTCCAGGAGCGGCGAACCGGCGTCGGGTCCACGTTCCCGGCCCGGTCGATCGCCCGCGCCGCGAACGTGTGCGCGCCCGGCGCCAGCCCGGCCAGCGCCACCAGGCCGTCGCACGCCGCGAACGGCGCGCCGTCCAACGAGCACTCGAACGTCGCCGCTTCGCTCGCCACCAGCGAGAACGTCTCCGCGTTGACCGTCTGCAGCGCCCCCTCGCCGGGCCCGGTCGCGACCGAGAAGGACGTGTCGGGCGCCACGGTGTCGACCGTCCAGGTCACGCTGGCGGCCGGCTCGCTCGGGTTGCCCGCGTCGCTCAATCCGGTCACCGTGAAGCTGTGCGCCCCGTCGCCCAGCCCGGTCAGCGTCACCGACCCGGTGTGCGTCGCCGTCGAGAAGCCGCACGCCCGCGCGACGCCATCCAGCGAGCAGGACACGGAGCTCCCCGCGAAGCTGGAGTAGTCGATCGACGCGCTCCCGACCCGCGTGAACGCGCCCGGCTTGCGCGTCAACGCCACGTCCACGATCTGCCGGAAGTTCGCGACCGGCGCGTACGCGATGTCGACCCCCACGAGCGGCGTCCCGTTCATCTGGCACAGCGCGCCGGCCCCGCACGCGCTCGGCCTGCTCCCCGACCACCCGGCGAACCGCCAGCCGGGCGCAGGGGTCGCGGTCAGGTTCAACCGCGGCTGGTAGAGGCAGAGCACAGGACACGCCGGCTGCCAGCCGCTGCTGGCGGCGCACCCCGTCGTCTCGGTGTTCTTGAGCTTCGACGCCGAGCACGAGTACGGCTGCCCCGCGTCGGCGATGGTGCCCGAGCCGGCGATCGTCGGGGTGACGGTGAAACTGCCCGCCGACGCGGGCGCGGCCGAAACGGCAAGGACCGCCAGAGCGAGAACGAGTGAGCGCACGCGCCTACTCAATTCCCTGCGCCTTGGCGCGCGCTTGCGCGAAGCTTGGCGTCAATCAGGCACGGCGGTACAGGCGCCCGGGTCGCCCGGGTCCCTCCGACCGCAGCGCGCCGGTGTCCTCCAGCAGCCCGGTCGCCCGCACGTCGCGCCGGAAGTTCGCGGCGTCGACGACCTCCCCCCGCAGCGCCTCGTAGAGCTGCTGGGCCTGACGCAGCGTGAACGGCTCGGTCAGCAGCGCGAGCCCCTTGCGCACGAACCACACCTTGTCCGCCACCCGCGCGTGCAGCCGCCAGAGCCCGTCCTCGACGATCGTGGCGTGATCGAGCGCCAGCTCCGGCAGCGCGTCGAGCGGCTGCCAGGACGCGTCGCGCTCCGCCGGCCGCTCCTCCGGCAGCGTCTCCGGCCGCACGAGCGCCATGTAGGCGATCGACGGCAGCCAGCCGCGCGGATCCCGCGAAGGATCGGCGTACGTGCGCAGCTGCTCCAGGTGCACGGAGCCCACGCCGGTCTTCTCGCGCAGCTTCCGTTCCGCCGTCTGCTCGGGCGCCTCGGACGCGCCGACGAACCCGCCGGGCAGCGCGAACATCCCCCGCTGCGGCTCCTCCAGCCGGCGCGCCAGCAGCACGCACAACCGCCCGTCGAGCAGCGTGAAGACGACCGGATCGGCCGTCAGGCCGATCGGCGCCTCATACCCCGCGCTGTTGGACGCTCGCACGGTCACCGACCACCCGGAGGATCGCCGCGACGAACGCGTCGACGTCCGCCTCGCTCGTGTCCCACGCGCACATCCAGCGCACCTCGCCGGTGTGCTCGTCCCAGACGTAGAACTTGAAGTCCCGCTGCAGCTCCTCGGCGGCGCCGGGCGGCAGGATCGCGAAGACCGCGTTCGCGCGCACGTCCTGCGTGATCGCGACCGCGCCGGACACGCCCGCCGCCAGCCGCGCCGCCATCGCGTTCGCGTGCCCGGCCGCGCGGCGCCAGAGCTCGTCCGAGAACAGCGCCAGCAGCTGCGCGGACACGAACCGCATCTTCGACGCCAGCTGCATCGACTGCTTGCGCAGGTACAGCAGCGAGGACGCCAGCGACGGCTCGACGACCACCACGGCCTCGGCCGCGAGCAGGCCGACCTTCGTCCCGCCGAGGCTGATCACGTCCGCCCCGGGCGCGGCGTCCCCCAGCCCGACGCCGAGCGCCGCGGCCGCGTTCGCCAGCCGCGAGCCGTCCACGTGGAACAGCATTCCGTGCTCGTGGGCGAACGAAGCGAGCGCCGCGAGCTCGTCCAGCTCGTACAGCGTCCCGAGCTCGGTCGACTGCGTGACGGACACGACGCCCGGCTGCACCACGTGCTCGTCGCCGATCCGCGCCATCCGCCGCTGCACCAGCGCCGGTGTCAACTTGCCGTCGGGCGTCGGGACGGTCAGCAGCTTGATGGCGCCCATCACCTCGGGCGCGCCGCACTCGTCGACGTTCAAGTGCGCGCTCTCCGCGCAGATGACGCCCTGCCACGGCCGCAGCATCGCGCGCAGGCTGACGACGTTGGCTCCGGTGCCGTTGAACACCGGGAACGCCGTGGCGCCGTCGCCGAACACGGACGCGACCACGTCCTGCAGCCGCGCGGTCCATTCGTCCGCGCCGTAGGACACGGCATGACCCTCGTTCGCCGCCGCGATCGCGTCCAGCGCTTCCGGCAGGATGGGGGCGTAGTTGTCGCTCGCAAAGGCACGCACGGCGCACGACGATACCCATGGACCCATTCCGCATGTACATCGTGGCCCGCCGCGGGGCGTTCGACTCCGTCGCCGAGGGCGGCCGCCTCGCGGGGATCGCCGCCGTCCGGGCGCTGCGCGACTTCGGCGCCGACCCGGAGTGGCTGGCGCGGCCCGGCAAGGTCGTCCTGCGCGCCCGCAGCCCGTCGCAGTGGGCGCGCGTGCTTGAGGAGCCGCACGCGAGCGCGGGTGACGGCGTCGTCGCGCTGCCGCCGCGGAGGCGCTCCGAGCGGGGCGACGTGCTGACCAAGCTGCAAGCGATGTCCACCGAGCTCGAGCCTCCGCCGGAGACGGCGGACGCGCCGCTGCGCTTCGCGCTGAACCCGTACGTCACGATGAGCTCGGGCAAGACCCTGGCCCAGATCGCGCACGCCGCCGTCATGGCGGCGGACCTCGGCTACGACGTCGCGACCGCCGCCGTGATCGTCAGCGACGCCCGCGACGGCTGCGTCGCCGAGGTCCGCGACGCCGGGCTGACCGAGGTCCCGCCCGGCACGATCACCGTGCGCGTCTTAGTGCGCGAGTGACAGCCCGAGCCAGACGATCACGAGCGAGACGACGAAGATCGCCCCCTGCAGCCAGTGCGCCGCGCTCGCGCGCAGGTGCCAGAGGATCAACACGGCCGCCAGGACGACGAGCGCCAGCTTCAGATGCAGCGTGCCGTTGTCCCAGAGGTGCCAGTCCGACGCCATCCAGGCACCGGTGACGATCAGGACGCCGAGCGCGGCGACCGACGCCCACCCGAACCGGCGCGCGACCGCGCGCAGCCCTTCCGTGTCCCGGCCCCGCAGCCCGGGGACGACAGCGATCGCGAGGACGAGCTGGCCGCCGACGAACGTGGCCATGGCGAGAACATGCAGATAACGGACCACCGACATAGTCGGGGCGCCGGGATTCGAACCCGGGACCTCGTGCTCCCAAAGCACGCGCGCTGCCAGGCTGCGCCACGCCCCGTCGGGACCAGTATCGCAGCGCGCTCGGAAGCGAAGTCAAGGAATCGGCACGAGCTGCCGATTACTGGAGCACAGGTTCCAGCTTCCCGATAAAGGCAAACCGTCCGCGAGGGCGGGGCGCAAAGCCACGGGGCTCACCGAGCCAGCCGGGCTGCCGAAGGAATCGCATGCCAGGACGGCGTGTCGGGTGGCGTGAACTGCCGAATACGTACCCGACAACACGCGAAAGCCACGGAGGCCATCGCCGTGCTGCGCACAACGCTGAAACTTCGAGTCCTGCCCGCCGCTGCCGTCATGGTGGGCCTGCTGGTCGCCGCCCCGGTCGCCCACGCCGCATCCGATCCGGTCGCCACGATCGCGCTCGGAGACAAGCGTCCAACGGTGCTCGAGGCGAAGAAGACCAAGGCGAAGGCCAAGAAGAAGGCCGCCAAGAAGAAGAAGGCGGCCAACAAGAAGAAGACCACGGCCAAGAAGTCCCAGGCCCCGGTCAGCTGCCAGGACGTCGACGTGCTGCCGGTCGGCGGGAACCTCGACGCGGTCGCCGACGCGATCCTCTGCCTGCACAACCAGATCCGCGCCAAGCAGGGCCTGCCGCTGCTCAAGCAGAACGGCAAGCTCGCGACCGCCGCGGCGCGCCACTCGAGCGCGATGGTCAACCAGGGCTACTTCGACCACACCAGCCCGGACGGGACCTCGTTCGTCGAGCGCATCCTGGACGCCGGCTACGTCAAGCGCAACGACGGCTGGACGCTGGGCGAGAACCTGGCCTGGGGCACCGGCGACCTGAGCACGCCGAACGGCCTCATGGACGCCTGGATGAAGTCCTCCGGCCACAAGGCGAACATCCTCAAGAAGGCCTACCGCGAAGTCGGCATCGGGATCCGCCTCGGCGTCCCGAGCGACGAGGGCGTCGGCGCGACCGTGACCGTCGATTTCGGGGCCAAGGCCTAGTTCCTAGACTCGACGTCGATGGCCGACGTCGAACCCCTCAACGCCCTTCACTACGACCTCTCCAAGGTCGGTGGCCTGCAGCCCGTGGCCGCGCCGCCGTATGACGTGATCGATGCCGCCCAGCGCGCCGAGCTGCTCCGCCGCTCGCCGTACAACGTGGTCGAGATCGATCTACCGGTCAACGGCGGCGATCCGTACGGCCACGCCGCGAGCGTCCTCGAGCGCTGGGGCGAGGAAGGGATCGTGGTCCGCGACGACCGGCCCGCGCTGTGGGCGCTGGCGCAGGACTACACCGGTCCGGACGGCCGGCAGCGCACGCGCCACGGCGTCTTCGCGCGCGTGCGCGTGGAGGACTACGGCCCCGGCCGGATCCGCCCGCACGAGCGCACGCACCCGGGCCCGAAGGAGGATCGCCTGCGCCTCACGCGCGCGACGCGCGCGAACCTCTCCCCGATCTTCAGCCTCTACGACGACCCCGCGAACGCCGCCTGGGCCGCGGTCGCGCCGTTCACCGAGCAGGACCCGTGGGGCACGGTCACCGACGAGGACGGCACCGTCCACAAGCTCTGGCGCATCACCGACGAGCACGCGATCGACGCGTTCCGGGCCGCGCTCAAGGACACCGAGCTGCTGATCGCCGACGGCCACCACCGCTACGAGACCGCGCGCGTCTATCAGCAGGAGCAGCCGAGCGCCGACCACGTCCTGATGTGCCTGGTCGCCCTGCAGGACTCGGGGCTGACCGTCTTCCCCACGCACCGCCTGGTCACCGGCGACCTCGGCGCCGTCGAGGCGGCGCTGGACCGCGACTGGACGCCCGAGCCCCGCGACACGCTCAGCATCGGCGTCTACGCCAAGGGCGAGCACCGGACCCTGTACCTGAAGGACTGGGCGATCGCCGACGCGGCGCTGGCCGGCAAGCCCGAGCCCTACCGGCGGCTCGACACGGCCGTGCTGGAGGCGCTGATCCTCAAGGGCGCGCTCGGCATGACCGAGGACGACATCTCGCACTTCAACGGCCTCAACTACGCGCGCACGCCCGAGGAGGCGCAGGCCAAGGTGGACGCCGGCGAGGCCGTCGCGGCGTTCTTCATGTCCCCCACCCCGGTCGAGCGCGTCCGCGACGTGGCGGCCGCGGGTGAGAACATGCCGCCCAAGTCGACCTACTTCTTCCCGAAGGTCCTGACGGGGATGGTGTTCAATCCCCTAGAGGAGAAGTGATGGCGCTCATCAATCGCTCCCAGCCAGCCGCGACGGACATGCGGGCCTCCGCCCGCAAGCGCGAGCGCTACGTCCACGACGTCAAGGCCGGCCGCCACGCGCTGACCGTCGACGAGCCCGTCAAGCAGGGCGGCGACGACAGCGGGCCGAGCCCGCAGGAGCTGCTGGCCGCCGCGCTCGCCTCGTGCACGGCGGTGACGATGGAGATGTACGCCGACCGCAAGGGCTGGGACGTCGACGGCCTGGAGGTCGACTGCCGGTACACGCCCGCCGAGCGCGGGTGCCCGACGCGCTTCGAGCTCGTGCTCAAGCTGCCGCCGCACCTGAGCTCCGAGCAGGTCGAGCGTCTGCAGGTGATCGCGGCCAAGTGCCCCGTGCACCGCACGCTCGAGGGCGAGGTCGCGTTCGACGAGCGGGTCGAACGCCGCTGAACCTGCGCGAGGATCTGCGCGCCGCGCTGCTCCGCCCCGAGGAAGCGCTGGCGATGGACGTGCACGGCGGGCGCACCCACTCCGCCGTGCTCGTCCCGCTCGTCCCCGCCGAGCACGGGCTGTACACGGTCTTCACGCGCCGGCGCGAGGACCTGCGCCGGCACCCGGGCGAGATCTCGTTCCCGGGCGGCCGGCGCGACGAGGGCGAGACGCTGGTCGAGACCGCGCTGCGCGAAGCGCACGAGGAGATCGGGCTCGCGCCGGCCGCGGTCGACGTGCTCGGCGCGCTCGCGCCCGTCGGCACGTTCGTCACCAACTACGCGATCTACCCGTTCGTGGGGCTGATCGCGCCGCAGCCCTGGGCGGTCCACGAGGCCGAGGTCGCGGAGGTGCTCGAGCTGGGCCTCGACGAGCTCGTCGCCGGGCACTCGCTGCAGCGGCTCGTGCGGCGCGGCATGGCGTTCAAGAGCGACGTCTACGAGGTCGCCGGCCACACGGTCTGGGGCGCGACCGCGCGCATCCTGGCGGACCTGCTCAACCGCCTAGAAGGCGTTCGATCGCCGCACTGACGTCGTCGCCCGGCTCGACGACCTCGAGCGGGATCTGCCACGTCTGCGAGCTCGCGCGCGCGATCGCCTCGCCGCCGCCCGCGTGCACGACGCCGCGCACGCCGGTGTCGACCAGCTTCTCCCACAGCATCCGCACGCGGCCCTCCGGGATCTCGACCCCGTCCATCAGCCAGCAGACGACCGTGACGCCGTGGAGGGCGTCCATCAGCGTCCCGATCCGGTCGGGATCGCCGACGTAGGGCTCCGCCCCGGCCGCGGCGATCTCCTCCACGTGCGCGCCGCGCGTGGTTCCGCGCACGGCGTAGCCCGCCGCGCGCAGCTCGGTGGCGAGCGCGCGGCCGCGGGATCCACAGGGAATTATTAGGACGCGCGCCACGCGGCCGAGTGTAGGCTGGATGGGAGGCGCCGCTCCGTTCGCGGCGTTCGCGTGTTGCCTTCACTCGTGACCCGAGCCTTCGCCGCAGCCCTCGTCGCCCTCCTGCTCTGTGTGCCGTCCGCGGCCGCGGACGACCTGCCGATGCAGCTCCCGGGCGACGCTACTGCCTCGGCGGTGCGTTCGGATCCTGACACATGGCTGGTGGGGGCCGTGCCGGGCCGCGAGAGCGCCGCGATCGCCCGCCGCTTCCACGCCGACCACGGCGGCCTCGGCAACTACAAGGTCAAGCGGTCCCAGGCCCGCGCGTTCGCCGCGGCGCTGCGCAAGCGCCACCTGCTCGTCTACGCGCAGGCGAACGTCCTGCTGAAGACGTTCGGCGTCGTCGACGACCCGCTGTCCGGCCCGCCGAACGACTGGCGCGCGCGGGTCGCCTCGCCCGACCTCACGCCGCCGCCGGTGACGCCGCAGAGCCCGCTGATCGCGCTGGTCGACGCCGCCGCCGACCTCACGCACCCGGAGTGGACGGGCGACCCGAACATCGCCACGATCCCGGGCACGCCGGTCACCAACGCGCACGGGACCGCGACCGCGTCGGTCGCCGCCGCGCCGCAGAACGGGATCGGCATCCTCGGCGTCTGGCCGGGCGCGCGGGCGCTCAACGTCCCGCTCGCGACCGAGCCGGGAACCGACGGCGCGATCACGTGCGACGCGTCCGGAAAGGCGATCGCGCAGGCGGTCAAGAACGGCGCGGCGATCATCAACATGAGCTACGGCTCGCCGTCGCAGTGCGCGGCCGAGAAGGTCCAGCTGTTCTTCGCGATCGCCCAGGGGATCATCCCGGTCGCGGCCGCCGGCAACGAGTTCGAGAGCGGCAACCCGCTCGAGTTCCCCGCGTCGCTGCCGCACGTCGTCACCGTCGCGGCGACGACACCGGACGACAAGAGCGCGCCGTTCTCCAACGCCAACGCGGCGATCGACCTGTCCGCACCGGGCGTCGGCATCCTCGCCGCGGTGCCGTTCGCGCTCGACGGCGACGGCGTGCAGGACGGCTACGAGGCGCTCTCCGGGACGAGCTTCAGCGCCCCGATGGTGGCCGCCGCGCTGGCGTGGGTGCGCCAGGCGCGGCCGGAGCTCACGCCCGACCGCGTCGTCCAGGCCGTGCGGCTGAGCGCGCGTGACGTCGAGAAGCCCGGGTGGGACTCGCTGACCGGGTTCGGCGTCCTCGACGTCGGCGCGGCGCTGAGCGTCCCGGCCGACAAGCTGCCGATCGCCGATCCGCTGGAGCCCAACGACAACCTCGTCTGGGTCAACGGCACCGCGTTCGGCAAGCCGGCGAAGGCGATCTGGAGCGGGCGCGGGACCAAGCGGCTCGACGCGCTGCTGGACAAGCAGGAGGACCCGGTGGATGTCTACCGGATCGTCGTGCCGCCCGGCAAGACGGCGCGGATCGCCGTGATCCCGAAGTTCGGCGACCCGTCGCTGGAGGTCTTCAGCACGTCCGCGGTCTCGATCAACGACCTCGACCGGCGCGTCGCCGTCTCGCGCCTGCTGGGGGCCAAGAAGACCGAGCGGGTCACGGTCCGCAACAAGGGCAAGGGCAAGCACTCCTACTACGTGGCGGTGCGCCCGCAGGGCAACTCGCGCTACCAGGAGCGCGAGTACACCCTGCGGGTCAGCGCCGCGAGTACGTCCCGCTGAACGTCCCGCGGCCGAGCGCGCCCTTCAGCGCGGCGTCGACCTGCTCGGGCGAGGCGCCCGGCTCGAGCGTCAGGCCCTTGTCGACCGCGTAGAGGCTGAACGTGTAGTGGTGGGCGTCGTCGCCCTTGGGCGGGCACGGCGGCGTCCAACCGGGCTTGCCGGCGGAGTTCTCGCCCTCCTTGACCCCGGCCGGGAACTCGCCGTTCGGCGCCAGGCCGGCGCCGCTGGACGCGGCGATCCCCCACGCCGTCCAGTGCGTGAAGTCCGCGTCCCGGTCGTACACGACCAGGACGAGCTCGATCGCGCCCTCGGGCAGATCGCGCCAGACCAGCGTCGGGCGCCGGCCGGCGCCGTCACACGTGAGGTCCTTGGGGATCGCGGCGCCGTCCTCGAAGTCGGGCGTCGAGAACGAGATCGTGTCCGGCGCCGCCGGTGGCTCCTGCTGGGTTTTGTTGCCGCCGCAGCCCGCGAACAGGGCTGCGACGACGAGGGCTACTGCCCCGTGGCGGGCGCCCACTGCGCCTCGGCCAGGTCGCCGGTGCCCTCGAGCGACGGCGGGGTGGGAACCGCCGGGGTGTCGCGCAGGTACCACTCGGCGTCGAGCGCGGCCTGACAGCCGGAGCCCGCGGCGGTGATCGCCTGGCGGTACGTGTGGTCGCACAGGTCGCCGGCGCCGAAGACGCCGGGGACGTTGGTGCGGGTGGACTTGCCTTCGGTGACGACGTAGCCGTCGGCGTCGGTGTCGACGATGCCCTGGACGATCGCGGACTGCGGCTCGTGGCCGATCGCGATGAACGCGCCCGCCATCGGCACCTCGCGCGCCTCGCCGGTCTCGGTGTTCTTCAGGCGCGCGCGGTCCAGCAGACCGCTGTCGCCGGCCAGGAACTCCTCGACCGTGTACGGCGTCAGGAACTCGATGTTCTCGGTGGCGCGGGCGCGCTCGAGCATGATCTTGGAGGCGCGGAACTCGTCGCGGCGGTGGACGATCACGACCTTGCTGGAGAACTTGGCGAGGAAGATCGCCTCCTCCATCGCGGAGTCGCCGCCGCCGACGATGATCGTGGCGCGGTCCTTGTAGAACGCGGCGTCGCAGGTCGCGCAGTAGGACACGCCGCGGCCGCCGAGCTCCTCCTCGCCGGGCACGCCCAGCTTCTTGTGCTCGGCGCCCATGGCCAGGATCACCGTGCGCGCCTGGTAGGCCTCGTCCTCGACCCACACGGTGTGCGGGTTGCCGGGCTCGAGCCTGGTCGCGTTGTCGGTGATGAAGCGGGCGCCGAAGCGCTCGGCCTGGTCGCGGAACTTCTGCATCATCTCCGGGCCCATGATCCCGTCGGGGAAGCCCGGGTAGTTCTCGACGTCGGTCGTCTGCTGGAGCAGCCCGCCCCAGAGGAAGCCTTCGATCACCAGCGGGTTGAGGTTCGCGCGGGCCGTGTAGAGCGCCGCCGTGTACCCGGCCGGCCCGCTGCCGATGATGATCACGTTCTCGACGTCTGCCATTCCCAATGCCTCTCGCTTCACGCTTTACTTTGTATAGTAGCTCGCCACTCCTCGACGCGGGCGCGGAGCCGGAAGAACGCGATCACCCCTGGCACCAGCGGGAGCCAGAACGTGAACGCCCGGAACACGAGCACGGCGACGACCGCCAGGCCGGCGTCGACGCCGAACGCCGCGAACGCTCCGATCATGCCACCTTCCACGCCGCCGACGCCGCCGGGGATCGGCAGCAGGTTCCCGAGCATGCCGACGAAGAACGCCTGTGTCAGGACCGCGACCGGCGGCGCGTCGCCGAACGCGCGGAACGCCGCCCACAGGACCGCGACCTGGAAGGCCCAGAAGAGGATCGCGCCGGCCAGGGCCGGGTTGCGCGAGCGGATGTGCTGCAGCGCGTCGCGCAGGCCGGCTGAGCTGGCGGCGGGGATCGTCGCCAGTCGCTGGGCGATCCGGCCCGTCCGGCCCGTGCGCTTGGCGAACCCGTCCAGGCGGCGCTGAAGGTCCGTCGGCACCAGCAGGATCAGGCTGGTCAGCGCCATCATGATCGTGGCGATGATCGCGGGGACGACGGTCATCGTGAACGGCGCTTCGCCGGGGAACAGGCCGATGCGCAGGCCGACGCCGCAGATGACCACCGCGGCCGCGTACGGGAAGTACGTGAGAACCAAGAACGAGATCGTCTTGTCCGCGACCATGCGGCGCGCCAGGCCGGCCTGGCGCAGCGCCCAGGCCTGCAGGACGAGACCGCCGGCGCCGCCGGCGGCGAAGATCCGGCTCGCCGCCAGGCCCGCCATCGTGATCAGGTAGCTCTCGCGCCAGCCGATGTTGCGGTGCGTGCCGAAGACGCCGCGGAACATCGCGACGTAGCCGCCGAACATGCCGAACGTCAGCGCGAACGCCAGCAGCACCCAGGCGGGCGAGCCGTCCTCGATGCGGCTCCACGTGTCCTCCAGGCCCGCGAGCTGCGGGAGCAGCAGGTAGAGCGCGAGGATCGCGGCGGCGAGGAAGCCGCACAGGGTGAGGACCGTGCGGCCGTTGAACTCGATGCCGCGGTCGTCGTCGCTGGAGCGCGAGGGGTCGCCGGGCGGCGGACGGTCGACCGTCTGCTCCGGCGCGCGCGTCATACGTTTGCTTTCGCCTCCAGCGCCTGCAGGGCCCGCGACAGGGCGCGCGCCGCGGGCGTGAGCTTCGGCTGGGCGACGCGGATGGTCTCGGCGAGCGTGAGGCCGGCGGCCAGATCCACGACGTAGTGCTCGCCCAGGTAGACCAGGGCGATGCCGAGCGTGGTGGCGTAGGCCCAGCCCAGCGCGCCCGCGACCTTTCCCGTGCCGCTGAGCACGTGCGCGGCCGACACCGACGTGGCGAAGTGCAGCGAAGGCATGGCGGCGAGTGGGTTCCCTCCCAAGACACCGTACAGAGGCGCCCAGCCCTGCTTCCAGAACTGCTGGCCGTACTCGACCATCATCCGGCGCAGCTCGGGCGTCCGGCCGTCGTCGAGCAGGCCCTTCTCGGCCGCGAACCACGGCGGTGCGGTCGGGATCGCCCAGTAGCCGACCACGCCGAGGTCGAACGTGGCGTAGATGCGCGCCGCCGCCGCGGGGAACTGGTCGCGGTGGCGGAGCAGGACGTACAGGACGGTGCCGTGCGGGAACGCGAACCAGACCCAGTGCGACCAGACCAGCACCTTCTCCCAGGCCGTGAAGCTGCCGGGGGTGCTGAGGGCCCGCTGGAGCCGGAGCGTGGGCGTCGTCCCGCGCCCGATCGCGCGGTCCGCCTTGACCGGATACTCCACCTTGACGCGGCGGAGCAGCTTCTCGGGGTCGTCGTTGGGCATCTTGTACGCGGCCAGGTAGGCGTACATCTGCAGCGCGCACATGCCGACGTCGCGCGTTCGGGAACGCGGGAACACGGCGAGGGCGAAGGGCGTGGCGGCCGCAGCGGCGATCACCACGGGCGGCTTCAGGCGGAGCCGGCGGCGGAGCAGCGGCGCCGCTATGCCGACGGCGAGCACCGTGCAGGCGGCCGCGCGGATGGCGGTCGAGCGGGGCACGGACGCGGGCGAATATATCGGGACGCGCGGACGCGACCGGTACGGGCACCCGCCCTTCGCGTCTCACCGGCGCCACCGATCCGCCCTCGCGACTTCGCCGGCGGCACCGTTTCGCCCTTCGCGCCGAGCCGACGGCGCCCCGCGCCACCGCGCCCTCGCGCCCCGCGCCACCGCGCCCTCGCGAACCGCGCCCTCGCGCCCCGCGCCACACCCCTCGTTCCCGCGCGGCGCCGGCGCGCGGGTCCGTGAGCGGTGAGCGCAGCGCGGAGCGGTTACGACCGCAGGTGAGAAAGGCAGGGATGCGGCGCCGCGCGATCGTCCGCACGCGCCGGCGCCGACGCGGCCAGGACATGGCGCGTCGCCACTCGCCCGGCTTGGCGAGTGGTCACTTTCTGGCGCTATCGGCCGAAAATTCGCCCCTCGCCGCGCCGAAGAGGCGGATGGCGCCGCGCGGCCATCCCGCCGGCCGTGAGAACCGCGCGGAGCGGTCACGGCCGCGGGTGAGGAGGCGCGCCCGCGCACCTCGCGATCGTCCCCGCCCGCGCCAGAGCCCGCCCGCCCCATCGTCAGCCCTCGCCCTCGCCCTCGCCCCGGCCGGCGCCGGCGCCGGCGCCGGCGCGGCCAGGGCGTGGCGCGTCGCCACTCGCCCGGCTTGGCGAGTGGTCACTTTCTGGCGCTATCGGCCGAAAACTCGCCCCTCGCCGCGCCAGGGAGATCGACGGTGCCGCGCAACCGTCCGCGGGCGATGAGTGCAGCGCGGAGCGGTCACGGCCGCGGGTGAGGATGCGCGCCCGCACACCTCGCGATCGTCCGCCCGCGCCAGAGCCCGTCCGCGCCATCGTCCGCCCGCCCCATCGTCAGCCCTCGCCCTTGCCGGCGCCGGCGCGGCCAGGACATGGCGCGTCGCCACTCGCCCGGCGCGGCGAGTGGTCACTTTCTGGCGCTATCGGCCGAAAACTCGCCCCTCGCCGCGCCGGGGAAGCGGACGGCGCCGCGCGGCCATCCAAGCCGGCGGTGAGAACCGCGCGGAGCGGTCACGACCGCGGGTGAGGAGGCGCGCCCGCGCACCTCGCCGATCGTCCCCGCCCGCGCCAGAGCCCGTCCGCGCCATCGTCCGCCCGCCCCATCGCCAGCGCTCGCCCTCGCCCTCGCCCCGCCCTCGCCGGCGCCAGCGCGGCCAGGACATGGCGCGTCGCCACTCGCCCGGCGCGGCGAGTGGTCACTTTCCGGCGCTATCGGCCGAAAACTCGCCCCTCGCCGCGCCGGGGAGATCGACGGCGCCGCGCGGCTATCCAAGCCGGCGGTGAGAACCGCGCGGAGCGGCTACGACCGCGGATGAGGGAGGCGGGCACGCGGCACCGCGCGATCGAAGCGAAGCGGCCACCCGTCACGCCGCCGCCGCGCGAGCGGACGCGGCGCCGGCGCGGGCCGCCGCGACGAACGAGGACACGACGCGAGAGCGCGGGTCGACCTCCGGATGCCACTGCACCCCCAGCGCCCACCGGCACCCGGGGAGCTCGATCGCCTCGACCAGGCCGTCGTCCACGCTCCACCCCGACGCGACGACGCCCGCGCCGAGCCGGTCGACCGCCTGGTGGTGGTGCGACTTGGTCGGGTGCCGGATCTCACCGCACGCCGAAGCCGCGAGCGACCCGCCCAAGAGCCGCACGTCGTGGTCGGCGTCCTCGAAGGACCCGGGCGTGCGCCGGTGGCCGGCGTCGTCCGGCAGGTGCTGGATCAGCGTCCCGCCCCGCGCCACGTTGAGCAATTGCATCCCGCGGCAGATCCCGAGCACCGGCACCCCACGACGAAGCGCCCGCCGCGCGAGCGCGATCTCGGTGACGTCCCGCCCCACGCACGTGCCCACCGTGCGCGCGTCTGCCGGCGCCCCGTAGGACCCCGGATCGACGTCCGCGCCGCCCGCCAGCAGCAGGCCGTCGAGCCCGTCCAGCGCCTCGTCCGGCCACGCCGCCAGCTCGGGGTCCGGCGGCAGCAGCAGCGCCAGCCCGCCCGCCGCCTGCACCGCGTCGACGTACGCCCGGGCGAGCAGGACCGCGTCACGGTCCCATACCGTCCAGCGCGCACGCTCGAGCGCCGCGCACAGCCCGATCCGAGGGCGTCGCCGCACCCCTCTCGCCTACCCGATCGCCCGCAAAGGAACCCCGATGAGCTCGATCACCACCCGGTCCGAGGACGGCACGACCACCATCGTCCTCGACCGTCCGGACGCCCTGAACGCGATCGACCCGGCGCTCGCCGAGGCCCTGAAGACCGCCCTCGAGCACGCCGCGAACGACGACGACACCCGCGCCGTCGTGCTCACCGGCGCCGGCCGCGCGTTCTCCTCCGGGGCCGACCTCAGCGGCGGCTTCGACCCCACGCCCGACGGCCACGCCGATCTCGCCCGGGCCCTCCACGAGCGCTTCCACCCGATCGTCCACACGATCCGCACCATGCCCAAGCCGGTCATCGCGTCCGTCAACGGCGCCGCGGCCGGCATCAGCGTCAGCATCGCCCTCGCCGCGGACCTCGTGATCGCCGCCGAGTCCGCCTACTTCCTGCTCGCGTTCGTCAACATCGGCCTCGTCGCCGACGGCGGCGCCAGCCTGCTGATCCCGGAGCGGATCGGCTTCGCCCGCGCCGCCGAGCTGGCGCTGCTGGGCGAGAAACTCCCGGCGCCGAAAGCGCTCGAATGGGGCCTGATCAACCGGGTCGTCAGCGACGCGACCCTGTCCGCCGAGACCCGTTCGCTGGCTGACCGCCTCGCCAACGGCCCGACGCGCTCCTACGCCGGCACCAAGCGCCAGCTCAACGCGTGGCTGTTCGAGCGCATGCCGGCCCAGCTGGCCCTCGAGGCCGAGATCCAGCAGGAACTCGCGGCCAGCCGTGACTTCGCCGAGGGCGTCGCCGCCTTCAAGGCCAAGCGCGAGCCCCGTTTCCAGGGCCGCTGACGGACACCGAGCGGCCACACCGTCTTCGCCGTCCATATACTGCCGGGCCTCGTGCCTGATGGACGTCTACGCCGCTTGGCGCTCGCGCTGATCCCAGCGCTGGCGACCGCTCTCATCGCCGCCCCGGCCGCTCACGCCGGGCTGTTCTTCCCTGAAGCGGGCGGTTCGCCCAATGCCGACAGCATCAAGACGCTGTACATCATGGTCTTCGTGCTCGCGTTGTTCATCTTCGTGGGCGTCGAGGGCACGCTGCTGTACTCGCTGATCAAGTACCGCGCCCGCAAGGGCCGCACGGCGGCGCAGATCCACGGCAACACGAAGCTGGAGATCGGCTGGACGGTCGGCGCGGCCGTGATCCTGATCTTCATCACGACCTTCACCTTCATCGAGCTGCCCTCGATCAAGGACCCGAAGCCGTCGCTGATCGACGAGAACGGCAACCAGATCGCGCAGGCGGACAACATCCAGCTCGCGGCGACGGACCTCAAGACGCCGCCCGGCCCGTCGATGCGGATCACCGTCAACGGCCAGCAGTACGTGTGGCGCTACCACTACCCGGGCCAGGACAACCTGCTCGTGTACACCGACATGGTGGTGCCGGTCGGCATGACCGTCCTGCTGGACATCACGTCCGACGACGTCGCCCACTCCTGGTGGATCCCGAAGCTCGGCGGCAAGTTCGACGCGATCCCGGGCTACACGAACCGGACGTGGTTCCGCATCCCGCTCGACGCCATCCCCGAGGGCCAGAAGCAGGTGGTCTTCACGGGCCAGTGCGCCGAGCTGTGCGGCCGCAACCACGCGAACATGCACGGGCGCGTGATCGGCATGCGGATGGCGGACTACAAGAAGTGGTACGCGGACACGGTCGCGCAGGAGAAGGTCGCGAAGACCGACGTCGCGAAACAGCAGAAGGCCCTGCAGGAACAGCAGAGCGAAGGCCAGTAAGAGGATCGAATTGGCAGCCACGACCGAACCCACCCGCCCCGGCCTGCGCGCGCGTCCGCGCCCGCAGATCATCGCTTCGCGCGTTGAGCGCGAGGGCCAGGGCTGGACCTCGTGGATCACCACGACCGATCACAAGAAGATCGGGATCATGTACCTCGCCACGGTGCTCGTGTTCTTCGTGCTGGGCGGGATCGAGGCGATGCTGATCCGCTCGCAGCTCGCGGTGCCGGACAACACGCTGCTCACCCCTGAGCGGTACAACCAGATCCTCACCATGCACGGCTCGACGATGATCTTCCTCGTCGTCGTGCCGGTGTGGGCGGGCTTCGCGAACTACCTGCTGCCGCTGATGATCGGCGCGCGCGACGTCGCGTTCCCGCGCCTGAACGCCTGGTCGTACTGGATGTTCCTGTTCGGCGGCCTGGCGCTGTACGCCTCGATGCTCTTCTCGCCGCCCGAGGCCGGCTGGTTCTCCTACGTGCCGCTGAGCCTGAAGGAGTACTCGGGCACCAACGGCCAGGAAGCGTGGATCTACATGGTCCACCTCACCGGCCTGAGCTCGGTGCTCGGCGCGATCAACTTCGTCGCCACGATCCACAACATGCGCGCGCCCGGCATGGGCTGGGGCCGCATGCCGCTGTTCGTGTGGACGATCCTGATCTACGCGTACCTGATCATCATCGCCCTGACCTCGCTGGCGGCGACGGTGACGATGCTGCTGCTGGACCGCAACTTCGGCACCGCGTTCTTCGACCCGACACAGGGCGGCTCAGCGCTGCTCTACCAGCACTTGTTCTGGTTCTTCGGGCACCCAGAGGTCTACATCTTCGTGCTGCCCGCGTTCGGGGTCTTCAGCGAGATCCTGCCGGTCTTCGCGCGCAAGCCGATCTTCGGCTACAAGGCGATCGCGGCGTCCACCGCCGGCATCGCGTTCCTGGGCGCGCTCGTGTGGGCGCACCACATGTTCGCCACGCCGATGTCGACCGTCGTGCTCGCGTTCTTCATGCTCTCGAGCTTCCTGATCGCGGTCCCGACCGGCGTGAAGATCTTCAACTGGATCGCCACGCTCTGGCGCGGCACCGTCGAGTGGACGGCACCGCTGCTGTTCTGCGTCGGCGGCATCGCGACGTTCACGATGGGCGGCATCACCGGCATCTTCGTCGCGGTGTTCCCGATCGACTGGCAGCTGACCGACAGCTACTTCGTCGTCGCGCACTTCCACTACACGGCGTTCGGCGCGGCCGCGTTCGGCATGTTCGGCGCGCTCTACTACTGGTTCCCGAAGATCACCGGCCGGATGCTCAGCGAGAAGCTCGGGAAGATCAGCTTCGTCTTCGTCTTCATCGGCTTCCACCTGACGTTCCTGATCCAGCACTCGGCCGGCCTGTCCGGCATGCCGCGGCGCATCTACGAGTACTCCGACCACAGCTGGACGGCGTACAACCTGATCTCCACCGCCGGCTCCTACGTGCTCGCCATCGGCGTCCTGATCACGATCATCAACGTCGTGACCGCGACCCGCAACGGCGCGCTCGCCGGGCCGGACCCGTGGAAGGCGAACACGCTCGAGTGGTTCATGCCGAGCCCGCCACCGGAGAACAACTTCGACGTCGTCCCGCGCGTCCGCTCGGTCGAGCCGATGAAGGACATCCGCCGCGAGATCGAGCAGCGCAGCGGCGTCGAGCAGCGTTACCGAGCCGGGCAGCCGTTGCAGCGCTGATGGAAGCGTCGCAGGCAGCACTCGGGGCCGTCCCCGGCGTCAAGCAGATCCTCGCGGACTACTTCACGCTGACCAAGCCGAAGGTGCAGCTGCTGCTGCTCCTGACCACGGTCACGACGATGTACGTGGCCGGCGACCCGTCGCCCGGCCTGGTCGCGATCGCGGTCATCGGCGGCTTCCTGAGCGCCGGCGGCGCCGGCGCGTTCAACCACTACTACGACCGCGACATCGACGCGCAGATGCCGCGCACCGCGGGCCGTCCGGTGCCGTCCGGGCGCATCAGCCCGCGCGCGGCGCTGATCTACGCGTTCGCGCTGCAGATCGCGTCGTTCGCGATCCTGGCGACCGCCGCGAACCTGCTGTGCGCCTTCCTGGCCCTCGCCGGGTTCGTCTGGTACACGCTGGTCTACACCGTCTGGCTCAAGCGCCGCTCGCCGCAGAACATCGTCATCGGCGGCGCCGCCGGCGCGGTTCCGCCGCTGGTCGGCTGGGCGGCCGTGACCGGGAGCGTCGCTCCCGCGGCGCTGTACCTGTTCGCGATCGTCTTCTACTGGACGCCGCCGCATTTCTGGGCGCTCAGCCTGCTGATGAAGAACGAGTACGCGCGCGTCGGCGTGCCGATGATGCCGGTGGTCCACGGCGAGGTCGAGACACGCCGCCAGATCGTCCTCTACACGTTCCTGCTGACCGCGCTCACGCTGATCCCGGTCGTGTTCGGGTTCTTCGGCGCGATCTACGCCGTGATCGCGGTCGCCCTGGGCGCCGCCTTCATCGTGCTGAGCCTCCGCCTGCAGCGCCGCGCCGACCGCGCGAGCGCGCTGCGCACGTACCTGTTCTCGCTGGCGTACCTCGCGGTGCTGTTCGTCGCGATGGTGCTCGACGCCCAGTTGTAGAGGCGAGACATGCCCTCGACCCCCGACCCCAATAGACTGCCGCACTGATGGATCGCCGACTCGCTCGCCGCAACCTGCGTACCGCCTACTTCGCCGCCGGTGTCGGCGTGCTCGTGTTCGCCCTGACCTTCGTCGCCGCCTTCCTCTACATCTCATGACCGACCTCGAGATCCAAGAGCACGCCCCGCCCGCCGGCGAGGAGATCCACATGCCGGCGCCGAGCATCCTGCCGCTGGTCAACGCGGCCGGCCTGGCGGTCATGATCGTGAGCCTGACGCTGTCGTGGTGGCTGGTCGGCCTCGGCGGGTTCATCTTCCTCACGTCCACCGTGCGCTGGATCGCGGACACTCGGCGCGACATCGCCGAGCTGCCGCTCGAACACCACTAAGTGCCTTAGGCTTCCCCGCGATCGTGGGGTCACTCGCCGAGCGTTACTCCGCAGCGTTTGCCGCGTATCTCGCCGATCGGGACGAGACGGCGCTTGGCGCCGCCTACGATCTCGGGCGCGAAGCGGTGACCGCCGAGCTGAGCGTCCTCGACCTGGCCGACGTCCACCACCTCGCGCTGGCCGCCGCCCAGGCCGGCGACGCGGCGACGCTGGAGGCCGCCGCCGCGTTCCTGCGCGAAAGCCTCTCGACGTTCGAGACCGTCCACCGCGGCTACCGCGAGGTGCAGGAGGTCGCGCGCCTGGAGCACCTGCACGTGGAGCAGCTGCGCACGCTGGCCGACGCGTCGGTGGCGATCAACTCGAGCCTGACCGTCGAGGGCATCCTGCAGCTGACCGCCGACACGGCGCGCTCGCTGCTCGGCGCCGCCCGCGCGACGGTCGCCGTGCACGCGCCGGACCCGCGCCTGCGGCCGCTCGCGGCGACCTCTCCCCCGCGCCTGGGCGGCAACCCCGGTCCAGCGCGGCTGACCGCCACGCTGGCCGCCCGCGGCGCCGAGCTCGGCACGCTCGAGCTGCGCGGCCGCGACTTCACGCCCCGTGACGAGGCCCTCGTCACCCAGCTCGCGCAGCTCGCCGGCGTGGCGATCTCCAACGCCCAGCTCTACGAGCGCGAGCGGATGATCGCGCGCACCCTCCAGCGCTCGCTGCGCCCGGGCGCGCTGCCGCCGGTGGACGGCCTCAGCGCCGCGGTGCGCTTCCGGCCCGCCGGCGAGGGCATCGAGCTCGGCGGCGACTTCTACGACCTCTTCCCCGGCGGCGACGGCGCCTGGACGGCGCTGATCGGCGACGTCCAGGGCAAGGGCCCGGACGCTGCGGCGGTGACCGCCCTGGCCCGCCACACGATGCGCGCCGCGGCCGCCTACGAGTCCCGCCCGTCCGGCGTGCTCGGCCTGCTGCACGCCGCGCTGCGCGACCAGGCCGGCGACGAAGGCCGCTTCTGCACCGTCTGTTACGCCCACCTGCGGGTCGCCCCGAGCCGCGTGGACCTCGACCTCGCCTGCGGCGGGCACCCGCTGCCGCTGGTCGTCCACGCCGACGGGAGCGTGACCCCGGTCGGGCGCCTCGGCACCCTGCTGGGCTCCGACATCGAGCCGGTGCTGACCGACGTCCCGGTCACGCTGCACGCCGGCGACGTGCTCGTGCTCTACACCGACGGCGTCACCGAGGTGCGGCGGCGCCGCGAGGAAGTCTTCGGCCACCGCGAGCTGGTGGCCCTGCTGCAGACCTGCGCAGGCCTGCCGCCGGACGCGGTGGCCGCGCGCGTGGAGGCGGCCGTCCTGGCCGCCTCGGAAGGCCGGCTTCGCGACGATATGGCGATCCTGGCCTTCGGCCCGACCCCCAGACCCAAGGAGACCGATGGCTGACGCCGACGCGGCACGTGACGACCTCCTGCGCGAGCTCGTCGCCCACCTGCGCAACAACCGAACCCAGCTGCGCCAGGAGTGGGCGCGCCGGATCGGCGAGGCGCGCCTGCTGACCGCGCTGACCCAGGAGGAGATCTTCTCCGAGGCCACGTCGGTCTACGACAACTACGTCGAGGTGCTCGAGACCGGCTCGGTCGAGGCGCTGCAGGACTACGCCCGCAACCTGTCCGAGCGCATCATCCCGCGCGGCGTCGAGACCGACGAGGTGCTCGGCATCGTGCTGCTGCTGCGCGACGTGCTCTCGCGCTCGCTGTTCGAGAAGTACCAGGCGGACTTCCAGGTCCTCAACGAGGTGCTCGACACCTACGAGCCGGCGGCGAACCGGATCGCGAACACGGTGGGCGTGAACTTCGTGCAGGAGCGCGAGCGCATCATCCGCCAGCAGCAGGAGGCGATCCGGGAGCTTTCCACGCCGGTCCTGCAGGTGCGCGAGCGGCTGCTGATCCTCCCGATCATCGGCGTGCTCGACGGCCAGCGCGCCCGCCAGCTGACCGAGCAGCTGCTGCGCGGGATCCGCACCAACCGCGCCCGCGTCGTCGTGATCGACATCACCGGCGTCCCGGCGATCGACTCGACCGTCGCCAACCACCTCGTGCAGACCGTCGACGCGTCGCGGCTGATGGGCGCGTCGGTGATCATCACCGGCCTGTCCTCGGAGATCGCGCAGACGCTCGTCACGCTCGGCGTCGACCTCTCGAAGGTCAACGCGGTCGGCGATCTCCAGGGCGGCATCGAGGAGGCGGAGCGGCTGCTGGGCTACACCGTGATCCGGGACGAAGATCGGAGCTAGATGGCGGTTCCGATCCTCAAGCAGGGCCCGTTCCTGATCGCGTCGATCCAGTCCGCGCTGACCGACACGGACGTCCTGCAGCTGCGCGACGACGTGATGGCGCAGGTCACGCGCCACCGCTCGCGCGGCATCATCGTGGACGTCACCGCGCTCGACGTCATGGACTCGTTCGTGTCGCGCTCGCTGCGGTCGATCGCGATGATGACCCGGCTGCGCGGCGCCGAGACCGTGATCGTCGGCATCCAGCCGGAGGTCGCGTTCGCGATGGTGCAGCTCGGGATGAGCTTCGAGGACGTGCAGACCGCGCTCGATCTCGAGGAGGGGCTCGCGCTCCTGCAGGCGGGTGACCTTGGCTGAGGCGCAGCGGATCGCGATCGCGTCCGACGCCGACGTCGTGACGGCGCGCCAGCGTGCGCGCACGCTGGCGATCGAGCTCGAGATGGCGAGCACCGACCAGACGCTGCTGGCGACCGCGATCTCCGAGATCGCGCGCAACATCACGACCTACGCCTCGCACGGCGAGGTCCTGATCGACGTCGTGCGCGACGCCCTCGGGCGCCCGGGCGTGCGCGTCGTGGCGCGCGACGAGGGCCCGGGAATCGAGGACGTCGAGCGCGCGCTGACCGACGGCTTCACGACCGGCGGCGGGCTCGGGCTGGGACTTCCGGGCGCGCGGCGGCTGGTCGACGAGTTCGCGATCGACACCGCGCCCGGGCGCGGCACCACGGTCACGCTGATCAAGTGGGCGCAGCGTGTCTGAGTGGCCGGCGGCGCTGGACCGCGGCCTCGCGGAGGCCGCGCACGCGGGCGAGACGTGCTCGGGCGACCTCGCCGTGCTGGTCCCGACCGCGGCGGGCGCGCTGGCGGCCGTGATCGACGGGCTCGGCCACGGCCCGGAGGCGGCCGAAGCGGCGGCGACGTGCGCGGCGGTCGTGACCCGCCACGCCGAGGCGGCGCCGCAAGATCTCTTGCAGGCCTGCCACGACGCGCTGCTCAAGACGCGCGGCGCCGTGATGACCGCCGTCTGGTTCGATCTCGAACGCGAGCGGATCTCCTGGGCGGGCGTCGGCAACGTGCTGGCCCGGCTCGTGCACGCCGGCCCGCAAGCGCGCGAGGACGTCGCGCTGGTGTTCGGCGGCGTGCTCGGCTACCGGATGCCCCGCGTGCGGCCCGCGACGATGGGGCTCGAGCGCGGCGATCTGCTGGTCATGACCACCGACGGCGTCGAGGACGCGATCTCCCCCGCGCTCGCCGGCGGCGGCAGCGCGCAGACGCTCGCCGACCGGATCCTGACCGCGCACGGGCGCGGCTCCGACGACGCGCTGGCGCTCGTCGTGCGCTACCGCTGAGTGGCGTCCCGCGGCTTCGGGTAGGTTCGGCACATGCCGCCCCGCGCCACCACGATTCGCCTGCGCAGCGCGCTGTTCGAGGAGGCCGTCGCGATCGTCGACCGCGAGTACGCGTCCGATCTCTCGCTGGACGACATCGCCCACCGGCTGGCCTCCTCGCGGCGCCAGCTGCAGCGCGCGTACGCCGAGATCGGCCGGACGACGTTCCGCGACCACCTGACCCGCGTGCGGATGCAGAAAGCCTCCGAGATGCTGGGCTCGCGAGCGCTCACGGTGCGCGAGATCGCCCACCGCGTCGGCTATCGCCAGCCCGCGCAGTTCGCCAAAGCGTTCCGGCGCTACCAGGGCGTCGCGCCTTCGGATTTCCGCGTTCGCGGAGCGACGTCCGGCGCCTGACGAGACGTTCGTCGGCTCGCTCGCATAGGATGCCCGCTCCATGGGCCTTGAGGAGAGGACTCAGAGCGAGCGGCCGCATGCGCGCGCCGACTGGCGCCAGATGCTTGCGGTCGGAACGATCGCGTCCGCGCTCGGGATAGCACTGGCCTTTGTGATCGACTGGTTTCCGCCTGCAGCGTCGAAGGAGGCCGGTCCGGTCGACACGCTGTGGCACGTATTGCTGATCTTCTCGATCCCGATCTTCGTCGGTGTGACGGTGGTCGTCGGGTTCGCGATCTTGCGGTTCCGGATGCGGCCCGGCGAGGAGAACCTCGACGGTCCGCCCATCCACGGCAACACCCGGCTGGAGGTCGTCTGGACGGCGATCCCGGCGATCATCCTGGTCGGCCTCTGCACCTACTCGTTCGTGGTGCTCGAGGACGTCGAGGCGGTCTCCGGCAAGCCGGTCGAGGTGCGCGTCGTCGGCGAGCAGTTCGCCTGGACGTACTTCGTCGACCAGAACGGCAAGGAGGTCGCCAGCAACGACCTGCACCTGCCGGTCGGGCGCCAGGTGCGCTTCACGCTGCAGTCCAAGGACGTGCTGCACGACTTCTGGGTGCCGGCGTTCCGGATCAAGAAGGACGCGGTGCCGGGGATCGACGTCAAGTACACCGTCACGCCGAGCAAGGTCGGCACCTATCCGGTGGTGTGCGCGGAGCTCTGCGGTCTCGGGCATGCGGTGATGCGCTCCAGCGTCACCGTCGAGCCGCAGGACAAGTACGAGGCCTGGCTGGCCAACGTCGGCAAGCCCGCCGCGACGCCCACCGGCGGCGGTGGCGGCGGGGAGACCGACGGGAAGGCGATCTTCACGTCCGCGCAGACCAACTGCGGGACCTGCCACACGCTCGCCGATGCGGGCACCAAGGGGACCATCGGACCGGACCTCGACGACGTCCTGGCCGACAAGGACGAGGCGTTCATCAAGGAGTCGATCGTCGACCCGAACAAGGTGATCGCGGACGGCTATCAGAGCGGGGTCATGCCCCCGAACTACGGTCAGACCCTGCAGCCGGCCCAGATCGACGCGCTGGCGAAGTATCTTTCTGAAGTGACCAAGGGGGGCTGATGACGGCTCGACTGCGTGCACCCGGACTTCCGCGGGCGTTCTTCTTTCTCGTACTCGGAACGCTCTTCTGCGCCGCGCTCATCATCGTCGTCCGTGAGCTCTACGGCTACCCGGTCTTCGAGGACGGCGGCGTCGTCACGAAGGCGCAGAACGCGATCCTGCTGCTGTCGCTGCTGATCGCGCCCCTGTGGTTCCTGATCGGCCTCGGCGCGTTCGACTACTGGTTCTACTGGGCGGCGGGCCGGCCGACGCGCGCCGAGGACCACTCCGGGCACGGCGCGCACTCGTGGCGGGACTACTTCCGGATCAACACCGATCACAAGGTGATCGGCATCCAGTACGTGGTCACGTCGTTCTTCTTCATGCTCGTCGGCGGCCTGATGGCGATGCTCGTGCGCGCCGAGCTGGCCGCGCCGGGGCGCCAGTTCGTGGACCCGGGCACGTTCAACGGGCTCTTCAGCGTCCACGCGTCGCTGATGATCTTCCTGTTCATCATCCCGGTGTTCGCCGGGCTGGCGAACTACGTGCTGCCGCTGATGATCGGCGCGCCGGACATGGCGTTCCCGCGCCTGAACGCGCTGTCGTTCTGGATGCTGCCGATCGCGGGCATCATGATGACCGCGTCGTTCTTCGCGCCGGGCGGCTCGTTCGCGACCGGCTGGACGGCGTACGCACCACTGTCGGGCGACGCGCCGATCGGGCAGATGTTCTTCACGATCGGGGTGCAGTTCGCGGGCGCGTCGTCGATCGCGACCGCGCTGAACTTCCTCGTGACGATCATCACGATGCGCGCGCCGGGCATGTCGTTCTGGCGCCTGCCGCTGCTCGTGTGGGCGAACTTCGCGACGTCGCTGCTGGTCGTCATCGCCACCCCGTTCATCGCCGCGTCGCAGTTCTTCGTGCTGCTCGACTACGCGCTGCACTTCAACTTCTTCCGCCCGGAGCGCGACGGCGACGTGCTGATGTACCAGCACGTCTTCTGGTTCTACTCGCATCCAGCGGTCTACATCATGATGCTGCCGGGCTTCGGGATCATCTCCGAGGTCCTGTCGGTGAAGGCGCGCAAACCCATCTTCGGCTACCGGATGATGGCGTTCTCGCTGCTGGCGATCGTGCTGCTCGGGTTCACCGTCTGGGCGCACCACATGTTCGTCTCCGGCATGCAGGACTGGATCCGGATCCCGATGATGGTCACGACCGCGATCATCGCGGTGCCGACCGGGATCAAGATCTTCTCCTGGCTGGCGACGCTGTGGCGCGGCGTGCTGCACATGGACACGCCGATGCTGTGGGCGTGCGGGTTCCTGACGATGTTCACGCTCGGCGGGATCTCCGGCGTGGTGCTGGCGATGGTGCCGATGGACATCTACGTGTCGGACACGTACTTCATCGTCGCCCACATCCACTACGTGCTCTACGGCGGGTCGCTGTTCACGATCTACGCCGGCGTCTACTACTGGTTCCCGAAGATGACCGGGCGGATGTTCGACGAGCGCCTGGGCAAGCTGCACTTCTGGCTGACGTTCGTGGCGTTCAACTGCACGTTCGCGCCGATGCACCTGGTGGGCGTGAAGGGCATGCCGCGCCGGGTCGCCGACTACGCGCAGGAGTTCGCGGGCTGGAACCTGTTCATCTCGATCAGCTCCTTCGTGCTCGGGCTCTCGACGCTGGTGTTCGTCTACAACATGGTCGCCTCGTGGCGCGGCGGTCCGCGCGCGTCGGCGAACCCGTGGCGCGCGCTCACGCTCGAGTGGCAGGTGTCCTCGCCCCCGCCGGTCTTCAACTTCGACCGGGTGCCGACCGTGGTCGGCGGCCCGTACGAGTACGGCGTGCCGGGCGCGGTGCACGGCATCTTCAAGCCCGCCGAGGAGGCGCGGCCGAAAACCCCCGCCGGTGCCACCGGCGGGTCCGCCGAATCTTCTTCGGAGCAGGGGGTCTAGCCAGTGCCGACGGTGCTCATCCTCGCCAACGAGACGATCGCCGGCCGTGCGCTGCTCGATCGCATCCGCGACCGGTCCGCGGAGGGCGCGCGCTTCTTCGTGGTCGTGCCGCAGGCGCGGCCGCGGCACGGCAACATCGTGTACGACGAGGTCGTGCGGGACTCCGCGCGGGTGCGGGTCGACCTCGCGCTCGAGTTCATCCGCGACCTGGGCGCGGTCGGCGAAGGCGAGGTCGGGGACGCCGACCCGTTCAACGCGGCGATGGACGCGGTCCGCGCGCAGCCGATCGACGAGATCATCGTGTCGACGCTGCCGGCCTCCTCGTCCGGGTGGCTGCGGCGGGACCTGGTCGAGCGGCTCGAGGACGCGACGGGCGTGCCGGTCGAGCACGTGGTCGTGGATCTCCCCGACGAGGGGCTCCCGTTCGGGGTCACGCTGGTGGTCGCCAACCTGACGGTGGCGGCGCCCGAGCTCGTCGACCGGTTGAAATCGCTGGCCGAGGAGGGGCCGCGGCGGTTCATCGCGGTCGTCCCCCAGAGCGGCGTGCAGGGGCACCGGGTCCGCGAGGCGCGCCAGCGGCTGCGGCGCCTGCTCGCGTCGCTCGACGACGCGGGGATCGTGGCCGCGGGCATGATCGGCGACCCCGACCCCTACACGGCGGTCATGAACGCCGTCCAGTACTTCCACCTCTCGGAGATCGTCATCTCGACGCTGCCCGAGGGCTCGTCGCAGTGGGTCGCGGACAAGCTCGTCGAGCGCGTCCAGGCCGCGACGCGGCTGCCGGTCGAGCACATCGAGTCGCGCGTGAAGGCGGAGGCCTAGGTGGCGGCCGCCGCGGTCGGGGCGCACGCCCACGAAGAGCATCACGGGCCGCCCGAGGCGCACCGCTCCTCGCGCGTCGAGCCCGCGTTCCTCGGGATGCTGCTTTTCATCATCTCCGAGGTGATGATCTTCGGGGCGTTCTTCACGGCCTACTTCTTCATCCGGGTCGTGGGGGGCGCCGAGTGGCCGGCCGCGGGCGATCACCTGCCGAAGCTGATCGCGGGCTTCAACACGGCGATCCTGATCTCGTCCTCGTTCACGATCCACTTCGCGCAGGAGTCGATCCGCAAGAACAACCGGCTCGGCCTCCAGCTCGGGATGGTCGCGACCTGGCTGCTGGGCGCGACGTTCCTGTTCATCCAGATCAACGAGTACGTCCACATCGGCTTCTCGCCGCAGGACCACGCGCAGGGCTCGATCTTCTACGGGCTCACCGGGCTGCACGGCGCGCACGTGACGATCGGCCTGATGCTGCTCACGTTCGTCACCATCCGCGCGTTCCGCGGCCACTACTCGGCTGACGCGTACCGCGGGATGGAGGTGCCGGGGATCTACTGGCACTTCGTCGACGTGATGTGGATCGTCGTCTACTTCACCGTCTACATCATCTGATGGCGCTCAACCCGCTGCGATCCGAAGGCGAGGCGTTCCGCGTCCTCGTCTACGTCGTCGCGGTGTTCGTCGTCGCGCTGATCGTCGCGCTCGTCATCCAGGCGCTCTAGCCGCGCGGGCGTCGCGAGCGGTAAGGCGCCACGCGCGCGCCGCGAGCGGTCACTTTCCGGCGCTATCCGCCGAAACGTGACCGTTCGCCGCGGCGCGCGGCGACGCCGTCGCCATTGTCTTCAATGCGCCGTTTCTCCGTACGAGCCAACGGCGGCGACGAGGGGTACGAAGGACTGTTCCGCGCCGCGCGTCCGCAAGCGTTCGGCGCGACGCCGGCGCCGGCGCACCGCGTCGTCCGCGCGCGGCGAGCCACGATCGTCCGGCTCGACCACGTGAGCGGCAACGCGCCACGCCGGCAACGCGAGCGGTCACTTACCGGCGCTATCCGCCGAAACATCGCTCCTCGCGACAGTCGGGAGCGGCGACGCCCGCATCGCTGCGCCACCTCGCGGGCGGCAACGCGCCGCACGGGCGGCGCGAGCGGTCACTTTCCGGCGCTATCCGCCGAAACATCGCTCCTCGCGACTGTCGGGAGCGGCGACGACCGCATCGCTGCGCCACCTCGCGGGCGGCAACGCCACGCCGCGTCATGCGCGGCAACGCCGCGTCGCGGGCGCGGCAACGCGCCACGTCGCGCGACCCGCGCGGGCGGCGCGAGTGGTCACTTTCTGGCGCTATCCGCCGGAACATCGCTCCTCGCGACCGAGGGGAGCGGCGACGGGTCACGTCGCCGCGCGGCGCCCTCGCCGCGCCCGATCAGGCGCGGATGCGGCGGCGGGTGAGGGCCGCGGTGGCGAGGAGGGCGGCGACGAGGAGCGCGAGCGGCAGCGCCCACGGGATCGCCCAGGTGTGCGCGGTGGTCTGCCGTGCCGCGAGTGGCGCGGTGGAGCCTGCGGCGTCGGTGAGCAGCGGCACCAGCGTGACCGTCGCGCTCAGGCGCACCGCGCGCCTCACGCCGGGGACCGGCGCGGAGACCGGCCAGCGCTCGCCCGGGAGCAGGGCCGGCGTGTCAACGAGCGTGTTCGCGTCGACACCGAAGCTCCCGAACGGCCCGGAGACCGACACCGTCTGCCGGGCGCTGAGGATCGCGTTGCCGGTGTTGTGGACCGTGTACTTGACGGCGTCGCCGTCCACGCGCACATCCTCGACGGCGAGGCTGGGCTTGAGCGGGCCGCCGGCCCGCACGCGGATCGGAAGTGCGGTCGATCCGGGCGAGGAGGCCACGATCCCACCGACGTGGTCCCCCGGCGCGGCGTCGTCCGGCAGCGCCAGCGAGAACGGCACGGACACCGACTGGCCCGGCGGCACCGTCACCGCACCGCCCCGCGCCAGCCGCACCCACGCGCCCACGCCCGACGACGACGCGTGCAGCGAGATCTCCCCCGCCTCGTTCGTGGCCGCGTCGGCGCCCCGCAACGTGAGGCGAAGGGGCGAGTCTCCGTGGTTCGCGACCACGACCCCGTCCGCCACCTCTGCACCCGGGCTGAGCGTGTACGTGAAGCTCGAGCGGCCCGAGCCGAACTGATTCGCGGCCGGCGAGAGCGTCCAGGACGGCTCCCGCGCCGCGGCCGCCGGCCCGGCGAACAGCGCGCCGCCCAGCCCCAGCGCAACCAGGATGGCCGTACCGCAAGGGCTGGGCGAACGCAGGAACATCGGCTTACGGGGTCGTGGTCGACAGCGTGAACGTCAGCGACTTCGCGTACGTGCCCGTGCGCAGCGCCTCAGACGCGGAGATCGGCTGCGTGAAGTCGATCGCGACGTTGTCGTTGGAGACCGGACCGGCGTAGGTCTTGACCGTGGCCGGAAGCGCGGCGCCGCCCACCTGCAGCGGCGACGCGAGCGAGAACGCGCCGTTCACCAGGCGGCCCGGAGCCGTCGAGCTCGGGTCGGTGGCGGACAGCGTCGCGTCACCGGCCGTCGAGACGACCGTGGCCGTCGTGGACGCCGTGTAGTCCTTGCCCAGGCCGGGCGTGAAGACCCCGAACGTCGCCGGCGCACCGAGCGTCAGCGAGAGCGTGGCCGGCACCGAGCCGCCCACGGTCGTGTCGACCGGCGGCGCCGCCGCGCGATGGATCAGGACCTTGTCGACGCGGGAGCCGACCGGCTCCGCCGGGCGCGCGCCGTTGCTCGGCCCGCACCAGGACACGTTGTTGCGCTCGACCGCCGCGTTCGGCGCCGCGCACGTGCCGCTGCGGATGTTCTCGACCAGCAGCGCGTCCTTGCGGACCTCGACGCGGACGTAGGTGCGGACGTGCTCCTGGTCCTCGATCGAGTTGGCGTAGTGGCGCTTGCCCGTGGGATCGAGCGGGTCCGGACCGAAGTCCGAGCCGGCGCGCGGCGTCGTCAGGTCGTAGTACTTCGAGCCCGACGCCGAGTTGGCGGTGACGTAGATGACGCCGCCCGGCCCCTGCGTGACCTGCGAGGCGCCCGGCTGCTCGTCCGGGTTCGCCTTCTGCCCGTTCTTGAGCGCGTAGCTGCGCGAGTAGCTGTGATCGTGGCCCTGCAGGACCAGGTCGATGCCCAGCTCCGAGAACGCGGTCGGGAAATCCCGGCGGCGCACCTGGTTGTCGCTGTCGTTGGCGTGCGAGGCCGGCGAGTAGATCGCGTGGTGGTAGACGAGGACCTTGTACTTGGCCTCGTCGCCGTGGGCGGCCAGCACATCGCGGATGTAGCCGACGTGCGCGGCGTCGGAGCCGTTGTTGTACGCGTTGCTGTTCAGGTGGATGAACAGCGCGTCCTTGTAGACGTACCAGTAGTCACCGCCGGACTGCGAGGCCTGGTTGCCCGAGTAGAACGGCGCCGAGCGGTCCGTGTTCGGGGTCCAGAAATGCTGGTCGTAGGCCTTGCCGCCGACGTCGTGGTTGCCGATCGTCGCCGCCCACGGGTACTGGCGGAGCCTGTCGGACCCGAGGAACGCCGTCCACTGGGACTCCGTGTTCGCGGTCTCGACCTGGTCGCCGCCGGACACGAGCAGCTCGGTGTCCGGGTTGGCGGTCAGCGCCACGTCGAGCGTGTCCGCCCAGCCGGCGCCGTCCTTCGCCGTGTCCCCGGACGAGCCGATCTGCGGATCGCCGAAGAAGAGGAAGTCGAACGAGCCGTCGAACTTCTGCGTCTTGAACGCGTACGTCGCCGACCAGGCGCCGTCGGCGCCCACCCGGTACGAGTACGCCGTGTTCTCCTGGAGGCCGTCGACGATGGCGTGGCCGTTGAACCCGCCGTTGACGGTGTTGGCGGCGACGGTCGCCGGGTAGGTCGGGGCGTTCGCGGGGAACGCGCCGTCGACGAGCTGCGCGGTCGGCGCGACCTGGACCGACTGCGCGGTGTTGGCCGACGTGTACCACGACACGACGCGCTGCGACGGGTTCGCGCCGACCCCGAGGACGATCCCGGAGGACGTCGCGGGCGCCTGCGCACCGGCGATCGTGATCGAGCCGACGCCCAGGGCCGCCGTGGCGACCACTGCCGCCAGGCCTGCCGTGACCCTGCGGCGTGGCGTGTTGGGGGACTTCACTGAGGTTCCTTCCCTTTCGTCGTTACGACTGGACCGCGCGCAGCTTTCCAACGCCGTCCCGCTTCCATGTGAACGATGGGTGACCATCGCCGTCAACCTTCGATGACCCGCTGCACGAACCAGAACAGGCCCGTGGCGCTGACGGCGGCGGCCAGCGCGGCGGTGGCCGACAGGCCCGCGAGCGGGGCGCGACGGCGCAGCAGCGCGAGCGCGGGATAGACGAGCGCGATGATCCCGAGCTGCACGGCCTCGATGCCCAGGTTGAAGACCAGCAGCGAGGAGAGCAGCGTCCACGACCACGCCTCGTCGATGCCGAGCGCGGACGCGAACCCGAGCCCGTGCACGAGGCCGAAGCAGAACACGACCGCGAGCCGGGTCCGCCCCGCGGCGTCGAGACCCAGCAGCCCGTGGCCGGTCGTCTCGATCTGCGCGGCGTCTGACCCTCTTCGCCAGATCCGCCAGAGGTAGAGCCCGGCGACGGCCGCGATCGAGAGCGCGATGATCGGCTCGACCAGCGCCGCGGGCACGTGCACGACGCCGAGCGCGGCGAGGATGAACGTCACCGAGTGGGCGAGCGTGAACGTCGTCGCCGCCAGCACGATCTCCCGCAGCCCGCGCGAGCCGGCGATCAGCGCCAGCAGGAACAGGATGTGGTCGATGCCGGTGTAGAGGTGCTCGGCGCCGAGCCGGAAGAACTCCCAGTAGCGCTGCGCGAGCGACTGGTGGGTGGAGAACGTCGGGTGCTTGGCGTCCAGGCTCGCGCTGCCGGACGTGAGGTCGAGCTCGTACGTCGCGATCGTCTTGGTGTCGCGGACGTAGCCCTCGGAGTCCGGGAACAGCTCGCTGCGCACGATGTGCGCCTCGCCGGCCTCGGGGCACGCGTAGTCGAGCGTCAAAAACGCGTACGGGACGCCCTCGCGCTCGCCGATCGTCACGGGACGGTGCTTGGTGGGCGTACACGCCGCCCCGCCGTCGACGCTGACCCCGAAGCGCTTGGTGACGTAGCCGACGACGGCGTCGGCGTGCGCCTCCAGCGCGGCGATCTCCTTCGGCTCGTCGCGCGCCTCCCAGGCGGGCGTCGCCTCCCGGAACAGCGCGTCGTCCTTCTCGGCGTCGGCGGCGGAGACGACCAGCAGGTCGTACTCGAGCCCGAGCACGGTCTGCACGTGCTGGCGCTCTGGGGACGTCACGTCGACGTACACCACCGAGCTGAACCCGTGGCCGAACGCGGACACGGGGATGAGGAGAGCGCCGGCCGCGACGATCGTCAGCAGGGCGAAACGAACTCGATTGGTCATAGGCTTCGGGCCGGCATCCTGTCGGCCGGCGGTCCGCGCCCCGTGAACACTGTGTGAACGAACCGGGAGCCGGGCGCGGGAGCCGATAGAAGTGATCGCCGATGCGGACGACGATCCTGCTGTGCTGCCTCGCGCTGCTCGCCGGCTGCGGCGCCGACGACTGGTCCAAGCCGCACGCGAAGCCGACCGCGATCGGCCGACTCGGCCCGGGGTTCATCGACCCCGCGAACCCGCCCGCGCCGGAGGCGACGATCACGCCGCGGCCCGGTTCCTGGGACGGCGTGCGCCCGTCGAAGGGCTACCGCGTGGTGCTGCTGACCGCCGGCTCCGACCGCCCGACGCGCACGCTGATCGACGCGGTCGAGCGGTGGGCCGAGCAGGAGGACGTGAGCCTCAAGACCGTCACCGCGACGCACCCGGAGCAGTACGTCTCACGCATCCGGACGGCGATCGACATGCGGCCGGACCTCGTCATCAGCGCGGGCAACGCGCTGGTCGACGCGCTGGCGCTGGTGACCGCGAACCATCTCGACCAGCACTTCCTCGTGGTCGGCGCGGAGCTCGCCGAGCCGACCGACAACGTGACCGCGGCGGACTGGACCGGCGCGTCGTTCCGCGGCGAAGGCCTCGGATTGCGGGACTTCTACGACCCGGCGACGTTCACGCCCGAGCGCGCGGCGCGGGCGGTCCGCGCCGGCGTCGCGGCCGTGCTGAGCGGGATCACGGGCATCGTGATCCGGCTCACTTGACGGTCAGCTTGCCCTCCATGCCGCCCTCGCGGTGGCCCGGAACGGTGCAGAAGAACGTGTACTCGCCGGGCTTGAGGTCGGCGGAGAACTGCGAGACGCCGCCGTTGGTGACCTGCTCGCCCTTCTCGTTGACGCCGTTGCCCTCGATCGCGATGTCGTGCGGGACCGACTGCGGGTTCTCCGACTTGACCGTCAGCTGGCCGGCGGGCGCGGTCGCGTCCGCGAACTTGTAGGCGAGGCCGGCCGCAGCGACCGGGATGTCCAGCACGCCGTTCTGCGCCTCGGCCGTGCCCTCCGCCTTGGAGGCGCCGACGCGGGCCAGCTTGCCCGTGTCCTCGCCGCCCTTGGCCGCGGCCTGGGCGACGTACGCGGCGACGTCGCGCGCGTCCTGCCCGGTGACGAGGCCGGCCGGCATCAGCGGCAGCGTCTTGCCAGTCGCAGGGTCGACCTGAGGGTGAATGTTGGGGTGCATGATCTGCTGCTCGACCACGCCGGCGAACGTACCCTCGCCCAGGCCGTCCTTGCGCGCCTGGCGGAACGCGTCGTCGAGGTTCGGGCCCGTCACGCCGGTCGCGCCGGCGCGCGCAAGCGTGTGACAGGCCGCGCACTGCTCGGCGAACAGCTGCTTGCCGTTGACGGCGTTTTCGTTGCCGCGCTTGAGCTGACAACCGGATAGCCCAATCGCCACGACGACGACGCCGGCGATGACACGCCCTCTCTCCATGGCGCGGCATCCTAACCGTCCGGGCCGACGGGCGGACGGCCGACCCCGGTACGGGGCCTGACTACGCGGGGCGTGGAAGGTCGCCGAGCTCCCCGCCGGCGGCCGCGATCACGGTGCGGGCGACGCCGTCCCAGGAGTAGCGGGCGCGGGTTTCCTCGACGATCGCGGCGCGCGTCTGCGCCCTGAGGTCGGCGGGGGCCTGCAGCCAGCCGGAGAGCGCGTCCGCGAGCTGCGCGACGGCGTCCGGGCCGACCTCGAAGGTGAGCCATGGCCGGGCGGGCGGCGGGACGACGGCGGCGAGCGTGCGCGCGACCTCGCCGAGGCCCGAGTGGTCGGCGACGACCGGCAGCGCACCGCAGGCCGCCGCTTCCGCCGCGACCATGCCGAACGCCTCCGGGAACGTGCTCGTGACCGCCATCGCCTCGGCGGCGGGGAGCAGGTCGGCGACCTCGTCGTGCTCGAGGCGGCCGGCCCAGGCCACGCGCTCGGGGAGCCGCGCGGCGGCGGCCCGGTAGGCGTCGCGGCGCGCGCCGTCGAGCCGTGCGAAGAACGCCGCCAGCTCGGGCAGCTCGCGGCCGTCCTCGGCGCGCGTGCGGGCGGCGGCGTCGAGGTCGCCGGCGGCGAGGTGCTGCGCGAGCACCTCGAGCCCGCCCCGGAACGCGCCGAAGCCGACGATCAGGAGCCGCGCCCGCGGCTCGCGCGCGAGCACGAGCGGGAACGCGGCGAGCAGCAGCTCCACGCCCTTGGACGCGATCAGCTTCCCCACGAAGACGACGAGGCGGTCGCCGGGGGCGATCGTGTCGAGCGCGGCGACGGCCTCCCCCACGTCGCGCGCGAACGAGGAGGGCGCCGCGTCGGCGGGCGGCGCGGGCGCGGGCAGCGCAGGGGTGGGCGGCGCGGGCGCGGGCGGCGAGGCCGCGGGGACGGGCGGCGCGGGCGCGGGCGGCGCGGCCGCAAGCGCGGGCTGCGCGGGCGGAGAGGGCGCGGACGCCGCGAGGCGCGCACGGAGGGACGCGAGGGTCGCGCTCGCCGCCGCCGGCGACTGCGGCGCGAAGCGCTCGACGTCGACGCCCGGCGGCCCGAGACGCGTGCGCTCGGACACGCTCGGGTCCGACAGCTCCGCCCACAGGCTCTCGGCCGTGTGCCGCGACCCGACGAGTATCCCGCTCGCGCGCGCGAGGCCTGCGACCGCGTACGGCCGGAACCGCGGGTGCGGCTTGACCGTGTACTCCAGCGCGCTCCCGTGGATCTTGACCGCGTACCCGACCGCCGCGTCGAGCGCCCGGGCCAGCACGGCGGGCCCCATCACCAGGTGGTTCGCGAGCGCGACGTCGGGCCGCGCCCGCGCCGCCACCTCGCGCACCGCGGCGACGTTGGCCGCCAGATACCGGTCCAGCTCCTCGTCGCTCAACGCCGGGAACGGCCGCGCGACCACCCCGTCGTAGCGGTCCGCGACGTAGACCGGCAGCAGTCCGCCGATGTCCGGCCGGTAGACGGTCGCGCGCACGACCTCCCGCCGCGCCTCCACCGCGAGCGCGCCCTCGTCCCAGTCCGCGCGCGCGTCCACCCACGGCAGCGCGAACGGGTCCCGCTCCTGGCAGACGAGGTGCACCTCGTGCCCCGCCCGCACCAGCGCCGCTCCCAGCTCCGCGTTGTAGACGTTGGACCCGGTGCCGCGCAGCAGGTACCCGTGGAAGATCAAGACCCGCATGAGGCCACACCCTAGGCGGTCCCGTTCCCGCCGAACCCGCTGCTAGGGTTCCCCCGCAATGTCCGAGCGCCAGCTCTATCGCCTGCGCGCCCCTTCCAGCGGCCGCGAGATCCTGCTGCCGGCGGAGCCCGACAAGGTCTACACCGACCACGACACGGGTGAGCCGCTCGAGGTCGTCGGAAAGGTGCTCCCCCTCTCGCCGTCGAAATCCAATCTGCCCTGGGCAGTCGACACGTTGCGTTTCTGCAACTGGTGCGACCAGCCCGCGCAGAAGGATCTCAACGACTGCCCGACGTGCGGCCGCCGGATGGCCGCGCTGCCGAGCACGTCGAGCTGAGGAGGCTGAAACCATGCGCCTTGCGCCACCCAAGCGGCTTGCCGCGCCCATCGTCGCACTCATAAGCGTCGTGGCCCTCGCGGGCTGCGGCTCGAACAAGGTCGTCGTCCAGGAGGTCCCGGGCGAGCCGGCCCAGCTCACCGTGCCCGGCTCGGGCAGCAGCCTCGCACCGTCCGTCACCCCCACGCCGACGGCCGAGGCGACGGACACGCCGGACGCCGCCGATACGCAGTCGACGACGCCGAACACCGACCAGGCCCAGGGCACGTCGGACCAGACGCAGACGAACGCCGACGGCACCACCGGCGGCACGGAGACGCCCAATACGGACGACTCGGCGGCGACCGACCAGCCGCCGCCCGCCGGCTCCCCCGCAGACAAGTTCGAGGACTTCTGCGCCGAGAGCCCCGGCGCCTGCTGACGGCTCAAGGTTCACCGCGGGCGGCCGATTGACGAGTCCAAATGCGCCCGCTCCAACGTCTCGCGCGTGAGGCCGCACGGTCGGCTTCCGCCGACGCGGTTCGCAGCGCACTGGAAGCCGCGCTGAAGGCGCTGCTGGACGCGGACGCGGTCCGGCTGCTGGAGGTCAGCGACGACCGCAGCGTCGCCGCCGAAGCCGGCGCCTACCTGCGCTTCGCCGAGCGCGGCCCGTCCGGCGTCGCTCACGTCGTCGCCACCGGCGAGCCGTTCGCGGTCCCGGACGCGCTCAACAGCACCGAGATCGTGCCGGGCCGGGCTCAGCAGCAGGGCCTGGCGTCCTGCCTGTTCGTCCCGCTCAGCTGGACGGCCGACGTCCGCGCCGTGATCATCGTCGGCTGGAAGCGCCCGCGGGCGATCAGCGAGGTCGACGTCGAGACCGCACAGCTCGCGGCCGACCAGGCCGCCGCCGGCTTCGCCCGCCTGGAGGCGGAGGCCCGGCGCGCCGCGGGCTCCGTGCAGGATCGCGCGGTCGTGCGCGCCGGCCGGGCGCTGAACGCGTCGCTGGATCTGCAGGAGGTGCTGGAGACGCTCGTGCACGAGGCGGCGCTGGCGCTCGACGCGGAGTTCTGCGGCGTCTACCTCGGCGACGCCGAGCAGGGCGCCGTCGCCACCGCCGGCTACGCGGTCCCGGAGCACTGGCACGGCGGGCGCGTCCTGCCCGGCGAGGGCGCCTCGGGCAAGGTGCTGGAGACCGGCGAGACCGTCGTCGTCTACGACTGCCAGCAGCTCGAGCCGAACCTGGCGCGCGCCACTCGCACGCAGACCGCGCTGGCCGTCCCGATGTCCTGGAACGGTGAGCTGCGCGGCGTCGTCGCGATCGGCTGGTCCAGCCACCGGCGCGTCCAGGACGAGGACCGCCACACGCTCGAAGCGCTCGCCAGCCTCGCCACGGCGGCGTGCCGCAACGCCGAGGCCTACGAGCAGGTCCAGCACGCCGCCCGTACCGACGCGCTGACCGGCGTCCTCAACCACGGCGCGATGCAGGTCCGCATCCGCGAGGAGATCGCCCGCGCCCGCCGCGACGCGACGCCGCTGAGCGCCGTGATCCTCGACCTCGACGACTTCAAGGCGGTCAACGACACGCACGGCCACGGCGCCGGCGACGAGCTGCTGCGCCACGTCGCCCGCCACCTGCAGGCCGAGCTGCGCCCGTACGACCAGGTCGCCCGCTACGGGGGCGACGAGTTCGTCCTGCTCCTTCCCGGTTCGGACGAGCCGATGGCGGCGCACGTCGCCGAGCGCTGCCGGGACGCGATCGGCGGCAAGTGCTCGATCGGCGTCGCCGCCTGGCACGACGGCCTGGACGCCGACGGGCTGCTCGAGCAGGCCGACCGCGCGCTGATGCTGGCCAAGCGCACCGGCAAGGGCCGTGTGGCGGTCGCCAACGCGGAGGTCGAGCGCGAGCTCGCGCTGCTGCAGTCGCGCTCCGGCTCCCCCGCCGCCGTCCAGGCGCTGGCGGCCGCGATCGAGGAGCGCGACCACTACACGCGCGAGGACTCCGACGAGCTCGTGCGGCTGGCCCGCGGCGTCGCGATGATGCTCGGGCTCGGCGCCGAGGACGTCGACCGGATCGCCCACGCCGCGCTGCTGCACGACGTCGGCAAGCTCGCGATGCCCGCGGAGCTGCTGGGCAAGCAGGGGCCGCTGACCGAGGAGGAGTGGGCGGTGATGTCAGAGCACCCGGTCGCGGGCGAGCGGATCCTCGCGCGCACCAAGGAGCTGGCCGCGCTCGCGCCGATCGTCCGCCACGAGCACGAGCACTGGAACGGCACCGGCTACCCGGACGGGCTCGAGGGCTACCGGATCCCGCTCGGCTCGCGCGTCGTCCACGCCTGCCACGCCTACGTCGCCATGCGCGCCGAGCGCCCCTACCGCGGCGCGCTGCCGGCCGGCGAGGCGATCGCGGCGCTGCGGGCCGCCGCGGGCTCGAAGTTCGACCCGGACGTGATCGACGCGCTGCTGGACCTGCTCGGGCACAACGCCCCGGACGTGCCCGACCGGGCGGCGGGCGTCAAGCTCGCCGCGCCGCCGCCGCGGGACCCTACGTCCCGTCGTTCGTCGCGTCCGGGTTGGGTACCGGGCGCGTGACCAGCGTCGCCGAGTAGGTCAGCCGCGCCTTGTAGAGGCAGCGGTACTGGGCGACCTGCTTGAGCATCATCTGCGCGGTCTGTGTCGCGGTGTCGTCGCACTTGTCCTTGGTGCGCGCGGCGCGCCAGGCCGAGTGGTCGGTGAGCAGCGGCGTCAGCGCCGGCGCCCAGGTCGGAACTGTCAGGGCTATGACGTAGCCCTTCTTGACGTTGAGCGCGCGGCCCAGCGGGAACTGCACCGTCTGGCCGAAATACGGCTGCAGTTGCTGGACCGGGCTCTGGGTCACGACGCGCGAATACAGCGCCTTGCCCGCGCGCAGGACGCTCAGCCGCGCGGACGCGGGCCCGCCGAGCCCCTTGTCGAAGAACGCGATCTGCTCGGCCGTGGGGCTCCCGAGCGCGATCGACCACGCGACGATCTTCCCGTCCTCGGGCACGACGAACGATCCGCGCTCGTCCGCGACCTTGACCTGGAATCCGGTCGTGCGCGACACGGCCAAGCAGGGGCTGGCCGGGCACGCCGGAGTGGCGTCAGTGCGCCCGACCTCGACGATCTTCGCCGACGCGGGCGCCGTGACGGCCAGTGCGGCGATCAACGCCGCGAGAACGGTGACATGGCGATGGGGCATCGCCGGAATGAAACACGACGGGGCCCCGAGCGATGCGCCTTTAGAGCTTTTGGACGTTGATCGCCTTCGGTCCCTTGTCGCCGTTCTCCTCTTCAAAGGAAACCTTCGCCCCCTCGCTCAGCGAACGGTATCCGTCGCCGTTGATTCCGGAGAAATGCACGAACAGGTCACGCCCTCCCCCGTCGGGCGTGATGAACCCGAAGCCCTTCTCGTCCGAGAACCACTTGACCGTACCGGTGCCCACAGATGACCCCTTGCTGCTCAGCGTGTGACCCACGCCGTACTCATTTCGACCGGTCGGTGCGCCCGGTCCCAACAAGTGGAGACGCTATACAGGTGTACGGTCTACACGCAACCACTGCACACCTCCGCTGGGCGTGGAGATGTCTAAGCGGTCAGTGCGCGTGCCGCGGCCGCGATCTCGTCGCGGTCCCCCGGCGTGGGTTGCCAGGGCAGGCGGAGGCTGTCGTTCGAGTAGCGCGGGATCACGTGCATGTGGAAGTGGAAGACCGTCTGCCACGCGCGCGCGCCGCACGAATTGATGAGGTTCACGCCGTCGGCCGCGAGCCGGTCCTTGACGCGGTGCGCCATCACCTGCGCGGTCGCGGCGACCGCCGCGAGGTCCTCCGGCCCGATCTCCAGCAGATCCTTCGCGTGCGCGCGCGGGATCACGAGCAGGTGGCCGCGCGAGCCCGGGTTGATGTCCATGAACGCGATCGTGCGCTCGTCCTCGTACACCCGGGTCGCGGGGATGTCGCCGGCGACGATCTTGCAGAACAGGCAGTCGGAGTCAGGCTCAGGCATCACGCGGGGAGGCTACTCCGGCGCGTCGTCGACTGCCGCGATCGGCCTCCGGGTAGACCGCGGCGATGTGGTCCCGCGTGACGCTGGCGATCGCCGCCGCCGCGCTCCTCCCCGCGGACGCGACGGCGCGCGCACCGCGCCCCTGCCCGCCGGGGGCTGCGCACCTGCTCGTGGCGGACGTCGACACCCGCGTCTACCGGGTCACCGAGTACGACGAGCCCGCGTACTACGCCTGCATGACGCGCCGTCGCGCCCGCCGCTTCATCGGCGCCGATCAGGAGCCCAACGAGAGCTACACGGGCTTCCGGCTCGCCACCCCGTACGTCGCCTATGTGTACTACTGGCTTTCCACCGCTGGCAGCGGGGCCTCTCCGACGATCCTCAACGTCCGCACCGGAGCGACCGCGCACATCGACGTCCCCGAGGATGCCGTGCACGCGCTCGAGGTCACGCGGCGCGGCGGACTGCTGGTCCTCTACGGCGGGCCGAATCCGCGGTCGCCGTTTCCGCCCAAGCAGCCGGCGCGGCTCGTGTACCGGGCCCGTCTCGGCCAGCAACTGACGTTGGACACCGGAGCGATCGACCCGCGCAGCGTCACGGTGTCGCGCGACGGCAGGCGCGCCTACTGGATCAAGGACGGCCTTCCCGCCACCGCGACGCTGCCCTGACGTTCAGAACAGCGGCGGGGTGACCAGCAGCGGCTCGATCCGCCAGCCGCCGCCCGGCGCCGCGGTCGCGTGCAGCAGCTCGTCGAAGCCCTCCTCCGGCGTGGGCCGGATCAACCGGCGCGCGACGTCCCGCAGCCCCACGGCCGGCACGGTCCGCTCGCGGGCCGCGTTGCGCGCGGCCGCGACCCCCGCGTCCACCTCCACCAGCACGCCGACGACCCGGAACCCGGCGGCCCGCGCCGGCTCGAGGTAGCGCGCCCGCTCCGCGACGGTCGGGTTGGTGTTGTCGACCACGAACGGCATCCTCGTATCCAGGCACGTCGTCAGGAACGCGGCCTCGCGCGGGCGCGTGCGCAGCAGGTCCAGCGACACGCGCACGTGCGTCTCGAGGTAGCGGTCGCGGTAGAGCGTCGTCTTGCCCGCGCCCTGCAGCCCGCACAGGATCACGGCCTCCATCCCCGGCACGCTACCGGCCGTCGCCGGCCGCGGACGATCGTCAGTTCACGGTGATGGTGACCTTCACGGTGCGCTTCTTGCCGGCGGCGGACACGACGGTCAGCGTGAGCTTCAGCGCGCCTCGCGCGCGCTGCGCCCGCCGGCCCGGCAGTCTGAGCTTGAAGGTCAGCTTCCCGGCGCGATCGGCCTTGGCTTTGACCGTCGCGACCGTCTTGGCCTTGGACGCGGCCCGCAACGTCCCGCCCGACCGGGGCGCGAGCCCGGTGACCGTGACCTTCACGCCGCGCTTGAGCGTCCGTGCGCTGACCCGCTTGGCGACCGTCACCCGCGGCTCGGTCACCGGCTTGGCCGGTCCTGTGGGGGTTGGCGGCGGCTGCGGGGTGGCGGGGATCAGGTTCGCGGGGGCATCCACGGTGTAGGGAACCGAGACCGACGCCGTGTTCCCGGCCCGGTCGGCGGCGGTCACCGTGAATGCGTGTTCGCCTGCGCTCGCGGTGTCCAGCGTGCCCGGCCCCGAACAGCTGGCGACGCCGCTGCCCGCGCCGTCGTCGCAGGCGAACACCGGGGTGACCTGCGCGCCGAGCGCGACATGT
>Ga0182736_1000600_pt1 | contig 50651 bp, 43 predicted proteins | sample eDN5th30CKraftBY_FD_128882 | JGI IMG/M metagenome (GOLD analysis project Ga0182736, IMG submission 128882) | Enriched backyard soil microbial communities from Emeryville, California, USA - eDNA 5th pass 30_C Kraft BY (version 2) (version 2) | ecosystem: Environmental > Terrestrial > Soil >... | reverse complement strand
TTTCGCCGTCGTCCTCCGACGACGGCGCATCGCGCGAGGATGAGGCAGGATGCCGAATGGATGGCGCTTCAGGGACGAAGTCGGAGTGAAGGTTTACGGCGTGCGGAGAGATGTCCGAGTGGTTGAAGGAGCACGCCTGGAAAGTGTGTAAACGGGTCAAACCGTTTCGCGGGTTCGAATCCCGCTCTCTCCGCCAGTAAGCCGGCCTCGTGCCGGCAGCCGAACGAGTCGCGAAGGATGCGCGCTTCGGTCGATCGGCCATGCGGCCGAACAGTTCTATGGTGGCTCCGTCGGTTCTCCCGCGACGATAGCCTGCAAATCCCGCCAGGTCCGGAAGGAAGCAACGGTAGCAGGTGATTCGGGTGCCGGGATTCGGCTGGCGGAGCCGCCACCCTCTCCCCCGATCGATCCAGGTCAGCCGACGCGGCACGCGTCCGCGCTGCGACTTCGCGCGCAGCCATCGCGATGCCCGATGCGGTCCGGCCTGCGTCGCAGCCTCCGCAGCGAGCCCTCTGATGCTCAGGCCATGCGCGTGCCGTTCGGCACCGGCCGTTCGAGCGCCGTGACGACGACGCCGGCCTCGGTCGGAAAGCCGGTCAGCAGGAACTGCGAACGGAACGGCCCGATCTGCTTCTCCGGAAAATTGACGACGCCGACGATCTGCCGGCCGACCAGGTCCTCCGGCCGGTACAGGCCGGTCACCTGTGCGCTGGTCTTGCGCTCGCCGTACGCGCCGAAGTCGACCCACAGCTTGTAGGCGCTCTTGCGCGCCTCCGGAAACGGCTCGACGCGCAGCACGGTACCGGCGACCAGGTGCACCTTCTCGAAATCGCTCCAGCCGATCAGCGGCACGTCGCCCTCGTGCGTATCGCTCATCGGCCCGATGCCTCGGCAGCGGCGGCCTCGCGCTCGAGGCCGACCTGGATCCAGCCCAGATTGATGCCGATGCGCGCGCTCTGCGGATCGGCGAACGCATAGGCCAGCGCGCGGCCGTCGGCGTCCTCGACGATCGACAGCTTCAGTACCGGCGTATTGCCCTCGCGGAACGTCAGCCGTTCGAGCAGCAGCGACCAGCCGCTCGGCGTGCCATCGCGCCAGACCAGCGCGCTGCGACCGCCTTCGTTCGACAGGCGCAGCTGCCGGTTCATGTGCCAGTCGCGGCTGTCGGCGCTGGCGTCCGGTCCCGCGCCGTTGAGGGCGGCCCAGCCGCCGTACCAGGCGACGCGACGCGCCTGCGAGGAGGCGTCGGCACCGCGCGCCTGATCGGCATACAGCCGCAGATCCACGCCCTCGGCGCTGCGCGCGGCGGCGATCGGCAGGAACGCCGCCGCGGGGCCGATGCCGGGCGCGATCGTCGCGCAGGCGGCCGCGTCGGCGGCCACGCGCCAGTTCGCGCTGCCCGCGGCGCCGCTCAACGCGCAGGCATCGAGCGCGGTCCACTCGGCCGGATCGGGACGCGGTTCGAGCGCCGGCGCCGCGACGCGCGGCCGGTGCGGCAGCACGCGCAGCGAGCCGTCCGCGCTCGCGACCGTCTGCATCAGCCACAACGCCGGCGCGCCGCCGTCGGTCTCGACGCGCCAGAGCTGCCAGCCGCCCTTGTACGAGCTGATCGCCAGACGCAGCGACGGCGGCGCCAGAGCGCCGGTGGCCGTGCCGGCCTGCCAGACCTGCTCGTGATTGTCGTAGAGACCGTCGGCCGGCGCGGCCGCGATCGAAGGCGCCGGCGGCGTCGCCGACGGGCGCAGGCTGTGACAGGCCGCGAGCGTCAGCACGGCGGCGATCGAAACGAGGCGCTTCATCGCGAAAGCATAGCAGCCGCGACCGGCGGGACGACGAGGCGACGAACGGTGCCGCGCGCACGTCCGCACCGACTATGCTCGCGCTCGACCGCCGCCGACCGCCAGGAATGGACGATGACCCCGCAGATCCATCCCGCCGACCCGCGTCTGCGCCGCACGCTGGCGATCGTCATGACGCTGGCGGTGATCGCCGCGGTCGCGGTCACGCTCGGCTTCCGGCACTGGATCGGCGCCACCGCCGATCTGCTGAGCACCGAACGCCTGATCGCCCTGCTGCGCCAGCTGATCGGCGCGCTGATGATGATGAGTGCGGCCTGCGTGCTGATCCTGGCGCTGCACGCACTGCGCACCGCCGCCGGCATCGACCGCGAACGGCGCTGGCCGCTGGCGCGATCGCGCACGCTGCGCGACGTACCGGTGCGCCGCGACGCGGCGGCGCGGCGGATCGCCCAGGCGGCACGCGCCGGCGCGCTGCTGCTGACCGTGCTGGCCGCGGCCGCGGCCGTGCTGGCCTGGCGCCTACTCGGCCTGCCGTGGCCGGGCTGAAGACCGCTCAGCTCAACGCGGGCGGCAGCAGGCCGTCGACGAAGGCCGTCGCGTCGAACACGCGCAGATCCTCGATGCCCTCGCCGAGTCCGACGAAACGGATCGGCAGGCCGAATTCGCGCGCCAGCGCGAACACGACACCGCCCTTGGCGGTGCCGTCGAGCTTGGTGACGACCAGGCCGGTCACGCCGATCGCCTCGCGGAACTGGCGCGTCTGATTGACCGCGTTCTGGCCGGTCGTGCCGTCGATGACCAGCAGCACCTCGTGCGGCGCCTCGGCGTCGAGCTTGGCGAGCACGCGACGGATCTTGGACAGCTCGTCCATCAGACCCGATTGCGTGTGGAGCCGGCCGGCCGTGTCGGCGATCAGCAGGTCCGCGCCGCGCGCACGCGCGGTCTGCAGCGCGTCGAAGATCACGCTGGCCGAATCGGCGCCGCTGCCCTGCGCGATCACCGGCACCTGGTTGCGCTCGCCCCAGGTCGTCAGCTGCTCGACCGCCGCCGCGCGGAACGTGTCGCCGGCGGCGAGGATCACGCCGAGCCCTTCGCCGCGGTAGCGGCGCGCGAGCTTGCCGATCGTCGTCGTCTTGCCGACGCCGTTGACGCCGACGACGAGCACCACGTGCGGCTTGTGCCCGGAGCGCACTTCGAGCGGACGCGCGACCGGCGCGACCAGCGCGATCAGCTCCGCGCGCAGCGCCGCCAGCAGCGCCGCGGCATCGGCGAACTCGCGCTTGTCGACGCGGCGGCGCAGCCGCTCGACCAGATCGGTCGAGGCGGCGACGCCGACGTCGGCAGTGATCAGCGCGGTTTCCAGTTCGTCGAGCAGCGCGTCGTCGAGCTTGGGATTGCGCACGAACAGCGTGCCGAGGCTGCGCGCGAACGCGCTGCCGGACAGACGGTCGCGCCAGCTGCGGCGGGTCGGCTCGGGCGCTGCGGCCGCCGTGTCGTGCGACTCGACCGCAGCGGCGGTCGGCATGTCGGCGGCCTCGGCCGACGGCGCCGATCCGGAGTGCTCGGCGAGCGGCTCGACCGGCACATCCGACACCGCGGCGTCGAGTGGCCGCACGTCCGGCGAGGCCTCCGGCGGCGCGACGGCGTCGGGCGTCGCGGGCGGCGCATCGGCGGCCGGCTTCTTCTTCCAGAACTTGAGCATTACAGGGGCGATGGGGCGAAAATGCGGGCGCCCATCCTATCACCGGCCTCTCCATGCACGGTTCCCGACAGGCGCCCGGACGCCTGCGCATCATCGCCGGCCGCCTGCGCGGTTCGAAGCTGTCCGTCCCCGACGCGCCGGGCCTGCGTCCGACGCCCGAGCGCGTGCGCGAGACGCTGTTCAACTGGCTGGCACCGACGATCGACGGCGCGCAGTGTCTCGATCTGTACGCCGGCACCGGCGCACTCGGCCTGGAGGCGCTGTCGCGCGGCGCCGCGCATTGCGTGTTCGTCGAGCGCGATCCGGTGCTGGCGCGCGCGCTCGCCGACACGTTGGCGCGCCTCAAGATCGACACCGGCGAGGTCGTGCGCGGCGATGCGCTGACCTGGCTGGCGCAAGCCGAGGGCACGCGTTTCGATCTGGTCTTCGTCGATCCGCCGTTCGGCGCCAATGCCTGGCAGGCCACGCTGCATGCGCTCGAGCACGGCGGCCGCCTCAAGCCGGCGGCCTGGATTCACGTCGAGGCCCCGGCCGATCAGCACCTGGCGCCGCCGCCAAACTGGCATCTGCATCGCGAGGGACGCGCCGGCAGCGTGCAGCACCGGCTCTACCGGCGCGATCCGACGGCCGCGCCGGCGTAAATCTTCGAACACGCTCCTGCTAAGCTTGGGCCGTTCGTTCCCACAGGCGATCATCCGATGCCGACCTCCGCGCAACGCTCCCGGCTCGCGATCTATCCCGGCACCTTCGATCCGATCACCAACGGCCACATCGATCTGGTCCATCGCGCCAGTCCGCTGTTCGAGCGCCTGATCGTCGCGGTCGCCGAAAGTCCGAGCAAGGGACCGGGCTTCAGCCTGGACGCGCGCATCGAGCTGGCGCGCATCGCGCTCGCCGACGTGCCGAACGTCGAGGTGCGCGGCTTCTCGTCGCTGCTCGCGCACTTCGTCGAGGAGACCGGCGCCGGCGTGATCCTGCGCGGCCTGCGCGCGGTGTCGGACTTCGAGTACGAATTCCAGCTCGCCAGCATGAACCGCCATCTGATCCCGCAGGTCGAAACGCTGTTCCTGACGCCGGCCGAGAAGTACAGCTTCATCTCCTCTTCGCTGGTGCGCGAGATCGCGCGGCTCGGCGGCGACGTGTCGGGCTTCGTGCATCCGGCCGTGCAGAACGCGCTGCGCCGGCGCTGGGCGGCGAGCAACGGCGGCGCCTGAGCGCGGAACGCAGCGTCGGCGTCACCGAACGCCGGCAAGCTGGTACTCTGTTGCGCCAGACACTCGATCCCCTCAACGGAATCCTTAACATCATGCGCAAGCTCCTTCTCCCCCTCGCCGTCGCCCTGGCCTCGACGCTCGTCCTGAGCGCCTGCAACAAGGGCACCGAGCCGACGACGCAGACCGCCGCTCCGGTCGTCGAGACCGTGTCGCTGCCGACCGATCCGGCCGATACCGCGGCCTGGAAGAAGTATCTGGCCAACGTCGTCACCAACAACATGCAGGGCGTGACCACGACGCGTCCGTACATGTACTACATCCCGGGTGGCGAGGACGACAAGGCGCTCGAGGACCGCAGCAACCAGCTCGAGAACGTGCGCGGCGTCGTCGGCCGCGGCGTGCTGCCGGGCAACATGATGGCGTTCGGCGGCCCTGATTCGAAGATCACCGCGGACTTCGTGATCGAGGCGTTCCAGAGCGCGCAGTCCGGCTCGTTCAAGGACGTCGTCGTGCTGGTCATCGGTACGCCCGAGGACACCACGCGCGTCAAGGAAGCCCTTGCCGCCAGCGGCGCCAACGTGCGCACCGCCGAACTGAAGTAAGTCCCAGCACATGGCCGGCGGCACCGCGACAGCGGTCGCCGGCCGGCCCGAACGGCCATGTCGCTCAAGATCACCGAAGACTGCATCAACTGCGACGTCTGCGAGCCCGCCTGCCCGAACACGGCGATCTCGATGGGAGCGGAGATCTACGAGATCGCGCTCAGCCGCTGCACCGAGTGCGTCGGCCATTTCGATACGCCGCAATGCGTGGAGGTCTGTCCGGTGGAGTGCATCATCGTCGACGAGGCGCATCCCGAATCGCGCGACCAGCTGTTCGCGAAGTACGAAGCGCTGATCGCGAAGAACGCCGCATGAGCGCCGCGATCGGCATCGCGCCGCGCCGATTCGCCGCGCACCTGCTCGGCCTGTTCGTGGTGGCGGCCTGCGCGCTGGCCCAGGCGGCGCCGGCCGAGCGGCCCGGCAAGGCCGCGATCGCCAGCGCGCATCCGCTGGCGACCGAGGCCGGTCTGGAGGTTCTCGCCCAGGGCGGCAACGCGTTCGACGCGGCGATCGCGGTCGGCGCGGTGCTGTCGGTCGTCGAGCCGCAGAGCTCGGGCATCGGCGGCGGCGGCTTCTTCCTGCTGCATCGTGCCGCCGACGGCCAGGACCTGTTCCTCGACGCGCGCGAGACCGCGCCGGCGGCGACGCGCACCGAACTGTGGATCGGCGCCGACGGCAAGCTCGACCGCGACAAGTCCGTCAACGGCCCGCTGTCGGCCGGCATTCCCGGCGAGCCGGCCGCCTACGTCTGGCTCGCCGAGCACCACGGCAAGCTGCCGCTGGCGACCTCGCTGGCGCCGGCGATCCGCATCGCACGCGAGGGCTTCCCGGCCTACGGACGTCTGGTCTCGGCGATCGGCCAGCGCCGAGCGGTGCTCGAGCGCTGGCCGGCTTCGGCCGGCCTGTATCTGGTCGACGGCCAGGTGCCGGCCGAAGGACAGCGCGTGCGCTTTCCGGATCTGGCCGCGACGCTCGAGCGCATCGCGAAGGACGGCGACGCCGGCTTCTATCGCGGCGCATTCGCCGCATCGATGGTCCGGGCCGTGCGCGCGGCCGGCGGCAACTGGACCGAGCGCGACCTGGCCGACTACCGCGTGAAGGTGCGCACGCCGCTGACGGTGGACTATCGCGGCTGGCGCATCGTGACCGCGCCGCCGCCGTCCTCGGGCGGGATCGCGCTGTCGGAAATGCTCAACATCCTGTCCGGCTACGATCTCTCGCGCCTGGACCGCGTGCGCCGCACGCATCTGACGATCGAGGCGATGCGCCGCGCGTACCGCGACCGCGCCGAGTATCTGGGCGATCCGGACTACGTCACGATGCCGGTCGCCGAGCTGACCAGCCCGCTGTACGCGGCCGGCCTGCGCGCATCGATCCATCCGGAGAAGGCCACGCCGAGCGCCCTGCTGCCGGGCTACGCGCCGCCGCTGGAGCCCACGCATACCACGCACTACTCGATCCTCGACGCCGACGGCAATCTGGTCGCGGCGACCAAGACCGTCAACCTGACGCTGGGCTCGGGTTTCGTCGTGCCCGGCAGCGGTTTCGTGCTCAACAACGAAATGGACGATTTCGCGCTGCGTCCCGGCGAGCCGAACGCGTTCGGCCTGATCGGCGGCGAAGCGAACGCGCCCAAGCCGGGCCGCCGGCCGCTGTCGTCGATGACGCCGAGCTTCGTGATCGGCGCCGATCGCATCGGCGTGATCGGCACGCCGGGCGGCAGCCGCATCATCACGATGGTGCTCGAAGGCATCCTCGCCTTCGTCGACGGCGAGGCGCCGGCCAAGGTCGCCGCCAATCCGCGCTTCCACCATCAATACCTGCCCGACGTGGTCTCGGCCGAGCCGAACGCGTTCAGCGCCGAGGAGCGCCGCGCGCTCGAGGCGATGGGCCATACCGTCAACGCCGGCGAGCGCACCTGGGGCCTGATGAACGTGGTCAGCTGGGACCGCCGGAGCGGCGCGGTCGAGGCCGGCTCGGACCCGCGTGGCAGCGCCGGCAGCGGCAGCGCCGCAGTGCGATGAGGAAGGCGTGATGAAACTCTGGTCGATACTCGGCAACTCGCAGCGCCTCGACGGCGGCGCGATGTTCGGCAACGCGCCGCGCGCGGTCTGGCAGCAGTGGATCGCGCCGGACGCCGACAACGGCATTCCGCTGGCGTGCCGCTGCCTGCTGGTCGAGGACCTCGACGGCCGCACGGTGCTGTTCGAGACCGGCATCGGCGCGTTCTTCGAGCCGAAGCTGCGCGAGCGCTACGGCGTCGTGGAGGACCGCCATGTCCTGCTCGATTCGCTGGCCGCGGCCGGCTTCGGTCACGAGGACATCGACGTCGTCGTGCTCTCGCACCTGCATTTCGATCATGCCGGCGGCCTGCTCGCGGCCTGGGAGGCCGGGCAGCCGCCGCGCCTGCTGTTCCCGAACGCGACCTTCGTCGTCGGCGCCGCGCACTGGCAGCGCGCGCTCGCGCCGCATCCGCGCGATCGCGCCTCGTTCATACCGGAGCTGCCGCAGCTGCTGCTCGACAGCGGCCGGCTCGAGCGCGTCGAAGGCGCACATACGCCGGTCCTCGGCGAGTCGGTGCGCTTCGAGGTATCGGACGGCCATACGCCGGGCCTGCTGCTCGCCGAGATCGTCGCGCCGGGCGGAGGCGTGGTGTTCTGCGCGGATCTGATTCCGGGCCGGCCCTGGGTGCACCTGCCGATCACCATGGGCTACGATCGCTATCCGGAGCTGCTGATCGACGAGAAGCGCGCGTTCCTCGACGACAAGCTGGCCCGCAACGTGCGCCTGTTCTTCACGCACGACAGCGGCTGTGCGCTGGCCGCCCTCGCCCGCGACGCCAAGGGCCGCTACGGCACGCACGACGAACACGAACGGCTCGAGGCCTGGCCGCTGGCCGCCTGAGCTTCCATACCGGCGCGGCACATGCCGCGCCCTGCGTCCCCAAGGAGAAGACCGATGCGCAGCCTCACCGTCCTGGCCCTGTCCTTCCTGCTCTGCGGCATCGCATCCGCGCATGAAGGCGCGCACGACACGCCGGCCGCCGGCGGCGTCGACCACAGCCGAAAGCCGACCGGTGCGACGCCGGTGCAGACCACCGACGCCGGCGCCGTCTACGGCGCACCGCTGGCGACGAAGACCGCCGAGCCGGTCACGATCGACGCCGCCTACGACGATCTGGCCGCCCAGGTCGGCAAGGACGGCGCCTGGAGCGGCCGCATCACCCAGGTCTGTCAGAAGATGGGCTGCTGGCTCGTGCTGACCGGCGAAGGCGACCGCCACGCGCGCGTCTTCATGCACGACCACGCCTACAGCGTGCCCAAGGACGCCAGCGGCCGCGCGATCGTCTACGGCACGCTCAGCGAGAAGCAGCTCGACGCCAAGGAGAAGCAGCACCTCGAAGACGACGGCGCCAAGGCACCGGCCGAGCGCGAGCTGCAGATCGATGCGCGCTCGGTCCTGATCCTCAAGAGCGCCTGAGGCGCCGATGCGCCGCCTGCCCGTCGTCGTCGTCGCGCTGGTCCTGATCGCACTGGCCGCGGCCTGGTGGTGGCGCCCCGCCGGCGTCGAAGGCGAGGCATCCACTCCCGCGGCGACGGTCGATCCGGCCCATCCCGATCCGGCCGACGAAGGCCGCACGATCAGTCTGACCGGCGAGCTGATCGTCAGCGGCGCACCGCGCGACGAACAGCTCGGCGTCACCGCACGCGCCGCCCTGCTCCATCGCGACGTCGCGATGTTCCAGTGGCGTGAACACTGCGAGGGCACCGAGTGCCGCTACGACACCGGATGGGAAGACGGCGCGATCGATTCGCGCGCATTCCGCGACGCCGATCGGCACCGCAATCCTTCCGAGCAGCCGTTCGCCGATGCGGTGTTCGAGGCCGACGCCGTGCGCATCGGCGCACTGACCGTCGAGCCCGCCCTGCTGCGCACGCTGCCGACGCAGCCGCTCGCGGTCACGCTCGGCCAGCTGCCGCCGAATCTCGCCGCGAGCTTCAGCGTGCGCGACGGTGCGCTCTACAGCGGCGATCCGGACGCGCCCGCGGTCGGCGACATGCGCATTCGTTACCGCCAGCTTCAGGCGGGAACGGTCACGCTGACCGGCATCCAGCGGGGAACCCATCTGCATCCGATCCCATGATCCGAACCGGCGGAACGGCACGCGCGCATCGAACCCACATCACGTCTTCGGACCTTTCCGGTGAAGCCGGGCGCCGCAGGCCTCTTGCATCCGCTCTCGCCGTTGCCGGCCTGCTCGCCGCGAGCACGCCGATCGCCCGCGCCGACGACGACCGCTTCTCGCTGACGATCTCCGGCTTCCGGCCGACCTCGACGACCGAATTCGAAGGCAGCTCCTCGGCCGTGCCCGGCGAGACGCTGAACCTCGAGGAGGATTTCGACCTCGCGCGCAAGGCCACGCGCACGCGCATCGAAGGCATGATGCGGCTGACCGAACGGCAGCGGCTGGTGTTCGTCTACTACAACCTCAAGCGCAAGCGCAGCCTCGCCGTCGACGAGGAGTTCACCTGGAACGGCCAGCACTACGACATCGACACGCTGGTCAAGACGCGCTTCGACTTCTCGCTGGCGACGCTCTCGTACGAATACGCGTTCATCGACACGCCCAAATGGCTCGTCGCCGGCGCGATCGGCGCACACTGGGCCGAGGCCAAGGCCAGCATCACCGCTGAGGACACCTCGCTGATCGACGAGAAGGAGCGCACCAGCGGCGGCTCGCCGGCGCTCGGTCTGCGCGTGCTTGCGACGCCGACGCCGCGCTGGCGCCTGTCCGGCTATGCACAGGCGTTCAAGGCCCGCGTCGACGGCATCGACGCGCGCTTCACGCGCGCCGGCCTCGCCGCCGAGTACCGAGTCTGGGACAACCTCGGCGTCCAGCTCGGCTACGACTGGTTCAAGCTCAGCGCCGACTACGCGCAGACCTACTGGTCCGGCAAGCTCGACATCGCGATCCGCGGCCCGACCGCCGGCGTGACGGTCGCGTTCTGACGCGCGGTATCGTCCTGCCCACCGGTCGATCGCTGCGGACGTGATCGCCGCCATCGCCCCGCCGATCGAACGTCGCCTCACTGCCCGCTCCGGGCGCGACAAGCGTCACAGGCCGCGATGGCTCGCGGTCTTCGTGTCGCATGCAGCCGGGCGTCACGCACACGTGCCGGGGCACTGGCCGTCCCGACGCGAGCGGACCCGCGTGCCGGCCTGAATCGTGTGCCGAAAGCGACTCCTGTCGCCGTCAACCGAGTCGATGACGGCGCCCGAACCGCGGTACCATCGCCGGCCTTGCGTCCGCTCGCTTTCCGGGACACCGATGATGAAGACTCTCAAGGTCGCGCTGCTGCAGGAAGCCAACCGCGGCAGCCGCGACGCCAACCTCGCCGCGATCGAGACCGGCCTGCGCGAAGCCGCCGCGGCCGGTGCCGAACTGGTGCTGCTGCAGGAGCTGCACAACGGCCCGTATTTCTGCCAGCACGAGAACGTCGAGGAGTTCGACCGCGCCGAGGCGATCCCGGGCTACAGCACCGAGAAGCTCGGCGCATTGGCGGCCGAGCTGAAGCTCGTGCTGGTCTCCTCGCTGTTCGAGCGCCGCGCCGGCGGCCTGTATCACAACACCGCCGTCGTGTTCGACCGCTCGGCGGCGATCGCCGGCAAGTACCGCAAGATGCACATCCCGGACGATCCGGCCTACTACGAGAAGTTCTACTTCACGCCGGGCGACCTCGGCTTCAATCCGATCGACACCTCGGTCGGTCGCCTCGGCGTGCTGGTGTGCTGGGACCAGTGGTATCCGGAGGCCGCGCGCATGATGGCGCTGGCCGGCGCCGAGCTGCTGCTGTACCCGACCGCGATCGGCTGGGATCCGTCCGACGAGCCGGCCGAGAAGACGCGCCAGCGCGATGCCTGGATCACGATCCAGCGCGCGCATGCGGTCGCCAACGGCGTTCCGGTGCTGGCCTGCAACCGCTACGGCTTCGAGGCCGCGCCGGACGGCGGCCGCGGCATCCAGTTCTGGGGATCGAGCTTCGTGACCGGGCCGCAGGGCGAGTTCCTCGCGCAGGCGCCGGAGGATCGTCGCGAACTGATGATTGTCGACGTCGACCTGGCGCGCAGCGAATCGGTGCGGCGGATCTGGCCGTTCCTGCGCGACCGCCGGATCGACGCTTACGCCGATCTGCTCAAGCGCTACCGCGACTGACGGCGCCCGATCGTGTCGATCCCACCCGAAGCGGCCGCCGCGCCGGCCACCCTGCCCGAACCGAACACGCCCGCAGCCGATGCCCTGGCCGGCCAGCCGGTCGCGCGCGTCCGCCGCGACGGCGTCGAGTACGTGATCCTCGGCACCGCGCACGTCTCGCGCGCCAGCGTCGAGGCCGTTCATGCGATCGTGCGCGAGGAGTCCTTCGACGCGATCGCCGTGGAGCTGTGCGAGCCGCGCTTCCGCTCGATCAAGGACCCCGATGCGCTGCGCAACCTGGACCTGTTCCAGGTGATCCGCCAGCGCAAGGTCGGCCTGGTCGCGGCCAATCTCGCGCTCGGCGCATTCCAGCGCCGCATCGCCGAGCAGTTCGGCATCGAGCCCGGCGCCGAGATGAAGGCCGCGATCGACGAGGCCGAGTCGCGCGGCCTGCCGCTGTGGCTGATCGACCGCGAGGTCGGCATCACGCTGCGCCGCGCGATCCGCAGCGTCGGCTTCTTCGAGCGCATGGGTCTGATGGCCGGCCTCGCCGGCAGCCTGCTCTCGCGCGAGGAAGTGGAGGAAAGCGAGATCGAGAAGCTCAAGCAGGGCGACATGCTCGGCAGCATGTTCGGCGAGTTCGCGAAGGAATCGCCGCCGCTGTACGAGGCCCTGATCGCCGAGCGCGACCGCTACATGAGCGCGCACCTGCGCGAGGAAGCCGAACGCGCCGCCGGGCCGGTCGCCCGCGTGCTAGTCGTCATCGGCGCCGGCCACATGGCCGGCATCGAGCGCGAACTGGTCGAACAGACCGAACCGCCCGGCCCTCTGCAACAGCGTCTGGCCGAGTCGCCGCCGCCCTCGCCGTGGCCGAAGATCGTCGGCTTCGCGGTGTTCGCGGCGATCGCCGCGGCGATCGCGCTGCTGTTCGCGCGCGGCGCCGATTTCGGCACCGATGCGCTGCTGGTCTGGGTGCTCAGCACCGGCATCGGCGCGGCGCTCGGCGCGCTGGCCGGAGGCGGCCATCCGCTCAGCGCATTGGCCGCGTTCGTGGTCGCGCCGCTCAAGCCGTTCCGGCCCGGCGTGCCGTCCGGCGCCGCCAGCGCCGCGGTCGAGGTCTGGTTCCACCGTCCGCGCGTGGCCGATTTCGATCAGCTGCGCGACGACGTCACGCACTGGACCGGCTGGTGGAAGAACCGTGTCTCGCGCACGCTGCTGGTCTTCATGTTCACGAACATCGGCATGATGTTCGGCACCTGGGTGGCCGGCCTTCGGATCTTCGGGAAGCTGATCTAGTGAATTTCGTCCGCAAGCTGTTCAAACCGCGCTGGCAGTCGTCCGACGCGGCCGTGCGCCTGACCGCCGTCAGCGGCGATGCGACGCCCGAACTCGTCGCGACGCTGCCGCAGATCGCGCGCAGCGATGCCGACGCCGGCGTACGGCTGGCCGCGCTCAAGCGCCTGGCCGATCCGGGCCTGGCCCAGGCGCTGGCCCAGGACGATCCTGACGCCGGCAACCGCGAGGCGGCGCGCGTGCTGTGGTTCGACCTGCTGGCCGGTCGTCACGCGCAGTCGCCGCCGCTGGCCGAACGGCTGCGGCTGGCCGCCGCGCAGGACGCGCCGCGGCTGATCGAACACCTCGCCGAGCACGCCGCCGAGACCGAACTGCGCGCCGCCGCACTGGCACGCGTGACGCGCCCGGTTCTGCTGGTCGAACGCGCGATCGCCGAGTCCGATGCGGGTCTGCGCCTCGCCGTCGTCGAGCGCATCGACGAGGAGGCCCTGCTCGAACGCATCGCCGAGCGCAGCCGCAAGCGCGACAAGCAGGTCTACCGCCGAGCGCGCGAGAAGATCGAGGCCGGACGGCTCGCGCGCGGCGACGACGCCGCGATCGCCGAAGAGGCGCGCCGCATCTGCGAGCAGCTCGAACGGCATCTGCGCGAAGGCGATCGGTCCGCCGACGACGAGGCCACGCTGCAGGTGCGCTGGAACGCGATCGCCGAACGCGCGCCGGCCTCGTTCCGGACCCGCTTCCAGGCCGCCGGCGAGCTGCTCGCGCTGCGCCGCGATCCCGAACAGATGGCCGCGCTGCGCCGCCGCGGCGCCGAGATCGAGGCGATCGGTGTGGAGATCGCAGCGATCGAGCACGCGCTCGCCGGACGCGACGCGATCGAGCAGCGCGACGCGATCGGTCAGCGCTTCGACGCGCTGGCCGAGCGCTGGAGCGCCGTCGACGATGCCGGCGGCAGCCTGCGCGAGGCGCACGAACACCGCTTGTCGGCGATCGTCGCGCGGCTCGGCGAACTCGCCAACGCACCGGCGCCGCTGCCGGCGCCGACGCCGGTCGCGACGACCGCGGCGGCACCCAAGCGTCGCGACGACCCGGCCGAGCTCGAACGCCGCCGGGCCGAGCGCGAGCGCCGGCACGGCGCGCTCGGCGATGCGCTGGGCGCGCTCGAGGCGGCACTCGACGCCGGCCAGAGCGGACCGGCCCATCAGGCGCATGCCCGGCTCGCAGCGGCGCGCCAGGCGCTGCACGAAGCGCCGAGCGACGAGATCGCCCGGCGCCTGGCCGATGCCGAGGGCCGCTATGCGCAGATCGCGCGCTGGCAGCGCTGGAGCGACGATCAGCGCCGCGAGGCCTTGTGCGGCGAGATCGAAGCGCTGGCCGCGAGCGGCCTGCACCCGGACGCCGTCGCCACGCGCGTGCGCGAGGCGCAGGCCGAATGGGCACGGCTCGATGCGCACGACGGCGGGCGCGGCGGCGGCGGTCTGATGCGCCGCTTCCACGCCGCCTGTCGCGAAGCGATCAAGCCGACGCGCGCCTATTTCGAGAAGCGCGACGCGCTGCGCCAGACCCAGGCGCAGGCGATTGGCGCGCTGCTCGAGGGCCTGGACGATCCGAATGCGCCGGCGCTGGACGTGCGCGCGCTCGCCGCGCGCCGCCGCGAGGTCGCCGACGCCCTGCGGGCGCTCGACCGCGTCGATCCGCGCGAGCGCAAGGCGCTGGCCGAGCGGCTGCGCGCGGGACTGGCGACGCTCGAGGCGCGCATCGCCGAACACGACGCCGCGGTCGAGGCCGCCAAGCAGCGCCTGATCGACGCTGCCGAGGCGCTGTCGGGCGAGGCCGACCTGCGCAGCGCGATCGCCGCCGCCAAGGACCTGCAGCGCCGCTGGCAGGCGGCCGGCAACGGCCGGCGCGCTCGTGACCAGCGTCAGTGGACGGCGTTTCGCGGCGCGATCGATGCGGTGTTCGCACGCGCCGACGGCGAACGCGCCGCGCGCGACGCACAGGCGCAGGCGACGCGAGACGGCGCCGCCGCGCTGTGCGCGGAGCTGGAATCGCTCGCGGCCGCCGAACAGGCCGATCGCGCCGCGCAGACGCGGATCGAGCAGGCCTGGCAGGCGCTCGGACCGCGCGAGGAGGACCTGCAGCGGCGCTTCCGCGCCGCACAGGATGCACTGCGCGAGGCCGCCGAGCGACGTGCGCGTGCAGCGCGCTGCGCCGGCTTCGATGCCTGGCTGGCGACCTACGCGCTGTGCCGTGCCGCCGAGCGCGGCGAGCGCGATGCGGATGGCGTGCGCAGCGACCTCGCGGCGATCGCCGCGGCACCGGTCGCGGCCGCGGCGCTGTCCGCGCGGGTCGAGCGCGCACTGTCGGGGCCTGCAACCGCAGGCTCGGCGGATGCGGACACGGCTGCGCTGCGCGACTGCCTCGTCGAGCTCGAAGCGCTCGCCGGCGTCGACTCGCCGGACGAGGACCGGCAGCGCCGACTCGACCTGCAGGTCGGCCGGCTGTCGGCACGCCTGCGCGGCGATCGCGACGAGGGCGGACCGGAAGCGGCGCTCGCGGCCCTGCTCGAGCGCTGGAGCGCACTCGAGCCGGCCGCGAATCGGGCGCTGGACGCGCGGCTCGAACGCGCGGTCCGGCACGTGCTCGGCGGCTGGCGCTGAGCGCCGCGCGGCGAGGCTCCGTCCCGGATCGCGGTTACGGACGATCGGCGCGGCCGCGCGGCCGCGCCGCGATCGCGCGCTGCCTCAGCCGGTCTGCTTGGCCTGCCAGGCCTTGAGCACCTCGGCCTCGCGCTCGCGTGTGAGACCGGCGCCGAGCTTGGCCTGGCGCTCGGCCGGCAGCTGCTGGAACCAGGTCAGCGTGTCGGCCGCGGTCGTCGCCAGCGGACGGAACGTCAGGCCGCGGTCGAGTGCGCGCTTGATGCTGCGCCGGGCGAAGCCGGCGGTCTCGCCGCTGCCGGGCAGCCACACCGGCATGTCGCGCCACGGCGCGACCTCCTGCGCGGCCAGGAAGTCGGTCGGGATCCAGTGCAGGCGCGCGCCGGCGGTGTTGGTCGCGCGGATGCCGTAGAGCATCGCGTCGGTGCGCATCGTGTAGTCCGGTCCGGTCGCGTTGTAGATGCCGGTGGCCTTGGCCTCGACCAGGCGGATCATCCACTCGGCCAGGTCGCGCGCGTCGATGAACTGCACCGGATCGCTGCCGTCGCCCGGCGCGACCACGTCGCCGCCAGCGGCCAGCCGCACCGGCCAGTACGTGAAGCGGTCGCTCTCGTCGCCGGGACCGACGATCAGGCCCGGCCGCACGATCGTCGTGCCGTCGCCGAACCACTTGCCCGCCTCGGCCTCGCAGGCGGCCTTGAGCGGCCCGTACAGGCTCATGTCGGCGCGCAGCGAGGTCTGCGTCTCCTTCATGACGTCCTTGCCGGTATAGGCCGCCAGCGGCGCGGTTTCGTCGGCGTCCAGGGCCGTGCTGGCCTCGTAGACCGAGATCGTCGAGACGAACACGTACTGGCCGACCTTGCCCTTGAGCACCTTGCCGACGTCGCGCACCCAGAACGGGATGCTGGTCGGGTTGTCGATGCACACGTCCCATTCGCGGCCCTTGAGTGCGTCGAGGGCGCCTTCGTTGCGGTCGCCGGTCAACTGCTCGACCTCGGCCGGCCACTCGCGCGTGCGGCGTCCGCGATTGAACAACGTGACCTTGTGGCCGCGCGCGAGCGCGTAGCGGACCTGATGCGGTCCGACGAAGCCGGTGCCGCCGAGAATCAGGATGCGCAACGGCCGCGCGGCGGCCGGCGGCGGTGTCGGCGCTGCGGCGCCGAGCACGTTGGCCGACAGCGCAGCCGCACCGGCCAGCGCACCAAGACGGAACAGATCGCGACGGGTGATCGACATGGCGGGCATCTCCGGCAGGTGTTCGGTGTGGAAGGCCGCATTGGAGCCTGCGCCGAAACCTCGCAGCAGGGCCGAAGGTCACGGCCATGACCTCTGGCGCAGCGGCCGTCCGCGAACGCGCACGGAATGCCCCGCGCGTCGCCGGATCGCTCCCCGGACCGCTCGCCGACCGGATCAGTCGCGCCGGACGCCGCAACTGATCCGGTGTTTTTCCGCTCGACTGGCTCTGTTTCTCGACGGCGGCGCGGCCGACAATGCGGCAGCCCGCCCTCACCGAATCCCTGCTCGTCCTCCCGCCATGAAGCGCTACGAAGCCCTCGCCGATGCCATCGCCGAATCGATCCGCAGCGGCGTGCTGCGTCCGGGCGACCGGATGCCGTCGGTGCGGCAGGCCAGCGTGGCGCGCCAGGTCAGTCCGTCGACGGTGTTCCAGGCCTACTACCTGCTCGAGGCGCGCGGCCTGATCCGCGCGCGCGACCGCTCCGGCTATTACGTGACGGCCGGTTCGCAGGCGCTGCTGCCCGAGGCCGAACAGGCCGATCTGCCCGAGCCCGAATCGGCCCCGGTCGCGATCAGCGAGCGCGTGTTCGAGGTGCTCGAATCGACCGCCGAGCGCGACGTCGTGCCGTTCGGCTCGGCGTTCCCGAGCCCGCAGCTGTTTCCGCTGCAGCGCCTCGCCCGCGTGATGGCGGCGACCGTGCCGCGGCTCGATCCGTGGAGCAGCGTCGACGATCTCGGCCAGGGCAATGCGCGGCTGCGCCGGCAGATCGCGCTGCGCTACCTGACCGACGGCCTGCACGTGCGCACCGAGGACATCGTCGTCACCAACGGCGCGCTCGAGGCGCTGAACCTGTGCCTGGCCGCGGTGACGCGGCCCGGAGATGCGGTCGTCGTCGAGTCGCCGACGTTCTACGCGGCGCTGCAGGCGCTCGAGCGCAACGGCCTGCACGCGATCGAGGTGCCGACGCATCCGCGCGAAGGCATCGACCTTGCCGCGCTGGCGCAGGTCTTCGAACGCCATCGGCCCAAGGCCTGTTGGCTGATGACCAATTTCCAGAACCCGCTCGGCAGCCTGATGCCCGACGCGAAGAAGCGCGACCTGGTCGCGCTGGCGACGCGGCACCAGGTACCGCTGATCGAGGACGACGTCTACGGCGAGCTGTACTTCGGCGCGCGCCGGCCGGTGCCGGCCAAGGCCTACGACGGCGAGGGCTGGGTCATGCACTGCGCCTCGTTCTCCAAGTGCCTGGCGCCGGGCTACCGGATCGGCTGGACCGCGCCGGGCCGTTTCACGCGCGCGGTCACGCGGCTCAAGCTCAGCAGCAGTCTCGGCGCGTCGATTCCGGCGCAGGCGACGCTGGCGGCGTATCTGGAGAAAGGCGGCTACGACAAGCATCTGCGCCAGCTGCGCCACGCGCTGTCGGTGCAGCAGAACGCCTTGCTGCAGTCGGTCGCGCGGCACTTTCCGGACGAGACGCGCACGACGCGGCCCGACGGCGGCTATTTCCTCTGGGTCGAGCTGCCGCCGCACGTGCGCACGCTGGACCTGCACCGCTATGCGCTCTCGCACGGCGTCAGCATCGCGCCGGGGCCGATCTTCTCGGCCCGCGGCGGATTCGACCACTGCCTGCGCCTGAACTACGGCCATGCCTGGGATGAACGCAGCGAGCATGCGCTGGCAACGCTCGGCCGGCTCGTGCGCGCGTTCAGCGCGGCGGCCTGAGTCTTGACCTCTCGATCGATCGAAGCCTTTGCCGTGAAAGATGACGCTTCCGCCCGACCCCGACTCGCGACCGCCGCGCGCGTTCTCGCGCGCCTGAGCTGCATCGCCTTTCTCGCGTTCGGCGCCGTGCAGGCGCAGACCGCCGACGATGACCTGCGCGAGCGCCTGGCCGCCTGCACGGCCTGCCACGGCGAGCGCGGTGAAGGCGTCGCCGGCTCGACCTACTACCCGCATCTGGCCGGCAAGCCGGCCGGCTATCTCGTCGAGCAGCTGCAGGCCTTCCGCGACGGCCGCCGCCACTACTGGCAGATGGTCTGGCTGACGCAATTCATGGACGATGCCTACATCGCCGAGATCGCCGCCTACTACGCCGCGCAGCCGCCGCATACGCAGGCCGCCGACGTCGGCGCGCCGGCGCTGCCGCCGGCCGTGCGCGAGCGCGCCGAGCGGCTGGTCCATCACGGCGATCCGCAGGCCGGCCTGCCGGCCTGCGCCGCCTGCCACGGCACCGCGCTGACAGGACTCGAACCGGCCGTCCCGGCGCTGGTCGGGCTGCCGCAGGACTACATCGTCTCGCAGATCGGCAGCTGGCGTGACGGCACGCGCCGCTCGAAGGCGCCCGACTGCATGGCGAAGATCGCCGCCAGACTCGCGCCGGCCGACATCCGCATCGTCGCGCAGTACCTCTCGCACCAGTCGCCCGGCGCGCACGACCGGCCGGCCGCCGCCGGCAGCCTGATACCGCCGCTGGCCTGCGGCGATCTCCCGCAAGCACAGGTGACGCCATGATCCGCCGCATCGTCCTGTGGAGCGTGCTGATCGCGCTGCCGCTGCTGCTGATCGCCGCCGCGATCGGCGGCGTCCTGCTGCTGCGCCAGGGCGGGCTCGCGCCGTATCGCGTGCCGTCGGCCAGCGGCGATATCGTCGCGGCCGGCGACGCGAGCGAAGGTGCGTATCTGGCGCGCATCGGCAACTGCCTGACCTGCCATACCGTGCGCGGCGGCGTCGCGTTCGCGGGCGGACGTCCGTTCCGCACCGACTACGGCACGCTCTACAGCACCAATCTCACGCCCGATTCGAAGACCGGCCTCGGCGACTGGTCGGTCGAGGAGTTCCGCCACGCGATGCGCCACGGCGTCAGCCGCCACGGCGTGCTCTATCCGGCGTTTCCGTATGCGAATTTCGCGCATCTGACCGACGCCGACCTCGACGCGCTGTTCGCGTACCTGCGCACGCTGGCGCCGGTCGAGGCGACGCCGCCGCCGAACGACCTGGCATGGCCGGCCAACTGGCGCGGCGCCCTGGTCGGCTGGCGCATGCTGCACTACCGGCCGGCGCCGCTGCCGGAACGGGCCGACGCGTCGCCGGACTGGCTGCGCGGCCGCTACCTCGTCGACGGTCTCGGTCACTGCGCGATGTGTCACGGCACGCGCGGCGCGCAGGGCTCGCTGCCGGCAGAAGGTTACCTCGCCGGCGGCCGCATCCCGGGCCAGGGCTGGTACGCACCGCCGCTCGATGCGCGCCAGCTCGCGCGCTACGACGTCGACCAGCTCGCCGAATACCTGTCGACCGGCAACGGCGAGCACGGCGCCGCATACGGCTCGATGGCCGAAGTCGTCTACACCAGCCTGCGCCACCTGCGCCCCGAGGATGCGCGCGCGATGGCGACGTATCTGAAGAGCGTGCCGGCACACGGCGGCGACGAGAAGCCCGACAGCGGACGCTTCCTCTACGCTGCCGCGCAGCCGGCCGCCAATCCGCACAACGGCGGACGCCTGTACCAGGACCATTGCGCGAGCTGCCACGGCGACGGCGGCGAAGGCCGCGGCCGCGACTACCCGCCGCTGCGCGGCGCGGTATCGGTCACCGCGCCCGATCCAGTCAACACGGTGCGCCTGGTGCTGTACGGTGGCGTGCCGCCGACGACGGCCGGCAATCCGCGGCCGCATTCGATGCCGCCGTTCGCCGGGCGCCTCAGCAACGCCGAGATCGCGGCGATCGTCAGCCACATCCGGCGCAACTGGGGCGAGCAGGATCGTCCGGTCAGCGCCGCCGACGTCGCCGCCTACTACGGCATCCGCGGAGACTGATCATGCAGCCGGCGATGAATCCGACGATCGAGATCGGCCTGTCCTTCATCCTGTTCCTGCCGTGGTTCGCGATCATCGGCGCGCTGTACTGGCTGTTTCCGCGCCAGCCGCGCCATCTGAAGCGCCGGCTGTTCGATCTGGCCGTGCTGGCCGGCTCGGTCGTGCTCAGCATCGCCGGCATGCGCTGGGGCTACGTCAACGCCGACCCGGCCAGCGGCGCGATCTGGAAGCAGGTGCTGGCGACGCTGGTCGCCTACGGCATCTTCCTGGCGGTGCTGACGCTGGCCGTGCCGCTCAGGCACTGGTGGTGGATGCGGCGCTGAGCGCACGCAAATGGGGTGCGGGCAATGCGATGCGGATCGCCGGATCCGCGGCGTGACCACGTTGCGGCTTCGCCCGCAGGCCTCTAAGGTGCCGGCATGCACCCGCTCGCCGACCGCATCACCGATCTCTACGAACGCCACGCCGATGCCTATGCGGCCGACCGCCGCGCCTGTGCGCCGGTCGAAGGCGACTGGCTCGACCGCTTCATCGCGCTGCTGCCGGCCGGCGGCGCGGTGCTCGATCTGGGCTGCGGCATCGGCGAGCCGATCGCGGCCTATCTGATCGAACGCGGCTTTCGCGTCGAGGGCATCGATGCCTCGCCGTCGCTGATCGCGCATTGCCGCACACGCTTTCCGGACCAGCACTGGCAGGTCGCGGACATGCGCGGGCTCGATCTCGGGCGGACCTATGCCGGCATCCTGGCCTGGGACAGCTTCTTCCATCTCGACCACGACGACCAGCGCGAGATGTTCGCGGTGTTCGGCCGCCATGCCGCAGCCGGCACCGCGCTGATGTTCACGAGCGGCCCGGCGCACGGCGAGGCGATCGGCGAGTATCGCGGCGAGCCGCTCTACCACGCGAGCCTGGCGCCGGAGACCTACCGGGCATTGCTGGCCGAGCACGGTTTCGAGCTCTGCGCGCATCGCGCGGAGGATCCGGACTGCGGCGGGCATACGGTCTGGCTGGCGCAGCGCGCGCGATAGCAAGGCATCGGTTTCCGCGGCCCGGCGTCGGGCGATCGCTGCGCGACGACCGAGCGAACAGCCGTCACCTGGTCGCGAACCGTCTCTCTCTGGACCGCCCAACCGGCCTCGCCCGCACGCGCGGACGAGGCCGGCGTCACTCACTGCGAATCCAGGCCATCGGTGAAGATCACGTCACGCGGTGCGCGCACCGCGACGCTCAGGTGCTGCGGCGGCGACAGCCCCCCGGCCTCGGTCAGCACGACCGCACCGAAGCCGGGCGGGTTCGGTGCCGTCAGCGACCGTCCGCTCGGGTCGACGCTGACGGTGATCTGCAGCGTCTGGCTCGCACCCGGTGCCAGCGAGAAGCTGGCCGGCGTCACCGTCGCGCTGATGTCGGCTGCGGTGTCGAAACTCACGCTCCATTCCGAGGCGGTCGCGAGCGTGCTGCGGACGGTACGCGTGAACGTGCACGACGGTGCGCAGGCGGTATTGCGCATCGACGGCAGGTTCAACGCCTTGACGTCGAGCGTACCGCCCGCCGGATTGGCGGCGAGGAAGTTGGCATAGGTCTCGTCCATCACCAGTCCGGCCCGTTCGGCCCGCGCAACGTCGATGCGGCCGTTGCCGACGCCGTCTCCATCCCACCAGGTACCGTTCGGACGGACCGCCGTGGTCTGCAAGGCCGACTTGACCTCCATCGGCGTCCAGGTCGGATGGATCACGCGCAGCAGCGCCGCCGCGCCGGCCACGTGCGGGGACGCCATCGAGGTGCCGGACATGTAGTCGTAGCTACCGTCCGCGGTCCGCATCGCCGCGTAGATGTCGGTGCCGGGTGCCGCGATGTCGGGCTTGGTCAGGTCGATCAGCGTTCCGGGGGTCGGACCGCGCAGGCTGCCGGGACTGAGCATGTCGGTCAGTTCGGCGTCGACGTCGAGACTGCCGGTCACGCTGCCGGCCGGCGAGGTGCGAATCAGCTCGATGAGTCGATCGGACTGGACGAAATCGCCCAGGCTGTAGGCGGGTACCGTGGTCGGCGCGCCGCTGGTGGTCATGCTGAGCGCACCATACTGGTTGTTGACGATCAGCACCGCGGTCGCACCGGCGTTGACGGCATTGGTGACTTTTTCGGCGAAGCCGCAAGCCTCGGTCGCCGGCGTGTTCGAGCCGCGCCGCACCACCGCGACCGCACCGGCGAAGTAGCCGGCCGCGAAGCCACCGGTATCGGTGCAGCCTGCGAGATTGGCCGGATCGACGCGCAGCGGCTGTCCGCTGAACGCGCTGCCGACCGGCGTCGTGCTGCCCTTGAGCGCGTAGAGCGCCTGCATCCCGTCGACGGGGCCCTGCGCGTCGACCGAGAAGCGCCCACCGAGCGGCCGCGCCGTCGCATAGGTATTGGCGACCGACATCACCCAGGGCCCGCGATGGTTGACGGCGCCGACCGGATTCTCCGGCCCGCCCTGACTCGCGGGACGTGTATTGCCCGACGCGGCGGCCACGAAGATGCCGGCATCGATCGCATCGAGGAATCGTCGGTCGTTGTCGCCGGTGCCCCAAGGCGTGGTGCCGCCGCTGATCGAGAAGTTCAGCACGCGTACGCCGGTCGCGACCGCCGCGATCGCATTGTTGATCGCCGCTGCCGAGTCGGCGGATGCGCAGCGCCCGTCGGGTTCGTTGCAGACCTTGTAGCTGTTGACGCCGGCACACGGCGCAATGCCCGACATCTGCGTGAACGGCGCCGGCAGGGTCGGCGCCGGCGTCGTCGAAGCGGCGATCAGCGTATTGCCGGCCGCGGTGCCGGCGACGTGCACGCCGTGGCTGGTCGAGGTCGCGTCCGCTTCCGGATCGGACCCGTTGCAGGCGCCTCCGGGGCCGGTCGCGGTCGCGCAGCTGACCGCGATCAGCTTCGGGTTGGCGGCCGAGAACCCGCAGCTGGCGTCGTTCGCGAACGAGGGATGCTGCGAGTTGGCGCCCGAATCGAGCACGGCGATCCGGATGCCGGCGCCGCGATTGGCCGTACCGCCCGGTGCGGGGAGATTCCAGACCGTCTCCGCGCCGATCAGCGGCGGCGTGCGATACGTCGCCAGCTCGTCGGGCTCGCGCGTCGTGATCGATCGGACGCCGGGCATGCGCGCGACCTCGGCGGCCTCAGCGTCGCTGAGTTCGGTCGCGATGCCGCTGTGCGTGTAGAAGTAGCGATGCGAGACCTTCAGATCGCGGCCGAGCGTCGAGCCGATCCCCGCCGTGTGCATCGCCGTGGTGTTCTCGAGATAGCCGACATAGGCACGCACCTCGGCCGCCTGCGCGTCGAACGGCAGCTGTGCGCCGCGCGCGCGCGGCGAGGTCGCCGACAGCGAGCCGACGCCGCCTTCGTACTGCAGGGCGCCTTGTTCTTCGAACTCGATCAGATAGGTCTTGCGGTCCGCACCCGACACGTCGGCAGCGCCTGGCTGCGAAAGCGCCGGCCAGGCGGCCAGCGTACCGAGATGGAGCGCCATCAATGCGGCGAGGGGCTTGCAGCGAATCGACTGGTGCATGGGGTCTCCCGTTCGAATGGAACGCAGCCGGCATGCGTCGCGCGCGTCGGCCGTCGAGGCGGACGCGCGAAGCAGACACATGCGGTGTCGTGCGAAGGCACGGGAGTCAGAACGCGACGGCGGCCGCCGCCCCGACTGGACGAAGCCGCCGCCTTCCACCAGGGACCTGATCGCGCGCGGCGAAGCGAACGGCGTCGAGTCCGGCGGGCGAGAATCGAGCGGATGGTCCGCGGCCGAATGCCGCGAGAGCGCGCGGCACTGCCGGCGCGAGCTGCGGGCGAACGCCCGCGCGAAACGACGCGGGCCCGCGACGGGCCCGCGCCGCGGAACGGCTTACTCGAAGCCGCTGCCGAAGATCACGTCCACCTGTGCGCCCGGCACCGGCACGGCGACGTCGTAGAACGCCGGCGAGCCGGACTGGGCGACGTCCAGGCGGCTCTGCCCCGGCGTCGGCGGCGCACCGACGGTGACCGAGAACAGATACAGCGTGCCCCAGTCCAGCGACTGTCCGGCCGGTGCCGTCCAGGTCAGGCGACCGCCGGCCGTGCTGAACGCCCAGTCGTTGCCGGCCTCCAGATCGCCGTCGCTGAAGCGCTGCGTGCCGATGACCGCGCCGGTCTCCACCGGCACGCTGAACGAGCTGAAGCCGCGATTGCTGAGCACGCGCAGATTCGGTTCGCTGCCTTCGGTGACCGCACGCGAGAAGTCCAGGTTGTGGACCGCGTAGTGGTAGGTCCACTGGCCGTTGCCGAGATCGACCACGCGCACCGCGACCTTGGCATGCCCCTCGGCGACCGCGAGTTCGGTGTTGGCGACCACGGTGCCGCTCGGCGCGCCCTCGACCCAGCGGTCGGTGACCGAGCCGAGCCGGTAGTTGCCCTGCCCGGCGAACGACCAGTTGCCGCCCGAATAGGTCGGCGTGCCGGTCACCGATGCCATCGAGTTGTAGATGTTGATGTCCTGGCGCGCCAGATACCACGAATCGAACAGGTAGGTCGCGCCGGGATTGCGCGTCGGGCTGATCTGCGACTCGTTGACGACCAGGCGGCGCACGTAGTCGTCGTCGTCCGGCCAGGTATTGGTATTGCTGCCGACGCAGGTCGGATCGAACAGCGATCCGCAGCGGCCCCACTGGTTGGTGGCCGGGATGATCTCGGAGCGGAACGACAGGTCGGAGTTGTCGTCGTTGTTGAACGTGCTGTAGGTGTCCGAGCAGCCGCGACCGAGGATCTGGCCGCTGATGTTCTCGCCCGGCGCGCAGTCCCAGTTGGTCGTCAGCCAGGCGTGCTTGACGCCGGAACGGCCGATCTGCTCGATGCCGCCGTCGGCATTGATGCGGTACATGTTCCAGATCAGGAACGGATGCTGGTCGTTGTTGTACGGCGCGAAGTTGCCGCTGAACTTGCCGTACCACGGAATCCGCGCGGTCCACAGCGCGCTGCTGGTGCCGAGCGCGCCCTGCCCCGGAATCGTCGTCACCGCGCTGCCGTTGTTGAGGTTGTTGCGCAGCGTCGAGTCCGGCGCGAACACGATGCGGCCGTTGCCCTCGTGGCCGCTGGTGCCGGACTGGCGCATCCGCGAGACCGAGATGTGCTGCATGAACAGGTCGGCCTCGTAGACCGTTCCGGGCGGCTGCCCGTCGACCTGTTCGCCGTGCCAGTGACCGTTGCCCTGCGGATCGAGATCGCCGCCGGTGCCCTGGCTGCGCACCTCGGTCAGCAGCTCCACGTCGGCGACCGGATGACCGACCAGCTCGGGCCGGCCGACGCGCTCGGCGAGCGCGCGCGAGGCGCGCACGTCGGCCGTATAGACGGCCAGCACCTGACGGTTGCGGACCATCTCGTACATCATGTGATCGATCGTGAACCAGGCGGTGCCGTCGCGATCGGCCAGATCCAGCCGCATCGCGTCGGCCGGATTGGGCTGCAGACGGAAATCGGTCAGGTCCAGCATCGAGCCGTCCGGCAGCTCGAACCGGAAGCCGCCGCGTGCCTGGATCGCGCCGCCGAGGAAACCGGCGAACGAGCCGCGTTCGGCGCGGAACGCGATGCTGCCGTCGCGGCGCAGATCGAACGCGGTCATCGACTGCGCCTGGCGCACCTGCAGTCCGTCGGTCAGGCGCGCGGCGCTGGCCGGCAGCGAATGCTCGGCGGCGCGCACGGCGATGCCGAGATCGCCGAGCAGATCGGGATTGAAGCGCAGGCCCACCGTCCCGCCCCAGGCGGTCCATTGCGGCGGTGCCGAGGCCTCGGTCGACGCGGCGAATGCCGCGCCTGCCGTGCAGGCGGCGATCGTCAGGGCCAGCAGACGTACGGACGTTTTCATGGGCACTCCTTGTTGCGGATCAGGGGAAGGACGGGCTTCGACCGGGCAGCACGCGACAGGCCCGATCGACGGCGCAGGCGCGGCGGCGACCGATGCGACGGCAGCCGCGGTCTCGGACGCGCCTACATAGCAGGTTTTGCGGACGAATGCCGCAGTGACTGGCCCGATCCCGCCGAACCGCCATCCGCCGCTCCGCCAGGGCATGGCGCGCAGGTCGATCCGCCGTACCGTCAACGCGAATGGACCAGGCCGAGCGGTACCGGCGCGGCATCGGCGCGGCGCGGACGCCGCAAGCCCGGCGAGGGCGCAAAGGGCAGGCACGGCCCGGCCCCGGACGGCAGCGCGCCGCCGCCACGCCGCGCGACGTCGCGCCGCAAGGCGGGCTCGAGCACGAGCTGTCCGAACACCTGCACGAAGACCTGGGCCGACCACGGCGCCAGCGGATCGCCGCCGCCGGCTCGCGCCGCCTCGGACACCTGCCCGAGGATCTGCCGGATCTGCTCGAGCGACAGCGACAGCACCTGCGCCTCGCCGCGGACGTCCTCGAGCACCGTGCGGCGCAGGTACGCACGCATGTCCGGCTCGGCGTCCAGGCCAGCCTGATAGCCGTATGCCAGCTGCGCGGCGGCGTCGCCGAGCGGCGCGCACAGATCGACCGACGACAGTGCCGCTTCGCCGAGGCGGCGTACGATCCAGCGGTCGACCGCTTCGCGCAGCAGCAGCTTGCTGCCGAAATGATGGCCGATCAGCGCCAGCGACACATTGGCGCGCTGTGCGATCCGCCGCAGCGAAGCCTGCGCGTAGCCCTTGCTCGCGAACAGCTGCAATGCCGCGTGGCGGATGCGCGCCTTGCCGGTCAGATCCAGGGAGGGCGGTGCGTCCGGCAACTGGGGGGCGACGGAGGAGATCGGCATGGGGGCACCTCGTATCGATCGTGGGCGAGCGCTCACCCCGTCCAAACGCGGCAGACCCTGCTCCCCCTACCTGGCCCGCGCCGCGTCGGTCGAAGACGACCGCAGCGACCGGTCGGTTCGTACGAAGCGCCTCGGCGCACGAGAGGTCTGGGTCATGACGGCGCTTTCGTTCAGTTCCGCCGCGCGCCCCGACCACGGAAGATGCTCGCCGTCGGACCGCATTTCCTGGGCAAGAGGAAATCCGGACGCGCCTGCCGCGCGCCCCCCGAGGCATGCTGGGCGTCCTTCGCCGTCCGACCACGGTCGCCCTCCCCCTAGTCGGGTCGCCGTGGAAGGCCCCCTGAGGAAGCAGGGGGCCTTTGCTTTTGCGCGGCCTGCGGACGCTGGCGGTGCTCGTTCCGGTTATGCTTGCTGGCGATCCGCAGCACGCCGCAGGCGCGCCCGGTACCGGAACGCTGTACGGGCTCGCCGGAGCGCTTCGTCTGCGGCGCCTTCTGCCTGACGTATCAGTTGTTTTCAGATCACCGGGCACGATCGCTGGCGCGTCGTGCGGGTCCCATGCAAGCTAGCCTGGCGGTGTCGGCCGGCGGCCGGAGCGGCGTGCCGATCGCACGCCGCGGCGGACGATCGACGGACACCTGTCACGGACCGGGTTTCGGGGTATCTGCACGAGCGCGCGATGAAGGGCATAGCGGGTCTGATCGCCTTGCTGCTGCTCTGGACCGGTCTGCCGGTCCGGGCGGATGCGGCTGCCGGCGTGGACTACCGCATCGAGCGCGGCACGCTCGGCGATGCGCTCAACGCCTGGGCCACGCAGAGCGGCGTGCAGCTGCTCTATCCGCCGCAGCTGGTGTCGCAGCGGACCAGCCAGGGCCTGACCGGCCATCTCGCGCCGCAGCAGGCGCTCGCGCGACTGCTGCAGGCGACCGGCATCGAGGCCGCACCGGTCGGAACCGGCACGTTCGTGCTGCGCCGCGCAGCCCCGGCGCGCGTCGCGGTGGCCGCGGTGCCGGCGCCGCTGCCGGTCGCGCACGCGCATGCCCAGTTGCCGCAGGTCGACGTGGTCGGCAGTCCGTTGGGCCGCATCGTCAGCGCGACCTCGACGCCGACCACGACGATCACGCGCGAGCAAATCCAGACCAGCGGCTATCTGACGCTGTTCGACCTGCTGCGCTCGCAGCCGGGCGTACAGGTCACGCGCCAGCCCGAGGCGATGAGCGGCGACAGCGCGGGGCTGTTCCGCGCCGGTAGCTCCGGCGCCGCGTCGGTCGCGCTGCGGCGCCTCGGCGCGCAGGCCACGCTGCTGCTGCTCGACGGCCGGCGCCTGGCCGATTACGGCCTCGCCGGCGACGCCGACGGCGGCATCGCCGACGTCGGCTCGATTCCGCTGGCGATGGTCGAGCGCATCGACATCATCCGCGACGGCGCCGGCACCCGCTACGGCGCCGCCGCGATGGCCGGCGTCATCGACATCACGCTGCGCAAGCGCCTGGACGGCGGCGAGATCACGACGCTGCAGGGCCTGTCGAGCCGCGGCGACGCCGGTCACCGCCAGTTGTCGGGCGCGCTCGGCGAGCATTTCGCGAACGGCGCCGACCTGCTGCTGATGATCGACGCGATCGACGCCGATCCGCTGCTCGGCGACCGCCGCGACTGGTACACGCTCGACCGCAGCGACGAGGGCCTGCGCGATGCGCGCAGCGTGTTCTCGTTTCCGGGCAATTTCGCCGACGCCGTCGGCGTCGAGAACCTGCGCGCCCGGGCCGGCTGCGCGGAGCAGGATCTCGGCAAGGACGGCAGCTGCCTGGCCGATACGGCCAAGGTGACGACGCTGCGCACCGGCAAGAACTCGCGCTCGCTGCTCGGCCACGTGCGCACGCCGCTGTCCGGCCCCTGGGACGCCTACGCGGATCTGCGGCTGGCGCGCGTCGACCAGCGCCAGCAGTCGGCGCCGTCGGCCGGCATCATCATCAATCCGGCCCTCGCCGGCCTGCCCGGCGGCGACCTCCTCTACTACGGCTTCTGGGACGTCGGTCCGATCCGCCAGCGCACGCGTTCGGAGGTCGCGCGCGCGCAGATCGGGCTCGAACGCAAGGGACATGCCTGGACGCTCGACAACCTCGTCGGCGTCGAGGACAGCCGCGTCGAGGAACGGATCACCGGCCTGGTCAACCGCGACCGCTTCGCCGAGCTCGCCAACGAGAACCGCTACCGCTTCAATCTGCCGGTCGTCGATCCGCAGCTCGCGCTGGCGCTGGCGCCGCCGCTGGACAACCGCGCGCGGACGCGCGTGCTAGATCTCGCCAGCACGCTCAGCGGTCACGTCGGCGGCTGGTCGCCCGGCGAGATCAGCGTCGACGCCGGCACGCAGTGGCGCCGCGAAACGCTGCATCAGGCGCCCGACGCATCGCTGAGTTCGGACGAACTGCTGATCGGACGGCTCGACGGCCGCTACGACTCGGCGCGCTCGGTCGGCTCGGGTTACGCGCGCTTCGGCGTGCCGCTGCCGGGCGCCGTGCAGGCCGACCTCGGCTGGCGCATCGAGCGCGACAGCCGCTTCGGCTCGCGCGCCTCGCCGGCATTCGGCCTGATCTGGACGCCGCTGCCGAGCGTGCTGCTGCGCGCCGGTGCGACACGCGGCTGGCGCACGCCGGCGCTGCTCGAGCAGCGCCCGCCGTTCGTCGAACAGGGCAGCCACGTCTACGTCGCGGTGCCCGAGGCGATGCTGCCGTGCGCGCTGCCGGCCAGCGGCGATACCCAGACGCGCTGCCTGCTCGAACAGCGCAGCGGCTACAACCGCGGTCTGCGTCCGGAGACCTCGCGCGGCGTCAACGCCGGCGTGATCTGGGAGCCGGCCGAGCGCTTCAGCATCGGTCTGGACGCCTATCAGCTGCGCCGCAGCGACGAGATCGGTGACATACCGCTGAGCTACGCCCTGCAGCACCCCGATGCTTTCCCCGACGCGCTGATCCGCGACGACGCCGGACGGCTCGAGGCGATCAACCTGTTCCGCGTGAACCTCGGGCGGACCACGACGCGCGGCATCGACCTCGACCTGCGCTGGAGCTCGGCGCCGACGCGCTACGGCACGTTCGGCTTCGACGTCGCCGCCAACTGGCTCGACGAACTGAGCTTCCGCCCGACACCGGACGCGCCCGAGTACGAGCGCGCCGGCTATGCCGGCCAGCCGCGCCTCACCGCGATCGGCGCATTGCGCTGGAGCCGCGACGCCTGGTCCTCGACGCTGCTGTTGCGCCATACCGGCCACTACCGCTATCGGCAGTACGACGCCGACGCGCTGGACTGTCCGGACTACCGTGCCGCCGTGCACAAGTGCTCGACACCCGGTTTCACACTGGTCAACGCGAGCCTGGCCTACACCGGCCTGCGCGACTGGCGCATCTCGCTCGGCGTCGCCAATCTGTTCGACCACACGCCCGAGAACTACGACGAGGCCGGCGGCGGCTACGACCCGAGGTTCGACGACCCGGTCGGCCGCTACTTCTGGCTCGGCGCGACGCGCCGGTTCTGACTCGTGTTTCGCCCGCACGGGCGAGAGGTAGGGGGATCGGCGGCGGCCGCGTTGTGAACGTCGGTGGCGATCGGCCACGACGTCCTGGAGCTCCGTGCTCGTCGCCGCCCCCACGCTGCCGTCCGTTGCGGACGCGTCATATGATGCGCGCATGACCCGTGCTCCCACCGAGGCTGCCGGCACTGCGGCAGGCGAGGCGTTCGACCGTTTCGTCGCGGAGCGGCGCGCGCCGCTGCAGCGTTTCCTGGTCAACCTCGGCGTCGCCACCGAGGATGCCCGGGACCTGGTGCAGGAGGGTTTCCTGCGCCTGCTGCGCTATCGCGACCGCACCGACCCGGCCGAGTGGACGCCGCTGGCGTACCGGATCGTGCTGAACCTGCATCGCGACCGGCAGCGCCAGGCCGCGCAGCGCGAAGCCACCGTGCCGCTGGAACTGGCCGAAACCCCGTCCCACGATCCCACGCCCGAACACCACCTCGCCGATCACCAGCAGCTCATGCTCGCCCGACAAGCCATCCTCGAACTGCCGCCGCGCTGCCGCGAGGTCTATCTACTCAACCGCGTCGATGCGCTGAGCTATCCGGCGATCGCGGCGCGCTGCGGCATCTCGGTCAAGGCCGTCGAGAAGCACATCTCGCGTGCGCTGCGCGAGCTGCGCAGCAAGGTCGACCGCCTGCTCGCGACACGAGACCCCTCATGAACACCTTCGCCCACGACTCCGCCGTGCTGCGCCACGCCGCCGACTGGCAGGCGCGGCTCAAGGCGCCGGACTGCAGCGCGGCCGATCGCGACGCGTTCGAGCGCTGGTGCGCGGCCGATCCGGCGCACATCGAGGTCTGGCTCGAGGTCGCCGCGCTCGACGAGGCCGCCGCCGGTCTCGGCGAGACGCCGGCGATCGCCGCCGCGGTCCGACCGGCGCGGCGCGGTGCCGTGCACGCGCGCCATCGCGGCCGCTGGCGCAGCGGCGTCTCGGTCGCCGCCGCGGCCGTGCTGATGCTGGCGGTCGGCCTGATCGGCTGGCTGCACCCGTTCGGCGACGCCGCCACCGCCGAGTTCGCGACCGCGGTCGGCGAGCAGCGCGCGCTGACGCTGGCCGACGGCACGCAGGTGCACCTGGATACCGATACGGCCCTGGGATTCCGCATCGACGATGCGCAACGCGTGCTCGAGGTCCGGCGCGGTCGCGTCGACCTGATCGTCGCCGCCGACGCGCGCCCGTTCGAGGTGCACGCCGGTCGCGGTCGCCTGCGCGACATCGGCACGCGTTTCCAGGTCGAGCGCCGCGATCCGCAGGTCACGGTCGCGGTGCTCGAGGGCGCGGTCGGCGTTCGCCTGACCGGCGACAGCGCCGCCGAGACCGCCCTCGTACCGGGCCAGCGCGTCGGCTACGGCGACCGCGGACCGCTGGCCGAGGTCGAGTCGTTCGATCTCGAACAGGCCGAGGCCTGGACGCGCGGCGAGCTGGTCTTCAGCGACCGCCGGCTCGACGAGGTCCTGACCGAGATCAACCGTTACACGGCCACGCCGTTGCGGCTCGCCGACCCGGCGCTCGGCGCGGTACGCATCAGCGGCGTGTTCCGCCCGTCCGATACCGACTCGCTGCTGGCCGCGCTCGATGCCGGCTGGTCGCTGCATGCGCGGCGCACCGCCGACGGCACGATCGAACTGACGCGCTGAGGCGTGGCGTCCGCGGCGCCGGCCGATCAGTCGCGTGCCGGCGCGGGCCGCATGCCGCGACGGTCGATCGCGACCAGCAGCACGGCGCCGAGCGCAACGCCGATCGATCCGTACAGCGCGTCGACCGGATCGGGCGTGTTGAGGATCGGGATCGCCGTCTCGTAGACGAGGTTGCAGAGCGCCAGCGCGAGTCCGAGCAGTCCGATCGCGCGCATCGGCACGCCGAGCGCCAGCCACAGGTAGCCGACGCCGGCATAGAGCATGTAGCTGATCGAGAGATTGGAGACGTGGCTGTAGAAGTCCGGCACGCGATCGAGGATCGGCTGCCACCGGAATGCCGCGAGCTTGCGCCCGGCGAACAGCGCACCGGCCAGCGCGAGCGCGGCCAGATGCAGCAGCGAGGCCCACGGGCGCGGGATGCGCTTGAGCGGGAACGAAGGTTTCGTCGTCACGTCCGGCTCGATCGGGGTGGCGCCGTGATGATAGGCGGGGCGGCGTGATCGCGGGATCGAACGATACGGCCGAGGTGTCCAGGGGCGGACTCGCGAGCGGCCGTTCACCTGCGGGACGTAAGGATCGATCGCAACATCGTTGCTCACGTCGCGCACGCGCGTTCCGGTACCAACGGCCGATCGACGGCGTCGGCCTGGTGCGTCTGATGTCCGCTCGCGAGCGCCTCCGGTTCGCTTGCCCGGAGGCGGGCGGGAACAGTGGACCGGCTCACCGGACACCCTTGCCCCGTCCGCTCCTGCGCAACTGCCGCTCCGCATGACAGTAGGCACTGTGGATGCGGTGATAGCACGCATCGGCATAACCGGTCTCCGCGTAACAGACCAGCCGGTATTCGCGTGCCGCGTCGAGCCACTCGCCCAGACGCCTGTGGTCCTCGCGCGTGCGGCACTGCTCGAGCAGGCCGGCCAGCGACGCGCCGAATGCCTGCATCGATCGGCGTCGCAGGAGCGCGATGTCGCCGTCGCCGACATAGCGCGATTCATGGGCGGCGAGCTCGGCGGCGTCGAGCGTCTCGACGAAGTCGTCGAGCAGGGCCGGATTGAACACCACGCGCGGCGATCTCATCGGCCCTCTCCGGACGTCGGGCGGCGCGACGAAGCGATCGTGCCGTCGGACATGCAGTGCGACACGGACGAGCCATCCTCGCGACGTCGTGAATCGAACTTCGCGACGCCAGGCGCCCCTGGCCGTCGCGACGGCGGCAGCGGCACGGTGATCGCAACCACCGGAAACAGGCTCGGCAGACCCGTCGCGGCGCCGAAGCATACGGTCTTCCTCATCACGTTTACCTCTCCCTGCATGCCTGAGTCCTCGGCCGATCCGATGCGGATCGAAGCCGCGTGACCAGTTTGCGCGGGTGCTCCGCAGCGTCAACCGGCACGGAGCACGAAGCGGCGATTTCCTACACGGATCCTCGTCATGATCCTGCGCCGGCCGCGCTGCCCTCATCGATCGGGCGCCTCGACCGATTCCATCGCGCGAACGAACCCGGGTTGCCCGACACTCGCAGCGGCACGGACGAGCCATCCGATTCCCACCGCTTCGCGAATCGGGGGCGCCTCCGCTGGATTCGTCGCGATGCCGGACCGGCCGCCGTCACGACGGCTCAGCGCTCGCCGGGCGCCTCGATCGTGCCGAGCAGACGGCGCTGCTGGTCGTAGAGTTCGACCGCGTCTCCGGCCGCGCGCGCGTAGAGGAAGGTCAACGTGCCCGCCTGCGTGCTGCCGCCGGGCAGCAGCAGGGTCGGCGTGAAGCCGAGCAGCACCGAATCGTTGTCGGTCGCCTCGGGCGGAAAGCCGGCCGCCACGAAGAAGCGATCAATGTCGGCCGCCGCGCCGACCAGGTCTTTCGGCAGCGTCAGCGGCTGGCCGCGATAGCTGACCGTGTAGTACGCATGGCGGCCGCGCGCAAAGTCCCTGCCCTGCACGTAGTACACCTGCCATCGATGCACGCGGTTCTCGAACAACAACTGGCGCCGGTCCGCCGCCTGCGCGGCGATCGCGGTCGTCGCCAGCAGCAGCGCGAGCACGAAGCCCGGCGCGATCGCCCGATACGGACGACACCGTCGCCGCAGAATCCTCATGCGAGGAACACCTCGTCCTCGAGACGCCACACGCCTTCGCACCGCGGCGCCGTCATGGAAAACGCACGCCTTCGTTGCGGCCGTGTCCGGTCTGGTCGTCGTACGCGTGCTGGCGTGCCTTGTAGTCCTCGACCACGGCTTCGCCGGCCGCGTTGACCTCGGCTTCCAGCGTCTTGCAGTCGGCGGCGCGTTCGATCGTGCCGACACGGCGCTCGACGGCTTCGGCGGCTTCGATCGCGATCGCTTCGTGCCGGCGCTCGTGACGGTCCAGCGCGGCGACGTAGGCCTCCCAGCGCTGCACCAGCTCCGGCGCCGCCTCCGGTGGCGCCTGCCAGCGCGGCAGGTGGATCGTCGTGGTCAGATACGTGCGGAACGAGGTGCGCCGGCAGCCGTCGCGCTGCTCTCGATAGAGATAGCGCCATTCGAGCTTCCAGCGCGTATAGGCATCGTAGCGACCGCCGTCCTCGCCGCGCGGCCGCAAGGCTTCGATCTGCGCACGCAGCGCCTCGGCACTGTCGCCGACGACGTCGTAGTAGCTGCGCTCGGCTGTGTGCCGGACCTCGGCCGGCGCGGACGGCGCGGCGGACGCGATCGCCAGTCCGGCCAGCCAGCGCGCGGTACGGTGCCGGCTCGCGGATCGGCGAGCGGTGCGCGTCGGCGGTCGCGGCGACTCGAAGCGGGATCCGATCGATTGCATCGCCGCAGCATAGACGCTGGGCGCTCCATGGTGCACAACCGGCCATGCAACGCGCGATCGGCATTTTCGTGCGGATGCGGCCGTCGCGACGTGCCGGGCGCCATGGCCGGCGGCATAATCGGCCGCAGCCAGGCCATTGGATCGTGCGATGCCCCAGCCCCTCGCCGTACCGACCACCCGCGAACAGCTGTGGGCGCTGCTCGCCGAAGCGGCCGAGATCGAACATCACCTGATGTGCTGCTATCTCTATGCGGCCTTCAGTCTCAAGGAGCGCGTCGAGGAAGACCTGTCCGAAGACGAGCTCGCCGCGATCCGGCGCTGGCGCGGCGAGATCCTCGCGGTCGCGATCGAGGAGATGGGCCACCTCGCGACGGTCTGCAACATCCTGTCCGCGCTCGGCGCTCCGGCGCATCTGGCGCACCAGAACTTTCCGGTCGAGCCCGGCTACCACCCGGCCGGCGTCGTCGTGAAACTGACGCCGTTCAACTGGGAGACGCTGGCGCACTTCGTCTATCTGGAACGGCCCGGCGATGCCGACGTCGCCGACGGCGCCGGTTTCGAGCCGCCGCAGACCTATGCGCGCGGCACGCCGATGGACCGCGTGATGACGATCGCGACCGACTACGGCACGGTCGGCGAGCTCTATGCGTCGATCGACGCCGGCCTGGCCCGGCTCGCCGCGGCGATCGGCGAGGACCGCCTGTTCATCGGCCAGCCGGCGCATCAGCTCAGCGCCGAGACCTGCGGCCTGCCGGACCTGAAGGTCGTGCGCTGCCTCAAGACCGCGCACGCCGCGATCGATGCGATCGTGCGTCAGGGCGAAGGCGCCGAAGCCGGCGAGACGCGCTCGCACTACCAGCGCTTCCTGGCGATCCAGCGCGAATACGCCGCGCTGCGCGAGGCGCGGCCCGCGTTCCGGCCGGCCCGCATGAGTGCGCACAATCCGGTCATGCGGCGACCGCCGACGCCCGGCGGCAAGCTGTGGATCACGCTGGAGCCGGCGGCCTGCCTGCTCGACCTCGGCAATGCGCTGTACAACCACTGCCTGCGCTGCCTGTCGCTGGCCTACGCCGGTGCCGACGCGCCGACGCAGCGCGCGCTGGTCCGCACCAGCGTGGACCTGATGCGCCTGCTGACGCCGATCGCGACGCGCCTGGGCAGTCTGCCGGCCAGCCCCGAACTGCCCGAGGCGACCGCCGGCCTCAGTTTCGCGACGCTGCGCTCGGCCGCCGCGCTGGCCGCCGACGTCGAGAGCGTCGCGATCGTCGTGGAGCGTCTCGACGAACTCGCGCGCCGCGCCGACAGGCTGGCCTCGCACTATCCCGACGAGGCCGGCCTGCTGCAGGAGGCCGCGCGCGGCCTCGATCACCTCGCCCGACGGCTGGCGCCGCATGCGGTGGCCGCGCCGGCACCGGTCGTCGCCGCGGCACCGGTCGCGGCGCCGTCCGCAGCGACGCTCGCCGCATCGGCGCCCGCAGCGGCGACGGTCGCCGCCATCGCGCCCGGCAGCGGCGACGCGCCGCCGGTGCCGATCCGTCTCGACGACGGCAGCGAGCGCATCCCCGGCGCCGGCATCGATCTGATCTATGCCGGCAAGCGCTGCATCCACGCGCGCCACTGCGTGCTCGGTCTGCCGCGCGTGTTCAAGGCCAACGTCGAAGGCCCGTGGATCGCGCCCGACGCGGCGAGCACGGAAGCCCTGGTCACGGTCGCGCAGATGTGTCCGTCCGGTGCGATCCAGTACCGGCGCCACGACGGCGGCGCCGAGGAAGCGCCGCCGCCGGTCAACCTGGTCCAGCTGCGCGAGAACGGTCCGCTCGGCATCCGCGCGCAGCTGCTGATCGACGGTCAGCCGGTCGGCATGCGCGCGGTGCTGTGCCGCTGCGGCGCGTCGAAGAACAAGCCCTATTGCGACGGCAGCCACAACGCGATCGGCTTCAAGGCCACCGGCGAACCGGACACGATCTCCTCCGACCCATTGCCGGCACGCGGCGGCCCGCTCAGCGTCGAACCGGAGCTCGACGGCCCGCTCGTCGTCACCGGCAATCTCGAGCTGTGCTGCGGCACCGGACGCACGATCAACCGCGTGACCGCGACCCGGCTGTGCCGCTGCGGCGGTTCGGCCGACAAGCCGTACTGCGACGGCACGCATCGGCGCATCGGATTCCGCAGCGAGGCCTGAGGCGGATCCGTCACGGATACGCGTCACGAGCGCAGCCAGACCCGCGACGCACCTCGGGTCGGTGCGATCGGCGTTTGCGATCACGCCACGCGCTGCTCACCGCCGATGGGCGATGGCCGCGACGACCGGCGTCTGGGCCTGCCTTCGACAGATGAGAGCGAAGCGGCGCGGCGGCGGCAGCTCTGCGATCGAGCGCAGACCTGTTTGCGCGGTCGTTACACACAGCGCTCGACGGCAGCGAAACATCGGCCGCATTCGTACCACGACAGAATCGGCCACGTACGCGACCGGCCCCACCGGTATGCACCTGTTTCCGGTGCCCTACCCCCGCGCCACGAACGGCAAGTGGTTGTGCACGTGCGTCGCCGCGACTGCGGCCTGCCCGACCGCGACCGCGATCTGGTTGAGGCCGCTGACGACGTCGCCGATCGCGTAGAGACCCGGCAGCCGCGTCTGCTGGTGGCCGTCGACCAGGACCTGACCGGTCGCATCGAGCTCGGCACCGGCCGCCGCCGCGATGCCGGCGATCGTGTCGCAGCCCAGATACGGATACACGGTGTCGAGCTCGACCGGCTCGCCGTCGGGCGGCGTGTACACGCAGCGCTGTCCGTCGAAGTGCAGCCGGCCGCCGGCCGGCAGCCAGCGCACGCCGGCCTCGCGCGAGGCGCGGCCGGCGTCGCCGCCGTCGCCGTCGTCGGTCGGCAGCACCGATACCGAGCCCGAGTACGCGCGCAGAAAACGGGCATGGCTGCCGACGACATCGCTGGCGCCGAGCACGCCGATGCGAAGATCGGTGGCCTCGTAGGCGTCGCAGACCGCGCACAGGCGCATCGCGCGACAGGCGATCGCCTCGGCGATCCAGGGCTCATCGGGCAGACGGTCGACGATGCCGGTCGCGAGGATGACCCGGCGCGAGCGCCAGCGGCGCTCGCCGGCCGACAGTTCGAACGACTCGCCATCACGCGCGATGCGATCGACGCGCGCCTGCTCGATCGGCACCTCGACCGAAGCGGCCTGCTCCTGCATGCGCAGCAGCAGCGCCGGTCCCGACACGCCGTGCGGAAAGCCCGGGCAGTTGTTGCTTTCGGGGATCCAGCGCACGCGGCTCTGGCCGGCATCGAGCACGAGGCACGATCGATGGAAGCGGCGCAGATAGGTCGCCGCGGTCAGGCCGGCCGGGCCTGCGCCGACGACGATGACGTCGATCAGGTCCATCGGGGATCACCGGAGAAGAAGAGCAGCACGGCCGCACGATAGGTGCGCGGTGTCGCAAAGGCAATCGGCCACCCGCGCAGGAGCGCCGACCGTATACGCCCGACGGCGCGGTTCTTCCGGGCCTGCCGCTTGCATCAACGATCGGCGTCGGCGTCCCTATGTCGCTCCGCCACGTCGCGACGCGCCCCCGGATCCGCGCCAGGCATGCAGCAGCGCCGCCGCGGCATGCAGCACGACCAGACCGATCAACACCCATGCGCCATAGACGTGCAGGTACCAGGCCCAGGCGCGGCCGGTCTCGTCGTCGGCCGGCGGCGTGAACAGGGCCGGCACCTCGAGTGGACCGGCCAGCGTGCGATCGGCGCCCATCCAGATCCAGATCACGTAACCGCTCAGCGGCAGCATCAGCAGCAGTGCATACAGCAGGCGATGCACGCCGCGAGCGATCCGCCACTGCCCGGACGAGACGCCGCGAGGCGCATGGCTCGGCGCGCCGTGTAGCCAACGCCACGCCAGTCGCAGCGCGAACAGCACCAGCACGACGATGCCGAGCCGGAAGTGCGCGCCCAGCAGGGCATCGGACAGCACGCGATCGCCGACCGATTCGGATGCATGGCCGAGCGCCAGCTGCACCGGCAGCAGCGCGGCGACCAGCCAGTGCAAGGCGCCGGCGATGCGGCCGTAGCGGCCGTGCAGAAACCTCATGGCGGCGACGCGACCGCCGGCGCACAGGCGCGATAGCCCGGTATGCGCGCGCCGAGCACGATGTCGCGCTGCGCCTGCCAGACGCCGTCGGTGCGCACCGGCGTGACGATGCCGCGACCGCCGCGGCCCCGGTCGAGCTTACGGCGCAGCGCCGGCGTCAGGCGCGGATCGTCCTGGAACATCACATCGTCGATGTAGTACGTCGCGCAGCCCGGCTCGATCACGTTGAGGTGGATGTGCTGCGGCAGCCCGCTGTCCGGATAGCCGGCGGGACGAATCGTCTCGAACCGGTAGCGTCCTTCGGCGTCGGTCCGTGCCCAGCCGCGCAGCCGGCCATGCCGCCGCACCTCGGCCGGGCCGCTGACGCCCTCCTCCGGATAGACGCCGCGGTGATCGGTCTGGTGCGCGTAGACGATCACACCGGCACGCACGCGCCCGTCCGCATCGCGGACGATGCCGCTCAGCTGCAGCGGCTCGCCGGACTCGTCCGGCGCGGTCAGCCGCGCGACCGTCGGCGGCTCGGCCGGCAGACCGGCCAGTGCTACCTCGCAGTCCTCGCACGGCAGGCCGACGATCGGAACGGCGGCACTGCCGGACGCGGGGGCGAGCGACGGCAGCAGCGACACGAACAGCAACGAGGAGGACAGCAGGATCGGCAGGCGGACGTGCATGGCGGTACTCCGTGACAGGTGCCGATCCAGAGCGCACGAGGGCGCGCTGCGTTAACCTCGCCCCTGCCGGTTAACGCCGCACGCTCTGCCCCCCTCTCTCGCGGTAGGTCACCCGCTGCGCGCGCATGAGGCAAGCCGTCACCCCGTTCGAGATCGCCCGCCACGTCCGCGACGCCCAGCGCGGTTCGCAGGCGGCGTTCGCGTGGCTGTACCGCGCGTTCGCGCCGCTGGTGCATACGATCCATCTCGGCCGCGCACCGCGGGCGCGAGCCGAGGAACTCGCGCAGGACACCTTCGCGATCGCGTTCGCGCAGCTCGGCCAGTTGCGCGAGGCGACGCAGTTCGGACCGTGGATCGCCGCGATCGCGCGCCGGCATCGCGGTCGCGCCGGTACCGACGAGGAATCGCTGCGCGAGGACCACGACGGCGCGAGCCCGGCCGCGGGTCCCGACGAGCGTGCCGAGGCCGAGCGCGCGCTGCACGCGATCCGCGGCCTGCCCGAGGCCTATCGCGAGACGCTGCTGCTGCGCCTGGTCGAGGGCTTGAGCGGACCCGAGATCGCCGCCTTGACCGGCCTCACCGCCGCATCGGTACGCGTCAACCTGCACCGCGGCATGGCCAAGCTGCGCGCGTCACTGGGCCTGGCCGCTGCACCTGAGGAGACCGCCGATGTCCATGCCCCGTGATCCGCTGTGGTCGCCGGATCAGCCCGGCGACGCGGACCTCGCCCATCTCGAGCGGCTGCTCGGCCGCTACCGGCACGTGCCGTCCGAGGTGCCCGTGCCGACGCTGTCGACGGCACCGCCGCGCCGGCGCCGGATCCGTGCGCTCGCAATCGCGGGCGGCGGTATCGCGGCGGCCGCCCTGGCGGTGGCCGTCTGGCTGCCGTGGCGGCTGTACTGGAGCGCCGACGCGCCGTGGCCGGTGACCGCCGACGCAGCCGCGCTGCCTCCTGCGCTCGCGGTCGGCGAGACGCTGCAGACCGGCGCCGGCCAGCACGCGCGCGTCGCGATCGCGCGGATCGGCGCGCTGGAGCTCTCGCCGGAGACACGGCTCAGTCTGGTCGAGACGCGCAGCGGCCGTCACCGCGTCGCGCTCGAGACCGGCCACGTGCATGCACGCGTCTGGGCGCCGCCCGGCGCGTTCGGCGTGCTCGACGGCGGCGCCGAGGTGATCGATCTGGGCTGCGTGTTCGATCTGTGGAAGCGCGCCGACGGCAGCGGCCGCCTCGCGGTCGGCAGCGGCTGGGTCATGCACAGCGACGGCGGCCGCGAAACCCTGGTGCCGGCCGGCTACGCGCTCGACTTCGGTCCCGATCACGTCGGCCTGCCGTTGCGGCCGGCCGCGCCGGCCGCGTTCGCGGAAGCCGTGGTCGCGCTCGACCATACGCTGCAGGCAGGCCGTCGCGATGCCGCTGCCGAAACGCGCATCGCCGCCCTCGCCGCGCCGGACGATGCGTTCACGCTGCTGAGTCTGCTGACGCGCTACCCGATCCTGGCCGAGGGCCCGTTGTACCCGCGCCTGGCCGAGACGCTCGGCGCCACGCCGCTCGACGCGCGCCACCGCCAGGCCTGGGCCAGCGGCAGCGTCCACGCGATCAACGCCTGGTGGGACCGGATGCCGCGGCCGCCGAAGCAGTGGTGGCGCAATTGGCGGGATGTCGTGCCGTAAACCCGATCGATGGCGGCCCGGAGGCTCGCCACGGCGAAGGCCGCCCGAAAAACCTCGGCATTCGTCGATAGCGTTGGGTTCACCCCTCTTCGCGACACGCCCGGTGATGGCGGTGTCGATCGCCGTGAAGATGCCGGCAGTTCAAATCGGCGGTCGGGCTGCGCCTGGGCCAGGTACGCAGTGCCTTGCGCTGGATGCCCTCGGCCTGGCGCCGCGCCCGCATCTCGCGATCGAGCGCCCTGATCCGCGCCTGCCGCTGGCACGGGGGACGTGTGCCCTGGTCACGCCGGCCTGACGCGTTCGACCTCACGGCTTCTCGGCGGCACGGACCATCTGGCCGGCCATCGACTCGATCGGCCCCGTCGCGATCGGTGCTCGCCCGGGTCCTCCGGCACGGTCCGCAGCGCTCACTCCTGCACTTCGGGGGAAGACGTCGAGGACTACCTCATCGGTTTGTCCCGTCAAGGTGTCCCTGCCTGGCAGCCGGCGCCGCGCATGTCCGCCTTCACTGCTGTTTTGCGAATTAGGGAGGCCAACGAGGAGCAGACACGAACGATGTCGCTTCGACCTTTCGATCGATGCGTCGTCGGTGTGCCTGACAGGGCGGTCATGGTGATCGTTCAATGTCCAACCGCGGCCGTACCTCGTGCGATGGGGATCCATGGGTCGAACGCGCATTCCGACCTCATGGCCGCTCTTCCGCTTGCCACTTCTGCTTGCCACAGCACCTAAAGGGATGACCGCTATGAACACTTCCATGTCGCGTTGGCGCAAGCGGCTGGCCTCGGTTGCCGCTGTCTGGATCGCAGCGACGATGGCGATCGCAGCCTGGTTGCCGTCGAGCCCCGCTTCCGCAGGCGAGCCCGGCGTGGGCGACCCGGTCTACGTCGCACACAAGATGGAGGGCTACAGCGGGTCAGCCATGGTCGGCATCTTCGCCACCACGCCGCCCGACCTCGGCAATCTCGGCACGCCGGACTACTGGTCCTATTGCGTCGAGCACGACGTCTCGCTGGGGACGTTCCGGACGGCGACGGTCGAGGCGCCGCCGTCGTTCCTGGGCGGCAACTACTTCACCGATGCCGCGATCCAGGCCAAGGTGCTCTGGGTGCTGGCGCACAGCTATCCCCACCTGAGCCTGGCCGACTTCGGTAGCGCGGCCGGCGTACCGGGAATCTCGGCGAACGACGCCATCGAGGCGACCCAGTACGCGATCTGGCGTTACACCGATCTGAACTTCGACGCGCCCTGGAACTGGTCGACGCCCGACTCGGAGACGGCCTACTGGTACCTGGTCAATGGAGCGAACGCCAGCAGCGGCCTGATCCCCGCCGATCTGCAGAGCACGGCCTCGATCGCTGCGCCGGGTGGCCCGCACGTCGCCGGCACGCGGGTCGGCCCGTTCACGATCGGCACCAACCAGCCGTTTGCGAGTGTGTCGGTGACCGGTGGCTACACGCTGACCGATGCCGGCGGCACGGCGATCGACACCTCGGCGGTCACCGACGGCCAGGCCATCTACATCGATCTCACCGGAATCACCGCAGCCGGCTCGGCCACCGTCACGGTCTCCGTGGCGGGCTCGCGCATCTCCGGCAACATTATCTCCGTTCCGGCCACTGCCGGCGGCGTCGCGACCCCCGGCAGCCACGCCCAGACCCTGATGATCGTCGCGCCGAGCACCGCCCGGGTCACCGACTCCGCGACCGTTTCGTGGGAGTCCAGCGCGCCGGCATTCGCGTTCTGTCCGGCGGCCGGCGAGCCGGCCCAGGTCTTCAGCCTCGTCAACGGCGTCGACATCTACGGCTACACGCCGCCGAGCGCGTCCGACACACTCCTGCCGCTGCTTCCGGCCACGGTATCGGGCAACCTCAACGCGCTCATGCTCGATCCGCTGCGCAACCGCCTGCTGATGATTCAGCGGTCCAGCGGTACCGAGTCCACTCTGTGGGCCTACGACGCCGCCAACGGCGGCTGGTACGTGGCATTCGGCCCGTTCGTGTCGCCCGACTTTCCGCGCGGCGGGTTCGACGCGGAAGGCACCGGCTACCTGCTGGGTGCCGGGTCGAACCCGCAGGTGTGGGAGGTGCAGTCGTCCTCGACCTTCGGCTACACCGTGACCGCGATCGGCGTGGTCGACTACGACCATGCGCCGACCGACGCCGACAGCGGGGATATCGCATTCGACGGCAGCGGCAGAGCCTGGCTGGCGGTCGGCCAGGATCTCTATCAGCTCGACCTCAGCGGCAGCTCGCCGTTCGCGGCCGTGCGCCGGACGCGCCCGCTGCTCGGCGGTTCGCCGAGCACGATCGGCTGGGCCGGCATCGCCTTCGCCGATGACGGCGCGCTGATTCTCGCCAACAACCTGCCCTCGCCGAGCGCCTACTACCAGTACGACCCGGCCACGGGCGTCATCGTCCATCTGTCCGATACCACGGCCAACGCGTCCCGCGATCTGGCCTCCTGCGTCTTCCCGGGGCGGTCGGATCCCGCGCTGTCGGTCGCCAAGACCCTGGCCGCCGTCAACGGCGCGCCGTACGTGCCGCCGTCCGCCGTGTCGCCCGGCGACACGCTGACCTATCGCATTGCGATCACCAACTCCGGCGACGCCGTCGCGACGCTGTTCGCCGGCGACGTCGTCGAAACCGTGCCGGCCGGGACCACCCACGCCGCTGGCGACAGCTTCACCTGCACCGCCGCGACAGCCGGCGCCTCCTGCGGCAATACCTCGGCGTTCAACGTCGCGGCCGGCGCCAGCGCCGAGCTGAGCTTCACGGTCCAGGTCGGCGCGACGCCCGCCGGCGCGTCGATCATCAATACCGTCGCCATCCCGCGCACCGTCGACTGCGCGGCTGCACCGAACGATTGCGAGGAGGTGACACCGCTGCTCGCGCCGGCCAATGTCACGCTGGTCAAGACCCTCAGTGGCGAGAGCGGCACGCTGGCCGGCCACGCCGAAGCGGGCGAGCAGCTGACCTACACGATCACGCTGACCAACAGCGGCGGCGCACCGGCGCTGAACTACGGCGTGACGGACATGCTGGATCCGAACCTCACGTTCGTCTCCGCCGACAACGGCGGCACGGCTGCCGGCGGCCTCGTCACCTGGGCCGGCCTGACCGTGCCGGCGAACGGCACGCTGTCCCTGACCGTGGTCGTCCAGGTGGCCGACCCGATTCCGGCCGGCGTCACGCGGATCGCCAACCTCGCCTACGAGACCGGCACGCCGCCACCGCCGTGCCCGCCGGCCGGTCTGCAATGCGTGGTGGTGCCGACAGCGGGCGCGGTGACCCTCGCCAAGTCGGTACGGGACGCGGACGGCGACGGCCTGGCCGAGCCGGGCGAACAGCTGACCTACGCGATCGTGCTGACCAATGGCAACGGCAGCGACGCGACGAACTACGCCGTCACCGATCCGATCGACGCCAACACCGTGTTCGTGTCGGCGGACAACGGCGGCACGTTGGCCGCCGGCGTGGTGAGCTGGAGCGGCCTGACCGTGCCGGCGAACGGCACGCTGACCCTGACCGTGGTCGTGCGCGTCGTCGATCCGGTGCCGCCGGGCGTGACGCGCATCGGCAACGTCGTCTACGAGACCGGCACCACGCCGCCCGATTGCGCGGCGACGCCGCGGCCGGCGAGCTGCACCTCGATCGAGGTGCCGCCGCCGGCCGGTACGCCGCAGCTGCTGATCACCAAGACGGCGAACACCGCGACCCTGCGGCCCGGCGGGGCGGTGGTCTACACGATCACCGTACGCAATGTCGGCGACGCCGACGCGATCGGCGTGCTGATCGGCGATCCGATCCCGGTCGGCATCGACGCCTTCGCATGGACCTGCGCGGCCTCCGGCGGCGTCGCCTGCCCCAACGCCAGCGGCAGCGGCGCGATCGCCGAGACGGTGGCGACGTTCCCGGCCGGCGCGACGCTGGTGTACACGGTCACGGCGACCTTGTCGGCGAATCCGCCGGAGACCGTGGTCAACACCGCCACGATTACGCCGGGCGACCTCGCGACCTGCGCGCCGGGCGGAACGCAGCCACCGTGCCGGGCCACGGTAGTCGGCACATTGACGCCGACGCCGTCGCAGCCGCCGCAACCGGTACCGGCCGCGCAGACCTGGGCCCAGCTGCTGATCGCCCTGAGCCTGCTCGGGCTGGCCTGGCGCAGTTGGCGCCGGGCCGAGCGGTAGCGCGCAGCGGCTGCGCTCGATCCCGCCGACTGAAGATCGATCGGCTGGCAATACCGGACGAGCCGCCGCGGCTGCAGTACGCAACCGCGGCGGCTTCTTCATGTCGAGCGCCGCGGGCGCGCCAGGTGATATACGCAGCGCGACGCAAGGGGCGTTCTTCAGTCCTTGCGCCGGCTCAACCAGAACGCGAACACGCCGGCCGTGATGAACATCATCAGGCTGTACAGCGCGGCCGGGATCGACATCGTCGAATGGCCGAGCACGTTGAGCGCGATGTAGATCGCCAGCGTGCCGTTGTGGATGCCGATTTCCATCGCGATCGCCGTCGCCTGCCGGCGCGGCAGCTTCAAGGCGACCGGCACCAGGTAGCCGCTGCCCATGCTGACCAGATTGAACGCCAGACAGGCGATGCCGACCGCGGCGAAGAACGACAGCAGCGTCTGCCATTCGCCGGCGACCGCCGCGACGATCAGCAGCGCCAGCACCAGCACCGACAGCAATCGAATCGGCTTTTCCATGCGCTCGGCGAAGGCCGGCGCACGCGAGCGGATCAGCATGCCGATCGCGACCGGCAGCAGAATGATGACCGCCACCTCGACGATCTTCTGCACCGGCGGCGGCACGTACTGGCCGGCACCGAGGAAATATTCGAGCGACAGATTCAGGATGATCGGCAGCGTCAGCAGGCACAGCACGCTGTTGACCGCGGTCAGCGTGATGTTCAACGCGACGTCGCCGCGCGCCAGATGGCTGTAGATGTTGGCGGTCGCACCGCCCGGCGACGCGGCCAGCAGCATCAGACCCACTGCCAATTCCGGCGGCAGCTTGAACAGCAGCGCCAGCGCGAACGCTGCCCACGGCAGCACACCGATCTGCAGGATTAGCCCGATCAGCACCGCTCGCGGATAGCGCGCGACGCGCTTGAAATCCTCGATCGTCAGGCCGAGGCCAAGCCCGAGCATAATCACGCCCAGGGCGAGCGGCAGCAGCAGATTCGTCAACAGCGACGCGTTCATCCAGGCCCTTCCCCTGAGAATGTCGAGTCGGAGCGTAGCAGCTTCGTGAAGTGAGTAACCGAAGTGCTGCTGAAGCCTCCACGAGTTTGACGGCAGCCCTGTTGGCTCTGAGCTGCCTGCGCGGCAGTGAGCATCTGCGCCATCGCCTGCTGCTGGAGCACCTTTTTCTGAGCTGCCGGCGCGGCATTGAGCCCGGTGGCGGATGCGGCGCCCTGGGTGCCGGTTTTCTGAGCTGCCTGCGCGGCAGTGAGTACCCACACCCGCCATGATCATCCGTCGCGTCGTTTCTGAGCTGCCTGCGCGGCAGTGAGCGAGCCGGCGACGCCGAACGGGTACCGCTATGCTTTCTGAGCTGCCTGCGCGGCAGTGAGCCCTTGAGCACGGCGTCGGCGATCTCGGGATACTTTCTGAGCTGCCTGCGCGGCAGTGAGCCTGGACGCGCTCTTGGGTCCGGTGTCGCCAATTTTCTGAGCTGCCTGCGCGGCAGTGAGCCTGATCAAGACCTTCGGCGGCCTGCTCGGCATTTTCTGAGCTGCCTGCGCTGCAGTGAGCTTCTGCGGGCACGCGACTAGACCGCCACTTATTTTCTGAGCTGCCTGCGCGGCAGTGAGCTCGATCGACGAGAGGGTGGCGCTGAGCTGTTCTTTCTGAGCTGCCTGCGCGGCAGTGAGCGTGGTGCTGTTGGACAACCTCCCGAAGGTTCATTTCTGAGCTGCCTGCGCGGCAGTGAGCATCGAGTGCAGCATCGCGACGTCCGGGCAGTATTTCTGAGCTGCCTGCGCGGCAGTGAGCCGCGTCGGCCGCCTGCAGCCAGATCACGATCTTTTCTGAGCTGCCTGCGCGGCAGTGAGCGGGGTGCAGGACGTCAGGGCCTCGATCTGCGCTTTCTGAGCTGCCTGCGCGGCAGTGAGCCTACGCGCGCCTGCAACGCGTCGCTGCGACGCTTTCTGAGCTGCCTGCGCGGCAGTGAGCCCGGTGACGTTGAGCAGGGAGACGAGCTGCACTTTCTGAGCTGCCTGCGCGGCAGTGAGCGGATTTCCTGCCACCAGGCCGGCGAGCCTTCGTTTCTGAGCTGCCTGCGCGGCAGTGAGCCGGCGGCAACGGTGGCGGCGGCGGCTCCGCAGTTTCTGAGCTGCCTGCGCGGCAGTGAGCGCACAAGGGGTTTCAAATCCACGGGCGTGTGCTTTCTGAGCTGCCTGCGCGGCAGTGAGCCCGAATCTCCAGAACCTCCTGGCCCCCTATCTTTTCTGAGCTGCCTGCGCGGCAGTGAGCCTCTATGACGATCATTGCGCATACTCCTGTGTTTTCTGAGCTGCCTGCGCGGCAGTGAGCAACGTCGGGTCACGAGATGCGGCCGTACTCTTTCTGAGCTGCCTGCGCGGCAGTGAGCTCGCGCCGGCCGCGCCTGGCCGTCGACGCAAGTTTCTGAGCTGCCTGCGCGGCAGTGAGCCTACGCGTCGGGAGACCTCAACGCGACGCAGTTTTCTGAGCTGCCTGCGCGGCAGTGAGCCTACGCGTCGGGAGACCTCAACGCGACGCAGTTTTCTGAGCTGCCTGCGCGGCAGTGAGCTTCATCGCGCCGCCGCCGCCAGCGCCGGGACCTTTCTGAGCTGCCTGCACGGCAGTGAGCATCGGCAGCCGCCTGCAGGTGCGCCTCGGCCATTTCTGAGCTACCTGCGCGGCAATGAGCTTCGCGACTTCGACCAGGTCCGGGCCGGTGATTTTCTGAGCTGCCTGCACGGCAGTGAGCGAGGTGGATTTCTGGGCCGCCTGGGCCGGCGATTTCTGAGCTGCCTGCGCGGCAGTGAGCAAGCCTGGGCACTGGGGCTAGCTTGTCGACATTTTCTGAGCTGCCTGCGCGGCAGTGAGCTGCACCTCGTCGGCCAACGGCCGGAACGTAGTTTTCTGAGCTGCCTGCGCGGCAGTGAGCGTCGTACTTCGGTAGCCGGCCGTGAGCGCGCATTTCTGAGCTGCCTGCGCGGCAGTGAGCCCACGCAGCTGGGCTGGGTCATCGCGCCCGATTTTCTGAGCTGCCTGCGCGGCAGTGAGCTTGGCGAGCGCATGGCGGGCCTTAGCCGTCAATTTCTGAGCTGCCTGCGCGGCAGTGAGCATTTCGTCAAGCCGCTGCAGGACTGGGCGCAATTTCTGAGCTGCCTGCGCGGCAGTGAGCCGTTCGTACCTGTCGAAGGTCGCCGGCGGTCATTTCTGAGCTGCCTGCGCGGCAGTGAGCTCGCAGGGCGCATCCTGCCGGAGACGTGGGACTTTCTGAGCTGCCTGCGCGGCAGTGAGCCTCCACGATCCGGCACCACCCGCTGCCCTCCTTTTCTGAGCTGCCTGCGCGGCAGTGAGCGAGCTGGCGCCGGCGCACGGGCAGGGCGGCCTTTTCTGAGCTGCCTGCGCGGCAGTGAGCATACGGGGACGGCGGACCGGACTCGCGCACAGTTTCTGAGCTGCCTGCGCGGCAGTGAGCAAGGTGGCCGCGAACGATACGGGCTACTACCTTTTCTGAGCTGCCTGCGCGGCAGTGAGCAACTCCCTGCTCTGCGCTGCGATCGGCATCGCTTTCTGAGCTGCCTGCGCGGCAGTGAGCGCGGAACGCCGCAGGATGAAGTCGACGTAATCTTTCTGAGCTGCCTGCGCGGCAGTGAGCGGTGAACGAGCTGTATGCCGGTCGGCAGGTCTTTTCTGAGCTGCCTGCGCGGCAGTGAGCCCGGCCCTGCGCGTGGCGTTGGTGACGGGCAATTTCTGAGCTGCCTGCGCGGCAGTGAGCTGCGACGTCATCACGCAGCGCGGTCAGTTCCCTTTCTGAGCTGCCTGCGCGGCAGTGAGCCCTACCAGGATGCCAGCGCCAGCGAGCTCATGTTTCTGAGCTGCCTGCGCGGCAGTGAGCGCACGCCCGAGCATGTCGCCTGCGCGTGCCTTTTTCTGAGCTGCCTGCGCGGCAGTGAGCTTGGCGTTGTCCACGCCCCACACGGCCAGCTCGTTTCTGAGCTGCCTGCGCGGCAGTGAGCAATTCCTCGTCGCCATCGCTTTCCTGCTCCATTTTCTGAGCTGCCTGCGCGGCAGTGAGCGGCATCCGATCGGCCGTGAACACGTACCAGCATTTCTGAGCTGCCTGCGCGGCAGTGAGCTGCAGTACGCCGGCGCCACCGTGGCGACCGCCTTTCTGAGCTGCCTGCGCGGCAGTGAGCTACCACGCATCACCTCCGTGGCCAGACAGCTTTTTCTGAGCTGCCTGCGCGGCAGTGAGCCCGCGCCCGAACACGATCTCGTGATCGACCGTTTTCTGAGCTGCCTGCGCGGCAGTGAGCCCGAAGTCCGGCCTCGGCGACGTGGTCGACCTTTTCTGAGCTGCCTGCGCGGCAGTGAGCGAGCTGTTCGACGGCATCTTCGCCGTGGCGATTTTCTGAGCTGCCTGCGCGGCAGTGAGCCATCGGCCTCTCCACGATGTAGTCGCCGGTGCTTTCTGAGCTGCCTGCGCGGCAGTGAGCGTAATCGTGGTCAGCAAAGCGACGCCGCAGCATTTCTGAGTTGCCTGCGCGGCAGTGAGCCTCACGCAGCGTCAGGTCTTGCAGCTGCGCCATTTCTGAGCTGCCTGCGCGGCAGTGAGCGCCAGGAGGCGCTGCGGGTTCGCGAGCCCACTTTTCTGAGCTGCCTGCGCGGCAGTGAGCGCCAGGAGGCGCTGCGGGTTCGCGAGCCCACTTTT
>Ga0182736_1000597_pt1 | contig 50778 bp, 40 predicted proteins | sample eDN5th30CKraftBY_FD_128882 | JGI IMG/M metagenome (GOLD analysis project Ga0182736, IMG submission 128882) | Enriched backyard soil microbial communities from Emeryville, California, USA - eDNA 5th pass 30_C Kraft BY (version 2) (version 2) | ecosystem: Environmental > Terrestrial > Soil >... | reverse complement strand
GACCTTGTCGGGAACGGCGAGCCTTGCCGACTATCAGGCGGTGCTGCGCTCGGTGACCTATGAGAACACCAGCGAGAGTCCGTCGGGGCTGCCGCGGAGCATCGAGTTCCAGGTCAATGACGGTGCGGCGGAGCATGCGGCGAGCAACGTCGTCGCGGTGACGGTGAACGTTACGCCGGTCAACGACGCGCCGGTGATCGTTGGTTCGGTGGCGGTCGACTTGCCGCTGATCGTGGGCGCGGGTCCGGGCGGTAACCTCGAGCCGGACGCGGCGCTGAATGCGCAGATCGCCGGCAACGAGGCGGTGCAGGACGCGCTGACAGGGTTGCTGACGGGTCCGGCCGATGTCGCGGCGGCGCTGTCGACGGTGCGGGCCGAACTCGGTCTCGATGCGGCCACCGCGCTGGTGGTGGTGTGGGATTATCTGGACGACATCTATGTGTCGGCGGGGCCCAACCAGGCCAACGTCAATCAGGCCTTCACGCGGCTCGGCATCGAATACGCCAAATACCTGCAGGATGGCGGCGCGCCGCTGACCAACATCACGGCGAAGTATACGCCGGACGTGAACAACAACGGCACGCCGGATCGTGAGCAGTCGCTGCACGACAACCTGCTGGGCAACCTGGGCGCGGCGGCGCTGCAGCAGCGTTACGGCAGCAATCCGGAACTGCGGAATGAGCTCACGGCCCTGATCGAGGAGATCGATTCTCAACTGCTGGACCGGCCCTATTACAGCGGCAATGAGACAGCCTCGCCGGGAGCAGTGCAGGCCTGGGATGCCGCTCACGGCTATACGCCAGCGGCCACCGGCATGCTGGTCGCGACCGATGCCGACCATGGCGCAACGCTGACCTGGTCTGTGAGCACGACGGTCGGGACGTACGGCACCTTCGTGGTGGATGCCGTGAGCGGCGTGTGGACCTACAAGCTCGATCACAGTCTGCCGGCGACAAAGGCGCTGGCGCAGGGCGAGACGGCGACCGAGACTTTCACCGTGAAGGTGACGGACGAGCACGGCGCCTTCGACACCATGGTGGTGACCGTCACGGCCACCGGCAGCAACGATGCGCCGGTGATCGTGGGTTCGGTGGCGGTTGACCTGCCGCTGATCGCAGGCGCGGGGCCCAGCGGCAACCTCGAGCCGGACGCGGCGCTCAATGCGCAGATCGCCGGCAACGAGACGGTGCAGGACGCACTGACGGGGTTGCTGACGGGGCCGGCCGATGTCGCGGCGGCGCTGGCGACGGTGCGGGCCGAGCTCGGTCTTGATGCCGCCACCGCGCTGGTGGTGGTGTGGGACTATCTGGACGACGAGTATGTGACGGCGGGTCCCAACCAGGTCCACATCAACGAGGCCTTCACGCGGCTTGGCATTGAATACGCCAAATATCTGAAGGATGGCGGCGCACCGCTGACCAACATCACGGCGAAGTACACGCCGGACGGCAACAACAACGGCACGCCGGATCGCGAGCAGTCGCTGCACGACAACCTCCTGGGCAATCTCGGCGCGGCAGCGCTGCAGCAGCGTTACGGCATCAGCAATCCGGCGCTGCAAGCCGAGCTCACGGCGCTGATCGAGGCGATCGATCCGCACCTGCTGAACCGTCCCTATTACAGTGGCAACGAGACGGCCTCGCCGGCGGCGGTGCAGGCCTGGGACCAGGACAATGGCTACACGCCGACGGCCACCGGCATGCTGGTCGCGACCGATGCCGACCATGGCGCAACGCTGACCTGGTCGGCGAACACGACGGCCGGGACGTATGGCAACTTCTCGGTGGATGCCGTGAGCGGCGTGTGGACCTACAAGCTCGACAACAATCTGCCGGCGACGCAGGCGCTGGCGCAGGGCGAGACGGCGACCGAGACCTTCACCGTGACGGTAACGGACGAGCACGGCGCCACCGACACCATGGACCTGACCGTCACAGTCACCGGCAGCAACGACGCGCCGGTGATCGTGGGTTCGGTGGCGGTCGACCTGCCGCTGATTGTTGGCGCGGGTCCGGGCGGCAACCTCGAGCCCGACGCGGCGCTGAATGCGCAGATCGCCGGCAACACGGCGGTGCAGGACGCTCTGACAGGTCTGCTGACAGTGCCGGCGGGCGTCATCACGGTGGCGCTGGCGACGGTGCGGGCCGAACTCCACGTCGATACGGCCACCGCGATGGTGGTGGTGTGGGATTATCTGGACGACATCTATGTGTCGGCGGGTCCCAACCAGGGCAATGTCAACGAGGCGTTCACGCGCCTCGGCATCGAATACGCCAAGTATTTAAAGGATGGCGGCGCGCCGCTGACCGGCATCACGGCGAAGTACACGCCGGACGTGAATAACAACGGCACGCCGGATCGTGAGCAGTCGCTGCACGACAACCTCTTGGGCAATCTCGGCGCGGCGGCGCTGCAGCAGCGTTACGGCAGCAATCCGGAACTGCGGAATGAGCTGATGGCCCTGATCGAGGAGATCGATCCGCAACTGCTGGACCGTCCCTATTACAGTGGCAACGAGACGGCCTCGCCGGCGGCGGTGCAGGCCTGGGACCAGGACAATGGCTATACGCCAGCGGCCACCGGCATGCTGGTCGCGACCGATGCCGACCATGGTGCAACGCTGACCTGGTCTGTGAGCACGACGGCCGGCACGTACGGCACCTTCGTGGTGGATGCCGTGAGCGGCGTGTGGACCTACAAGCTCGATCACAGTCTGCCGGCGACGCAGGCGCTGGCGCAGGGCGAGACGGCGACCGAGAGCTTAACCGTGAAGGTGACGGACGAGCACGGCGCCACCGACACGATGGTGGTGACCGTCACGGCCACCGGCAGAAACGATGCGCCGGTGATCGTGGGTTCGGTGGCGGTTGATCTGCCGCTGATCGTGGGTGCGGGTCCGGGCGGCAACCTCGAGCCGGATGCGGCGCTCAATGCGCAGATCGTGAACAACAGCATTGTCATGGCTGCTCTGACAGGTCTGCTGACGGTGCCGGCGGGCGTCATCACGGTGGCGCTGGCGACGGTGCGCGACGAACTCCACGTCGATACGGCCACCGCGATGGTGGTGGTGTGGGACTATTTGGACGACATCTATGTGTCGGCGGGGCCCAATCAGGCCAATGTCAACGAGGCGTTTACGCGGCTCGGCATCGAATACGCCAGGTATCTGCAGGACGGCGGCGCGCCGCTGACCGGCATCACGGCGAAGTACACGCCGGACGGCAACAATAACGGCACGCCGGATCGTGAGCAGTCGCTGCACGACAACCTTTTGGGCAACCTCGGCGAGGCAGCGCTGCAGCAGCGTTACGGCATCAGCAATCCGACACTGCAAGCCGAACTCACGGGCCTGATCGAGGCGATCGATCCGCAACTGCTGGATCGGCCCTATTACAGCGGCAACGAGACGGCCTCTCCGGCAGCGGTGCAGGCCTGGGATGCCACCCACGGCTATACACCAGCGGCCACCGGCAAGCTGGTCGCGGCCGATGCCGACCATGGCGCAACGCTGACCTGGTCAGCGAACACGACGGCCGGCACGTACGGCACCTTCGCGGTGGATGCCGTGAGTGGGGTGTGGACCTACAAGCTTGATCCGCAGGCTCTGGCGCAGGGCGAGACGGCGACCGAGACCTTCACCGTAACGGTGACGGACGAGCACGGTGCCACCGACACGGCGGACGTGACCGTCACGGTCGGAACCAGCGACGACAACACCTTGAACCTGTCGGCGGCCGATTGGGCGGCGTCCACTGCGATCGATCTCGGTGGTGGCACCAATATCATCAATGTTCTCGCCAGCGGCGACGATATCTCTGCAGCTGGCGTGCCGCTGGTGGCCCACGTCGATACCGGCAATCTTGTCGGCACCTGTGGCGACGATTCGATCACGCTGACGGGGCTGCAGCTCGATCACATCATTGCCGGCAACGGCACCATCGATCTCGGTGCAGGCAACAATGACACGATCAATCTGAAGTCGACCTCGGCCGCCCTCAATACGCTCGGAGCGACGGACGGGGCGATCGCGGGCGTCGAGATCGTTTCGGCCGCGGCCGCCACTGAAGCCGTCACGATCGACCTGCATGGCCAATCGGAAGCCTTCACGATCGTCGGCGGTGCTCACTCCGACAAGCTGGCCGGTGGCTCCGGCAACGACACGCTGACCGGGGGCGGCGGGGCGGATACATTCGTCTTTCACGCGAACTTCGGTAACGACACGATTACGGATTTTACGGCTGGCGTGGATTTCCTGCAGTTCGACAGCGACGTGTTTGCGACCGCACAGGACGTTCTCGCCCACATCAGCGGCGGCGCCAATGCCGTGATTGAAGATGCCGCGGGCAACACGGTCACGCTCGCCGGGGTCGATCACGCGTCGCTCACGCTCGCCGATATCCGGATCTATGACGTGGTCAATCACGTCATCATCTCGTAGCGGGAGGGTGTTGCCGCAAAGTCCTGTCGAAGGGGCAAAGCGTTCACGGCGTTAACTTTTTCGACATTGTCCGGCGACAGGAGCGTCTTTCTGTCCTATAAGTTTTCCATGGACGGGAACGCGTCTCGAACGCGAACATCCATGGGAACCAAGCCAGAGTGATGCCGACCAGCGCGCCCCATCGCACGTCGACGCCCATTCGCTCCGAGCTCTCGGCCGCGCTCGCGGCCTGCCGTGGCGCGTTCATCGGCACCGGGCTGATTTCGGGCATGAGCAACATCCTCATGCTGACCGGCGCCATTTTCATGCTCGAGGTCTATGACCGCGTGCTGCCCAGCCGCAGCGTGCCGACGCTGGTCGGTTTGCTCATCCTCGTGGTCGTGCTGTTCGCCGCGCTCGGCGTGCTCGACGCGATCCGCGGCCGCATTCTGGCGCGCGTGGGTGCCGCGCTGGACGAAACCCTGAGCGGCCGCGTCTATGACACGCTGGTGCGGCTGCCCTTGCGCATCGGCACGCGGGGCGACGGCAATCAGCCGCTGCGCGATCTCGACGCGGTGCGCTCCTATCTGTCCGGACTCGGCCCGGTGGCGCTGTTCGACCTGCCGTGGATTCCGCTCTATCTGGCCATCTGTTTCATCTTCCATCCGTTGATCGGCCTCACGGCGCTGGTCGGCGCCGTCATCCTCATCGTGTTGACGGTAGCCACCGAGATGCTGACCCAGTTGCCGGCGAAAGCGGCGATGGAGGCGGCGGCCGCGCGCAGCAACATCGCCGAGTCGAGCCGGCGCAATGCCGAGGTCCTGATCGCCATGGGCATGCTGCCGCGCATCGCGTCGCGGTGGGCCAAGGCCAACCGCGCCTATCTGGCGAACCAGCAGCAGACCAGCGACATTGGCGGTGGCCTCAGCTCGGCCTCGAAGGTGCTGCGCATGCTGCTGCAGTCCGGCGTGCTCGCGGTCGGCGCCTGGCTGGTCATCAACCAGCAGGCGACCGCCGGTATCATCATTGCCGGGTCCATCCTGAGCGCGCGGGCTTTGGCGCCGGTCGATCTGGCCATCGCCAACTGGAAAGGCTTCGTTGCCGCACGGCAGAGCTGGAAGCGGCTCAACGCTCTGCTCGAGTCGATGCCGGCGCCGCAGCAGCCGATGGCGCTGCCGGCGCCGTCGCACCGGCTCACGGCGGAAGGCATTGCCGCCACCGCGCCTGGCACCAACAAGGTGCTGGTGCAGGAGATCGCCTTCAAGCTGGAGGCCGGGCAGGGCCTCGGCATCATCGGGCCGAGCGGCTCGGGCAAGTCGTCGCTGGCGCGCGTTCTTGTCGGCGTCTGGGCCGCGGCGCGCGGCAAGGTGCGGCTCGACGGCGCCGCGCTCGACCAGTGGTCGCCGGAGCAACTGGGGCCGCATATCGGCTATCTGCCGCAGGACGTCGAGTTGCTCGCCGGAACGGTGGCGGAGAACATCGCCCGCTTCGAGGACAAGCCCGACGCCGAAGCCGTCATTGCTGCCGCCACAGCCGTCGGTGTCCACGACATGATCGTTGCGCTGCCGCAAGGTTACGAGACGCCGGTCGGTGAACACGGCGCGTCCTTGTCGGCGGGGCAGGCGCAGCGCGTTGCGCTCGCCCGCGCGGTCTATCGCAATCCGTTCCTGGTGGTGCTTGACGAACCCAATTCGCACCTCGACTCGGAGGGCGATACGGCGTTGACGCGCGCCATCCTCGGCGTTCGCGAGCGCAGGGGCATCGTCATTGTCATCGCCCATCGACCGAGTGCGATTGCCGGCGTCGACCAGATCCTTGTTCTCAGCCAGGGTCGCGTCCAGGCGTTCGGGCCCAAGGATGAAGTGCTGGCGAAGGTGTTGCAGCGCCCGCAAGGCGTCAGCACGCCGACGCCGCTGAACGCGGTCACCAAGGGGCAGGTGTCATGAACGACACCCCCAGGACTTTCGGGGCATCTTCGGCGGCGCGCGCATCGATCCGGCGCCATCTCATTGTCGGCCTGATGATCGTCATTCTGCTAGGCGGCGGCGTCGGCGGCTGGGCGGCGACGGTGAAGCTGTCGGGTGCGCTGATCGCGCAGGGCTCGGTGGTGGTCGATCAGAACGTGCAGAAAGTGCAGCATCCGACCGGCGGCATCGTCGGCGAACTGCGCGTGCGCGACGGCGACCTCGTCAGGGCCGGCGACGTCCTGGTGCGGCTCGACGAAACCGTGATGCGCGCCAATCTCGCCATCGTCGCCAAGGGCCTCGACCAGCAGCTGGCGCGCAAGGCGCGGCTCGAGGCCGAGCGCGATGGCGCAGAGGCGATCGCGTTCCCGCCCGATCTCGTCGCGCGCGCCAAGGATGCGGAAACCGCGGCCACGCTGGCGAGCGAGGAAAAGCTCTTCGAACTGCGGCGCACCGAGCGCGCCGGCCAGAAGGCCCAGCTCGGCCAGCGCGTCGCCCAGCTCGAACAGGAGATCGGCGGCATCGAGGCGCAGCAGGCCGCCAAGACGCAGGAGCTCGACCTCATCGGCCGCGAGCTCGCGGGCGTGCGCGATCTCTACAACAAGAATCTGGTGCAGCTCTCGCGCCTCACCCAGCTCGAGCGCGAAATGGCGCGGCTCGGCGGCGAGCGTGCGCAACTGCTCGCGGTGGCGGCGCAGTCGCGCGGCCGTATCGCCGAAATCCGCCTGCAGATCATCCAGATCGATCAGAATCTGTCGAGCGAAGTCGCCAAGGAGCTGCGCGAGACCGACGGCAAGATCGGCGAATTCGTCGAGCGCAAGGTGACCGCCGAAGATCAGTTGCGCCGCGTCGATATCCGTGCGCCGCAGACCGGCTTTGTGTTTCAGTCGGCGGTGCACACGATCGGCGGCGTCATCACCGCATCCGATCCGATCATGTATATCGTGCCGGACAACGACCGGCTGCAGGTCGAGGCCAAGGTGCAGCCGCAGGACATCGCCCAGGTCAAGGTCGGCCAGTACGCTGTGTTACGCTTCTCGGCCTTCGATACCCGCACCACGCCGGAGATCGACGGCGAGGTGACGCGGGTGTCTGCCGACATCTCGACCGATCAGCGTTCCGGCATGAGCTACTACACCATCCGCATCGGCTTGCCGGCGGAGGAGCTCAAGAAGCTCGGCGAACTGAAGCTTTTGCCCGGCATGCCGGTCGAGGCTTTCGTGCAGACCGGGGAGCGCACAGTCATCTCCTATCTGATGAAGCCGCTTTACGATCAATTCATGCGCGCTTTCCGCGGGAGATAGCATGAAGCTGGTCGGGCGCATCTGGCGCTGGTTCGGCGTCGGCCGGGCAGTCAGCCTCGTCCTGCTGGCGGCGCTTGTCTTGCTGCGCATTGCCGATCCCGCGCCGCTTGAGGCGCTGCGCAGCCGCACCTTCGATCTCTATCAGCGCATAAAGCCGCGCGAGGCGCCGCTGCGTCCGGCGGTGATCGTCGATATCGACGAGGCCAGCCTTAAGGCGCTCGGGCAATGGCCATGGCCGCGCACGCTGCTTGCCGATCTCAACACCCGGCTGACGCGCCTCGGCGCGGCCGTGATTGCCTACGACATCATCTTCGCCGAGCCCGACCGCATGTCGCCGGCGATCGCGGCCGACAGTTTTCGCGACCTCGACGCCGCGACGCGCGAGGCGCTGCGCAAGCTGCCGGACAATGACGCCGTGTTCGCCGGGGCCATAGGCGCCTCGCGCGTTGTGCTCGGCGAATCCGGCCATCACTTGCCGGACGGCGCCGCCAAGCCGCCGCCGGTCGGCTTCGCCATGATCGGCCCCGATCCGCGCCGCGTGTTGCTGAATTATCCCGGCCTCATCGGCAACCTGCCCGTGCTAGAGCAGGCTGCGGCCGGACGCGGCATGCTGACAATGCAGCCCGAGCCCGACGGCATCGTGCGGCGCGTGCCGATGCTGATGATCGCGCAGGATACGTTGATGCCGGCGCTGACGCTCGACATGCTGCGCGTGGTGACGCGGGCGACCGCCTTCCGCGTCAACAGCGATCCGGCCGGTGTGCGCAGCGTCGCCATCCCGGCGCTCGACATCCCGACCGACGGCCAGGGCCAGCTCTGGATTCACTTCGCGCCCTACGACACCAACCGCTATGTCTCGGCAAAGGACGTGCTCGAAGGCCGCGTGCCGCCGGAGCGCATCGCGCGCAAGCTGGTGCTGGTCGGCACCTCGGCCGTCGGTCTGCGTGATATCAAGGCGACGCCGATCGACCCGGCCATGTCCGGTGTCGAGGTCCATGCCCAGGTCCTGGAAAGCATTCTGTCGAAATCGGTGCTGATGCGGCCCAGCTACGCCATCGGCGCGGAGCTGGTGACGGCCACCGTGTTCGCGCTCACCATCATCGCGCTGGGGCCGATCCTTGGCGCGGCGATGATGGTCGGCCTCGGCGTGCTGGTGTCGGCCGCGATCGTCGGCGGCTCGTGGTATTTCTTCGCGCAGCAGCGCATGATGCTCGATGCGACCTTTCCGCTGCTCGCAACATTCCTCATTTATCTGACGCTGATCTTCACCAATTACTTTCGCGAACAGTGGCAGCGCCGCCGCATCCGCACCGCCTTCGGTCAATATCTGTCGCCGGAGCTGGTGTCGCAGCTCGCCCATTCGCACGACGCGCTGACGCTGGGCGGTGAAGACCGCAACATGTCGATCATGTTCTCGGATGTGCGTGGCTTCACTACCATTTCCGAGTTGTATAAGGACGATCCGCAGGGTCTCACCACCCTGATGAACAATTTTTTGACGCCGCTGACCAATGCCATCATCGAGAACCAGGGCACCATCGATAAATATATCGGCGACGCCGTCATGGCATTCTGGAATGCGCCGCTGACAGACAAGGACCACGAGAGCCACGCCTGCCAAGCCGCTTTGGAAATGTTGCGCCGGGTCGAGGTGCTCAATGAACAGCGCGAGAAGGATGCGGCGGCGAGCGGTCAGCGTTTCATCCCGATCAAGATCGGCATTGGCATCAATACCGGCCGCTGCGTCGTCGGCAATATGGGTTCGGATCTGCGCTTCAACTATTCGGTGCTCGGCGATGCCGTGAACCTTGCCTCGCGCCTTGAAGGCCAGTCCAAGAATTACGGCGTCGGCATCGTCATCGGCAGCGCCACGGCGAAAGCGATCGGCGATAATTTCGCCACGCTGGAGCTCGACAAGATCACCGTGAAAGGCAAGACCGAGCCGGAGACCGTCTACACCGTGCTAGGCGCCGCCGATGTCGCGCGCAGCCAAGCCTATCGGCACCTGCGTGATGTGTTCGGCGAGATGCTGAAGGCCTATCGGAGTCAGGACTTCGACGCCGCCGAGCAGATGATCCTGCGCTGCCGCGAGGCGGTGCAGCCCTTCGGCCTCGACCGGCTGGTCGATATCTACACCTTGCGCATTGCCGGCTTTCAGAAGGAAGCGCCGCCGGCGGACTGGAACGGGGTGTTCGCGCTCGAGACGAAGTAACCGCCGGTTGCTTCGTTGCGTTCATCGTCATGGCCGGGTCAAGCCCGGCCATGACAGGGATGCCGGATCAGCCCCCAATCTCCCCGACCTCCACCTTCGGCAGTATCTGCTCGACCTCGCCGGCGCGGCACAATTCGGTGCCGGGGCTCATCACCGCGGCGGTGCCGGCGGCGACGGCGACCCGGAACGCTTCTTCCTCGGATTGGCCCTGCGCCAGCGCCCAGACGAGGCCGCCCAGAAAGCTGTCGCCCGCGCCGACCGCGCTGACCACCTCGATCTCCAGCGGCTTCGATTTAAGCGCGCGGTCCTTCGTCACCAGCATGGCGCCGTCGCCGCCGAGGGTCAGCGCCACCATCTTCACACGGCCGTCGTCGATCAGCGTGCGGCAGGCGGCAACGCAGGCGGCGTCGCTGTCGAGCTTGTGCCCGGTGAATTCGCTGAGCTCATTGAGGTTCGGCTTGATGATATCGACGCCGTCGGCGATCGACGCCCTCAGCGCGTCGCCGGACGTATCGACGACGGTGCGGGCGCCGAGCTTGCGCGCCTCGCGGTTGACGCGGGCGAAGAAATCGTCAGGCACGCCCGGCGGAATACTGCCGCTCGAGACGACGAAAGATGGCTTGCGCTCCAGCGCGGTCAGCCGGTGAAGGCACGCCTCCCATTCGGCGCGGTGCAGCGACGAGCCCGGCAGCACGAAGCGGTACTGCTCGCCGCTCGTCGTTTCATAGGCCGTGAAATTCTCGCGCGTCTCGACATGCGACGGCGTCGCCACGCTCGGGATGCCTTCGCGGTCGAGCAGCTTCTGCAGCAATTTGCCGATGGCCCCGCCGGCCGGATAGATCGCGGTCACGTCGCCGCCGAGACGACAGGCGACGCGCGCGACATTGATGCCGCCGCCGCCGGGGTCGCGCTTGGGTGACGAGCAGCGCAACTTTCTGATCGGTTCGACGCGCTCGACATCGACGAAGATATCGACGGCGGGATTGATGGTGATCGTCACGATGTCGGGCATGACGAGGCCTTATGCTGGCGGGACAGCGACGAACCACCGGGCGCGATTCGTCATGCGATGCAGATAGGCGCTGCTTCGCCTTTCGCCAATCGCAATGTCACGGCGGGCGCGCGGCTCTCTGCCACGCTTCAACGTCAATCGGCGGCGTTGCGTTCCGCGGCGCGGCCGCGGATCACAGCGCCGGCCATCAGTCGAGGCTGGCCTGGGTGCTTTGCTCGGCGTCGTAGATAGACACCTGGACGACCGGAAACGACTTCTTGATCGCCTGTCCGGCGCGCTGCGCATCCTCGAGCGAAGCGAAGGTCGCCTTGGTCTGGCGATCGACCTGGAGCCGATAGCGCGCCATCGCGGGCCGCGCCTGGCCTGCGCGCGGCACGTCGGGCTCAGGCGCCTTTTCCTTCTTGGGCATGTTGATCGTGGCTGGCCGCGTCACGTCTTTCGTGGCCCGGAGCGGTTTCCGGACTTCTGCTTCCATCGGGTAACCCCTGTTGATCGGAGGAGGCCTCGCGGGACGATTCGATCTGGAGGCCTGAACGAAGTCTGCGCTCAATCGGTGGTCCAAGGCAAGCGCCGCCGGTCCGGCTATCCAAAGGGGCCTCGCCCCGCCTTGCCTGTGCCAAAAAGAAACCGGCCGCGCCGTGGCAGGCGCAGCCGGTCACATCAATCGTTACCGATCCCTCCCCAAGGGAGGATCAGTTTTCCTTGATGGTCTTGATGACGCTGGAAATCGGGCGCGCGTCTTCGATGCCGCCGCCGATTTCCTTCATGACCATGTCGACATATTCCTTCTTCGGCTCGATCGGGGTCTTGCCGGTGATTTGCACGACCTTGTAGCCACCGTCCTTAAGACGCCTGAGCAGCTCGGGTGTCGCCGCAGCGGTCGCGGGCTGGAAGTCGTGCATCAGGATGATGCCCTTGCCGTTCTTTTCGAGCTTCTTCATCACATTGGCGATGACCTGCTCGGGCTTGCGCGTCTTGAAGTCGAACGAGTCGAGGTCGGTCGAGAAGATGCCGACATTGCGCTCGGCCAGGTACTTCATCATTTCCGGCGGATGACGCAGCGCCGGGAAGCGGAAGAAGGGATCAACCGGCTTGTTGCCGAGCGCGATGCTGACGGCGGCAAGGCCCTTTTCGTATTCCGCCACGGCTTCTTCCGGGGTCAGGCGCGACAGGTCCTTGTGCGACCAGGTGTGCGAACCGATGGTGTGGCCCTCGGCGGCGACGCGCTTGAGGATTTCAGGATGCCAGCCAGCGTGCTTGCCGATGGCGAAGAACAGCGCCTTGGTGCACTGATCGGCCAGCGCCTTCAGCACCGCCGGCGTGTGGCCCGGCCACGGACCGTCGTCGAAGGTCAGCACGACTTCCTTGTCGCGCAGGAAGTCATAGGCCTTGAAGTGCTCGAAGCCGAAGCCCGGCGCACCGGTGGTGTCGATCTCAACGACACGCGCGACGCCCAGCGCGTTCGGATTTTCGCATTTCGCCGGAGTTGCGGCGGGTGCCGGGGCGTTCTGGGCCCAGGCCGCCGTGCCCGCGGCGGACAAAGAGGCGGCGACGAGAAGGGCCAAAGCGGTACGCATAGACAGCTCCATAGGGAGAAAAATTCTTAACTGATGCCGAAGGGCATTCATTGCCACTTTAACCTTTTGAGTCAACGCGGCTGCTCAAAACGCACGGTTTTTAGGGCTTCCGAGCATAATATGGTTAACGTCGGCGCGGTCCGCCGCAGTCATTGCAGGGCGCGGCGATCCGCCCTATGTCAAATAGGTACCGCTAATGGCCTGTTCCAGCCGCAAAAGCGATTTCGATAAGCGGGTGGTGTTCCGATAGGGGGACGACATGACGGTTTCAGCGCCAAGCTCGACGATTCCCTGGCCTGCGCTGGTGCTGTCGCTGGCGGTCGGGATTCTGGTCGCTGCCACCATCGGCCTGTGGGCCTATTTTGGCAGCGCCGTTTTCTTCGAAATGGTGCGCACCGGACTGGCCGCGTGCTTCTGACCGCGGCCGAAGCCAACTTCTGAACGGAATATCCTCGCCGATGACGACGTCCCGCTCCACTCACCTGATGCTTGTTCTCGCCGCGTTTCTGACCGGCCTCGGCGTGTTCCTCGGTGCGCTGTGGTACGCGACCGGCAATTTCGGCAACAACGCGGTTTCGAGCGCGTCGGCGGTCGGCGGGCCGTTCAAGCTGACCAACCAGAACGGCCAGCCGATCACCGACCAGGATTTCAAGGGCAAGCCGCTGCTGGTGTTCTTCGGCTTCACGCATTGTCCCGACGTCTGCCCGACCACGCTGTTCGAAGTGTCGGAGATGTTCCGCGCCCTCGGCAAGGATGCCGACCGCGCCAATGCGCTGTTCATCTCGGTCGATCCCGAGCGCGATACCCCGGCGATCATGAAGGACTATCTGTCGAGCTTCGATCCACGTCTGACGGCCGCGACCGGCGATCGTGCATCGATCGAAGCCGCGGAAAAGGCCTATCGCGTCTATTCGAAGAAAATCCCGACCAAGGGCGACGACTACACGATGGACCACACCGCCATCGTCTATCTGATGGACAAGCAGGGCCGCTTCGTCGCGCCGTTCAATCTCAAGCGCTCGCCTGAAGAGGCGGCCGCCGATCTACGGAAGTTCTTGTAGTCTTCGCGTTGATCGTCGGCAGGTGGCCGCTGTCCCTTGCGATGGCGAGATTGCGGTCGAGCTCGGCGAGCGCCTTTGCGAGGCGCGTGGCGCGCCGCGACGAGCGCGCAAGGCCGTGCTCGGTCTTCTCCCAGACGAACGGCGCCGCGAACAATTGATAAAGCGCGCGCCATGCCGCGGTCGAGAGAAACATCCAGTGCAGCGGCGTCAGCAGCAGGACCCAGGCTGACGACGTCAGGCCGCGCCGCCAAAGTCCGAGCCAACCGATCGCCGCCGAACTGAGATAGCCGATCATCGCCGTCACGGCGTACCAGGTCGCAAAGTCGGCCGGGCGATCGCCGCTCCAGAGGCCGGCATTCTGGACCGCCAGGCCGATCAGCGCCGCGGCGAATAAAGGATGCACCAGCGCCGCCAGCACATTGCCGCCGACCATGAGGTGAAAGGCGGCGAAACCGGCCGGCCCCAGTTGGCGCAGCAGCACGACGGGTTCGCGCGTATGGACAAGCCAGGTCTGCATCCAGCCTTTGAACCAGCGGGTGCGCTGACGCAGCCAGGCCCCAGGCCGCGCCGGTGCTTCCTCGTAGGTCGTCGAGCGGATCATCCCGGTGCGGTAGCCGAACCGCGCCAGCCGCATGCCGAGATCGGCATCTTCCGTGACGTTGAAAGGGTCCCAGGCGCCCGCCTTGCGCAGGGTTTCGGTGTGGAAGTGATTGGACGAGCCGCCGAGCGGCAATGGCAGGCCGAGCCCCGCCAGACCCGGCATGAAGACGTCGAACTGGCCGGCATATTCGGCGGTGTAATAGCCGGCGAGCCAGCTGTCGTCAGTGTTGTCGATTGAGAGCCGCGCCTGCACGCAAGCCAGATTGGCGGGGCCGGCGAGAAAAGCCTGCAACGCGCAGCGCAATTGTCCGGGTTCGGGCCGGTCTTCGGCGTCATAGATGACGGTGTAGGTGCCGCGCGCGAAAGGCAGCGCGACGTTGAGCGCCTTTGGCTTGGTGCGCGGCCCTTGCGGCGGCACCGGGATGACGGTGATCGGGAATCTGGGACGGATAGAGGCGAGCGCGGCGCGGGTGTCGCTGTCGTCGGCTTCCACCGCGATGATGACGTCCAGCTTTTCCGGTGAATAGTCGAGCCGTTCGATGGCCGCGAGCAGCCCGGCGACGGACTTCGCCTCCCGGTAGACCGCGGCGATCACGCTGTAGACCGGCAACGCGCTGTCCGGCAGGGCCCGATCCGGCGGCGGTGGCCGCTCGCCGACGATCGCCCCCATCAGGCGCAGGCCGAGCCAGGCCAGAAACAGCATCGATAGCAGGAGTTCGATGGTTGTTTGTGTGGCCGCGGGCGCGGTAATCGCCGAGGCCGGAACGAGCGCGATGATGATGGTGAGCACCGCGAGGTTACTCCGGCTGCATCGCCCCTTGGCTGAAAGCGCCGGCCAGCGCTTGGCCAGGCCGTCGGTCGCGGCCTTGATCAGGGCCGGGCCGCTGGTGCGCAGCACGAAGCCGGCGATCCGTTCGCCTGTGGTGAGACGAAGGCGTGCGGCGATCGCTGGGTCGCGGCGCACAAGCCGGGCCAGGCCGGGAATGGCGAGACCGCTGGGGGCGATGGCAACCAGCGGCGTGCCATCGCGGTCGCGCAGCGGCAGGAGACCGCTGGCTGCTTTGGCGATGAGGGTCCGGTCGTCGAGCGGGCAGTCGGCGCGGGCAGTGCTGTCGAGGAGCTCGAAGGCGATGCCGAGTTCGGCCCCCAGTGCGCGAGCACGCGCCTCCTCATCCCGGCCACCGGCGGTATCGCTTGCAGGCCCAGGGCGCGGCCTACCTGCAAAGGCGGGGCGGGACACCGGATCAGCCGGTTTGGCGCGAAGCGGCGTCGTCGGCCCGGGTGCCCATTTTCCCAAACCCGGCACCATTCAACGCCCCCGACCACCCTGCACGCCACAATCGGATTTATCATAAATACAACCATGTGGCGAGGGCGGGTTGTGCCCACCATCTCGACGGCTCTGGCTCGGGCCGGGCCGGGGTGGTAAGAGCCCGCACCATGTCCGATTTCCTCTCCCATTTCGCCGTTCCCGCAGCGATCATCGCCGTGGGTGCTGTGCTCGTGCTCGGCCTCATCAACATGATGCGCGGCGGCTCGCCGAACCGCTCCCAGAAGCTGATGCGGCTGCGCGTCCTGCTGCAATTCGTCGCCATCGTTGTCATCATGGCGACGATCTGGGTGATGCGCGGCTGACGCGCGCCCCTGTCGCCCGGGCATTCTAAGAGGGCTCCGTATGGTCGTTCTGAACCGCATCTACACCCGGACCGGCGACGACGGCACGACGGCGCTCGGCTCCGGCGACCGGCGCAAGAAGTACGATTTGCGGGTCGAGGCTTACGGCACGCTGGACGAGGTCAATTCCGTCATCGGGCTGGTGCGATTGCATACTGCCGCCGACCAGACCCTCGATGCCGCGCTGGGCCACATCCAGAACGACCTGTTCGATGTCGAAGCCGATCTGTGTCTCGCCGAGAAAGGGCCGGGCGGTGCGCGACTGACCGTCACCGATGCGCAAGTGGAATGGCTCGAGAGCGAAATCGACCGGCTCAACGCCGATCTGGCGCCGCTCAAATCCTTCATCCTGCCCGGCGGCAGTCCGGCTTCCGCTTACCTGCATCTCGCGCGCACGGTGTGCCGGCGCGCCGAGCGCATCATGGTCAGGCTGCGCGACACCGACCACGACGGCGTTTCGGAACCTTCGCTCAAATACGTCAACCGGCTGTCGGATTATCTGTTCGTCGCCGGCCGCTATGCCAACGACCAGGGCGCCAGCGACGTGCTGTGGGCGCCGGGAAAGAACCGCTAGCGCGGATCGATAATGGCCCCTCGCTCAGCCATAACCGCTGAGGCGTTGACAGGCCGATATTGCGGCCATTAGCTAGCGCCCGCATTTCAAGAGATGGCGCCGACCGGGAAAGACAATATGAAAATTCTCGTGCCCGTAAAACGGGTTGTCGATTACAACGTCAAAATTCGCGTCAAGGCGGACGGCTCGGGCGTCGAGCTCGCCAACATCAAGATGTCGATGAACCCCTTCGACGAGATCGCCGTCGAGGAAGCGATCCGGCTCAAGGAAGCCGGCAAGGCCACCGAAATCGTCGTGGTGTCGATCGGGCCGCAGCAGGCTTCCGAGACCATCCGCACCGGTCTCGCCATGGGCGCCGACCGCGGCATCCTGGTGAAGGCCGACGGCGTGGTCGAGCCGCTGGCCGTTGCCAAGATCCTCAAGAGCATCGTCGAAGCCGAACAGCCGGGCCTTGTCATCATGGGCAAGCAGGCGATCGACGACGACTCCAACCAGACCGGCCAGATGCTCGCCGCCTTGCTCGGCTGGGCGCAGGGCACCTTCGCCTCCAAGCTCGCCATCGACGGCGACAGCATCTCCGTGACGCGCGAAGTCGACGGCGGCCTGCAGACCGTGAAGCTCAAGGGTCCGGCCATCGTCACCACCGATCTGCGTCTCAATGAGCCGCGCTACGCTTCGCTGCCGAACATCATGAAGGCGAAGAAGAAGCCGATCGAGGAAAAGACCGCCGCCGATTACGGCGTCGATGTGAAGCCGCGCCTCGAGATTCTGAAAACAACGGAGCCGTCGGGCCGCAAGGCCGGCGTCAAGGTCGGCTCGGTCGCCGAACTCGTCTCCAAGCTCAAGAACGAAGCGGGAGTGCTTTGATCATGACGACGCTTCTTCTCGCCGAGCACGACAACAAGTCGCTCAAGGATGCCACCCACAAGGCGCTGACGGCGGCCAAGGCGCTGGGCGGCGACGTCCACGTTCTCGTCGCCGGCAAGGACGCCAAGGCAGCCGCGGATGCCGCCGCCAAGCTCGACGGCGTCGCCAAGGTGCTGCTCGCGGACGGCGCGGCCTACGAGCATGCGCTCGCTGAGCCGCTCGCGGCGCTGCTCGTGTCGCTTGCCGGCTCCTACGACGCTCTCGTCGCGCCGGCCACGACCTCGGGCAAGAACGTGATGCCCCGCGTCGCGGCATTGCTCGACGTCATGCAGATCTCGGAAATCACCAAGGTGATCGCGCCCGACACCTTCGAGCGTCCGATCTATGCCGGCAACGCCATCCAGACGGTGAAATCGACGGACGCCAAGAAGGTCATCACCGTGCGCACCTCGACCTTCCAGGCCGCGGGCGAGGGTGGTTCGGCTTCGGTGGAGAACGCCACCGCCGCGGCTGATCCGGCGGTGTCGTCTTTCGTTGGCGAAGAGCTGTCGAAGTCGGATCGTCCCGAACTCACCTCGGCCAAGATCATCATCTCCGGCGGCCGCGCGATGCAGAACCGCGAGAACTTCACCAAGTACATCGAGCCGGTCGCCGACAAGCTCGGTGCGGCGATGGGCGCCTCGCGCGCCGCGGTCGATGCCGGTTATGCGCCGAACGACTGGCAGGTCGGGCAGACCGGCAAGGTCGTGGCGCCGGAACTGTACATCGCGGTCGGTATCTCCGGCGCGATCCAGCATCTGGCCGGCATGAAGGACTCCAAGGTGATCGTCGCCATCAACAAGGACGAGGAAGCGCCGATCTTCTAGGTCGCCGATTATGGCCTGGTCGCCGATCTCTATACGGCGTTGCCGGAATTGGCCGAGGAACTGGGCAAAGCCGGAAAGTAACTGGCCGGACGGTAATTGGCCGGACGTTTCACCGGTCGGCGCTCCGTTTTTCGGATGGCGTGTTCAACCGCCGGTTCACGACGACCATGGCTCCTTGGGGGCTGTGGCGTCTTGTTCCGGTGGCGCAGCGCCCCGGTTCGGCGTAAATACGGGACAGGAGCGGGTTTGCCCCGCCAGAAACAAGAACAAATCGGATCAGAAATGGCCGTCACTATCAAGACAGTCGGGGTAATTGGCGCGGGTCAGATGGGCAATGGCATCGCCCATGTCTGTGCGCTTGCCGGCTTCGACGTGAAGCTCAACGATATCTCGCCCGATCGCATCAAGGCCGGCATGGCCACGATCAACGGCAACATGGCCCGTCAGGTTTCCAAGAAGACCATCTCGGAAGACGACCGCAAGGCCGCGCTCGGGCGCATCGGCGCCGCCGAGAAGTTCGAGGATCTCGCCGCCTGCGACCTCGTCATCGAGTCGGCGATCGAGAAGGAAGAAGCCAAGCGCAAGATCTTCGCCGATCTGTGTCCGGCGCTGAAGCCGGAAGCCATCGTCGCCTCCAACACCTCGTCGATTTCGATCACGCGGCTCGCCGCCTCGACCGACCGCCCCGAACGCTTCATCGGCATCCACTTCATGAACCCGGTGCCGCTGATGGAGCTCGTCGAGCTGATCCGCGGCATCGCCACCGATGACTCGACGTTCGAGGCGAGCAAGATCTTCGTCTCCAAGCTGCACAAGACCATCGCGGTGTCGGAAGACTTCCCGGCCTTCATCGTCAACCGCATCCTGCTGCCGATGATCAACGAGGCGATCTACACGCTGTATGAGGGCGTCGGTAACGTCGAGGCGATCGACACCGCCATGCGTCTGGGCGCGCATCATCCGATGGGGCCGCTCGAGCTCGCCGATTTCATCGGCCTCGACACCTGCCTGTCGGTCATGCAGGTGCTGCACGAAGGCTTGGCAGATTCCAAGTATCGTCCGTGCCCGCTGCTGGTGAAATACGTCGAAGCCGGCTGGCTGGGCCGCAAGACGCAGCGCGGCTTCTACGACTATCGCGGCGACAAGCCGGTCCCGACGCGCTGAGCGCCCTTGTCCCGGGCGCAGCGCAGCACGTTAAGTGATGCGCTGCAGATCCGGGACCGTCACGAGTTCAATCAACTGTTGTCATCGTCCGCGAATGCGGACGATCCAGTATTCGCTGGAATTCGGTGGTTACTGGATCGCCCGCTTTCGCGGGCGATGACGCTGAGAGAGCCGTCGGCTCACATCGGCTTCGGCGTCAGCCACGCCACCATCGCGCCGCCCGGCTGCAGCAGCACGGCCATGCGGCCGACGCCGGGAATGTCCTGCGGCGGCCGGCCCTCCGTGGCGCCGGCGGCCAGCGCTGCCTTGAGCCGCGCATCGACGTCATCGACGGCGATGTAAGTGAGCCAGTGCTCCGGCACGTCCTTGCATTGCGGATCGGAATCCAGGTCGAAGATCCCGCCGATGCGCTCGTCGCCCTTCTTGATGATCCAGTAGGTGAAGGTCGGCATCGGGCTGGCCTCGAAAGTCCAGCCGAGCGTCGTGCCGAGGAAGCGCCTGGCGCCTTCGACATCGTGGGTGTTGAGTTCGTTCCAGACGATCTTGCCATGAGGCGCCGGCATGCCGTCGGTGTGCAGGAAGGTCTCCAGCCGCAGCAGCGTGCCGGTCCAGCCCTGATTGTGGCGGTCGCGCGCGGCCTCGTCGAAGAACTGCTCGTGCAGCAGCGTCATCAGCGAGCCGTCGCCGTCCGCCTTGATGGTGACGGTGACGAGCGACTCGCGCTCCGGCGTCGAATGCCAGGCCCAGGTGAAGACGAGTTTCTCGTCCCGCACGATCGTGCGATAGACGCCACCGACATTGTGCTCCTCGCCATCGCTGATCATGCGAATGTCGTAGCGGCCGCCTTCACGCAAATCGCTGCTGGCTTCGCATCGGGTCACGTTGGCCGGCCCCATCCAGCGCATCATTTTCTGGGGGTCGGTCCAGGCGGCGAAGACTTTCGCCGGGGCGACGTTGAAGCGGCGCTTGATGGTGAGGCTTGGCGCGACGTTTGTTCTGACGGCGATGTCCATGCGTCATTCTCCAGTAAGGCTTCGAGTTGATCGAGGCGCTCGGTCCAGAACCGCTGGTAGCGGTTCAACCATTCATTGGCTTCCTGCATCGGCCCCGCATTGAGGCGGCACGAGACGATGCGGCCGTTCTTCTCGCGGCTGACGAGGCCGGCGTCCCTGAGCACGTCGAGATGCTTCATGATCGCCGGCAGCGACATGTCGAAGGGCTTTGCGAGGTCGCTGACGCTGACCGCCTCGCTTTCGCTGAGCCGCGCCAGCAGCGCGCGCCGGGTGGGGTCGGCGAGGGCGGCGAAGGTGCGGTCGAGCGCGGCGGGTGAATACTGAACCATTTGGTTAAGTATAGGGCCGCGCGAAGGTGCGTCAAGAGGGCGCGGCGGCGTGGGCCCGCATAAAATTCACGTTAACGAATCGTTCCCTAAGGTCGGGCCATGCAGATCGCGAAGCGACAGATTGGTATTCAATTCGGCTGGAACGGAAGTCAGTCGGCTCAACAGAACCTTCAGACGCAGCGCGCGCGAGTCAGCAAGTATCTGGGCAACACGCAATCGGCGCTGAGTTCGATCGGCTCGGCCCTTGCCGGCGCCGCCACCAACAAGATTTCCGGTCTGGCGACGATCGCCGCTCAGCGCGCGGCCGACCGCATCCAGGCGCAAGCCAAAACGGCCTGGGCGGCGCGCGAACAGGAACTCGCGAACGCCCAGGCGCTGCTCGATACGACGCGCCAAAACTATAATGCCGCGACGGCCGCCAGCTCCGCGGTGTCGAGCACGACCGGCAACGTCCTGAATACCTCGGCGTAAGGGCGCGCTCGACCGGCGTTAGCCGCCGCGCTTGGCGCCGGCGATCGCGGCATCGATCATCTTGATCGCATCATCGCTCGACCAGTGCGCCGGCCCGGCCAAAGTGCCGATTTCGCAGCCTTTGTTGTCGATCAGCATGGTCGTCGGCATGCCGAAGGCGCGGCCTGCTGCCTTCAATTCCTGGAACGCCCGCGCTTCCGGATCGGCGTAATAGGCGAGGCCGTTAATGCCGACATCCTTGAGCCAGGCCTTCGGCTTCTCGGGATCGCGGGTGTCGATATTGATCGCCACCACCTGGAAATCGTCGCCGCCCTTCTTCTGCTCCAGCGCCTCGAGCGTCGGCATTTCCTCGCGGCACGGCGTGCACCAGGTGGCCCACAGGTTCAGCAGAATGGTCTTGCCGCGGAAATCGTCGATGCTCTTCTTGGCGCCCGAAGCATCCTGGAATGCGAAGCCCGGCACCTTGAGCGGCGTCTTGGCCATGCTGACGGCGGCCACTTCGCCCCGCACCAGCGGCGCGATCTCTTTGGCGAGATCGACGGCGCCCTGACAGGCGGCATTGGCGCCGGTGGCCGCGGCGGGCCCTTTGTTGCCTATCAGGGTGCTGATCCCGTATATCCCGCCCAGCCCGACGGCCACGCCGGCAATGCCTCCCGCCAGGACCATGGCGACGCGTTTCTTGGCGAGGGTGCGGGCGGCTTCTGTCATGATCGGCTTCGCATTCGGCAGGTTGGTTATGACGTCACAGCGCAGAATTTAGAGCGACACAGTTTAGAGCGGCACAGGTTAAGGGCGACATGATGAGCAACAAAATGTGGGGCGGGCGTTTTGCCACGGGTCCCGACGCCATCATGGAGGAAATCAACGCCTCCATCGACTTCGACCGGCATCTCTACCGCCAGGACATTGCCGCCTCCAAGGCCCATGCGGACATGCTGGCCAAGCAAGGCATCATTGCGGCGGACGATGCGAAAAAGATCGCTCACGGTCTAGACACGATCCTGTCAGAAATCGAGGGCGGCAAATTCGCCTTCAAGCGTGCGCTCGAAGACATCCACATGAACGTCGAGAGCCGGCTCACCGACATGATCGGCGCGCCGGCCGGCCGCCTGCATACCGCGCGCTCGCGCAACGACCAGGTGGCGACCGATTTCAAACTGTGGGTGCGCGATACCATCGACACGCTCGATGCGGCGCTCAAGGCCTATCAGCACGCGCTCGCCGACAAGGCGCTCGAACACGCCGCCACCGTGATGCCGGGCTTCACGCATTTGCAAACCGCGCAGCCCGTGACGTTCGGCCATCATCTGCTCGCTTATGTCGAGATGGCGGGCCGCGATCGTGGCCGCTTCGCCGATGCGCGCAAGCGTCTCAATGAATCGCCGCTCGGCTCCGGCGCGCTTGCCGGCACCTCATTCGATCTCGATCGCGACATGACCGCGGCCTCGCTCGGTTTCGACCGGCCGACCGCCAACTCGCTTGATGCCGTGTCGGACCGCGACTTCGCGCTGGAGACGCTCGCGGCCGCCTCGATCACGGCGATGCATCTGTCGCGCTTCGCCGAAGAGATCATCATCTGGACCTCGCCGCTCACCGGCCTCGTCAAGCTGTCGGATAAATTCACGACCGGCTCGTCGATCATGCCGCAGAAGCGCAATCCGGACGCCGCCGAACTGGTGCGCGCCAAGACCGGCCGCATCATCGGCGCGCTCAACGGCCTGCTCATCGTCATGAAGGGCCTGCCGCTGGCTTATGCCAAGGACATGCAGGAGGACAAGGAAGGCGTGATGGACGCGCTGTCCGCGCTCTCCCTCGCCATCGCCGCCATGACCGGCATGGTGGTCGATCTCGTGCCCGACGCGCCGAAGATGAAGAAGGCGGCCGGCGACGGCTATGCCACCGCCACGGATCTCGCCGACTGGCTGGTGCGCACGTTCAACATTCCATTCCGCGAGGCGCATCACATCACGGGACGAATCGTCGCAGCTGCCTCGGCCAAGGGCGTGCCGCTGCACCGTTTGTCGCTTGAGGAGATGAAAACGGTCGAGCCGAAGATCACCGATGACGTGTTCAGCGTGCTGTCGGTGGATCGTTCGGTGAAGAGCCGCGTTAGCTATGGCGGCACGGCGCCGAAGAACGTCAAGGCGCAGGCCAAGAAGTGGCTGAAGAAGCTCGCCAAGGAATAAGCGCTTAATGCCGAACCCCGTGCAGGGCAGGGCCCGGTTGATTGGATTTGCCGTCGGGCTGGCCGCCTTTGCCGCCAGCCTTCTCGTGCCGACTCCAGAGGGGCTGACGCCGGAAGCGATGCGGGTCGCCGGGGTCGCCGCCTTGATGGCGGCGTGGTGGATCGTCGAGGTCATTCCGGTTTCGGCCACGGCCTTGCTGCCGGTGGTGCTGTTTCCGCTGCTCGGCATCGCGTCGGTGGGCGGGACAACCGCACCTTACGCCGATCCCATCGTGTTTCTGTTTCTCGGCGGCTTCATTCTCGGCATCGCCACCCAGCGCTGGGAGCTGCACCGGCGCATCGGCTTCGGCATCATCGCATCGGTCGGTACGTCGCCGGCGCGGATTTCCGCCGGCCTCATGCTGGCGACCGGCTTTCTCAGCATGTGGGTCAGCAACACCGCGACGGCGCTGATGATGCTGCCGATCGCCACCTCGGTGCTGGCGCTGTTCGATCGCAACATCGACGATGCGCGCTCCAAGGAAAATCTCGGCGTCCTGTTGATGCTGTCGGTCGCCTATGGCGCCAGCATCGGCGGCATCGCGACGCTGATCGGCACGCCGCCGAACGCGTTGCTCGCCGGCCTGATGGCGCGCGAATACGACATCCAGATCGGTTTTGCGCAGTGGATGGTGCTGGGTGTGCCGGTGTCCGCGGGAATGCTGGTGGCCGCGTGGCTGGTATTGACGCGGTTGCACCCGGTGGCGCTGACCAATGCCGTCGACATGGACGAGGTCATTGGCCGCGGCCGCCGCGAACTCGGAACGTTGTCCCCGGCCGAGATCCGCGTCATCTGCGTGCTGGTCGCCGCCGCGATCGGCTGGATTTTCCGTCCGTTGCTGACGCCCTATGTGCCGGCCCTCAATGACACCACCGTCGCGGTGGCGGCGGCGCTGGCCCTGTTTCTGTTGCCGTCCGGCATGCCGAAAGGCGGCCGCCTGCTGACCTGGGACGATCTGAAGGAGCTGCCCTGGGGCGTGCTGTTGCTGTTCGGCGGCGGCCTGACGCTTGCGGCCGCGATCGAATCCTCGGGGCTCGCCGCCTGGCTGGCATCGACGATGTCGGGCCTCGGCTCCTGGCCGGTAATCCTGATCGTTGCCGCCGTGACCGTGGGCATGATCTTTCTCACCGAGCTCACCAGCAACACGGCGAGCGCGGCCACCTTCCTGCCATTCGCCGCCGCCGTTGCGATCAGCCTCGGCCTGCCGCCGCTGGTGCTGGCGGTGCCGTTGGCGATTGCCGCCAGCTGCGCCTTCATGCTGCCGGTTGCGACGCCGCCCAACGCCATTATCTTCGCCAGCGGGCGAGTGACGATCGCGCAAATGGCGCGGGCCGGCGTCTGGCTCAACCTCATCGCCACCGCCATCATCGTCCTGGGCGGCTACCCGCTCATCGGCTTTCTGTTCGCAAAATAGCCGCGCGGTCTGCTAAGCTGGGCCGAACGTGGAGTTACCTGTGACCCGACTGAATCGTGCTCTTCCCCGCCTTGCCCTCGTCGGCGCGCTGGTCGCGTCGCTGGGTCTTGCCGCCTGCGGCCGCAAGGGCCCGCTCGATCCGCCGCCGAGCGCCTCCGCCGCGGACGCGGCGGTCGAGCAGCCCAAGCCGTCGCCGCTCAATCCCATCGCCGTGTCGCCGATGGGCAGCCCCAACCAGGGTGGCGGCAACATGCTGGAGACGCCGAAAGGGGAGAAGAAACGCATTTTCCTCGACGGTCTTCTGAACTAATCCCCGCGCGCTCTTATCGGTCAGCCCGATGCATCATTTCGATTATCGCGATGGCGTCCTCCACGCCGAGGACGTCAACCTTGTAACGCTGGCCGAGGAAGTCGGCACGCCGTTCTATTGCTATTCGTCGGCGACGCTGGAGCGTCACTACAAGGTATTCGCTGCCGCCTTCGCCGATACCGACGCGCTGATCTGCTACGCGATGAAGGCCAATTCCAACCAGGCCGTCATCAAGACCTTGGCCAAGCTGGGCGCTGGCGCCGATGTCGTCTCCGGCGGCGAATTGAAGCGCGCCCGCGCCGCCGGCATTCCGGCGGACAAGATCATGTTCTCCGGCGTCGGCAAGACCGCGCAGGAGCTGGCGCTGGCGCTCGATGAAGGCATCTTCTGCATCAACGTCGAGTCCGAGCCCGAGCTCGATCTGTTGTCGCAGGTCGCGGCGTCGAAGGGCCGCACCGCGCATGTCTCGGTGCGCGTCAATCCCGACGTCGATGCCAAGACGCACCACAAGATCGCCACCGGCAAGTCCGAGAACAAGTTCGGCATTCCGATCAGCCGCGCGCGCGATGTCTATACGCATGCCGCGAAGCTCAAGGGCATCCAGGTGTCCGGCGTCGACATGCATATCGGCAGCCAGATCACCGACCTCGATCCGTTCGGCAATGCCTTCGCGCTGATGGCCGAGTTCGTGCGCGATCTGCGCGCCGACGGCCACACCATCTCGCATGTCGATTTCGGCGGCGGGCTGGGCATTCCCTATCGCGACGACAACGAGCCGCCGCCGCTGCCCGACGCTTATGCCGACGTCGTCAAGCGCGCGGTGAAGGATCTCGGCTGCCGGCTGATCTTCGAGCCAGGCCGGCTGCTGGTCGGCAATGCCGGCATTCTCGTCACCCGCGTCCTGTTCGTGAAGCACGGCGAGGCCAAGCACTTCGTCATCGTCGATGCGGCGATGAACGACCTGATCCGCCCGACTTTGTATGAGGCCTATCACGCCATCCGCCCGGTCACCTTGCCGGCGGCCTCGGCCAGCCGCATTCGCGCCGATATCGTCGGTCCGGTCTGCGAGAGCGGCGATTTCCTCGGCCTCGACCGCGAAATGGCGGAACCGAGGAGCGGCGACCTCATGGCAGTCATGACCGCCGGGGCCTACGGCGCCGTACAGGCCGGAACCTACAATACCCGGGCCTTGGTGCCCGAAGTGCTGGTCAAGGGCGCCGATTGGGCCGTGGTCCGCCCCCGCCTTGAAGTTGACCAATTAATCGCGCTCGATCGCATACCGGGCTGGCTCTGAAGCGTTTTTGAACCCGCATAGCGCCTGACATTCTTGTTACGTGGCGCGGGGCTTGCTTGCTGGTAGGCTCCGGTAACGTGTTAGCCTCGTCGATGACGAGATTCTCCGGCCCCGGTAGCGACGCGGAGTGCCTTTGGACGAACAAGACCTTGCGCAGGAGAGCAACAGGCCGCACCCGGCGCGGCTGATGCTGGCGCGCGCCGTCAAGCGCGCCCGCGGCAGCCTGTTGTGGGAGCGGCTGTGGCCGGCGCTGGCGGCGCTCGCCACCGCGCTCGGCCTGTTCCTCGCTTTGTCATGGGCCGGTCTGTGGCTCGCGCTGCCGCCGCTCGGCCGCATCATCGGTCTTGTCGTCTTCGCCCTGGTATTCATCGCCGCCGCCATTCCGCTGTTGCGCCTGCGGGTGCCGAGCGACCGCGATGGCCTGCGCCGTCTCGATGCCGGCAGCGGCGCCGTGCATCGCCCGGCCACCTCCATCGCCGATCAGATCTCCGCCAACCGCAACGATCCCGTCGCGCAGGCTTTGTGGCAGGCGCATCTCGAACGCGCGCTGATGTCGGCCAAATCGCTGAAGGCCGGCTGGCCGCAGCCGAAATTGTCGCTGCGCGATCCGATGGCGCTGCGCGCGCTGGTGCTGCTGCTGGTCGCCGCGACGTTTGTCTCGGCCGGCGGCGAGCGCATCAAGCGCGTCACCGCCGCCTTCGACTGGAAGGGCGTGGTGGCGCCGGCCAATTTCCGCATCGATGCGTGGGTCACGCCGCCGAACTACACCGGCCGGCCGCCGGTAATGCTGCCGGGCGTGCGTCCGGGCGATGCGAACCCGCCGGTCGATCTGGCCAATGCGCCGATCTCGGTGCCGACGGGGAGCCAGCTCGTCGTGCGTTCGACCGGCAATGTGACGTTCGATATCGAACGTGCCGGCGGCATCGAAGACGTGCCGCTCGATCCGAAGACCGCGCTGCCCGCCGGTACCGAAGAGCGCCGCTTTGTCATCAAGACCGACGGCAAGGTGACCTTGCGCGGCGCTTCCTCGACCGATCCGGTGTGGAGCTTCGCCGCCATTCCCGATCGCGCGCCGACCGTGGAATTGACCAAGGATCCGGAGCGGCAGGCGCGCGGCGCCCTGCGGCTCGATTACAAGATGGAAGACGATTACGGCATCGTCGAAGGCAAGGCGATCTTCGCGCTGAAGGACGACAAGCCCGCGGGCGGCGACAAGACCGATAGCAAGCGCCGTCCCTTGTTCGATGCGCCGCAATTTCCGCTGACGCTGCCGCAGGCGCGCACCCGCGCCGGCGCCGCGCAGACCACGCAGGACCTCACCGAAAATCCCTGGGCCGGCAGCGCCGTCACCGTGACGCTCACCGTGCGCGACGAAGCCGGCAATATCGGCGAAAGCGCGCCGCGCGAACTCACGCTGCCGCAGCGTATCTTCGTCAAGCCTCTGGCGCGCGCGCTCGTCGAGCAGCGCCGCATCCTCGCGCTCGACGCCAATGAGAAGCCGGTGGTTCTGGAAGCGCTCGATGCGCTGGCCATCGCGCCGGAACGCTTCACGCCGGAGGCCGGCGTCTATCTCGGCTTGCGCTCGGTGTTCTTCGACCTGCGCAATGCCAAGGCCGACGATCAGCTTCGCGATGTCGTCGCCCGGCTGTGGCAGATGGCGCTGCAGATCGAGGACGGCAATGTCAGCCAGGCCGAGCAGCAACTGCGTCAGGCGCAGGATGCGCTGCGCGAGGCGCTGGAGCGCGGCGCCAGCGACGAAGAACTCAAGAAGCTGATGGATAATCTGCGCGCCGCGATGGACAAGTTCCTGCAGGCGCTGGCCGAGGAGATGCGCAAGAATCCGCAGGCGCAGCAGCGGCCGCTCGACCGAAACACGCAGATGCTCAGCCAGCGCGATCTCAAGAGCATGCTCGATCGCATGGAGCAGATGGCGCGGCAGGGCAATCGCGACGCCGCCAAGCAGTTGCTCGATCAGTTGCAGCAGATGATGGAAAATCTGCAGATGGCCCGTCCCGGCGCCGATCAGGACCAGGGCGACCAGGACATGAATTCGGCGCTCGACGAACTGAGCGACATGATCCGCAAGCAGCAGCAACTCCGCGACAAGACCTTCAAGGAAGGCCAGAACCAGCGGCGTCCGCAGCGCGGGCAACGCGGTCAGCAGGGCCAACAGGGTCAGCAAGGCCAGCAGGGCGACCGCCAGATGGGCGATCTGCGCCAGGACCAGCAGGCGCTCAAGGATCGTCTCAACAAGCTGCTCGAGCAGTTGAAGCAGCGCGGCATGGGTCAGCAGCCGGGCCAGAAGGGTGACGGCCAGGAGCAGGGCGATCAGGATGGCCCCGGTCAGCAACTCGGCGATGCCGGCGAGGCGATGGGCGAGGCCGAGGGCAATCTCGGCGAAGGCGACGCCGACGGCGCTGTCGACAGCCAGGGCCGCGCGCTGGAGGCCATGCGCAAGGGCGCGCAAGGTCTGGCGCAGCAGATGCAGGAAGGGCAGGGCCAGGCCGGTCCCGGTCCGAACGGTCAGCCCGGCCGCGGCCGGCAGCGCGCCGAACAGAACACCGATCCGCTCGGCCGGCCGCTGCGCGGCCGCGATTACGGCGATGACACCACCGTGAAGGTGCCGGGCGAGATCGACGCCCAGCGTGCGCGCCGCATCCTCGAGGAGCTGCGCAAGCGCTTCGGCGAAGGCTTCCGCCCGCAGCTCGAGCTCGATTACATCGAGCGCCTGCTCAAGGATTTCTGAAATTGATGGCCGTCATCCCCCGCGGAAGCGCGGGATGCGCTTGGCGCTCAATGCCGTCATGGCCCGCGCAAGCGGACGATGACAGTATCTGCAGCCAACGACCGAACCTCCGTTCGCCCCCGCGAAAGCGGGGGCCCAGTCTTTCCTGCGGGCTTTTGTCATTCCGGGGCGCCGCCATCAGCGCGTTTACGCGCGTCTTCGCCGCGCTTTGGCGGCGAGCCCGGAATCCATATCCCCTGTGCTGCGGCGTATGGATTCCGGGCCCGGGCCTTCGGTCGTCCCGGAATGACGGTGCAACAGGGGCCGCCTCAGAAGGATGATAGAAAATAGTCCTTGCCTGTTATTCCTGTCAGGACTATAAGCACTGTCGTCCTTCTCCAGCCGGGGGCGCTGTCATGAGGCGTCGTTTCAGTGGGAGCAGGATGCGGTGCCCGCGGGCCTGGCGAAACGCACGCCAGGCGCTCGGGCGGCGACGGGGCTCCGCCCGCCGGCAATAAGACCGGCCGCAAGGAGCTTGCTGACGGTGCGTGCTAGCCATTCCCTTGTTGGGAGTGGCCCAGCCGCCGAAAGCGCGGCCCGTGCCGTAATGACACCGCGATGGAGCGCCGCGGGGCGCATGTGTCCTCCAAATTGAGGGCACAGCGCACCGCAAGGTGCGATCCACAAAAGGGCGCCTCGCGGCGCTCCATCCCCTCGGCGTGTCCGAGGGAAGGAAATGGAAGGCAGGCCGCCCCGGGCCTTTAAAGAACAGGGGCGATCAATCACGTCCGTTGTTTGAAAGTTGACGGGAATGGACGCCTGCGCTGCGTCACGCGGGTTCACAAAATGATGGAGCTACTTCGCGCCGCCGGCGGCGTCCTGCGCCGTGAAGAAGCGCACCAGCACATCGGCGGCATTGGCCGGTGGTGCCGCCAGCCGGCTGCTGAAGGGCACGCTGTCGCCGGGGCCGAGCAGCGAACGCGGCGGCTGCATCGTCCAGGTATAGATCTCCTGTCCGGCCGCGGTGCGCGCGGCAAAGCGCAACCGCGGCACGTCCACCGCCTTGCGCGAGGAGTTCACGATGCGGCCTTCGATGATCAGGATCGAGACGCCGTCCTGCGTCTCCTTCGAAATGGCGATGCCCTCGAACTCGAGATTGCGCAGGTTCACTGGCAATCCGATCGCCGCGAACAGCGACGCGGTTTGCGGCAGATAACGCACCACTTCGCTGCGGCCGGCAATCAGCGCGATGTTGAGCGCGAACAGCACCAGGACGACGATGACCCAGCGCGAGCGGCGGCCATCCTTTTTGAGCTTGGCTTTCAGCCGGGTGCGGCGCGCGATGAAACTGGCGCCGTCCTCGGCGTCCTGCGGCGCCGGACCGCTGAAGAAGGCGTTGCCGCCATCGTGGTAGGCCTCGTCGTGATGGGGCGCGAGCGGCGGCGCGTCGGAAACGTCGATGGTGCCGGCCGTCTCGTACCGGTCGGGCGAGGCCGCATAGGGGCTATCGCCGAAAGCCGGCTCGGGCGGTGCGGGCTCGTCCGGCGGCGGTTCGGCCGCGAAAGGCGAGTCAGCGCGGGGCAACCCGGCGGAAGGCGCCGGCGGAGCGTTGACGGTGTCCTCGAAAGGCGGCGGCAGCGGGCTCTTGGTCGCCTCGGCTTCGGCCTCGGCAATAACGCCATCGACGAAGGCCGAGACGCTCGGCGGGTCGGCCGGCCGGGTCGGGCTCGCGAACCAGGTCGCCTTGCAGCGCGCGCAGCGCACCGCACGCCCGGACGGGCCCACCGTGGCCGGGTCGATCATGTAGGACGTTGCGCAGGTCGGACAGACAATCAACATTGGTTCTGCGGCGTTTCTTGCAGTTCCGACCCTATCAGCCGACCGTTAATGGACCGGAAACCATGCGATACCGGGGTGTGCGGCCGTCATGGCCACGAAACCGCCCGGTATGGGCTCTGGCGGCGCGCTGATTCTCCTGTAAAACGTGAGGATTATCGGGACGTGACCGGCCCTTGGGGGCTTCAGGGCCGGGCGCATGGTTTTCGGGCCGGAATCCAAGGGCTCGCGACAATAAGAAGCGGAGGCCGGCGTGGTCCGATTCGAAAATGTGGGATTGCGCTACGGGCTCGGCCCCGAGGTGCTGCGCGACCTCACCTTCCGCATCGAGCCGCATTCCTTCCAGTTCCTGACCGGGCCCTCCGGGGCCGGCAAGACCTCGCTGCTCAAGCTGCTGTTCCTGTCGCTGCGGCCGACCCGCGGCCTGATCACGCAGTTCGGCCACGATGTCGCGACATTGTCCAAGGATGCGGTGGCAACCTTGCGCCGGCGCATCGGCATCGTGTTCCAGGATTTCCGGCTGCTCGATCACATGACGACCTACGAGAATGTGGCGCTGCCGCTGCGCGTGATGGGCCGCCCCGAGGAGAGCTATCGCGACGAGGTGATCGAGCTTCTCAACTGGGTCGATCTCGGCGACCGCATGTGGGCGCTGCCGCCGGTCCTGTCCGGCGGCGAGAAGCAGCGCGCCGCCATCGCCCGCGCGGTGATCGCGCGGCCGCAACTGCTGCTCGCCGACGAGCCGACCGGCAATGTCGATCCGCCGCTGGCGCAGCGCCTGTTGCGGCTGTTCATCGAGCTCAACAAGTCGGGCACGTCGGTCATCATCGCGACGCACGACATCGCCCTGATGGATCAATACGACGCCCGCCGTCTCGTGCTGCACGACGGCCGGCTGCATATTTACGATTGACGGCTCATGGCGGTTGCTGACGACACCAATTCGGAAACGACTGCGACGCCGCGCTTTGCGGTGTTTACGCGGCCGCGTTTCGAGACGCCGCTGGTGCCGCGCAATTCGATCGCCGGCCGCGCGCTGATCGCCGTCGTCGCCATCATGACGTTTCTGGCCTCGCTCACCACCGGCGCCGTGATTCTGGTCGGGCAGGCGGCCGGCGAATGGCAGGCCGATGTGGCGCGCGAAGTCACCATCCAGGTGGTGCCGGCGCCCAACCGCGATACCGATGCGACGGTGGCGAAAGCGGCGGAAATCGCGCGCGCCTTCCCCGGCGTCGGCGATGTGCGCGTGTTCTCGAAGGAGGAATCGTCCAAGCTGCTCGAACCGTGGCTCGGCAGCGGACTGACCCTAAGCGACCTGCCGGTGCCGCGGCTGATCGTGGTGCGGCTCGCTTCGGGCGCAAGCGTCGACATGGCGCGGCTCAACCGCCTGTTGCTCGACCAGGCGCCCGGCGCCACGCTCGACGATCATCGCGGCTGGATCGAGCGCATGCGCGCCATGGCCGGCACCGTCGTCGCCGGCGGCATCGTGATCCTCGTCCTGATGCTGGCGGCCACGGTGCTGTCCGTGACATTCGCGACGCGGGGCGCGATGGCGACGAACCGCAACGTCATCGAAGTGCTGCATCTGGTCGGCGCCAAGAACAACTTCATTGCCGGCAATTTCCAGCGCCACTTCCTTGTCATGGGTCTGCAGGGCGGTCTCATCGGCGGCGGTGCCGCGGTGCTGCTGTTCGCGCTCGCCGCGCTGATCGGCTATTTCACCGCCGGCACCGCGGGGGGCGATCAGAGCGCGGCATTGTTCGGCTCCTTTTCGCTTGGATTTCTCGGTTATCTTGCCGTGCTCGCCCAGATCGTGCTCAGCGCCGTCGTCACCGCGCTGACATCACGCCATACCGTCAACCGCACGCTCGAGGCGATCGATTAGACCAAGGGGAATTCGCGCCGGTTTTTGCGCGTAGATCGCGGCTCGCCATAGTGCTATGCCGTCCCCGGCTTGAATGGACGTCGAGACGCAATGTTCGCTGGCTTTGTCCGCTGGATCGGATTTCTGACCGTCACCGCTGCGATCGTCGGCGCGCTCGCGCTGACCGGCGGCTTCTTCTGGTTCGCCGCCAAGATCGCTGATGGCGAAGTAACCCTGGATCGTCGCGCCGACGGCATCGTCGCTCTGACCGGGGCCGCCGCGCGCATCCCCGACGCCATCGAGCTGCTGGCCTCCGAACGCGGCAAGCGCCTGCTCATCACCGGTGTCCACCGCGCCACCTCGGCGACCGAGATCGCGCGCCTGACGCCGCTCTACTCGAAGTATTTCGACTGCTGCATCGACCTCGACCGTTCGGCGCTCAACACCTTCGGCAATGCGCTGGAGACCAAGCGCTGGACGCGCGAGCACAATTTCACGTCGCTGATCGTCGTGACGTCGAACTGGCACATGCCGCGCGCTCTGGCGGAAATCGCGCATCCGTTGCCTGATGTGACGCTGATCGCCTATCCGGTCATTTCGGAAAAGGTGCGCACCGAGCCGTGGTGGGAAAGCGTCAGCACCACACGCTTCCTGGTCGCCGAGTATCTCAAATATCTGTTTGCGCTGATGCGCATGGGCCTCGATCCCGATCCCAATTCCTAAGGACATTCCGGCCCGTGCTCATCATCCGCTCCATCCTTTTCAACATCGCGTTCTACCTGAACACGATAATCTTGCTGATCGTCGCGCTGCCGACCTTCTTCATGCCGTTCTGGGGCATCGTCGAGATCGCCCGGCTGTGGGGCCGGATCAATCTCTGGCTGCTGCGGGTGATCGCCGGTATGAAAATCGAGATTCGCGGCCGCGAGAAGGTCCCGCAAGGCCCGCTGCTGGTCGCCTCCAAGCATCAATCGGCCTGGGAAACGTTCACGCTGGTGACGCTGTTTCCCAACCCGGTGTTCATCCTCAAGCGCGAGCTGCAGTGGATCCCGTTGTTCGGATGGTTCACCATCAAGGCCCGCAGCGTGCCGGTGAACCGCGGTGGCGGCGCTGCGGCGCTACGCGCCATGGCGGCGCGGGCCCGTCACGAGATCATGCAGAACCGGCAGCTCATTATTTTCCCGGAAGGCACGCGCCGCGCCGCCGGCGCCGAGCCGCGCTACAAGTTCGGCATTGCGCATCTGTATGCGAGCGCCGGCGTGCCGTGCCAGCCGGTGGCGCTGAACTCGGGTTTGTTCTGGCCGCGTCGCAGCCTGCTGCGCCATCCGGGCACGGTCGTCATCGAATTTCTCGATGTCATTCCGCCGGGCCTTGAGCAAGGCGAGTTCATGGCAAGGCTGCAGAACGAAATCGAGACCGCAACCGCGCGGCTGATCGAGGAAGGCCGCCGCGACCTCAGCCGCCCTTGAGCTGCTGCGCCAGCAGGTGCAGCTCGCGGTCACGCACGCCCATGGCTTCCAGTTCCTCGACCGTGGCGATGACATAATCGCGGTTGGCGCCGGAGCGGCCATGGCCCTGCCGGCAATAATGCAGTTGCTCGGCGGCGGTGAGATTGCCGGCATATTGTTCGTGGCCGCGATCGACGATGTAGCAAAGCGCGCGCACGCTCTCGCGCGGATCGTCGTCGAGCCAGACCTGCCGCCAGGCTTCGAGATAGACCATGGTCACCTGCTCGCGTTCGCGTAAATAGGCGATGGTCGCCTCGCGTTTGTCGGCGGCGACGCGATAGGCGATGCCGCGGCAGTTGCCGCCGCGATCGAGGCCAAGCACGAGGCCGGGCTTTTCCGGCGTGCCGCGGTGGACGAAAGAGTAGACGCAGAGTGCGCGGTGGGCGCCGACGAGACGCGCCTTGCGCCGCTCCAGCGCGTCGAAGCCGGGCCGCCACATCAGCGAGCCGTAGGCGAAAACCCAGAGATCGCCGCTGTCGGGGGAGGGCGTCGTCATCTGCGAGGGTGTACCGCAAGTGGTTCGAACCGGGCCGGGCGCGTAGCAGTCTGCTGGGCCGGGCGCAATGGGGGCGCCCTGTCCGAAACTTTAGGCGGTGCGGCGCGTTCGCCTCTTGCGTTCGCGTCCGATCCTGCGCACAACGGCGCCGCTGCGGTGCTTGACGCGCGGGGCGTTAAACCGCCGCAATTTACAGGTTTTTCGATCCTGCCATGACCCTCGACCCGCCACCCCGCCGTTCGTCGTCGCGGCGCTATGTCGTGATGATCGTTCTGGTCGCCCTGCTGGTGGGCGGCTGGTCCGCCTTCTGGTACGTGGCGGCGGGCAAGGCGCGGGAGATGCTCGACGGCTGGCGCGCACGCGAGGCCCAGGCCGGTCGCATCTTCGCATGCGGCGCGGAGGATTTCGGCGGGTTTCCGTTCCGTTTCGAATTCAGGTGCGGCGACGCGTCCGCCCAGATCAAGAACAGTCGCATCCCTTTCGAATTACGGACCAAAGGCGTGACTCTGGTCTCGCAGGTCTATGACCCGACCTTGCTGATCGGCGAATATCAGGGCCCGCTCACAGTGTCGGCCCCCGGTGGCCCTGCCGAAATGACCGTCAACTGGAAGCTGTTTCAGTCGAGCTTGCGCGGCACGCCGTCGCGGCCGGAGCGGCTGTCGCTGGTGTTCGAGCGGCCGGCCTTCGACGTGCTCGAAGCGGGCAATGCACGGCCGGTGCTGCGCGCCGAACATCTCGAGCTGCACGGCCGGCTGGCCGAAGGCATGGTCACCAGCAAGCCGGTGGTCGAAGTCGCCATGCGCACCCGCGGCGCCTTTGCACCGGGCGTGAAGGCGTTGTCGGTTCAGCCGGTCGATGCCGTCGCCGATATGGTGCTTCGTGGCCTCAACGATTTCACGCCGAAGCCGTGGCCGGAACGCTTCCGCGAGATCGCGGCCAATGGCGGCAAGATCGACGTCACCGAGGCGCGCGTGGTCCAGGGCGAAACGCTGGCGGTCGGCTCCGGCACGCTGACGGTCAGCAAGGCGGGCCGGCTGCAGGGCGAGTTACGGCTCACGGTTGCAGGCCTCGAGCCGTTCCTGAAATCCATCGATGCTCAGAATTTGGTGCAGTCGGCGCCGTCGATGGACAAGCTTGCCAATGCGCTCGACCGTTTCTCGCCCGGACTCGGCCAGGCGGCCAAGCAGCAGGTCGGCGCGAATCTGTCGGCCGGCATCAACATGCTCGGCCAGCAAACCACGCTCGAAGGCCGTCAGGCGGTGTCGCTGCCGCTGCGCGTCGATGAAGGCCGCGTCTATCTCGGGCCGATCCCGCTCGGCGAGACCCCGCCATTGTTCTGATTATTCGTCCGAGGCGTAGGGCTTGGGCAGCGGCTCGGGCGGCAGGTTCTGATGGCCGCGGCCGAAGTCGGGCGCTGGCGAATCCTGGCCGATCTGCACGATGCCCTTGCGGATCGCGCGCGTGCGCGTGAAGTGCTCGAACAAGGTGTCGCCGTCGCCATTGCGGATCGCCTTGGTCAGGAGGGCGATGTCCTCGTTGAAGCGGCCGAGCATTTCCAGCACCGCATCCTTGTTGGTGACGAAGATGTCGCGCCACATCGTCGGGTCGGACGCCGCGATACGCGTGAAGTCGCGGAAGCCGCCGGCGGAGAACTTCAGCACTTCCGAGCGCGTCACGGTCTCGAGTTCGTCCGCCGTGCCGACGATCGTATAGGCGATGAGATGCGGCAAATGGCTGGTCACCGCGAGCACGAGATCGTGGTGGTCCGGCGCCATGGTCTCGACATTGGCGCCGAGCAGTTTCCAGAACGCCGCGAGTTTATCGACCGCGGCCTGATCCTGGCCCGGCGGCGGCGTTAGGATGCACCAGCGGTTGACGAACAGTTCGGCGAAACCGGCATCGGGACCCGAATACTCGGTGCCCGCGACCGGATGCGCCGGGACGAAATGCACGCCCTTCGGAATATGCGGGCCCATGTCGCGCACGATCGAGCCCTTCACCGAGCCGACGTCGGACACGGTGGCGCCCGGCGCCAGATGCGGCGCGATTTCCTTCGCCACCGCGCCGCAGGCGCCGACGGGAATGCAGACGATGACGAGGTCGGCGGCCTCGACCGCGGCCGCCGCCGTCTCGACCACCTGATCTGCGAGGCCGAGCTCGGCGACGCGCTTGCGCGTCGCCTCCGAGCGCGCGGTGGCGACGATCGAGCCGACCGCGCCCTGCGCCTTCGCGGCGCGCGCGATCGACGAGCCGATCAGGCCGACGCCGATGAGCGCGAGGCGATTGTAGAGGGGAGCGGGTCTCATGACGACAAATACTCCGTCATCGCCGGGCTTGTCCCGGCGATCCCGCTTAGGAGGGCACGGTGCCCATTGATCGGGATCACCGCGTCACGCCGCTGCGCGGCGGCCCGGTGATGACAGCAGAAAATGCTCACGCCGCTTTCCCCATGAACTCCTTGAGCGCGGCGACGACAATCTTGTTGGCTTCCTCGGTGCCGATGGTCATGCGCAGGCAGTTCGGCAGGCCGTAGCCGGCGACGCGGCGCAGAATGATGCCGCGTTTGGTGAGGAACTCGTCGGCCTCGGCCGCGGTCTTGCCCTTGGTCTCGGGGAAATGGATCAGCACGAAATTGCCGACGCTCGGCGTCACTTTGAGGCCGAGCTTGGCCACTTCGTCGCTGACCCAGCCGAGCCACTGGTTGTTGTGCGCGACCGATTTCTCGAGATGCGCGGCGTCTTCGATCGCGGCAATGCCGGCCTTGATCGCGGCCGAGTTGACGTTGAACGGGCTGCGCACGCGGTTGAGCACGTCGACGATGTTTTCGGGGCCGTAGAGCCAGCCGAGGCGCACCGCGGCAAGGCCATGGATCTTGGAGAAGGTGCGGCACATCACGACGTTTTCCGACGTCGCCACCAGCTCGATGCCGGCCTCGTAGTCGTTGCGCTGCACGTATTCGGCATAGGCGGCGTCGAGCACGAGGATGACGTTCGGCGGCAGCGCCTTGTGCAGGCGCTTGACCTCATCGAACGGCACATAGGTGCCGGTCGGGTTATTCGGGTTGGCGAGGAAGACGATGCGCGTGCGCGGCGTCACGGCCGCGATCATGGCATCGACATCGACGGTGTGGTTCTTTTCCGGCACGGCGATCGGCTTGGCGCCGCGGCTGAGCGAATAGATGGGATACATCAGGAAGCCGTACTGCGAGTACACGACTTCGTCGCCATCGGTCAGGTAGGCTTGCGCCAGCATGTTCAGAAGGTCGTCGGAGCCGGCGCCGCAAACGATGCGCGCCGGGTCGAGCCCATAGACGCGGCCGATGGCGTTGCGCAGTTCGATCACCGCGCCGTCCGGATAATCTTCGAGCTTGCCGGCTGCGGCCTGATAGGCAGCGACCGCCTTCGGCGAGGGACCGAGCGGGCTTTCGTTCGACGACAGCTTGTAGATCTTGTCGACGCCGGGCGCGCTGCTTTTGCCGGGGACGTAAGGCGCGATGTCGAGCACGCCGGGACGCGGAACGGGACGGTTTGCAGTCATGGTCAGCCTCAATTTTCGTCATGCCCCGCGAAGGCGGGCATCCAGCAAGTGCCTTAAGAGCTGGGTTGCCCGCTTTCGCGGGCAATGACGCCGTGGGTATTGTCAGGCCTTGTCGGCGGCAACCGTATAGCGGGTTGCGTGGCTGCCGACGAGGGCCATTGAGCGGACGGTGGCGCCGGCCTTGGCCAGCACCTGGGCAATATCGTGGATGTTCTGGCCGCTCGGCAGCGTGACAAGCAGGGCCGCGCCGTCGAAGGCGCGGTCGGGCACCGCGAGGAATTCGGCCATGGTGGTCAGCGTCTGGGCCGCCTTGGCGCTCCAGCCCGAAACGCGGACACTCCAGACTTCGACCTCGGTGGCGCGGGCATCGTCGGCGACGCGGGAGATGACGAATACCGGCAGCGCGGCCGGATGGTCGTGGCGTTCGACGAAGGGCAGACGGGCGATGATCTTCGGCGCCGCGTCGAATTCGAGCGCGGTCCACCAGGCGCCGGCGCTGACCGAGGAAATCACCGGCACCAGGCCGAGATCGCCGCGCGATTCCGACACCGCGGCGACGACGCCGGCGGCTCCCATATGCGGCACCAGCGGCACCGTGAAGCCGAAATGGAAGCGTGCTGAATCGCGCATCTGCGCGTCGCCGGCCGAGAAGTCGGCATGGGCGGAGAAGTTCTGCTGAACGTATGTGAACGTCGCGATGATGACGCGCCAGATGCTCTCGACGGTATCGAGCGGCAGGATGCCTTTATGACGCTCGGCGAGCCGCCGCATCATCTGCGCTTCGCGCATCGGTCGGAACGCCGAGCCGCTCTCCTGACTTTTCTTGACCTCGATCAGGCGGTCGATGATGTGGCCGCGCTCCATCAAAAGCTGGTGCATGGACTCATCGATGCGGTCGATGTCCTTGCGGAGTTCGGTCAGGTCGATGGGTTTGGGCGGCGTGCTCATGGGCGGCATTGATAGGAAAGACGGGCCTTAAAGGCAAAGAAAACATAACCTTGGCCTCAATAAGGGCGGCCGCCCAACGCCCTGCAGCCGCGGTCCCGGCTTGACGTGGCCAAGGGTGGAGAATAAGTAAAAGGGACTTCGTGGTCATTTGAGCCGGCCGGCTTGCAGCCACGTTAAACAACTCGCTAAACAGGCCGGGGAACATCAAGGGTCCCGGCCGAACCTTCGTTCAGGCCGGGTTTTTTATGGCCTGATGTGTCCGGGAGGCTGCCCCCGCGGCGGCCGTGTTCGAGAATGAACGTCAAGCCTGACCAGGCGGATCTGGCGCGCGATCAGATCGTCCGCGATGCCGACAATCCGCGCGATTCCATCGTCGCCCGCTTCGGCGCCGACAAGCCGCTCAAACTCGATGCGGGCGTCGATCTGTCGCCGTTTCAAATCGCCTACACGACCTATGGCACGCTGAACGCGGACCGCTCCAATGCCGTTCTGATCTGCCACGCGCTGACCGGCGACCAGCACGTCAACAACACCCACCCGGTGACCGGCAAGAACGGCTGGTGGGAGACGCTGATCGGCCCCGGCAAGCCGATCGATACCGAGCGCTATTTCATCATCTGCACCAACGTGCTCGGCGGCTGCATGGGCACCACCGGGCCGGCCTCGACCAATCCGGCGACCGGCAAGCCCTGGGGGCTGGAATTTCCCGTCATCACCATCCGCGACATGGTGCGTGCGCAGGCCATGTTGCTCGACCATCTCGGCATCGAGACCCTGTTCGCCGTGGTCGGCGGCTCGATGGGCGGCATGCAGGTGCTGCAATGGGCGGCGAGCTATCCGGAGCGTGTCTTCGCGGCGCTGCCGATTGCCACCGCCACACGGCACTCGGCGCAGAACATCGCCTTCCACGAGGTCGGCCGCCAGGCGATCATGGCCGATCCGGAATGGAAGGGCGGGCGCTATCACCTCGAAGGCGCCAACCCGCGCCGCGGCCTCGCGGTCGCGCGGATGGGCGCGCACATCACTTACCTGTCGGACGCGGCGCTGCATCGCAAGTTCGGCCGCAATTTCCAGGATCGTGAGCGGGCCACGTTTTCGTTCGACGCCGATTTCCAGGTCGAGAGCTATTTGCGCCACCAGGGCATTTCATTTGTCGAGCGCTTCGACGCCAATTCCTATCTCTATCTGACGCGGGCCATGGATTATTTCGATCTCGCCGCGGACAATGGCGGCGTGCTCGCCAATGCGTTCAAGGACACACCGACGCGTTTCTGTGTGATCTCGTTCACCAGCGATTGGCTGTTTCCGACACCGGAATCGCGCGCCATCGTCCACGCGCTCAACGCCGCCCGAGCGCGGGTTTCGTTTGCCGAGATCGTCACCGACAAGGGGCACGATGCTTTCCTGCTCGATGAGCCGGAAATGTTCGCCATCGTGCGTGGCTTCCTCGACGGTGCCGGCAAGGCGCGAGGGCTGCCGTGGCTTTCGGCACGAAAATAGCGATCAAGGTTGGCAAAAGCGTCATGAGCGACAGAAAACTTCATCCGCAGGTTCGCAACAGCAGCGGCGCGCGCGTCGATCTCATGCTGGTCAGCGAAATGGTTGAACGCGATGCCAAGGTGCTCGATGTCGGCTGTGGCGACGGCGAGTTGCTGCAGATCCTCGCGGATACGCGCAACGTCGATGGCCGCGGTATCGAATTGTCTCGTGAAGGCGTCAATGAATGCGTGGCCAAGGGACTGGCTGTGATCCAGGGCGATGCCGACACCGACCTTGCCGACTATCCCAATGACGCCTTCGATTACGTCATCCTGTCGCAGACCTTGCAGGCGACGCGTCAGCCCCGCGTGGTGCTCGAGCACATGCTGAGGATCGGCCGGCACGCCATCGTCTCGTTCCCGAATTTCGGCCACTGGACGGTGCGCATGCAGCTCATGTTCCAGGGGCACATGCCGCAGACCGACATCCTGCCATACAGCTGGTACGACACGCCGAATATCCACCATTGCACGATCAAGGATTTCGTCCAGCTCTGCCAGACCGTCGGTGTCTCGATCGACAAGGCGGTCGCGCTCAATGCCTGGGGTTCGCCGCTGCGCCTCAATGCGCCGTGGTGGTTCTGGAACATGTTCGGCGAGCAGGGGGTGTTTCTGCTCAGCCGAAAAGACTGAGCGCCACCGTCATCTTCCGTCTTCGCGAGGACGATGCATGTGGTGAACGCGCATGGTTAAATCGTGCGTGTTCACCATGCCGTTTCACCATGTCGTTTCACCGTTAATTCAATCCGATCATTTGTCGAAAATTGTCCGTGCTATCCCGGAACCGAAAGCGCGCGCTGCTTCGCGCGAAGCAGATTGGGAATCGGGGACACATCCATGCGGACCATGCGAATGGTGGCTGCCCTCAGCAGCATCGCGCTGATCGCATTTATCGAACCGGCGATCGGCAAGCCGGCGCAGCAGGCCAAGCCGAAGGCTGCTCAGCAAGCGACGCAAACGAAGAACAAGTCGCTCGCTCATCGCGCGCACCGCGAGGCCAACGCCAACCGGCTGCGCAGCACCGCGATTTCTGCGCCGCCGAAGGCGCCGCTGACCGGCTGGCCGGCGCTCGTGAAAGAAGCGCGCAAATATATGGGCACCAATCCGACCGCGCGTGACCGCCTGTGGTGCGCGACCTTCATGAACATGGTGCTCGCCAAGGTCGGCTACTCAGGCACCAATTCGGACGCCGCGCGCTCGTTCGCGCAATATGGCCGCCGCATCCACGAGCCGCGCGTCGGCGCCATTGCCGTGCTCACGCGCGGCAAAAATGGCGGGCACGTCGGCGTGGTCTCCGGTATCGACCCGAGCGGCAACCCGATCATCATTTCCGGCAATCACGGCCGCAAGGTCGGCGAGGCGATCTATCCGCGCTCGCGCGTGATTGCCTATGTCATGCCGACGGACCGCGGAGCGCCCACAGCGCAATATGCAGCCCGCAGCGCGCCGCAAAAGGGCGCGGAAAACGAATTCGACTCGCCGATTGCCGAACTGCTCGCCGTCATCGAATCCGAATACAACGCCAAGGGCCGCCCCCAGGGCACGGGACCGCAGCCGCGTCCGGTGCCGCCGTCGCAGGCACATCGCGATTTGCCGCTTGACCCGGCGCTCGCCGAATTCCTCGGTCTCAAGGAACGCGCGCCGGTCCCGCCGCAGCGCCCGGTGCCGCAGCAGGAGGCGGCGCGTCCGCAGTTGCAGCGTCAGCCGCAACAGGTGTCGCGCATGCCGGTGATGCAGCAGGCTCCGTCGCGGCGGCCCGAACTGCGCGTCGAGCAACGCGCGCCGGGCCGTGTGGCTTCGAGCGGCCTCACGGTCGCGCGCTAAAACTGCTTCGGTCATTCCGGACGCCGCGATAGCGGCGATCCGGAATCCATACGCCGCAGCGCTGGGGATATGGATTCCGGGCTCGCGGCCTTCCGGCCGCGCCCCGGGATGACAGGTCAAAATAGCGCGTTGACTTTCAGCGCGTCGCCCTCTGCGATGTCGCCGCCCTCGATCACCTCGGCATAGATCCCGCAATCCATGTGATTGAAGGTCTGCATCAGCGACTTCGGGACATTGAGGTCGCGCGCCGCGGTGACCGGATCGACATTGGTCGCGGCGCAGCGGACGATGCGCTTGACGACCTTCAGCCGCGCCTTGGCGCCGACCTCGATTTCCTGATTAAGCAGGTCGAACTCACGCCAGGCCGGCCAGCCGCTGACGTGGATGTTGCCGCGGAAGCGCAGCGGATCGACTGGCTGCCCGATCGCGTCCTCAATAGCAGCGACCGAGGCCAGGTTGATGATCGACACGACCTTCTTGGCGACGTCGGAGAAACTGTGCGGGCCGTCCGGGGCGGCTTCGCCGGACAGGACCTTGGGCGGGCCGCTCAATTCGGCCGGCATGAACTTGCGGATATAGGCTTCAACCACCAGCCGGCCCTCCCTGGTCCGCAGGTCGGCGCGGACGGCCTCGCGGCCCTCGTGCCGGATGGTGAGGGTGTGGCTGGCCTCCTCGTAGTCGGTCTTCAGGCTGGCCAGCCGCTCGTTCCGCATCAGCATCAGGAAGCGGGTCTTGGGGAAATAGGCGGGCTGAGCCGGGTCGAACCCGGTCGGGCCGTTCTCGATGGCATAGAGCCGGTCGGCCGGCAGGGTCAGCCCGGCCGTCAGGTGGACCTGCGGCAATTTCTGCGGCGACAGGCCCTTAACGGGATAGCGGTAGATGGCGTTTATAACGGCCTGATCGTTCATGGAAATCGTCCGCAGAAACCGGCGCCGCCGGAATGGGTTAAGTCTGACCTATATCAAGCCGCCTGGCTCTTCAAACCGGCAAAATGGCACCCACATAAGGTCCAACAGGCCGCCGTCAGGGGCCTGAAGAAGCATGACCCCGAAAAGTGGATACCGGTTTTCGGATCAGGTCATGCTCGTCAAAGAGCCGGCGCCTTCAAGGGCCGAGGGAGTTAGACGATGAACTTCGAGAAATATACCGACCGTGCCCGCGGGTTTGTGCAATCCGCCCAGTCTCTGGCCCTGCGCGAGGGCCACCAGCAATTCGCCCCCGAACATCTCCTGAAAGTCCTGCTCGACGACCCCGAAGGGTTGGCGGCGGGCCTGATCGACCGTTCCGGCGGCAATTCCCGTCAGGCCCTGCAGCAGACCGAAGCCGCGCTGGCCAAGCGGCCAAAAGTGTCCGGTGCCGGTGCTGGCCAGGTCTATCTCGACCCCGCGCTGGCGCGGGTCTTCGATGCCGCCGAAAAGGCGGGCGAGAAGGCCGGCGACAGCTTCGTCACCGTCGAGCGCCTGCTGCTGGCGCTGGCTGTCGAGAAGGACAGCGAGGCCGGCAAGGCGCTGTCGCGCGCCGGGGTGACGCCGCAGAATCTCAATGCCGCCATCGAAGCCCTGCGCAAGGGCCGCACGGCGGATTCGGCGTCTGCCGAGAACGCCTATGACGCTCTGAAGAAATATGCCCGCGACCTGACGCAGGCGGCGCGCGAGGGCAAGATCGATCCGGTCATTGGCCGCGACGAGGAAATCCGCAGGACAATTCAAGTTCTCTCGCGCCGGACCAAGAACAACCCCGTCCTGATCGGTGAGCCCGGCGTCGGCAAGACCGCGATCGTCGAGGGCCTTGCCCAGCGCATCGTCAATGGCGACGTGCCGGAAAGCCTCAACGACAAGAAGCTGCTGTCGCTCGACATGGGCGCGCTCATTGCCGGCGCGAAATATCGCGGCGAGTTTGAGGAGCGCCTCAAGGCGGTGCTCAACGAAGTCACCTCGGCCGAGGGCGGCATCATCCTGTTCATCGACGAGATGCATACGCTGATCGGCGCCGGCAAGGCCGACGGCGCGATGGACGCGTCGAACCTGCTCAAGCCGGCGCTGGCGCGCGGCGAACTGCACTGCATCGGCGCGACCACGCTCGATGAATACAAGAAGCACGTCGAGAAGGACGCCGCTCTGGCGCGGCGGTTCCAGCCCGTGTTCGTCGCCGAGCCCACGGTCGAGGATACGATCTCGATCCTGCGCGGCCTCAAGGACAAGTACGAGCAGCACCATGGTGTGCGCATCGCCGACAGTGCGATCGTCGCGGCGGCGACCTTGTCGAACCGCTACATCACCGACCGCTTCCTGCCCGACAAGGCCATCGACCTTGTCGATGAGGCGGCGGCGCGGCTCAAGATGCAGGTCGATTCCAAGCCGGAAGAACTCGACTCGATCGACCGCGAAATCGTGCGACGGAAGATCGAGCAGGAAGCCCTGAAGAAAGAAACCGATCCGGGCTCCAGGGATCGCCTGAAGAATCTCGAGGTCGAACTGGCTTCGCTCGAGAAGCAGTCGGCCGATCTCACAAGCCGCTGGAAGGCGGAAAAGGAAAAGCTCGGCTCGGCGACCGAACTCAAGAAGCAGCTCGACGACGCGCGCAATGAACTCGCCATTGCCCAGCGCAAGGGCGAGTACCAGAAGGCGGGCGAACTGGCCTATGGCCGCATCCCCGAACTCGAGAAAAAGCTCAAGGACGTCGAGGCGCGCGGCAATCAGGGCGCCATGGTCGAGGAGACCGTGACCGCCGATCATGTCGCCGGCGTGGTGTCGCGCTGGACCGGCGTGCCGGTCGACAAGATGCTGGAGGGCGAGAAGGATAAGCTGCTGCGCATGGAAGAGGCGATCGGCAAGCGCGTCATTGGCCAGCGGGAAGCCGTTGCCGCCGTGTCGACCGCGGTGCGCCGTGCCCGCGCCGGCCTGCAGGATCCGAACCGGCCGATCGGCTCGTTCATGTTCCTCGGCCCCACCGGTGTCGGCAAGACCGAACTGACCAAGGCGCTCGCCGAATATCTGTTCGACGACGAGAACGCGCTGCTGCGCATCGACATGTCGGAGTACATGGAGAAACACGCGGTGTCGCGCCTCATCGGCGCGCCTCCGGGCTATGTCGGTTATGACGAAGGTGGCGCGCTGACCGAAGCGGTGCGGCGCCGGCCCTATCAGGTCGTGCTGTTCGACGAGATCGAGAAGGCGCATCCCGACGTGTTCAACGTCCTGCTGCAGGTGCTCGACGACGGCCGCCTGACCGACGGCCAGGGGCACACCGTCGATTTCCGCAATACCTTGATCGTCATGACGTCGAACCTCGGCGCCGACTATCTGGTGAATCAGCCGGAGGGTGAAGACACCGACGCGGTGCGCGATCAGGTGATGGGCGTGGTGCGCTCGGCGTTCCGGCCGGAGTTTCTCAACCGCGTTGACGAGATCATCCTGTTCCACCGCCTGCAGAAGTCGGAGATGACCTCGATCGTCGATATCCAGATGAAGCGGCTGCAGAAGCTGCTCGACGACCGCAAGATTGTCGTCACGCTGGAGCCGTCGGCCCGCGAATGGCTGGCGAACAAGGGCTGGGATCCGGCTTACGGTGCGCGTCCGCTCAAGCGCGTGATCCAGAAGTCGGTGCAGGACCCGCTCGCCGAGATGATCCTGTCCGGCACGATCAAGGATGGCGAGACGGTCGTTGTATCGGGCAGCCCGCTCGGCCTGTCGTTCAACGGGCGGCTGGCCGCGGCGGCGTAAGACGATAGTCGCACACTCAGGCCTGCTTCCTCTCCCCTTGGGGGAGAGGGTTGGGGTGAGGGGGCAAGTGTCTCTCGATGGTTTGTAACCCCTCACCCGACGCGCCAAGGCGCGTCGACCTCTCCCTATGGGAGAGGTGAAGACAAGAAACTACTTCCACATGCCCCGCATCCTGGCGCCGAGATCGATCGGCGGGCGCTGCGTTGGCGCGCCTGGTGCCGCCGCGCGTGGCGGCGGCCAGGAGCGGTTGTCGAAGTGCTTCAGCATCGCATTGGGAATGAAGCGCGTGCGCTGCGCATAGACGTGGCGGTCGCCGCTTGAATGCTGGCCGTGGGTGAAGAAGCGCTGCGGCACCATCAGGTGCAGTTGATCGCGCGCGCGCGTCATGGCGACATAGAGCAGGCGGCGCTCTTCCTCGATCTCCGTCGTCGAGCCGGTGGAGAGGTCCGACGGCAGGCAGCCATCGACGGTGTTCAACAGATAAACCGAATTCCATTCCTGGCCCTTGGCCGAATGGATGGTCGAGAGGATGAGATAATCCTCGTCGAGCAGCGGCGGGCCGGACTGGTCGCTGGTGGCGTCCGGCGGGTCGAGCGTCAGTTCGGTGAGGAAGCGCTCGCGGCTCGGATAGCTGGCCGCGATCTGCGCCAATTGCTGTAGATCGGCTTCGCGCGCCGCAGCGTCCTCGTGGATGCGCTCCATATGCGGCGTGTACCAGCGCACGATGGCGTCGATGTCATCCGGCCAGCCAACGGCGTTGCGCGACAGCAGGCCGAGTGTGTCGTCGAATTCCTGCCAGCATTCGCTCGTCGCTGCCGGCGGCTTGAACTCGGACAGAGCGCGCATCGGATCGCCGCTCGCCGCCATTTTGTCGAGCAGCTTGCCGGCGGTGCCGGGGCCGATGCCGGGCATGAGCTGCGCCACCCGGAAGCCGGCGACCCGGTCGCGCGGATTCTGCACGAAGCGCAGCACCGCGAGCACATCCTTGATGTGCGAGGCCTCGAGGAATTTGAGGCCGCCGAATTTCACGAATGGAATGTTCCGCCGCGTCAGCTCGACCTCGAGCCCGGCGCTGTGGCTCGAGGTGCGGAACAGCACCGCCTGCTGCTTGAGCGCAACGCCGGCCTCGCGGTTCTTCAGGATGCTGGCGACGATGTAGCCCGCCTGCGCGACGTCATCGGCGACATTGACCACGGCCGGCTTGTCCGCCGAGGCGCGGTCCGACCACAGATTTTTGGTGAAGCGTTCGCTGGCGAGTTCGATCACCGCATTGGCCGCGGCAAGGATGGCCTGCGTCGAGCGGTAATTGCGCTCCAGCGTCACGACCGTTGCGCGCGGCGAGAAATGGCCGGGAAAATCGAGAATGTTGCGCACCGTCGCGGCGCGGAAAGAATAGATCGACTGCGCGTCGTCGCCGACCACGGTCATGCCGCGGCCATCGGGCTTGAGCCCGAGCAGGATCGAGGCCTGCAGCCGGTTGGTGTCCTGATATTCATCGACCATGACATGATCGAAGCGCGAGGCAATCTCGGCAGCGAGCGCGCCTTCCAGCATCACCTGCGACCAGTAGAGCAGCAGATCGTCGTAATCGAGGACGTTCTGCCGCTGTTTGGCCTCGACATAGGCGGCGAACAATGTGCGCAGCTCGCCTTCCCATTCGGCGCACCACGGGAAGAAATTGCCGAGCGTCTCATCCAGCGGCGCGGTCGCGTTCACCGCGCGCGAATAGATCGACAGGCAGGTTCCCTTCATCGGGAATCGCTTGTGCATCTTCGACATGCCGAGTTCGTGCCGCACGAGATTCATCAGGTCGGCGGAGTCCTCGCGATCGTGGATCGTGAAGGCCGGATCGAGCCCGATGTCGCGGGCGTGCTCGCGCAGCAATCGCGCGCCGATGGCGTGGAAGGTCCCGGACCACGACATCGCGCCGGCCATGACGCCGCCATTCGCGCCAAAGACCTGAGCGGTGATGCGCTCGACGCGCCGCTGCATCTCGGCGGCGGCGCGGCGCGAGAAGGTCAGCAGCAGAATGCGCCGCGGATCGGCGCCGCTGACGATGAGATGCGCGACCCGGTGCGCCAAAGTGTTGGTTTTGCCGGAACCGGCACCGGCGATGATCAGGAGCGGCGTGGCATCGGCAAGCGAGTCGCCGGTCTTGCTGCCATGCTCGACCGCTGCGCGCTGCTCGGCGTTGAGCTTGCCAAGATAATCGATCGGCGCAGCGGCGATGGGCGTCGCGATGTTCATGCTTGTACAAAGCATGAACGAGGCTGATTCGTCGCGTATCTTGTGATCTCGCTCCGTCCGGGAGGGGCGAGAAGAGCTTACCGCGCGGTCGAAGCCATCCGCGACGGCTTGCGCGCCATGATCGCGTCGAGGCGTTCGCGCTCTTGTTCGAACGCAGTCATCATGGAACCAGCGAGTTCGCGGCCGCGTGGCAGTTTGATGCGCATCGGATCGACGAAGCGGCCGTTGACGCGGATCTCGTAGTGCACATGAGCGCCGGTCGACAGACCGGTCGAGCCGACGAATCCGATCACCTGACCCTGACGGATGCGCTTGCCGGCTTCCATGCCGCGCGCGAACGCGCTCATGTGGCCATAGGCGGTCTCATAACCGTTGTTGTGCTTGATCAGGATGAACTTGCCATAGCCGGATTCCCAGCCTTCGCGTTCGACGACGCCGTTGCCGGCGGCGTAGATCGGCGTGCCGGTGGGCGCAGCCCAGTCCACGCCCGTGTGCATCTTGGTGTAACCGAGGATCGGGTGGCGGCGGATGCCGAAGCCCGAGCGCATGATGCCCGCGACCAGCGGTTTGCGGACCAGAAACTTCTTCGCGCTCTTGCCGGCCTCGTCATAGTAGTCGACGAGACCATCGTCCGGGGACTGGAAGCGATAGAACTTCTTCACTTCGCCGCCGACGGTCAGCGCGGCAAAAAGCACGTCATTGCGACTCTCGGCGCCCGGCGTTTCGTCTTCGCCGGCATACAGCACTTCGAAGGAATCCCCTGGCTGTACCTTGCGCTGGAAGTCGACGTCGTAAGAATAGATTTTGATCAGTTCGTCGATCAGCGGTCGCGGAATCTGGTTGCGCAGCGCCGTCTCGTAGACGCTCTGATAGAGCCGCACGCCCGTGCCGTCGTCGTTTTCTTCATCGTTCTGATCGGCATTCTGCGCGATTTCGCTGTCAACATTGCGGACATCGACGGCGACGTATTGGCCGGCGTCGGACAACGCAGCCACGGCCTCGACGCCACTTTCGTTGGCTACAATCACGCGGATAGGGCGCTGGTTCGTTGAACCGGGGGCCGGCGCTATCAGGACGCGCAGCTTGTGGCCGTCCTTCAGCGCATCGCGACCTTTCGGGCCAAGTACGGCGGTCACCGCACCGATATCAGCGGCGCCGGCGCCCAGGTCCTTGAGGATCGAGGCGACGCTGTCGCCCTTCTTCGCGACCACGATCTTTTCGTTGAAGGCGTTGCCGCCGGTCGTCTGGTTCGTTGTCTTCGGCAGCAGCGTGATGTTTTCAGGGACGATGCGGGCCTCGAAGCCGGCATAGGGATCGGGCGCCGCGGGGCCGGCGTAAGCCAGCTTGATGCCGGTGATGTTGTTGGCGCCGGCGAGATGGTTCGCCGATTTGCCACTCCATTCGGCGGCTTCCTTGACGCGCGCCGTCACCTCATCGGTGGGCGTCTGCAGCGCGATCTTCAGGCGCGGCATCATGGGCTCGAGATCGCGCATCACAAAGGAGACTTCGGCGTCGGGCTCGGCGGCGGGCGCGTCTTCGGGAATGGCGCCGGCGCCCGGCGTATTTTCCGCGAGCATGGCTTGCGGATTGAACGGCGGAATGTCGGCCGACAGATTGCTTGTCGACAAGGCCAGATTGCCGGCGACCCGGACGAAGGGGCGCACGCGCACGACTTCGTGGTTGCCGACGCGGCTCGTGGTCGAGACGCGGATCACTTGTTTGGCGAAGGACGGCTCTTCGGCCGTCTGCAGCCGATCGCCCTTGCGGGCGCCGAGACGCTCGGCCGCGGGAGCGAGTGCGCCGCGCAGCGCGACTTCGACGCGCTCGGGCAGGGTGGCGAAATTGGCCTCGCCGTCGAGGGATGTAAAAACGGCGCCGCCCATGAGAGCAGCGCCGCACAATGCGGTCAGAATAGTACCGGCGAACCACTGCACGGAGACGCGGCGGCGGTCGACGAAGCCGGAATCGCCGCCATCGACCGACAGCGGGGCTTCATGGCCGAGCTCGATCATGTCGTGAATTTTTGCTCGATTTGCGCGTGACCTGATCTCGTCCAAGTCTTCTAGCCCTCTCGCGCCGCTTGATCGGCAATGCCATTGCCGTGAGCGTTTCTGCTTTTGCCGAGCCTGCCCTGGCCGGGAGGCCTGACGGAGTCGGAACGAACGGCCGGATCAGTCGCCGAATT